>WNGK01003211.1_pt1 | contig 17740 bp, 14 predicted proteins | sample 5400601 | NCBI WGS metagenome assembly WNGK01 (sample SAMN13153376, study PRJNA577476) | soil metagenome | isolation source: 60 cm soil or saprolite under Garry oak tree replicate 1 | place: USA:California | collected 2016-06-15
CCTGTAGCGTATCGGCGATCGTTTTCGCAATCTCGCTTTCGACGGCAAAAATATCAGTCAGCTTTCGATCGTACGCTTCCGCCCAGAGATGTGTGTCACTTACCGCTTTGATTAACTGCACGTTCACATGCACTCGGTCGGCGGTGCGTTGCACGCTGCCTTCAAGGACGTTTGCAACGCCGAGCTGCGTCGCGATCTCGCCCAGGCTGCCTGGCGACCTCTTATAGCGCACCGTCGACGTCCGCGAGACCACTTTGAGATCGGCAATCTTTGCCAGGCGCATCAGGATCTCTTCCTGGATTCCATCGGTAAAGTATGCGTTTTCAGGGTTACCGCTCAGGTTTTCGAAGGGCAGAACGGCGATCGACTTTGCCGGAACCTCGATTAATCCGCTCTGCTTGCTGATCGCAGTGTAACGGCCGAAGAAAAACAAACCTATCGAGACCACGCCGGCTGCTATGACAACATAAATCCAGGCGCGACGACGCGACGATTTTTTTGGCAATTCGTCCGCGAACTCCGTTCGCTTCAAGCCTTCAGGTGTTAGCTCAAAAGCCCACGCCAGAATCAATGCAACGGGAAATCCAATGATGAGCAGCAATACCACAAGTCGCACGGCCCAGTTCGGAATTTCGAAGAACGGAAAAATCTGACTCGCGACCTGCATCAGTAGCCACGCGACAACTGCATAGGCGATCGCAACCTTGTAGACATTGCGTCGCTTTAGCTCGGCAAAAAAATTGCGCGGGTTCATGAGCGGTCAGGGCGAAGCTTTCTTGGGCGTGGGCGAGGCGACGAGTTTCTTGAAGCGCGGATCGTTCCGAAGCGGATCGAACATCGGATCGAGCCGGAGCAGCGCAGGAGTGAGCGGCACGTTTGCAGCGAGTGCGCCCTCGTACGGAATCGAGAGCAGTTTCTGTAAAGCGGCGATGGCGCGGTCGGGTTCCCCCATTTGCGCCGCCACCCGGGCGAGGATCTCCATCGGGCCGGGACCATCCGCCGCGTCTTTCCCAATCGGGATCGCTGCCATGGCGTGTTCGGCCAGAGTGAATGCGGCGGCTTTATCACCTAGGCCCATATTGGCCAGCGTGAGGTCTCCAATCAGGCTATAATTTTCCGGCTGTTCTTTGAGGAAAGGTTCCAGTTCGCTGCGCGCCTGTCGCCAACTCTCCTGGGCGGCGGCATGGTCGCCGCCAACTTCTTGGGCCCAGCCTAACCAAAGGCGCAGTTCACCATTGGTATAACCCAACGCTGGATCAGGCTTGGCCAGTATTTCCTTTAGCCGAGAGATGATTCGCGCAGGGCGGCGCTCCAGGATCGTTTGGTAAACTTGTGTTTCCAAGGCGCTGGCGTCGTCGGCGTTCGGATGCAGCGGAGCGAGGAGCGCAGCGGCATGCGGCAGGTCGCCCTCGGCTTGTGCAATACCCGCCTTTTCCGCGAGAGTGTCCACGTCGTCCGGTATAATATCGAGAACCTGATCGAGCTTTCGCAGGGCTTCGGGGAAACGACGAAGACAGATATAGGAATACGCGTGCTGGGTGAGCAGGTAAGCGTTGCGGGGATCGAGCCGCTCAGCTTCGATGAAGTACGACTCGCTCCGGTCCCACTGGCCTCGCCTCCGTGCGACATAAGCGAGCGACTCAGGAATCCTGCTGCTATTCGGCAGAAACTGACGTGCTTGCTCAAAGTAATGCACCGCGGTGTCGTAATCTTTTAGGCAAAAGTAGTAGTAAGCTCCCTTGGCCAGTACGGCCTCGCCAAGGTTGGGCTGAAGAGTGAGCGCGGTTTCGGCTGCCTGCCGGGCCTCTTCACGCAGGGCGACCGTTGGTTGAAGAGTCTCTGTGAGGTAGCCGCGCGCATCAACATATGACAGCAGCGCCCAACCAAGGGCGAACTTCGGGTCCAACCGCACCGCTTCTCTGAGATATTTCTGTGCACCAAGGGCGTTGGCGGGTGTGGTGGCCGTTTTCAATGTATAAGCCAGCCCACGCAGGTAAGCATCGTAAGCCTGAGGATTGTCCGTCGGTTTGGCGGCGATGACTTGCTCTTCCTGACCGGTGAGTTTCGCCCGCAACTGATCGGCGATGGCTTTGGCCACCTCACTTTCGACCGAGAAAATGTCGGTTAGTTTGCGATCAAAGGTATCGGCCCAAACATGGGAATCATTGGCCGCTTTGATTAACTGCACATTCACGCGCACGGCGTCGCCGCTCTTCTGCACGCTTCCTTCCAGAATGTGAGCAACGCCAAGTTGTCGGGCGATCTCAGGCAGGTTTTCAGGCGCGCTTTTGTAATGCTGCGTCGAAGTGCGCGAGATCACTTTCAGATCGGCGATCTTGGATAAGCGGGTCAGAATTTCGTCCTGGATACCGTCAGCAAAGTAGGCGTTGGCTTTTTCCTCGCTTCGGTTTTCAAACGGAAGAACCGCGATGCTTTTCTGAGAGATCGACTCAGCCGTCTGCCTGTAAAACGGGAGTCGCCCCACAATCAGCATTGCAATAACCAGCAGCAGCACTCCGATAATGATGAAGTCGAGGATCCGTCCGGCGGCGCGCTGAACCGATCGAGCCCGTACCGGATCGAGATCCTCCGTCCGCACTATTCCTTCGGGAGTGAATTCGTAAACCCAAGCGAGTAGCATCGCGATTGGAAATCCGACCGCGAGCGCAATGACAACAAAACGCACTGCGGAATTCGGAATTTCAAAAAACGGGAAGACCTGCGTCGTGAGCTGCGTGAGGAACCATGCGACGACTCCGTAAGCCACCGCTGCGCGGTAGACATTGCGTCGCTTCAGCTCACCGAAGAAATTCTTTGGGTTCACTCTGCGCGCCTTGACGAAGCGCTCGTCACCTGGAGCAGTCTACCTTTGTGCGCGTGACTTGAAAAGCGCGCGCAATATCCAAGGCCCCCAGAAAGAGTGGGGCGACGTGATTCTTTCCGGCGTGAAATTTATGCCGAGCTTGGCGAAGCGCTTGCCGGTACGGTTCCAGCGCGTGCAGATGAAACCACGATTTTCAAATCGCTCGGCATCGCGGTCGAGGACATCGCTGCTGCGATGCTTGGTGTATCGAGCGGCTGTTGGAAGATAGCCATCTTGGCTGTTTTGGCAGATAGGCTTCTCAGCCTGTCGGTTTTTGGACTCCACAGGCAAAATGCCTCCGCCGAGACAGGCTTGGAAGCCTGTCCTCCTACTGCTTGCAAAGCGCATCGATAACGGAACAGTTGGCAGCAATGCCAGCTGATGTTGAAGAGTTAAACTCGAGAATCGAGGGCGCTGTTGCTCGCGGGCAATTGCTGGAATCGTCGGCAAAAAACACTCGCAGCCTTTTGGCCGGAGCAACGACGGATGTTTATCTCAACTCTGTCAATCAGTTGGTTGATGGCTGGAAATGGTCAGAGTTAAACGATCGTTTCTACCAGACGCTTGCGTTTGGGACAGGCGGTCTCCGTGGCCGAACGATTGGGAAGATCGTTACGACTGCGGAGCGTGGGAACGCTCGTGAAGACGAACGACCTCAATTCCCCTGCGTCGGCACGAACGCTATGAACTTTTTCAACGTCAACCGTGCCACGCGGGGACTTGTTGCTTACCTGCACGATTGGAACGCGCGCGAGAAAATTTCGGGGAAACCGAAGATCGTGATCGCACATGATCCGCGCTTTTTCTCGAAAGAGTTCGCCGAAGTTGCGGCGAAAGTCGCAGCTGAAAACGGTTGCGACGCTTGCCTGTTCGAGGGACCGCGGTCCGTGCCGGAACTTTCCTTTGCTGTTCGCTATCTCAAGGCAAATGCCGGAATCGTGATCACGGCGAGTCACAATCCACCGCACGATAATGGCTACAAAGCTTACTTCAGCGACGGGGCGCAAGTGATCGAGCCGGACGCCAGCGGGATCATTGCCAAAGTGAATGCGATCGCGACGGAATCGTTCACACCGCTTCCAAAAGATCGCCAGGGAAAAGTGGCTACGATCGGAAAGGACATCGATCAAGCTTACATGCGACGCCTCGAAACATTGATTCTTGATCCTCAGGTGATTCGCGAAGCGAAATCGCTCCGAATCATTTACACACCGCTCCACGGGACCGGCAGTGTAATCATAAAGCCGATGTTCACGCGCCTCGGTTTCAATTTCCAAGTAGTGCCGGAGCAGGATCGTTTTGACGGTCGATTCCCGACAGTGAAATCGCCCAACCCGGAAAACGCAGAGGCGTTAACCATGGCAATTAATCTTGCTCAAAAGGAAGATGCCGATCTGGTTGTTGCGACCGATCCGGACTGCGATCGAATGGGAGCTGCAGTTCGTACGAAGGATGGAAAAATGATGTTGCTAACAGGAAATCAGACGGGTTCGCTCCTTGCCTGGTATCGCATCAAGACACTGTTCGACAAAGGCGTGCTCAATGAGCAAAACGCATCTCGCGCTGTGATTATTAAGACTTTTGTCACGACCGATCTCCAAAAGACGATCGCCGAGCATTATGGTTTGCGCTGTGTTGAAACGTTGACTGGCTTTAAGTACATCGGCGCGAAACTTGGCAAGTACGAGCGAGCAATCCCGGAGCTGCTAAGACGGAATTATGCCGATCTCGCAGAACAAGAGACGCGGCGACTTCGTCTCGCACACTCTTCGTTTTACATTTTCGGCGGTGAAGAGAGCTACGGCTATAGCGGCGCCGATTTTGTTCGCGATAAGGACGGCAACGGGGCGGTAGTCATGTTTTGCGAAGTAGCCGCCTATGCGAAGTCGCGCGGGCAGACGGTCGACCAATTGCTCGACGAAATCTTCGCCACGTTTGGCTTTTTTGCGGAGAAAAACGGGTCGCTCATTTTCGAAGGAGCAGAAGGCGCAAAGAAAATTGCGCGGCTGGCCGAGTCATACAGCACCCACCCATTTTCCGATGTGCTCGAATCGAAGGTGGTAGAGATCAAAAATTTCGAAAATGAAACGATCCAGGACGTCGAGGGCGACACGGTGCCTAGAGAAAGGATGTCAATTTTTGAGCTGGAAGATCAGACGCGCATCGCGGTGCGTCCGTCGGGAACAGAACCCAAGATTAAGTATTACCTGTTCGCGCAGCGCCGACCAAAAAGTGGGAAATTCGATGTTGCAGAACTCAGTAGGATTAAGGCGCAAGTCGCCGACAAACTCGATCATCTTTGGGATTGGCTGCAAAAGGATGCCCACTCACGGCTGAATAAATGATGCTGCTGAGCTCATCAGCAAAAGTGCTGCGCGTTTGGCCGTGGCTGGCAGCGATCTGTAGCGGGCTTCTGTACGCCGGCTGTTTTGCGCCGTTTAATCTGATCTGGCTCTGCTGGATCGCGCTTACACCGCTCATGGCCGCAATTTGGTTTTCCGGAAATGAGTCGCGCCATCCCTGGCTTCGAAATCTTGCGCTTGGCTACGTCGCCGGACTGACATTTTTCTGGACGGTTTTCTCCTGGCTTACAACTGTCACCGTCCTCGGCTGGTTTGTTCTCCAATTCTACATGGCAATCTACATTGCGCTTTGGGCGTGGTTTTGTGGATTCCTCCGGCCACGAGACCCAAGAGAGGAGTCGGGGCGCACAACTAAATGGGATCAAATGCTGGCCCAAGCTCGTAGCACGGCACCTCCTCCGCGATCGCCATGGACGAAATCGGCGAATAACCTGGTCCTTGCCTTTCTTCTCGCCGCCGGATGGACAACACAAGAGTGGTTGCGGGGCTGGGTTTTCTCAGGCTGGGGCTGGAATGGTCTGGGTGTGGCGCTCCATGGCAACTGGCCGCTGATCCAAATCGCAGAGTTCACTGGTGTCGCTGGCTTATCGTTCATGGTCGCGTTTGCCAACGTGATCCTGTTTACAACAGGGCGCCGCTTGATTCTTGAGGCGCGCACACATACGACACGACCGCATTTTGATCTGACGCTTACGATGGCAACCATCGTGGGAGTTCTAACCTTCGGACTTCGCGCCAGCCAGGTTTCGTCGCCTACGAAGCCGCTGCGCATTGCTGCTGTGCAATCGAATGTCCCTCAACACCAAAAGTTCGACCCGCAGTTTACGACAAAAATCTTCGATCAATTTCGGCGCCTCAGCGAAATTGCGTTGCGATCGAATCCTCCGCCTGATTTGTTGATCTGGCCGGAAAGCTCAATGCCTGGGCCGGTTCTTGAGGAGCAGGAAAGCAACAAATTCGTGATGGACTTAACCGCATCGGCGGAGAGTGATCTTCTGCTGGGAACAATCGACGAAGAGAACCGTGATGTTTACAATGCCGCGTTGCTCGTTTCCGACGGCGGCGAAAGAGTGCAAGTCTATCGGAAAGTTCACCTGGTGCCGTTCGGCGAATTTGTCCCGGGTCGGCATCGAGTGCCGCTGCTGGCACGAATCGTCGGCGACCAAGTGCCTGGGGATTTCACCGCAGGAAAGGAATACACAGTGTTCAGCCTGACCAACAGCGATGTCCAAGTCGCGCCTTTAGTCTGTTTCGAAGATACCATAGGCGAACTCGCGAGAAGATTCGTGCTTCCCTCGGAGACGAATCCCGGGGCGAACTTCCTCGTCGATATAACAAATGACGGATGGTTTTTGCATTCGGCCGGCTCGCATCAGCATTTGGCGAATGCAATTTTTCGATGTGTTGAAACGCGTCGTCCGATGGCTCGGGCAGCGAATACTGGGGTGACCTGCTTTATCAACGAATTCGGCCGCGTCACTCAGATGTTGCGAGATGACACTGGCAGCACATTCACTGAAGGCGTTCTTACTGGCGAGATCAAGGTTCCGACTGAACACGAGTTGACGTTTTACACACGATACGGCGAGCTGTTCGCGAAGGTTTGCGCAGCGATAACAGCGGTTGCCATTTTAATGGTTTTCGGTGTGCGCCAATCGAAGCAGGGGTAGAGGCGTTCGCCACGGCGAACGCCTGGAACGACACGGCGGCTGACACAGCCGCTGCTACAACTAGATCGCGAGATTTTCTTTGTTGTAGTAAAAGAGCCAGGTGCACGTCGAACTTCCACTCGATCATCTGGACGAACTTTGGCCGGAGAAACTTCACGGCGCGCGCATCGGTGCACTGCTTCATCCGGCATCGGTTTCGTCAACACTCGAACACGCATCCCAAGTTCTCGAGAGACACCATAACGATCTTTTCCGTCTAGCCGCGTTTTTTGGTCCGCAACACGGATTCCTCGGCCAAACCCAGGACAACATGGTCGAATGGAAAAGCTATGAATATCCCCGTCTTCGCATTCCGGTTTACAGCTTATATGGCGAAGATCGCGAGCCCGCTGCGGAGATGCTGAAGGGCATGGATGTTTTGCTTGTCGATCTACAGGACATCGGCGCGCGCTACTACACTTTTATCTGGACGATGTATCTTTGCATGCGCGCCTGCGAAAAAAGCGGCGTCGCAGTCGTTGTGCTCGATCGACCGAACCCAATCAACGGCGTAACGATAGAGGGGCCGCTGCTCAACACTGATTTCAAATCGTTTGTCGGGATGCATCCCATTCGCGTTCGACATGGGCGCACTATAGGCCAACTGGCACAGCAATTTCGGGAAGAAGCGTTTCCAAAATGCCGGCTAACAATCTTGCCGATGAAAAATTGGAAGCGCGAAATGTGGTTCGATCAGACAAGTCTGCCCTGGGTGATGCCATCACCCAACATGCCGACCATTGCCACCGCCACCGTTTATCCCGGCCTATGTCTCCTCGAAGGGACAAATATTTCTGAGGGACGCGGCACAACGCGGCCGTTTGAAATCTTTGGCGCGCCGTTTATTGAGGCGAAGAAGTTTTGCAGCGGACTGAACGCGTTAAAACTGCCCGGCGTTTTCTTTCGCGAAAATTATTTTCAACCAACGTTTCACAAGTTCGTGGGCGAGCTCTGCGGCGGCGCACAGATTCACGTGCTTGATCGCAATGAATTCAGGCCTTTTCTCACGGGAGTGGAAATTATCAAATACATCCGCAAGTCTTATCCCGAGCAATTTCAATGGAAACAACCTCCCTATGAATACGAATGGAAACGACTCCCTATCGAAATTCTAATTGGCGGACCAGTTGAAGACCTCTTCAACGATTAACTGCTCTCATTAACACCTCGCTTCAGCGAGTTAAGTTACGCATACACCGCAAAGAACCGCTTGAGCTTTTTTTGAGTGGTATGGAAACCGCTAAAGCGGTTAGGTGGGCTCTCAGTCAGCAGCACCGCGTTAAAGCACGGGGTTAATGAGAATGCGGGAGGTGCTCGCCATAGGTTGCTGATCGAACTACAATTCGTTTGTATCATGAACTCGCTTGCGTGCCGTCTTACGCTGCGCGTACTGCTGATCGCGTTCTTTTTGGTCCTGTCGCAGTCGCGTGGAGACATTCCATGGCCTGAGGTAGTGCAGCGCCTTGCCTACGAAAACGACAAATTAGCGCGGCGCCCTCAAGGACATAACGGGGAATACTTCGTAGTGTGCACACTCTATTACACACCAAAAGAATCCGGCTTCACTTTCGAGCGCGGGTTTGACGCGACACCGGTTACAAAGCCCGGATTACGCGGCCGGACATATCCGCGCGATTTTCTTCGTTCCGTGAAAAAGGAAGGCGTCGGCCAAATCAGTACGCCGATGAATGGAAAGCACTACATTAGTTATACCGGCAGTGGCTCGTATACGTTCGCTTCCCACCCGACAGGTGGAGGCGGAATCTTGGTAGCTCGTTATTCCGCGGCGATAAAATCAGCCCAGGGTGCGTTGTGCCACGGAGCTATTGTCGAGACATCTTCTCCGGAGTTGCAAAAGATTTTTGGCAGCAGTCGCTGGAAGATCATGGATACGGGCGGCGGCCTGCGCCGATGGCAAATCGACTGCTATTTCGGCGAAGATGAGCCGCTTGGACCAGGCAAGCTCCAAGGTCGACCGCGAGCGACCACTTTTGAATACGCTTATGCCAATGCGCGCATCGTCGATTGATGTAAAACCATTTTCAGTTCGGTTAAACCTTCACGGAGATCTTGGCTTTTTTCTCCGATCACGGGCTCGCCACGGAAGTATTGAGCGTAGCCTAAACGAAAAGACATCAGTGAAAGATGTGATCGAATCGTGCGGCATTCCGCATCCGGAAGTTAATGTGATCTTGGTGGACGGGCATCCCGTCGGTTTCGCTCATACGCTGGCGAGCAATGTAGAGATGGATGTCTTTTCGGTTGAAAATTGTGATCTGCGTCTGAAGGAAAAACGATTGCAAGTTTCTTGTATTAGGATGTTTGTCGCGGATGGACATCTCGGAAAGCTCACACGCAACCTTCGTCTGCTCGGGTTTGATGTTGCTTACGACCAGCAGGCCAATGACCGGCAGTTGCTCGAAGTCATGACGCGTGAAAACCGTGCGCTGTTGACACGTGATCGCCGTCTGCTCATGCATGCGATTGTGCAGCATGGTTACTGCCCGCGTTCACAAAACGCCGACCAGCAAACAATCGAAGTGATCCGCCGTTTTGATCTTCTCGGCTTGATCGCTCCGTTTACCCGCTGCCTTCGCTGCAATGAAAGGGTGCAACAAGTCGCTAAAGCCGACGTGATTGAGAAGCTCGAGCCGCTCACCAAAATCTATTACGAACAATTCCGGCGTTGCACCGGCTGCGGCCAAATCTACTGGCCGGGATCGCATTTCGAAAAATTGCAAAAGCGGATCGAACTAATTCAGTCGCGCCTGATGGGAGAAAAGGACGTGTAAATCACGGTCTTGTCAGACCCGTCCCAACTGGCACACTGGCTTTCAATGCAAACAGCCATCCTTGGCTGCCATTTGGCCGTGACGCTAGCTTGGGCACTGGCAACTATTGTCCAGGCTCAGGGACCAGCACCATCGCCGTTCATATCGGGCCCTTCGCCGCCGCCAGCGCAACATCCTGCCGTCGCGCCCCAGCCAAGCCCGCAGCCTGTATTAACGAAAGCCGACTTCGAAACTTTTCTCGACGCGCTGATTCCTTCGCAATTGCGAAACCGAAACATCGCAGGCGCTGTCGTTTCGGTCGTGAAGGACGGGCAAGTGTTATTTCAAAAGGGTTACGGCTACGCTGATTTCGAAGCGAAGAAGCCGGTGCTCCCCGATCAGACTTTGTTTCGTCCGGGTTCGATTTCGAAATTGTTCACGGCAACAGCCGTGATGCAATTGGTCGAGCAAGGGAAGCTCGATCTCGACCGTGACGTCAATGATTACCTCGATTTTGCAATTCCCAAAACGTATCCGGAGCCTGTTACGCTAAGGCAATTGCTCACTCACACGGCCGGATTCGAGGACACATTGAAGAATTTGTTCGTGGCCCACGAGAGCGACATCAAGCCACTACGCACCTATCTGGTGGACCAAATGCCAGCCCGAATTTTTCCGCCGGGCACAGTCCCTTCCTATTCCAATTATGGATTCACAGTGGCCGGATACATCATCGAGCGTGTGAGCGGCGAGAAATTCGAACGCTACATCGACAATCACATTTTGAAGCCGCTGCGGATGAGCAATTCGACCTTCGACCAACCGCTGCCGTCGCAGCTTGCGCCACAAATGTCGAAAGGTTATCTGAACGCCGCGAAGAAGCCGCGCGATTTCGAATTTGTTCAAGCCGCGCCCGCCGGCGCGCTCTCAACGACCGCCGCCGATATGACGCGGTTTATGCTCGCGTTTCTTCAGGATGGCAGCGTCGACAGCGTCGCTATTTTGAATCCCGAAACCGTGCGGCAAATGGAAACCCGCCAGTTTGAACTTCATCCGATGATCAACGGCTTGGGCATGACTTTCATGGAGTATTGCATGAACCCTGTGCGCGCCATCGCTCATGGCGGCGACACGGTTTATTTCCATAGTGACATGGTCCTCGTCCCCGATCAGCACGTTGGTTATTTCATTTCCTACAACAGCCTCGGTAAGAATGTTGGCGGCGGCAGGGGCGAAGTGTGGCGCACCTTTGTGGATCGCTATTTCCCGAGTCGAGGCGAACCGAAGATTGATGCCGATCCAAACACTGCGAAGTCGGACGGACGGGCAGTGAGTGGCGTTTATGATGGAACGCGGCGCGGAGAAACAACGTTCCTCAAAATTCTCGCATTGATGAGTCAGATTCGCGTTAATAGCGATAAGGACGGCGTTCTCACTGTGGAGGGCGACAAGAATCAGCGTGGCCAATTAAAAGAATGGAAAGAAATTGCGCCGCTTGTTTATGGCGAGAGCGATGGTTTGGAAAAAATCGCGTTCCGTCGTGACGGATCCGGCGTTGTGCGCGAGATGCTCCCCTTCCCTGCGGTCTTCGAAAGCCAGCGCGTTCCTTGGTACGCGAGCAAAACTTTTATCGGTTTGGTGGTTGGTGGAAACTTGGTGCTCGCGCTTTTGACTGTGTTGTTCTGGCCGGTCGCAGTTTTGGTCCGTAGAAAATACGAACGTCCATTGTTCAGCGCGAAAACTGATCGCGTTCTATATCTGCTTTCGCGGATCGTCTGCCTTGGCGAATTGATTTTTATTTTGGCGCCCGTCATCGCCTTGAGTCAGGGACTGGAACATGTCGTGATCCTGGGCGACGCGATCAATCCATGGTTGCGGACGTTTCAGACTTTCGGATGGCTGTTAATGGCCGGTGTAGTTCTTTTGATCGTTGCTGCCGCTCGCTTTGCCAAACTTCCTGGACAAGGACTTTGGTTCCGTGCCCATGCAATTCTTCTGGCGATCGGCGGAATCGCGTTCGGCTTATTCGCGTGGCAATATCATTTGCTCAGTACGTCGCTGAAGTTCTAATCGTCCTGCCACATTAATGAACTTCACGCGTCGAGAAATCTTGATTGCTTTCGCTTTCCTCGCGCTTCGCGGTTCGAGTCTTGCCTACGGCCCGCTGGGCCACGAGATCGTCGGCGCGATTGCAGACGAGCGCCTGGCGAATAGCCCTACAGCCGCGAAGGTTCGTGTATTGCTCAACGGGCTTACGCTGGAAAAAGCTGCGGTAATCGCAGACGAGATTAAAGGCTGGGACAAAAAGGGAGTGGACGATCCCAGGTCATTCCATTTCTCGGCATACTGTAAAATTGACAGGCAACTGCGTGATTTCTGGCGCGCGAATCAGCCGACGCACGAGATGAATTCGGTCGCGCCGTCGCACCATTGGTTTCACTACACTGACGTTCCGGTGGTGCCGGCACAAGCTTACCACGAAGGCACTGCGGGTCGCAGCAAATGGGACATCGTGCATATGATTCCCTATTGCGTCCAAGTCTTGAAAGGACAGATACCCGAACAAAATGAACGGAAGATTACGAAGCCAGTAGCATTAATTTTGCTAGCCCATTACGTCGCCGACATTCATCAGCCATTGCATGTAGGTGCGGAATATTTTGATCAGCAAGGTCAGATCGCGGATCCGGACAAAAATAAATCGGCCCTTGAAGACGAAGGCGGAAATACGTTCACACTGGAGTTAAGCGATGAGCCGCCGCGCCGTCGCGGCTTTCACAAGAAAAAATTCCACGGGTTTTGGGACTACGACGCAGTGAACGGGCTTTTCCCTCAAGTGATCGATCGGCTGCAGAAAAGCGAATTGCAGACGCAGATCGAGCCACTAAAGAAAGAGCTTGTCCACGAAATGGCGACACACGAATCGAAGAATTGGCGGATGCCATCAAGCGTCGCCATCGACAATTATGCCGAGATATGGGCGGACGAAATCCTGCCGATCGCGCGCGAGGCGCATGCGCGTCTGGAATTCCGGAACGTAAAACCGTTACTGGATACCGATCGGTTTGTTGCCGCAGGTGAGGCCGTCGAAAAACCCACTGTGGGCCAGGCGTCTTATCGAACGTGGGCAATTAATGTCGTGCGCGACGAACTGCACAGGGCCGGTTGGCGGCTCGCCGATTTGCTGCAAAAGACGTTGTAGTGTGAAGAGATGCGAGCTGTCGTTCAGCGTGTGAGCCGTGCACGTGTAACCGTCAACGGGGTGGCCACGGGAGAAATCGGCGCCGGTCTCATGATCCTGCTTGGCATCGCCCGCGACGACACTTCCGCGATCGCTGTGAGTATGGCCAGCAAGATCGCGCACCTGAGGATTTTTGAAGACGACCAGCGAAAAATGAACTGCTCGCTATTGGACGTAAACGGCAGCGCACTCGTCGTGTCCCAGTTTACACTTTATGGTGACGCTCGCGGTCAACGTCGGCCGAGCTTCATTGCTGCGGCGCCACCAGAACAGGCAAAGCTGCTGTATGAAGAGTTCAGCGAAATGCTGCGCCGTCTGGGTGTCACCGTTGCCACAGGCGTGTTCCAGGCAATGATGTCGGTGGAATTGGTCAATGAAGGCCCCGTCACTATCCTGCTCGACTCTGATAAAACGTTTTAAATTCGAATCGCGGTCCTAGAGCAACTTCTGCTGCGCCAATGATTCCGCCGGCAAATGGTTGCCACTGCAACAGCCACCTTTAGAATCATCATACATGTCTGCGACGCTCGAAGCTGTGAGACCGATTGAACTGGCTGAGATCCGTGCTGCGCGGAAGCGGATCGCAAACACGATCGTGCGCACACCGCTTATTCGCCTCGAGCTCGGACCAGAATATCCCGACATCCGGCTCAAGCTGGAAAATTTGCAGCCGATCAACGCTTATAAACTGCGCGGCGCCGCTAACGCCGTGGCACTTCTTTCTGAAGATGAACGCACGCGTGGCGTCTGGACCATTAGCGCGGGAAACGCAGGACAAGGCGTTGCCTACGCAGCTAGAGAGGCCGGTGTACCGTGCTCGGTCGTGGTTGTTGAAACCGCGCCGAAATCAAAGCTGGAGCGCATGTGTGCGCTCGGCGCAAAGCTTTTTCCCGTTCCGTACCACATTGCGTGGAAAGCGCTCGAGGAACGGTCATTTCCGGAAGTCGAAGGAACGTTCATTCATCCGTTCGATGATCACAATTTCATCACCGGTCACGCTACGATGGGACTGGAAATCCTGGAGGACGCTCCCGACACCGCTGCGGTGATTGCCAGTATCGGCGGTGGCGGACTGATCACCGGACTGGGCAGCGCAATCAAAGCGCTCGAGCCGGAAGCCAAAGTTTTCGGCGTTGAGCCGGAAACGGCCGCCCCCGCAGCGCTGTCTTTCGAAAGAGGCTCACCGCAAGCGTTCGAAAACTGGAAAGCTTCGTTCGTGGATGGCGCCGGCGGTCAAAGCGTGTTTCCTCGGATGTGGGAACGAATGAAACCGGTGGTGGACGGTTATCTCGTCGTCACCCTCGAGGAAACAAAAAACGCCATGCGCCTGATGGCAGAAAAGGCGCGCATTATTTCCGAGGGCGCAGGCGCACTGCCCCTCGCTGCGGCGCTGAACGGAAGAGCCGGCAAAGGCCCGATTGTCGCCGTTGTTTCCGGAGGCAATATCGATCTCAACAAGTTCTGCCAGTTGATCGCGCAAGCCCATTGACTTTCGTCTCCGAATTTGAATAACCTCCAGCAAAAAAGGAGGAAGAACAATGAAGATTGGCGACACAGCACCAGATTTTGAAGCAGAAACTACCGAAGGCCGGATTCGCTTCCATGATTGGATTGGCGACTCCTGGGCCATCTTGTTTTCGCATCCGAAGGACTTCACCCCGGTCTGCACAACTGAGCTCGGTTACATGGCGAAAATAAAGCCAGAGTTCGAGCGTAGAAACGTGAAGATCATGGGATTGTCGGTCGATTCGACCGGCGATCACGAGGGATGGGCCAAGGACATTGAAGAAACTCAAGGGCACGCGCCCAACTACCCAATTGTCGGCGACGCTGATTTCAAAATCGCCAAGCTATACGGCATGCTGCCAGCGGATACCACAGGCGACGCGAAGAAGCGAACGCCGGCGGATAACGCGACCGTGCGCAACGTTTACGTGGTCGGGCCAGACAAAAAGATCAAGCTGATCCTCGTTTACCCAATGACAACTGGTCGCAATTTCAATGAAGTGTTGCGAGTGATCGATTCCCTGCAACTGACCGCGAAACATCAGGTGGCAACTCCAGTGAACTGGAAGCCGGGCGAGGATGTGATCATCGCCGGCTCGGTGTCCAACGACGAGGCAAAGAAGCGTTATCCGCAAGGCTGGAAGGCGCCGAAACCGTATCTCCGAATCGTTCCGCAGCCACAATAATGACCGGAACATAGACCTCCAGGTCTGTGCGCCCAGCGGAGTTGCACTCCGCTGCAAGCGGGCACAGCGCGTTTCAAACGAGCTGTGCGCACAGGCTATAAGCCTATGTTCCTACTGCTCGCTCAGCAGAATATTCCACAGGATCTTGCTGAAAATACTTTTGCAGTTCTGCGTACAGCTTTGGATGACAAGCGCGAAGCGCGTGCGGTCGCTCGAAGAACGCCTCGACTGATACGGCGAAAAACTCAACCGGATCAGTGGCTCCGTAAGTATCCAGCAACGTCGGTATCCCGCTTTCGTCCGCAGCACGCAGAGACGCAAACTCAGACCTCATAACTTCGCTCCACGCCAATTGCTGTTCGCGGGTAGCGAGTCCCGGCACTCCATCAGCTGCGTGGTTTTCAAAATCGAGCTGATGTGCAAATTCATGAAGGACAACATTCTTACCATCGGCGGGATCAGCCGCAGCATGTTTGACGGCGCCCCAGGAGAGGACCAATGAACCCATTCTGCGGCCGGTCTCTCCAAGACGACCCACAGTCCCATGTTCCCAAACATGCTCACCTACCTGCCGTTTTTCTTCCACCATGTATAGCAATGGATAAACAAGAATCGTGAGCAGATCGGGGAAATAATCCGTCCTGCGATGCAACAACAGAAGACAAGCTTGCGCCGCGATAGTCACGCGGACTTCATCCGTGATCGCAAAACCGCCACATCCCTCGAAGCGTTTTTCGGCGAGGAATACTTGAATGTGACCAAGTAGTTCCGCGCGGTCGCTCGCGGACAGTCTGTGAAAAAACACAACATGACGGTGAATCAACGTCAGCCGGTCTTTCGGAAACGGTCGGGCGCGCAGGCGACGTCGCCTTTGCTGCTTCAGCAACTCAAAGATCATATGAAAATGTCAAAAGGACGTTTCACCAAGTTCGCCTCAATGGGTGCGCTTCGGTGTTAAGAATGATTTTATCGAATTTCAAAGTTTCGGGCGATGCGAAGAGCAAATAAAAATATTTGAAAGTCTCGGCCAGGACGAAGCTCTCCATTTCGTCCAGCTGTTTCTTACTAATCACGTCGGCAAGGGCGGCGTAGCCGGCCTCGGTGCGGCAATACTTAACGAAATCATCAAACATTTTCTCACCCATCTGCCGGTATGCCGGGTTACGTGTGTAATGATAAAGGTAATAAGTGGACTCAACGATCTCCGGGCGTAGATGATAACTTCCGTTGACCACATGCATCGTTTTGTAATCGAGAATTTCCGGCTCAATGCCGTACAGGTTCCACATCTTGAACGATAAAGTCTGCAGGCGACGCGCCCTCGCCAGATCGCCTGAAAAAGCGAGCAAGCCAGGAAAGAATGCATCGAGCGCGCCGTAAGTTGTTTTTGTCCGCTTACCTGTCTGCATATCTGCGTGCCCGTACCACAACTCGCCGCGGGTTTCGTCCGCGAGATATTTGTGAATCGCGGGAATGCTCGCAGTCCACATGTCGTGACAGTCTTTATCGCCAAATAGAAGCCAGCATTTCCATAAATACTCGTAGTACGAATCAATGCCGCCGCTGATGTGACTGTCAGTGTTCGTCCACGCGCCCGTCTCAACGTTAATGCTTTCCCCAACCAGGCCCAGCGCCGACCGGCGCTTAAAGGTTTCCACTAGAGCGCGCTTGGCTTTCTCGTAGAAAACCGGCCTGCCAATCAATTTGCTCAGAGTGCCAAATTCCAATAGGAGCGTGCCGGTTTCTGCCGGATTCGTTATCGCGTCACGGGTCTGACCAGTGCGGAGGTTAACATAAACGTAAGGCAGTCCTGTCGGTGAGTTGAAAACCGGAAGCAGTCGGTCACCCAAATCTTCAGCTAACCTCAAGAGGCGTTTGTCTCCGGTCAGTTGATAGCTGGAGAGAAGACCGCCGAGCAGGCGTATTGTGATCTCGAAATTTTTGACATAAATATCGCGATCGAACGAGAGCTCACTCACGATCAGCGATTGCGCCCTTGCAGCCTCGGCATCAAGATGCATCAGGATGAGCGTGTCGAGTGCATCGACCGGAGTCATTAGCAGCGACTCTCCGTACCAATCATGCGCGGTTTTACTTAAAGGCCGCAACGCGTCGTGACCCCACGCATAGCGTTCGTAATTGTTCCAGGCATGCAGAAATTCGGTTCGCACACGTGTGGCCATCTGTCGCGCATGGTCGTCCTCACGTGCCTTGGCGCATCCGAGCGTTGCAAACGTGGCGCATGCGGCCAGCAAAAAGGCGGTTGGCGCAATTCGGTCTGGCATTCGGTTCAGATCAGCCTAACAGTCGACATTAAGGAGCGTTCAAAAAAATGAATACCATTTCCGTTTCTCGACGTAAATTTGCACAGCTATTAGGCGCAGGTGCTGCAGCGGCTCTCGTTAGGCCTGCGTTTTCACTCGCAAACCAATCAGAACATATCGCCGCTGGATTCGATGGTGCTGTGCGCTTAAGCGCGAATGAGAATCCTTACGGACCTTCGCCGAGTGCGCTAAGGGCGATGACGGACTCATTCGGTTTAAGCTGCCGTTATCCGGATGAGCACAACAACATGCTGATCGACAAGCTGGCCAAGCTCAA
>WNGK01003811.1_pt1 | contig 17737 bp, 11 predicted proteins | sample 5400601 | NCBI WGS metagenome assembly WNGK01 (sample SAMN13153376, study PRJNA577476) | soil metagenome | isolation source: 60 cm soil or saprolite under Garry oak tree replicate 1 | place: USA:California | collected 2016-06-15
GCCCACCGTCAGACGGTCGAGATTGGGCCGAAGCTCACCGCTCTGACGCTTTTCTCCGGCGCTCGTTGCTGCCACTTTTCTCGGATCCAGCTTCTCTTTCAGTTTTCCCACCAGTTCCGCCAGCACTTCTTTCGTATCCTGCTGCACCGGGCCCCGCGACTTCCTTGGCTTCGATGTCGTTTCACTCTTCTTTCCAGAATTGTTATGCTTCTTCAAGGTCGATCTCCTTAGCCGTTGTGATTGCACCCTCGAGTGCGTTGATCATCGGTAGCTTAACGCCATCCGTGATCGGGGATCGACCTTCTCATCCCATCTAACTTAAGGAATTGAGTTCTTGCCGGTTCTTTATAGATGCTTGGCGCATGGATACTTCACGGGAGAACTGGAAGGTACTTCTATTGCTACTTCCCGCAGGGTGACCACAGGCAGCCCTGGAGTCCGGTGCGGTCAGGCGGTTGCGCGGCTTCTCTTCTCCGCAGGAGCTATTGATCTGCGGCCACGGTCTGAGTCGAGAAGCCCACCTCTCTGCTGAGCAACCAGCGTTCAAGGACCGCTAGTCGCTGTGACCTCCGATGCCTCTCGTGGTGTCGACGACTAACCAACAAAGTCCGCTGCCTACGGTCACAAATGCGGCCAAGGTCAATGCGGCGGTCCAACCGAATGCTGAGGCGACGTAAGCGGTGACGATTGGAGAGAAAAATCCACCCAGGTTCCCGAAGGTGTTCATCAACCCAGCCACCGAGCCGGAGTACTGCTGACCAAGGTCGATGCACGCCGCCCAGAAGGTGACCGAAGCGAACATGTTGAATCCGGCAGCCGCAGCCAGCAGAAGAATGGCAGTCACTTTGTTCCCGGCGTGCGCTCCCTCCCAAAGCAGGATGGCCGAGGAAAACATTCCCGCCCAAACCGCGAGACGACGGCCCAAACGCTTGCCGAATTTGCGCACTGCGAAATCCGAAAACTGGCCGCCCAGCGGAGCCGCCAACGCAATTGCCAAATATGGGGTTGCCCCAAAGAATCCCCCCTGCGCCAGCGAAAAGCCTCTAACCCTCACCAGATAAATGAATAACCAAGTGTGGAAGAAGTAGATGGGAAATCCTTGACAGAAATATCCCAGCACCAGAGCGATGATGGAGCGGTTGGCGAAGATTTGCCACCACGGCACTCCGCTCCCGCCTCCGACCTGACCGGTCCGGCCCTGAGCAATCAGTTCGAGTTCCTGCTGGTTGACCCGCGGATGCTGATCGGGTTGATCGGTAGCCAAAAAGTACCAGGCCAGGGCCACCACAATTCCGAGGAGCCCGCAACTGTAGAAGGCCATCCGCCAACCCCAGCGCTGCATGATGAATGTGATCAGCACAGGTGTGACCGCTCCGCCCAGACCGATGCCGAGCAGATTGAAGCTGCTGCCTAGACCGCGGCGGCGATCTCCCATCCAATTCGCCACCACCTTGGTATAGGAGGGAGAACTGGGGGCTTCGCCGATCCCGATCAGGAATCTGACTACGGCGAACGACCACGCCACTCCGAACCAACCCGTGGTAAAAAGCCGCGGAGCAAGAGCAGTCGCGGCCGTCAACATCGACCACCACGTGATGGCCGTAATCAACACTCGCCGCGGACCGAAGCGATCCGACAGATATCCCCCCGGCACTTGCGAGAGGGAATAGCTAAGCAGAAATGCGCTCAGTATCCACCCCATGGTCTTTAGCGGGATCGAGAACTCATCCTGGATGAACTTGCCCGCAATGCTCAGGTTCAAGCGGTCGAGATAAGTCAGGAGGGCGGTCGCTGTGACCAGCCCCATCATCTGCCATCGTACTGAGGTTGCGGGGGCTGGAATACCCTGTGCTGGTTCGGTCATGGGGTCGGCCTTGCCGGATGATGGTCTTCCCATATTGTTTTTCTCTTGTGTTTGAACCCCAGCTTGCGGAACCGCACGTAATAGAACGGAAGTGTATGCTCCGACTTAGATTTCCCGAAGTGCAGCGCTGGCCCCATCGTTCGCAAAAACCGGCAGCAGCGGGAGTTCCACGCGGAAGCTGCTCCCCCGGCCTTCCTGGCTCGAGACTTTGATTTCGCCGTTATGGGCGGCGCAGATCGCTTTGACGATGGAGAGTCCGAGCCCGGCTCCGCCGTTGGCGCGCGAGCGGGCCTTGTCGGCGCGATAGAAGCGTTCGAACACGTGAGGCAGAGCATGAGCCGGAATGCCGAGACCGTTGTCGAAGACTTCGAGGACGGCACTATTCCCCTCGCGGCCGACGCGGACCTCGATCATGCCACCTACCGGTGTGTATTTGATGGAGTTGTCGATGAGGTTGACGATGACCTGCTGAAGGCGAACCCGGTCGCCCATTACATGAACTCCAGTTCCTGCATAGATGCGCAGCCTGATCGATTTCTCCTCCGCCAACAGCTTCATTTCGCCCGCAGTCGATGCCGCCAGTTCTCCCAGATCCAAATGCGATTTATCCATCTTCACTTCGCCGGCGTCGAGACGGGAGATAGTCAGCAGGCTTTCGACGATCCGGGACATGCGGTGAGTTTCTTCCAACGCGCTACCAATCTGATCACCCACAGACGCATTCCCGTGATAGTTCTGTGCAATGCCTTCAAGTTCTAATTGCAGAATCGTTAAGGGGGTTCGCAACTCGTGAGAAGCGTCGGCGGAAAAGCGGTTGATGTGCTCGAAGGCGTCATCGAGCCTCTCGATCATGCGGTTCAGGGACATAGAGAGCCGCTCCAACTCGTCACCGGACCGTATCACTGGCAGACGCTCGCTCAGGTTCGTGGACGTGATCCCCTCCGCTCTCTTCGTGATCTCGTCCACCGGTTGCAGGGACCGCCTCATGAGCCAGTATCCGCCCGCCACCGCGAGAGAGACTACGAACGGCATATAGATCGCAAGAGTCAGCAGAAGCCCATGAAGCACGAACTCAATTTGATGGTATTGGGCGCCGCTTTCGACGAGGAAACGATTCCCGTCGGGCATGGTCACGGTCATCGAATCGATCAACATGCGATTGCCGGATTCGAATTGAAGTTTCCGGGAACCATCCGTTTCCTTGTCGCCGGGAAACGGAATTCGCGATGGGTCGAAGGTGCCGTCCTTGGGCGCGCCCGAAAGGTAGACCACGCCCACGTTCTGGTGGACGACACGAATAAAAAGGCCATTGACCTCGGGGGCGTAAGCCTCGTTGATTTCAGTCGCCAGCCATTCTTTGTTCTTGGCGGGTAATTGCGAAAGCAATTGGGTGGAGATGGTGCGGCACTCCGACACCAGCGTTCTCTGCAAAGTCCAATCCAGGTATCGTTCCAGACCCAGATATACCGAAGCGCCGAACACCAACAGCGTCCCCGCCAGCAGGCCGGCATACCACACCGTGATGCGAAAGCGCAAAGACCGGGTATTCATCACGGCTGCACACCATGACCGATGCTGTAGCCCACTCCGCGCACTGTGCGAATCAACTTCGGATCGAAAGCGTCATCGACTTTGCTGCGCAGGTGCCGGACGTACACGTCGACGATGTTGGTGATGCCGTCGAAGCTATGATCCCAGACGTGCTCGATAATCATGGTGCGCGACAGAACTCTGCCGGCATTCGACATAAGATATTCCAGCAAGGAAAATTCCTTGACCGTCAGGTCGATCCGCTTGCCCGCGCGCCTGACCTGCTGCGCCAGACGATCAAGTTCGAGATCTGCCACACGTACCACACTGCTGCGGCTGACGGGTCCGCGCCGCAGCAAAGCTTTCACCCTTACCAGCAGCTCGGCAAAGGCGAAGGGCTTTGTCAGATAGTCATCGGCACCCGCTTCGAAATTGCCGACTTTGTCCGCCACCGCGTCGCGCGCGGTCAAGATCAGCACCGGAACCTGAACGTTCTCCGCGCGCAGCCGGCGAAGAACCTGGCTGCCATCCAGAATGGGCAGCATGAGATCAAGAATCACCAGATCGTAGTGGTAGGTTGTCGCGAGATCGAGGCCCGACTTGCCGTCCGCGGCAACATCCACCGCAAACCTCTCCTCGGTCAATCCGCGCGCTACAAAACTCGATACCTTGGTCTCGTCCTCGACCAGCAGAATACGCATCCGATTTCTCGCCCAGCAAGTATATTGCGGTTTTTGCCGAAACCGTTAGAGAAGTCAGATGAAAATTTGTTCAGAAACATGAGTTCGGCTTCCGCCAATTCTTTGCCCGTGCCGTCTCGCGATCATGAATAACGTTTCATCTGGCCTTCATTGAGTGTTAATGTGGACCCGCCACGATTGTTGTCCCGCCATGATAAAAAAATATGGTGCCGGGTTCCTGCTATTGGTCTGCGCGCTCGCTCCCTTTTCTGCTTCTATTGAATCGGCCTCGCCCACAGATCACTCGATTGCGGTCCGCGCCGATCGGCTGTTCGACGGAAGCGAGAAGCTCGCCGTCAATCAGGTGATATTGATCAAAGGGAATCGCATTGCCAACGTCGGTCCGGCGGAGCAAGTGCAGGTACCCGCAGACTTTGAAGTAGTTGATTTGAGTCACGCTACTGTCCTTCCTGGGCTCATCGACGCCCACACTCATGTCTTCGGCAACGGACCCGATTTCGATAATCAAATCCTGCGCGAGTCTTACCAATACCGCACGCTGACTGCGCTGGCTAACGCGCAGAAAGACCTGATGGCCGGCTTCACTACGCTGCGCGACCTGAAGACGCTGGGCGCGATGTACAGTGACGTGGACCTGCGCAACGCAATTGACCGCGGCATCGTCGCCGGGCCTCGCATGCAGGTAGCGACCAGGGGAATTCAATCGACGGGCGGCTTCATCATGCGCGGCTATTCTCCCGAGATCCCGCTGCCCAGCGCCTTGCAGGTGGTGGACTCGCCGTGGGCAGCCCGTGAGGCGGTGCGGGACCAGGTCGCGCATGATGCCGACCTGATTAAGGTGTACGCGGCCTACGACTTGCATTTCACCAGTGATGGCAAACTCGTAAGTCCGCCAACCTTCACCGCGGAGAAGTGAACGCCATCGTCGATGAGGCTCACAAGAAAGGACGCAAAGTTTCCTGCCACGCCTTTGCCGGAGGAGGCGTGCGCAACTGCTTAAACGCAGGCGTCGAGTCGCTCGAACACGGCGCCGATCTCGATGATGGTGACATCAAGCTGATGGTGCAAAAGGGAATTTATCTGGTGCCGACTCTCTACCATTACCAGCTTGATCGCGAGCGGGACATGAAGAAGTACGGAGGGCACAGCGTCGCGGAGGTCTCCGAACGCAGCTTTCGCAAAGCCTTGGCAGCGGGCGTCAAAGTCGCATTCGGTTCCGGAGTCGGACCTTTCCCGCACGGTACGCAGACCAAGGAATTCGAATACCTCGTGAAGTTTGGCATGACCCCGGCGCAGGCGATTCGGGCCACAACTTCGGAAGCGGCACTGCTGATGGGATGGCAGGACCGGATAGGCTCCGTGCAAGCGGGCAAGTTCGCGGATCTGGTCGCGGTCGCGGGCGATCCTCTCGCTGACATCACCGAGCTTGAGCGCGTGCAGTTCGTCATGAAAGACGGCCACGTATATAAGAACGAACTGAAATGACTGGTGACATGGTATGAGCAGCGGAATTATGAGCAGCGAAATGAAAAGGCGCGCGTTCTTGAGAAATGCAGCCGGAGCTGGAGCCTCGTTAGGATTCTTGGGAACCTCCGCGTCAAGGCTGGCCGGCGCCCAGACCGCGCAGTCACCCACGGCTCACGCGTCGGCTGAAGAGAGCTTGCCGCAGGTTCAAAAGTTGACGGCGCATACGGCTGAGTTTGTCGTGAATCTCAAACTTGCGGACATCCCCGCGGAAGCGCTCGAACTCGGCAAGAAGTCAATCTTGGATGGTCTTGGACTCGCTCTCAGCGGGTCCAAGGCCGAGACCTGGAAACTGATCCAGGAGTATCTGAAACCCTTTGGTTTTCCCCCACGCAGTGGCGCGGCGGTGCTGGGATCCGCGGTGCGGCTTCCAGCCCGCTTTGCCGCTTTTGCCAACGGAGTGGCCATCCACGTCGACGACTACGACGACACTCAGCTCGCCGCCGGAAAGGACCGCGTGTACGGTCTGCTCACTCATCCCACGGTCTGTGTGCTGCCCGCGGCCTTGGCGACAGCCGAGGTCGAAGGCAAAAGTGGAAAAGATTTGCTGGTCGCCTACCACAGCGGGGTGGAGGTGGAGTGCAAGATCGCAGAGGCAATCTCTCCGCGCCACTATGAAGATGGATTTCACTCGACCGGCACGTGCGGAGTTTTCGGCGGGACGGCCGCCTGCGCCAAGCTCAAAGGGTTGGACGTCGTACACACCTCACGGGCATTCGGAGTGGCCGCCAGCCACGCTGCCGGCCTGCGCGAAAACTTCGGCACAATGATGAAACCATTTCAGGCGGGCCATGCCACCGAATCCGGCGTGGTTGCAGCCGACTTCGCCGCGATCGGCTGGACCGCGGCGGAACAGATTCTGGAAGCGCAACGCGGCTTCTTTCATGCCTACGGCGGCACTTACGATCCCTCCGCGATTGTGGATCGACTGGGCAATCCCTGGACATTGCAGAACCCGGGCGTCTCTATCAAGCCCTTCCCCTCGGGTTCTTTGACTCATCCCGGCATGACCGAACTCCTGCGCCTGATTCATGCCAATTCCATCCGGGCCGCTGATGTTGAACGAGTGGAGGTTGGCACCAATCACAACATGCCCAACGCCCTTATTCACCACCATCCAACGACGGGGTTGCAGGGAAAGTTCAGCATGGAATTTTGCATGGCGATTCTTTTGCTCGACCGGAAAGCGGATCAGACAAAATACACGGATTCAGTCGTCAACCGCGACGATGTGAAGAAGATGATCGAGCGAATTCGCTTTTATGTCGACCCCGAAGCGGAGAAGGCAGGCTACGATAAGATGACGACAATCCTTAAAATCACGTTGAAGGACGGACATACCATCTCCGGCCGGGCAGAGTTTGGCAAGGGGAGCCCAAGCGACCCCATGAGCTACGACGAGGTTGCGGAAAAGTTCCGCGGTTGCGTCGCGTTCGCGGAGCGGCCCAGCTCAAAGGCGAACCAGGTGATCGATCTGGTGCGCAAGCTCGAAGACGTATCGGACGTCCGGACTCTGACGACGCTCCTGCAGTAAATACTTGTGAATTAACTGAAAACTCTGGACTGCGAGGGATCTTGAAGAACTACAAAATAGCGGTGATCGAAGGAGACGGCATTGGACGAGAAGTAGTTTCCGAGGGCATTCGCGTGCTCGAGGCTGCGGGTCGCCGTTTTGATTTGTCGTTCTCGTGGCAGCGTTTCGATTGGAGTTGCGAGCGATTTCTCAAGACCGGCCGCATGATGCCGGAGGATGGTCTCGATCAACTGCGTGCCTTTGATGCCATCTACCTGGGCGCAGTAGGTTATCCCGGAGTGCCCGACCATACTTCGCTCTGGGGCTTGCTGATTCCCATTCGCCGGAAATTCCAGCAGTACGTCTGTCTTCGGCCGGCACGCTTGCTGGAAGGCATCACAAGTCCGCTCAGCGGCCGCAAAGCCGGAGACATCGACTTCATCATCATCCGGGAAAATAGTGAAGGGGAATACTCGGAAGTTGGCGGACGGATGAACCGGGATACCGAGTTCGACATGGCGATACAGCAGAGTATCTTCACCCGCCGCGCCTGCGACCGCATCATCACCTACGCTTTCGAACTGGCTCGGACGCGCAAGAAACATGTCACCTCGGCCACCAAGTCCAACGGCATTGTCTACTCCATGCCTTTCTGGGACGAACGCTTTGTCGCGATTTCAAAGAAGTATCCAGACATAAAAACCGATCAGTACCACATCGACATTCTGACCGCACATTTCGTCGCGCATCCCGACTGGTTCGACGTGGTGGTCGGATCGAATCTTTTCGGGGACATTCTTTCCGATCTCGGAGCGGCGGTTGTGGGATCGATGGGGCTTGCGCCATCGGCCAATCTGAATCCTGAAAGGGAATATCCCTCGCTATTTGAGCCGGTACATGGCTCCGCTCCCGACATCGCCGGGAAAGGAATTGCAAATCCGGTAGCCCAGATCTGGTCGGGCGCGATGATGCTGGACCATCTCGGCGAGAAAGAGGCGGCTCACGCCATCGAACAGGCCATCTTCAAAGTGCTGGCGCACTCCGATGTTCGAACCCGCGACATCGGCGGGCATGCGAGTACGCGGGACATGGGAGAGGTCATTGCTGCCGAGCTCTCGACGGTTAGCGTAGCTCGCTGACGCCCCTCCCCTGACCCCGTCGTGGTAAGTCCGCGGAAACCCACTATGGCAAAACTTCGTACACACGCAACTCCGCCGTCTGTTTTTCGTGATGCGGAACCGCCAGGTAGTAGCGGTTCAATTCAGACACCAGTACACCAGTTTTCGCCCGGAACGCGGTCGCGATGTGCCCGATGCGGTCGTAGTGGTCGGCATCGGTCTCGTGGAATACGTCGAGAAATTCGGTTCCCGCAAAGTAGATGCGCTTGCTCTGGCTGTCATATGCCATGTCATCGACCATGGCCGTGGCCGGATAACTGGTGACAACCTTGCCCGAATCAGAATCCAGCACTACCAGTTTTCCGGGAACGCGAGTACCCAGAAACAGGCGATGTGCATCCTCGTCGAAGGCAATGGACGTAGGATTCTTTCCCGTCTGCGCAATTGACCACGTAACCAGCAGGGTGCGGCTCTTCCGGTCATATACTTCCACCGCGTTGTTCCCACGGACGTTGACGAACATCCGTGGCCCTGATTTCTCGAAGACCACGCCCTCCACATCGTTGGAGTCAATCTTGATATCAGCTTCAGTTTTGCCGGCGGCCACGTCAATCACGCTGATGTAGGCGTTGGGCAGCTTGGCATCTTTTCCCCCGTTCACGACGTAAAAGTATTTCGTCGAAGGGTCATAAGCGCTCGCATCGGCCCCTTCGCGAACTTTGACGCTTCCCGCGGGCTTGTAGGAGTCGGTGTCGTATATCTTCACCTCGCCCAAGTCGCTATCGGCTACGAAAAGCTTCTTCAGGTCCGCCCGATAGAGCATCGAGTGCGGCGCCTTGAGATCGTCGAAGGTGTGGATGAGCTTATCGGTCTTCAGATCAAAGACCAGAACTTTCGAGTTTTCCTCCGCGGTGACGAACAGCCGGTTGCCCGCAACATCCGCGGTCAAATGGTCGAAATCACCATCGTGGAGCTCTGGTAGCGGCGTCGAGTGCAAAAGTTTTAATGGAGCTTTGTCCTGCGCTGAGACAGCGACGGCGAAGGCCAGAAGTACTGTCGACAAGAGCGTTGCTTTCGATAAATTCAAGTGGATCCTCCAGTTTTTACGATCTCAGACGAACCTGAATCCGTCATTAAAAAGACATTAAGATCAGTTCAGCGCAATGTGTTAGGCGCAGTAGGGACGGCGGGGGCGGTCGCTACCGCCAGCCGTTTCGGCACTTTCCCCACCTTCACGCGCGTGACCTCGCGCCGGCCTTTCACGTCAATCACGGAGACATCGTCGGTGTCGGTATTGCTGATGCAGGCGTACTTGCCGTCGGGAGTAAACACGATCCAGTTCGGTCCCATACCCGTGCTTACTTTTCCTGTGACCTTCTTCGCCTTGACGTCGTAGATGTACATGGCATCATCCAGCAGGCTCGAGACCCAGAGCTCGCTGCCATCCGGAGTAAGCTCTAATCCGTGGGTGAGAGTGTCGGGGGTTTCGTATTCTAACTTTCGCAGAGTCGCATGTTCGGGTGGTATTTCCACGCGCTCAATGACTTTTTTCCCCGGGATGTCGACAATCACAAATCCGTGCAGATCGGCCAGCGCGACGTAGATCGTGTTGCCATCCGGGGAAACCACATAGGGCCGAGGCCTGCCGCCGACGGGAATATGCGCTGCGTAATCCATCTTCTCCAGATCGATCAGGTCGACCTCGTGCGAACCCATTGAACTCACGTAGATGTACCGGTTGCTGCCAGTGTTCAGCGCGTTGTGCGGCTCCTTGATCGGCAGGTTCTTCACAATCTTTTGCTGTTGCACATCGATAATGTCCACGCTGTCTCCATCGCGGATGGGAACCGCTACATATCTTCCGTCCGGAGTGGCGGCGCACTGGTTGGGACGCCCCGACACTTTTACGGTTGCGATGGTCTGCCGGCTCGCGGTGTCGATAATCCTCAGAGTATGGTCCGTCTCGACGGTTGCGAACAGCCGCTTGCCGTCGGCCTGAAGGCATACTCCGTGCACGCGCTCCCCAGCCTTGATTGCTCCAGTCACCTTCAGAGAGGCCAGATCGACGATGCTGATGTCGTCCCCCCGGCTGTTTCCGACGTAGAGTGTGAAGCTCTGAGCTGCGGAATTGTCCGCGTCCAAAGCCAGGATGCAACCGAGGAAAATTCCCGCGAATGACCAAAATTTGGATCGCAACATGAAGCTTTCCCTTTCTTCAGCTCGAACTGATCTGCCACATCGGAACCTGCCTTCCCACTGCGAGCATCAAACCGCCTGACACAAACAGACTCGCCACCAGATACAGCAGACCTGCGGAAAAAGAATGCGTGCGGTGGGCGAGATAGCCCATCACCATCGGCCCCACAAATCCGCCTAGATTGCCCACAGAGTTGATCAGCCCGATGGACGCGGCGCCAGCCGACTCGCTCAGAAACAGAGTGGGCACCGCCCAGAAGACCGGTTGAAAGCCATAAAACGCTCCTCCCGCGATAACAAAAAGCCCGATAGACACCGGCAGGTTGGTGCGGTAAACAACCGCCAATGCAAGCGCCACCCCGCACAGGAAGACAGGTATCGCAGCGTGCCAGCGGCGTTCTCGAGTGCGGTCGGAGTGCCAGCCATTCACCTGCTGGGTGATGAATGCGGCCACGTAGGGCAGCGCCGCCAAAAGCGTTACCTTAAGATCGCTCTTTCCCGAGAGGCGCTTCAGAATAGTGGGCAGCCAGAACGCAATTCCGTAACTGCCAGTCATAGCGCAGAAGTAGCACGCGGTCAGCAGGATCACGTCCCGATGGCGCAGCGCCTGCCACACGCTATAGGAATGGCGAAGCTTCTTGGCCTCCTTCTCCCGCTGCAACTCGGTGGTAATCCACAATCTTTCGTCGTCAGGAAGCCAGTTGGCCTGACGCGGCCAATCCGTTAAATACCAGAGAGTGACTACACCCACCACCACTGCCGGAATTCCTTCAATGATGAACAACCATCGCCATCCCCTCATCCCGAGCCAGGAGAGCCCCAGCAATAATCCGGCGAGTGGCGAACCGATCACATAGGAAAGAGGGTTGGCGGCATAGAAAAATGCCACCGCCTTGGCCCGGTCCTGATAGCGGAACCAATAAGTCAGGTACACGATGACGCCCGGCAAGAAGCCTGCCTCCGCAGCACCCACCAGGAAGCGAACAATATAGAATTGCCGGGAGGTGTGGATGAACGCCATCAACACCGTCATCAGGCCCCAGGTAATCATGATGCGCGCGATCCAGCGGCGAGCTCCCCACCGCTCCACGATCAGCGCACCGGGAATCTCCAGCAGGAAGTAACCGAGAAAGAAAATTCCCGCTCCCAACCCGATCACACCCTCGCTGAACCCGAGATCATGGGGCATCTGGAGCGCCGCCGCACCAACGTTCATGCGATCGAGGAAAGCAATTATGTATAGCAGGAACAGAAATGGGAGGAGCCGCCGCGCGATACGATGCCGGGCGCGCTGAGAAACCTCGGCCTCGGCCCGTGAAGGTACGACGGTCTCGGTAGCGTTAGGAATCGGACTCATAGAAAAAAGTCGTCGTGAATCTAGCGGTGCAATTGCCCGCGAGAAAACAGAAAAAACTAAGTGGATGTAGGCAGCCGGCTGCGATTGAAAACCGTCAGAGTTGTTTGCATGGAACTAAAAGATTACCTTCACCGCAAACTGAGCCTCCCGCGCCGTTGTGGTTGTACTGCTCAGCGCACCAGCCACGGGATTCAAGTTTCCTCCACCATCGAAGATGTCCGTGTTCGTTGGGGTGGTGGGTGGGGCAAAGTTGGGATGATTGAGAATGTTGAAGATCTCCGCGCGGAACTGCACATTGAATCGCTCCGAGATCCTCTTGATGTAATTGTTCTTGAACAAAGAGAAGTCCAGCGATGTGACGCCTGGACCGATTAGAATGTTGCGGCCGGCATTGCCGCGCAGGTTGAAACACAAAGGGAAGGCAACTGGTCCCCCGACGCTTGGCGGTAACGGATCGCAATACTGGTTCCAGAATGCCATGTCGGGTGCGGTGGGTACGGCAAAGCATTGGGTCTTGATGTAATTGGTGGGGTTTCCGGGATTCGTAAGTGTCTTGCAGCCTGACCCACCCAGCCGGTTCGGAAACGCCCAATCGTCGCCGTTGTTCGTATTGGCGGGGTCTGAGCCTGTTCCCCAGGTCGCGGTGAAGGGCACACCATCGCTGACAGTGAAGATCAACCCGAGCTCCCATCCGCCCAGCGCCCATTGCGCTGGCCCGGATATATTCTTCGGACCAGGAACCTCCCATGTGCCATTCACCACCAGCGTCCGCCCAACATTGAAGTCCGAAAGGCCGCGGCTCAACCTCATGTCGAACCAGTGAAGGCTGGAAATCGAATTTCCGAAAGTGTCTCCCGCGACCGACGCTGAACTGGTATCGATACTCTTGCCCCAGGTAAAGGTGCCCTGCATCTGAAAGCCATGACTCATGCGTTTGGCCAATTGCGCTTCGAGAGCATCATATTGAGAGTGTCCTCTATAAAACATTCCTCGAACGGAGCCGAAGTTGGGGTTGATTGGATCCAGAGGACCGCCAAAGTTAGGATCGTTAGGGTCTTGAACAAACGGCCAGACATAACCGGCCGAGGTCTTCGTCGGAATGACGAGATTGGCGTCATCTACTCGGAATGGCTGATGCACGCCACGCGAACCCACATAGGCGAGCATCGCCGCCAAGCTCGGTGTAAGCTGCTGCTGCACATTGAAATTCCACTGCATCACGTAATTGCGCTTGGGACTCGGATCAATATACGTAGTCCGCAACCTGTTTGCCGGAAAGAGAATATCCTGCCCACCAAAATTGGGAAATGGATTCGGACATGGGTTGAGCGGGGGCGCGCAAGCTCCCGTGGGATCCTTAACCACGGTGTAGGAGAAGAATGGAATTGCCTGAGTGACCAGAAGAGGGAACTGATAGGGCATTGGTTGAACGTCGAACATGCCGATGCCGCCGCGAACGGCAGTTTTCCCATTCTTCAGTGGATCCCACGCAAAGCCGACGCGCGGCTCAAAATCTTTCAGGCTAGGATTGTTAAAAAAGGGATTACCCAGGTGCGCCGTGGCGTCTGTAATGTTCCTCAGAGCGGCCAACTTGCCGCTAGTCTCGCTGATCACGGTCGACATTTCGTAGCGCAGACCAAGGTTCAACGTCAGGTTAGGCCGCGCGCGCCAGTCATCCTGCAAATAAGCACCAAAAAGAGTCTGACGCAGATTGCGCGGGGAAAGCGTGCTGGCGATTCCACCCTGGAATTTCGTAGGCTGATTGGTAAGAAATCCTTGTACATTATCGAAGTTCCAGATTCCGTTTGGATCCGTATCGGCGAGCACATTGAGTAGCATGCGTTCGGCGGCGACGCCGAAGCGGATGGAATGGGTGCCTTTAGTGAGGAAGGCATCGTCATACGCCTGGATGGAATTCCAATGGTAGTAATAGGTCGGGCTTCCTCCGACGCCGCCGGTAAAGTCACTAAGCCCGCCAACGAGAACCTGAGCTGCATCCCGACCGGCAAATCCTGTTCCTCCGACGCCGAGATCGGCCCGGGCGGCGTCCGGATTAATCGCTTTCAGGCTTTGGTTGTTGTTCACCGCCTCATGGTTACCGCCGATACGAACAGAGTTTGCGAACCTCGGCGTGAAGATGTGGGTCTCCTCCAGCGCCAGGAACTGTCGCGATGTCAAGGTGTCGAACTCGACGTTATTCAGGCCGTCAGGAGATGAGTAAGGAGTTTTATCGAACATGTATGTGCCGAACAGGCTGTCGTTGGCGGAAAATTTGTGATCCACCCGCGCGGTGAGGAAATTTTCGTTGACAATCTGCTGGCCGGCGAAGGTGTATTCACCTGTATCCCCGTTTCCAATAATGGCCCCGTTGGGCAGAGGGTAGAAAGTGAAGTAGGCCTTGGCATTGAGGTCCACACCATTCGCATCTGTGTTCGGACCCGCTTGGAGTTGAAAGGTCGAGCATGGATTGGACGGATCCGAGCCCGCCGGGTTTGAGCACATGAGCCCGTTGCGCGCGTCTTGCGACGGGACGAAGGCCAACGTCGAGATGCCCTTCGACTGCCGGATGCCTTCGAAGTCGGCAAAGAAGAAGGTATGGTTCTTGACGATCGGCCCGCCGACGGTTCCGCCAAACTGGTTGCGCTTGAAGGGCGGAATACTGCCCACATCGAAATAGTTCTTGGCGTCGAGCCGGCTGTTACGGAGAAACTCATAAGCGCTGCCGTGAATCTGATTGGTCCCCGAGCGCGTGATCGCGTTGACCACGCCTCCGGAGGTCTTGCCATAATCCGCCTCATAGTTGCTGGTGATGACGGAAAATTCCTGGATCGCGTCGACACCAAGATTTCCCCCCAGCACACTGCCCGGAGCACCGTTGGCGTAGTCATTGAGGCTGACTCCGTCCAGGCGATAGTTGTTCTGCTGCGGCCGCGCGCCGGAAATGGTGAGTTGTTGCCCGAAACCGCGATTGCCTCGATCCGTGCCCGCCGCAAAATCGGGCTGCGTATGGATCGCGTTGACACCGGGCTGAAGTTGCGCGAGATCGGTCCAGCTGCGGCCGTTGAGCGGCAGTTCACGGATCGTAGTGGCGTTCACCACGGCGCTGATGTCGGAGGTGGAGAGTTGCACGGCGGGAACTTCACTCTGCACCACTACCGTCTCGCTAAACGAACCGACCCGCAATGTCTGATCCAACCCCACCGACGCTCCCACCGTCAGCTCAATGCTCTTGCGCTCCTCGATCTTGAAACCTGGTGCGGAAAACTTTGCCTCATAGGTTCCCGGCAGCAGGTTGGGCGCGGAATAAAAGCCTTCGTCGTTCGTGGTTACATCACGAATAACCCCGGTATCCACGTTGGTAATCGTGATCTGGACGTTGTTGATGACTCGGCCGCTGCTATCGGTAACGGTTCCCGAGATCGTTCCGCCCGCGACCTGGGCGTGAAGGTTCACCGCAACAACACTGAACAGCAGCAAAATCAGCAGAACTCTACAGAGAGTTCTCACATTAGAAGCACGAAACATGGGGCCCCCCTTCAGTGCGCCAGAGAGCTTAACTCAAGAGCAAGAAGTTAGAACACATTAATTTCCATTCATCTCAAGAAGTTAGAACAGATTAATTTTCATTCATCTGAAGGGAGTAATCGCTCAGGCTTTTACCGTGATTGGTTGACATTCAGGCACTTCCCCGCCAGCAATTGGCGCGCAACTGTTTCTCATCAAGTCCTGTTGGACCCACTCGTTGCTCCCAGAAGTCACCGATGAGTGTGTGCCTCGATTGCTTGGGGTTTGCGACGGCGGGATGTCACCTTTTCGGAGTCAGTCATCATCGTACTTCGTGCTTCGACCTGCGCCCAGGTCATCACGCCCGTAACGGAAATACTGAGCAAGCTCCGCAGCTCGTTCAACGGTAATTGCAACTCTAGATATTTTTGGGGTGCTAACACGTCGCAGGGAAAACAGTTCTCAATCCCTTAGACGAAGTTCCCGGATGACCCTCAGATGAGCATCACGCCTTTCCCGTTTCTGTGAAATCGGGCAGCGCAACGTTGATACTGCCACTTGTCCACAATCGTTAAGTTAGCGCTTATGGGGCAATGCCCCATAAGCGCTTCTATGAGAAGGTCATAAAAGTCAAGGCCGACGTGGCGGCCCTCCAGTGTTTGATCTCCGTTCTTGTTGCGTTTGGGACGTCAGGTCCACCGTCCCTCCGTCTTTTGCTTTTTTATGTTTCTGGTTCTTTGTGGCTTTCACCGCATTTCCACAGAAAATGTTGGGTTAGGATCGCTCAGGAGCGACGACGGGCAACTCGGTCGACCACAGCATCCCCCGTTTTGTCTGTCTTCCCGTGAAACCTTGCTAGTTTTCTTCCCTGCTGCATAGAGCCCCGCAGTCACTTCACAATCGAGCTCAGAACGAAGCGAAACGCAGTTCAGTGGAGCTTCGTTCCTTAGTGCAAACTCCGCTTGGGCATTCTCAACCATCATTGTTTTCGTTTCGGTCACAGAACATTCTGGATCCGCTTCGAACCAAGTCGCTCCTGGAAAACTCTGGCCGACGCCACCCCACCGTTGCCATGCTTCTATCCGCACTCTGCATGGGCCGCTTCTGGGCCCGGTGCAAGTTGGGGTTCGATCCTAAGCCCAGGTCCATCACGATCGTGACGAACCGGGGATTGTTGGGTGCTGCTATCTAACTAGCGGCCTCTTGGACCAAGCGCTTATGCGCAGTCACCCGAACAAGGCGGTGGATGTCGTTGTCTGCCAAACTTTCTAGATCGCTCTTGGTTTTCGCACCATCAACGCATGTCTGCTCCTGGGTACCGTGTTCTGCAAAAATCACTCCTCTCAGATTGCGTGGTTTCTGGTTCTGCTCGCCATGGCGTCAGGCAGCCACCGCCGGCGATAGCGTCGGGGACAGGCCCTGGCGCAGCGGCTCATATACTTCTCCACTCACCCAGAGGCAGTGCAGCAAGACGGCCAGCTTCCGGGCCACCGCTACCGCCGCTCTCTTCTTCGCATTCTTCCCGCCCCACTCGCAGAGCCGCAGCCCATATCGTCGTAAGTCCGTGTCCGGTCCGAACGGCCCCAAGATATACTGCGCGCTCCCCACCAGCAGCTTGCGCACCATCGTATCTCCGGTTTTGCTGATTCCTAATTGCGGCGGGCTCTCCCCGGAGTCTTCCTGCTTCGGCACTAATCCCAAATACGGCCCCACATCTCGACTCTTCACGAATCGTTCTGGATTCTCCAGGGTCAATACGTAGGCCAGCGCCGTGATCGGCCCTACCCCTTTCACCTGTCGCAGTAACGCCGTATGCCCATATTTTTCCCTGCCTAGGGTTTCAATCTTTTTGTCGTACTCCTTAATATCAGCACTCAGTGCCGCCGCCATACGCACCAAGGGCAGCAACGCTTCGCGGATCTCGACGGGAACTGCCTCCTCTACCTTTTGTGCGAAGCTTGGGCTGGAACACTTGGGAAGCCGTGCGCCCATACTCTTTACCAGTCCTCGCGTGGCGTTGATCAGCTCGGTCCGCGCCGCCACCAGCGCATCACGGGCTCGTAATACCACCAGGTCCTGCCGTACTTCCTTACTCCGGTGCCGCATCGGGTGCAACGATTGCGGATCGATGCGTCCCAATCGCGCCAACTTGTTCGCATCGATTCGATCATTCTTACGCTTGCGACGCTTCGATCCTTCCATTAACCGGGGGTTGGCCACCAGCACTTCGTGTCCGCAACCGCAGATGACTTCCTGCACCCATGGAGAGTGTGTCCCCACCTCGAAAACCACTCGCGCCGCATTCAATGCCTGAAAGAATTCGGCAATGTGCTGCTGCGTCGTACGCAACTGTCCCTCTGCCAGCGTTTCCCCGTCCAGACCCAGAATGCAGTAATGGCTCCACTGGTCGCCCAGATCTACGCCCACCGT
>WNGK01003325.1_pt1 | contig 17722 bp, 25 predicted proteins | sample 5400601 | NCBI WGS metagenome assembly WNGK01 (sample SAMN13153376, study PRJNA577476) | soil metagenome | isolation source: 60 cm soil or saprolite under Garry oak tree replicate 1 | place: USA:California | collected 2016-06-15
AAGCGCGGCGAAATCCGCGCTGTCTACCTCCGCACCGGACGCAAGAAAGGCCTGCGTATCGCGCCTCCAGCCCCGCAAGAAGGGCTGTTCTAACCGACAAAATTCAGCAAAGGAGCAGTGTGATCATGCATCCAACGCCGCCGTGAACTTGCTATCGCGGTCGCGGAGCAGGAATTTGAAGCAAGCGGCGCGCTCGGCAAGGTCCATGAGCAGGTTGCGGGCCTGCTGGGCGGTCCAGGAGCCGGTGGGGTGGGCGGTGACGCCCAGGATGTGCACGCGGCGGGTCTGGATCTCTATCACGAAGAACACGTACAAGCGCTTGAGGAACACGGTGTCAACGTGCAGGAAGTCGCACGCCAGGATGCCGGATGCCTGGGCGGCCAGGAACTGCCGCCAGGTCGGTGACGTCCGCCGGGGTGCTGGCGTTAGCCCGGCCGCGGCCAGGATCCGGCGGATCGTTCCTGCACCAACGCGGTACCCGAGGCTGAGGAGCTCGCCCTGGATGCGCCGGTGGCCCCAGCGAGGGTTCTGCCTGGCCAGCCGCTGGACCAGCGCACGGATCTCCTCCGAGACCGGCGGGCGTCCCGTGGTGTTCGGGTAAGCCCATTTCTTCTTGATCAGGCGCCGGTGCCAGGCGAGCAGGGTGCCGGGCGTCACGATCCGGTGCAGCCGAAGGTGCCTGGGCAGCAGCCGCGCCAAGGCGGCGATCACGGCCCGGTCAGCCCAGTGCGGCTTCGGACGGGTGACCTGGCGGCGCAGGACCGCGACCTCGTGCCGCAGCACCAAGATTTCCATGTCCTTCGAGGCGCCGCTGCGCGCAAGCAGCGCCAGCCATCCGAACAACCGGATCATGAGCAGATAGGCGAGGCGGAAGAGCACGAGTGCCGAGGCTAGAAGCCCAGGTCAGATGCTCTGTACGAGTTCTGGCACGCCACAAGCGGCCGGCGTGATGGGTGTAGCGGAACGGGCCCGCCGTCAGCCGGGGCAGCTGCCGGGTGTGCCCGTCGGCGAAGGGGATCACCACCCCGTCCGGGGCGAGCGTGTCCAGACCGGCGAGCGGGTAGGTCGCGAAGCTCGGCTTGCCCTGCTCCCCATCGGTGATCACTGGCGAGCCGGTCGCCTCGAGCTGCCCGATGGTCTCGCGTACCGCCGCGTCGGCCAGCTCGGCGTAGGCTTCCGCGGTGATCCGGCCGGCGGCGAGGTCGCGGCCGGCCTCGATCAGCTGTGGTGGCCTGGGGATGCTCCCGATCGGCTCGGTGGGGATGGCCATGATCTCACCGCCCTGTGAGAATCGTTCTGAACTCTGCGTTGCAGAACCGGTTCCCTATGCTGAGCCGGGCAGTCCAGAACGTCAAGGGGTGAAAGATGGCACGGCCCCGCAGCTTCAGCAGGGAGCACGTCGTGGAGGCGGCCAAGGGGGTGTTCTGGCAGAAGGGCTACCAGCACGCGGCGGTCGGGGACCTTGAGCGGGCGACCGGACTGAACCGGTCCAGCCTGTATGCCGCGTTCGGCACCAAGAAGGCGATCTTCGACCTCGCCCTGGAGTCATATCTCCGCGGTTTCATCGGCCCCCGTTTCGCGCCGATGGAACGGCCGGGGGCGAACGCCGGTGACATTGAGCGGTTTTTCGCCGGCCTCGCCGCGTTCTTCCGCTCCGACCGGCAAGCCCAGCGCGGCTGCCTCATGATCAACTCGATAGCGGAGCATGAGGGCCGCGGTCCCCACCTAGGCCGCCGGGCCCAGTCTTTCCGGGACCGCCTGGACGGGGCCTTCGTCAACGCGCTTGCCGACCAGCACCAGCCCGCACTCGCCCGCGAACAGGCGCAGTTGCTTACCGCCGCGACGTTCGGCATCTTGCTCATGGCCCGCATCGACCCCGCCGCCGCCGCCCAGGGCTGCGACGCCGCGATCGCCTGCGCCCGCACGTGGCAAAGGTCCCCAGGCGGGCCAGCCGATGCATCTGATGCCTGAGGCGGCCCGGCCGCCCGGCTGCCGTCCGCAGCGTTCGTGTTTTCACGATCACGCCGCCGATGCCGATGCTGCCGGCGCCGATCGGCCTGATGCGGATTCACCTGCCGCCGAGCGCGATGGGCCAGCTCACCGCGGCGCTGCACAGCGGGCGCATCAGCCCGGCGATGATGAAGAGCCTTGGCTTCACGTTGATGGGGGGCACAGGGCCGACAAAGGGAGGCAAGAACCGGGGCGGCGCAGGCGCCGGTCAGGCCGCCTGGTGAGCCTGGCGCGGTCGAGGACCTCGATGGTGCTGTAGCTGATCTGGATCAGGCCGTCGCGTTCGAGGTCCTTGAGCACCTTGTTCAGCGAGGGCCGCTGTACCCCCAGCATGGCAGCCCGGGTCCGCTGCGGCAGTTCCACCCGCCCGTCCACCGCCTCTTCGGCCAGCAGGCCGGCTGCTTGGGCGGCCAGCGACCCGCCGGGCAGCGCCAGGACGCGGGCCTGGCTGGCTGCCACCGCTGCGCCACGCTGGACAGCCACCGGCGGGCGATCGCTGGGTAGGTGGCCAGCAGTTGCTCGAAATCTTTCTGGGTGAGGAACAGGCAGGTGACTTCAGCCAGGGCGCGGCCGGTGTAGGGCAGCGGCATCTCCGGCGCGGGCGCGCGCCATCACCGGCGGGGACGAGATCGTCCCCACGGTCGTGGTCGGCACCCAGGCCGTGATCAACCCGTTCGCCCGCCAGGTCATCGCGGCCTGGAGGCCGAGGGCACCCTCCCGGGACAGGGTCCCCAGCAGCCCGCATCATGGCTCGCGCGGGCAGCCCGCTTCCTCACCCGCCGCTGGCCGCGGCGGGGCACGCTGTTGACGAACTCGGCGGACCAGCGCCAGGCTGAAAGGCCGGGGCGCCGCCAGCGCCGCCTGTCCCCGGGCGCCCTGCGGGACGCGCGCCGGACCGGTTGGCCGGCGCGGCGAGGGAGAGTTCATGCAAGTCGAAGTTAGCGCCGAGGCGGCCGGGCTGGTAAGCGAGCGCGGCGGGCGGCTGTGGGTCTGGGCAGCGCGGCCCCGGGTCTGCTGTTGGGGCACTCCGGCCTACATGCATGCGGCGACCGAGCCACCGCCCGGTATGACCGGCTTTCGGCTCGTGTCGGACGCCGGCGTGGAGGTCTGGTTCCGCGCCCCGGCGGGCAGGGAGCCCGACGTGCTGGCGATCGGCGTGCGGGGCAGGCGGCGGCCCCGGGTCGAGGCCTACTGGGATGGCTGCCTGGTCGCTCTCTGACCACGACCTGGCGCGCCCGACCTGGTTCTGGACGCCGCTGAACCCGATCGCGCACACGTGCTGGCAGTCGCCGGAGGCAGCGCCGCCCGGCCGCCGTCGCCGCCGCGCTCGCGCCGCTGGCGCACGTCGCCGGTGTCTACCCCGGCACCGGGGCGGCTGGCGGCCAACGCCGCCGGGCTGGTCAGTGCGCTCGGCGCTCAGTTGGCCTGCCTGAACGCGGCCGCCCGGCTGCTGTTCGCCCTCGGCCGCGAGACCGGCGGCGCCGGTGCGTTGCTGACCCGGACCTGGCGCCGCCACGGGTCACCGGCCGGGGCGCTGACCGTGACCGGCGCCGTGAGCGTCGCGGCGCTGCTGGCATTCGGGTTCGAGCACGCCGCGACCCGCGCGGCCACCCTCATCATGCAGTACGGCGCGTACCTGATGCTGGCCGCGTACCTGATGACCATCCTTGCCGCGCTGGCCTGGACCTCGTGCACCGGCCAGCGGGCGCTGCCGCTGGCCATCCTCACCGCCGGTGCAGCGATCCTCGGCTACGTGGTCTACCGCACGTTCGCCCGTTCCCCGCCACCCCTTCGGCTGGGTCGTGCTGGCCGCCGCCGCCAGCACGGCGGCCGGGGCCACGATCCTGCTCGCCCCCGGCCTCCTGCCACGGATGCGCGGCTCCCGGCTGCTGGCGGTCACGGCTGCGGCGGGCTCCGGTCCCGCCACCAGGGCACGGTGACCTGCCGGGCCAGAAGCAAGCACAAGAAAGGAAAGAAGGCCCCCGTGCCGAAAGCTGAGACTGCCGCGATCGACGTGGCCGGCCTGCACCTCATCGATGCGCCGGGAGGCTGCCCGTCCCCCTCGGGGCTTTCGGTGGCGTGCAGGTCTTGGTGCTGCTGCGACACCGGCATTGACTGCCCTCCCAGCAGCACCTGGTCCAGGTGCACCGGACCCGCACCAGTTTCCGGCCGGGCTGATCCTCGTCGGCTTCCGCCCACCCGAGCTACTGGCCGCGCTCGCCGCCCGCCTCGGCTGGGCCGGCCCGGTCCTGGCCGACCCGGGGCGGCTGCTTTACCAGCGCCTCGGGGCCGGGCGCGCTCCGCTGTGGCGCGTCTACTCCCCGGCACCCTCGTCGCCTACACCACCGGGGCAGCGCCCGGCCGGGGGCCCGCCAGGCCAGTGGAAGAAACCCGCCAGCTCGGTGCCGGCGCCATCATGGTCACAGCATCGTGCGGCAGCTCTGGCGGCCCAGGACCCCGAACGACCGCCCGGCGGCTCGCCGCCGCTGTCAGCCAGGCCTTCCGGATGGCGAGGCGGCGCTCGGCCATGGCGCGGGCTAGGTGGCGCCACCGAGCCTGGGCCGGTGCGCCCGCAGGCGCATGCCCGCGCGGGCGTGCCCGAGCTGCCAGTACACCCATCCGCCCACCACGGCGCCGAAGAGCAGGTGGCTGAGGAAGAACGGGACCCGCGGGGTGAAGTTCACGATGTTGGTGTTCCACAGCGGGGCGAACCCGTACATCATGATCACATACAGCAGCGCCCCGCCAGCCACGGCCGCGGCCACATACCCGGCCGGGGTAGCCAGCACCCGGAGACCGGACCGGATCAGCACGGCCAGCACGACCGCGAACGCTATCCCCGCTCCTGCCGACATGGCCAGGTGCAGCAGCCCGCCGACGATGGCATGGCTCGCCACGAGCGGCTCGTTCATCATCGCTGCCGCGCCCATCCCGTGGTGGCCCGTGGCGGCATGACTGGCCATCGCCGAGTGGGTGGGCATCGCGCTGGCCATCGCCGAGTGGCTGGGCATGGCGGACTTGGCCATGTGCTCGGCCGGCATCGCCGCCGTCATCACCAGGCCGCGAAACACCCAGGCGGCGAAGCAGACGTTGATGATGGTCCAGAAGCCCGTGCCGGCGCTGGCGTTGTAGCCCGCCATCAGGAAGAACAGCACCAGCCCGCCGAGCAGGCCGCCGACCGCGGCGGTGCCCAGCAGCCCGGGCCCAATCCGGGCCAGGGCCGGAAGTGCCCCCGGGCTGGCAGTGGAAGTGGCCATCGGCGTACTCCTTCCCGAGCGCGCCCGAGGCGCGCCCTGTCGGTGATAGGAGACGCCCGCTGCGGGTGTTTGATTGCACCCGGCGCACTGGCCGCATTGGCCGGGGGATGCCGCCTGCGGCCACCAGCGGCACCGCCAGGGGTGTACGGCCTGCCGAAGCCGCCGTCAGGCCGGCGGCAGCTGCGCCACCAGGCCGGGAAGCTCGGCCGCCGGGACCGGCGCCGCCACCAGTTCCGGCCGGCGGCCGTTGACGCAGTACAGGCCCAGCCTCCCCAGCCGCGCCGACCACGCCATGCCCCCACCGGAGGCGCTCTGGGCACCGGGGGGCACCGGGAACGGGCGGGCGGATACCGCCACCACCGCCTCGACGCGGCCCAGCCGCCAGGTGCGCACCACGATCCGCTGCCCGCCTGCCGTCATCGTCACCGGGCGGCCCACTTCCACCGGCGTGGCCCGCTGACCCGTGCCCGGCGCTTGCGGCCGCGCCGTGGGCGCGATTGCCTCGGCGTACCGGGCGACCGCGGCGACGGCGGCGGGCACGCCGGCGCGCCCGGCCGGGAGCAGGAGCACGGTGAGCGTGACCGCCAGCCCGGCGGCAAGTGCCGCGGCGGCCGCGAGCCAGTGCCAGCGCAGCCGCCCGCGGGCACGAGCCTGGCGCCCGGACGTGGCGCCAGCCGCGGCGAGCTCCACGGCGAATGCGACCCGGTCCGCAAGACCGGCGGGTGCTGGCTGGCGCAGCAGCCCGGCGGCCTGGCGGCCGGACCGGTCTTCGCGTACCGCCCGCCAGCACCGCTCGCACTCGAGCAGGTGCTCGTCCCACCGGCGTACGTCGGCGGAATCCAGGTCCCCGGCCAGGAACGCGCCGAGCATCCGGTGATGCCGGTCATGGCCGTCCATGGCTCACCCCCGCCTCGGCCAGCAGCTGGGCAAGCCGACGCCGGCCGCGGTGCACCCGCGCCAGCACGGTGCCGCGCGGGCACCCCAGCGCCTCCGCCACCTCCCGCGCCGTGTACCCGGCCACATCCATCAACACGATGCACAGCCGCTGCGGCTCCGGCAGCAGCGCCAGGCAGCGGGACACCGCCTGCGCGTCCAGGCCCGCGATCACCAGATCGGCCACATCCGGTGCCGCCTCCGCGCCGGCCGCCCGGGCCCCCGGCAGCCAATCCAGCAGGGCCGCGGCGGGCAGCTCCAATGGGCGGCGGCGCCGACGGCGCCCCTCCGACCTAGCCGCGTTCAGGCAGATCGCGGCCAGCCACGCCCGCATGTTCCCGCCCCGGTAGGAGCCGAACCCGGCATACGCCCGCAGGTAGGTCTCCTGCACCAGGTCCTCAGGCTCCTGCCCGTCCCCCGCCGCCTGCCGCGCCACCTGGTACACCACGTCCAGATACGGCAGCGTGGCCTCCAGGAACGCGCGATCATCAGCGCCCACGGCTCATCACATCCACCTAAGACGCCCGGAGCATGCCCTTGATTGCACCACGCACCACCAGGACCCGCCAAAGTGGCACCACCAGGACCCGCCAAAGTGCGATGACGGCCTGCCGCGCAGCCCGACACTACCAAGCTGAAGCCGCCGGCCGGGTTTGCTGAAGCCGCCGGCCGGGTTTACCGCCACGCCGCGTCGGTGCTCGGCGTGGGGCCGGCGCGGCTTGTTCTGGTCGCAGCGCGCGCGTGGGACTGCCACGAGACCGGCCGGCCCGGGCTGACCACCGGCTGGGTGAGCCGCCTGGAGCGCGAATACTCCCTCGCCCTCACCCTCGACCAGCGGTTCGAGGACATTAGGTTCCTGATCCGTGACCGCGGATCGAACTTCACCCGCTCCTTCGATGCCGTCTTCCAGGCCACCGGCACCAGGATCCTGGTAAGCGCCGTCCAGGCACCGCGGATGAACGCGACCTGCGAACGCCTCGTCGGCACCCTACGCCGCGAGCTCCTCGACCGCATGCTGATCCTCGGCGAGGCACACCTGCGCGCCGGCTTGACCGAATACCAGGTGCACTACAACACCGCCCGGCGGGCATCGCCCAGCGGTCCCAGACCGCGAACATGACGCGTCCAGCGTCACCGCGATGGACCTCGACGCCCACCGGATCCGCCGGAAACCCGTCCTGGGCGGCCTGATCAACGAATACACGCGTGCCTCGTGATGCCGCGAGGAAGCGCAGGTCATCAGCCGAATCCTATTTTCGAGCGGGACAGGTTGCGCTGGCTGATCTCGGCGCCCCGGCGCGCCGCGATCGCGGCGGGCTCGGCGAATGCGCGATCTACGCCTCCGGCAGCCGATCGGCGCAGCAGCTGCGCCAAGATCCCCCGCATCCACCTTGTCGTTCGTCAGCCGCGCCGAGACGATCACTCCCGCCGCAGCAAGTGCATCAGCTGCGAGGCGAAGCCGTAGTCCTTCACTGGCGATCATGATGGGCGGTTCACCGCGGGCCGGGCCCGGGTCACCGGGCATGATGAACTGCCAAGACACAGCGTGAGGGAGGCTGGGGCCGTGATTTTCGAGGGCTTGAGCACCCGGCTGAACCGGGTCATCGCGTGGGCGGACCGTCTGCAGCGCAGACACGGTGTGCTGGGGTTTCCCTATGCGGTGATGAAGAAGTACGGGGATGACGAGGGTGGGCGGGAGGCCGCTCTCATCACGTACTACGGGTTCCTAAGCATCTTCCCGCTGCTGCTGCTTGCGGTAGCGGTGCTGTCACGGGTGCTGGTGGATCACCCGGACCTGCGTCAGCGGCTGATCACCGCGACCGTGCCGCAGGCGCTGCGATCCACCGTCGAGCATTCGGTGACCACCTTGCCAACGTCGATAATTCCGTTCGTCGGCGGACTGATCGGTTTGCTGTTCTCCGGGACTGGTGTGGTGTTCTCGGTCTACCAGACGCTGAACCATGTGGCGGCGGTCCCGCACCGGCTGCGCGCCGGGTTTGTCTCACGGTACGTCCGGGTGTTCGCGATGCTGGTGGCGCTGCTGCTGGGCGCAGTGGCGGTTGGTGCGCTCACGGTGGTGGTCACCGCGCTGCCCGGCCTGCCCGGGGTGCAGCGGGCGGCCGCGGTGCTCGGGTCGGTCTTGGCCATCTTCGCGGTCTTGTTGCTTGGCGCCCGGGTGCTGCTGGCCCGGCCCGCGCCGGTCCGGGCCCTGTGGCCGGGCGCTATCTTGGGCGCGGCGGCGGTGACGGTGGTACTCAACGCCGGGGCACCGCTGCTGGCCCGGCTGGTCACCAGGGCCGGGCCGGTTTATGGTAGCTTCGCCACCGTGGCGGGCATGTTCGCCCTGCTCTACCTGGTCAGCCAGGCGCTTGTTTACGCAGCCGAGGTCGCAGCCGTCCGCTATGCGCGGCTGTGGCCACGAGCCCTGGGCCTGAGCCGCCCCACCGCGGCCGATACCCGCGCGCTGTCCCTGCTGGCTCGCGAGCAAGAACGCACCCCCGCTGCCCGCGTCGAGCTTCACCTGCTGCCCAGCGGCTCCCTTCCGGCCGACGACGACGGTGCGAGGTGACCGCCCGCCGCTGTGTCGCCGATCGGCCAGAAGTTCACTGAAAATCTTGGCGGTCGGCTCCAACCGCCTCGCCCGCCAGCGGCAGGTCGCCGACCTTTCGTCGCCGCCGCGCGCCTGCGATTGCGAGGCTCTCGTCGCAGTGCTCGACCCCGATGTCGCGCTGCCGGTTGGGAGGCCAGCAGGGCACGGTGGCCGCGCCGACACCAAATGATGCTTGCTGGAGTAGGTCACAGGTATTCCCTCTTGCGCATCCACATGAGGGTGAACCAGCCGGCGATGGGCGGGAGATAGGCCGAGAAAAGGCGCTGGACGAACACCGCGGCCGTTGCGTTGTTCTTCGTAATGCCGCCGGCGGTGAGCGCCAAGATCAGGCCAGCCTCAGCGACGCCCATGCCTCCCCCGGCCGGGGATGCTGAGGCCAGGACGCCTGCCATGGTGACCGCGATGAGGAGGGCAGCCAGCGACAGGTACGCGCCGAAGGCGTGCAGTGCCGCGCCGGTGGACCGGTAGGTGGTGGCCGTCCATCCGGGGACGTCGGGGCGGCCGGGGCTACGGCCGGCCCCGGCAACACGGACGGACCAGGACCGCGCAGGTGATAGCTCTTGTTGACCTCCCGCCTGTCACCCCGTGCCGACCCACGAGGTCCATGCCAGGTCCACCGCAGGTAAACGGCAGGTCAGTCAGATGTCAGCGGAGACCGGACGGCGACCGGCCTGGTGTGGGAGCGGGTTCATCGCGGCCGTCCGCAGCACTCTGCAGGCCATGCACAGGCCAGGTGACGTGGCCGACCGCAAGGCGTGGTGACGAATGAACCGTCGCGTCGCCGGGCGGCGCGGCTTCCTCCATGGGTCCGTGGCGACGGCCAGGCATCAGGGAAAGCCGCGATTGCCCGCGGATCCTGTGGGCCATGCGCAGGCCAAGCCGACGATCACGAGTGATATTCCCAGGGCCTGGCCGCCCCTCACCCAGACGGCTGACGATTGCAATTGGGAGAACCAGCGGTTCGGTGAACCGCTTGCTCCGGCCGGATTCCGTCCGCCATATGTCCGTAACCACTGCTATGCAGGGGCTCACAGCGGCACAGCATGACACACAGCGGGACAAGAGGAAGAAGGCCCGCGAGCCCGGGTATGCCCAGGCCACGGGCCGTTTCCGCAGGTGGTGGCAGGTGTTGGGTTCGAACCAACGTAGGCTAAGGCGCGTTATGTGGGTTGATCCCGGCGTGTCGAGTTGATCATGAGATGGCCTCTGCGAGAGACAAGCGATTGTCGAAGTCCCTTGTCTCGCAGAGGCCACTCCCATGCTGCCAACCGAGGACCTGTTCGTCTATGTCTATGTCCTGATCGATGACGCGATTGCGTCCCCAGCCATTGCCATCCCGCCGCGGCCAGGCCCGGCGCCAGCCTGCACTGACGCCGAGCTGCTCGCCATCGCGATGGTGCGCCATGTGCTGGGCCGCCGCAGCGAGGCCGGGTTCCTTGCCGAGGTGACCCGCGACTGGCGCACCTGTTCCCGCGGCTGCCGCACCAGTCCGAGGCCAACCGCCGGATCCGCTGGCTGCGGGCGGCGTTCGAGCAGTTGCGGGTCGCGCTGGCGGCCCGGCTGCCTGAGGACGACTGCCAGCAGGTCGATACCTCCGCGCTGCCGGTCAAGCACACCTCCCGGGTCCGCGGCCCGGACGGCTGGACCGGCCCGGACGGCCTGCATGCGCGGTTCGGCCGCGACGCTGCGCACGCCGAGTGGTTCTATGGCTTCCGCCTGGCGATCAAGACCGATCTGGGCTCGCGGATCGTGCGGGCCTGGAGCATCGTGCCGGCCGCGGTGAACGAGCGCGAGGTCGCCGCCGATCTGCTGGAGGCCGGGCCAGCGCCCCGCGATCTGCTCGCCGACAAGGGCTTCAACGGCGCCGCGTTCGCCGCCGCGCAGGCAGCCCGCGGCACCGCCGTGCTCGTCCCCCCAGCCAGGGACCAGCGCCGCAGCATGCCGACGATCCTGCAGAAGGTCATCGCCGAGTGGCGCAACCGGATCAAGGCCAGCCTCGGCGAGATCACCGACCAGATGGAACTGGCCCGCCACGGCGCCCACACGTTCTGGGGGCTGCTCACACGCGCCGCCGCGACCATCGCAGCCCACACGCTCATGCGCGCATGCCTCACTGACCTCGCCGCAGCGTAGATCAACTCACATAGCGCGCCTAAGCCGACGGTTTTACAGATATCCGCCGACATGCTATTGACCTGCGCAAATGCGTTTGCCGCACGATTTTCCCCGCATATTCTCCGCTAAGCTACACCGAGGTGCGCCGTGGCAGTCTGCACGGTCGCTGACCAGCCAGAATACTTGCCGTCCGGACATGGCCGCCGAGCAATGGTCAAGACTTGTGGATGAGGAGCTTCGTACGTGATCCGGTCGGCGTGATCGGGTCAGCCGGGTCGTCGACAGATGCGGGAGCAATCCGTGTTCCGGATCCGGCTCGTTCGGCGTTGCTCTGCGAGGACGGCCAAGACCCGGGCGATCTGCAGTGACCAGTCGGCGAACGTCTCGCCGGCACCCAGGGGTGCGCCCCGGTGGTCCAGGTGGCCGATTACGGCGGAGTCGGCCATCGCGCGGTCGGGATCGTCGAGGATAACGGCGAGAAGGTCGCACTCATCGGCATCAGAGACCTGCGACAGGGCGTGGACGTAGCCGTGGAAGCGGGTGTGCTCGGCGGGTTCCGGGGTCACGCCGCCACCGTATCGGCCCGCTCGGCCAGCACGCCGCGCTCGAAGCGGGCTCCGGCACGGACCAAGGCAACCAGGTGGGGTACGTTGACGGCCCGCCAGCGTTCCTGGGCGGACTCGATGAGCTTGAACGTCATGGCCAGCGCGGCGGCCCGGGACCCGGCGCCCGGCTGACTTTCGTTCGCAGCCGCACGGTCGAGAACGTCGACTCGATCGGATTCGTGGTGCGCACTGACCGACGCCTTCCGACGCGTTTGCGAGTCGGCCCGGAACTCGATCCAAGCGACCGAGGAAAAGGGCTGCTGACCGCCCTCGCACCCACCGGCCGGGCGGGTTCCTCAACGCGCTGCGGCTGTTGTCGACCGCACCCGTCGGGGACCTGCTGGCCGGGGACTGACAGGCATATCTCAGCTCATCGCGTCGGGTCGAACGCCTGCCGGTACCGGTAGGCAGTGGTCTGGTTGATCCGGGTGAAATGCACGCGCAGGCTCTGCGCCGACCCGAAGCCGCACTGTTCCGCGATGCGTTCGACGGTGTCGTTCGTCGTTTCCAGCAGGTCGCGGGCACGTGCGACGCGTTCGTGCACAAGCCATTGCAGCGGTGTGGTTCCGGTGGCGGCGCGGAAATGGCGCAGGAAGCTGCGTTTGCTCATCGCCGCCCTGACGGCCAGGTCGTCGATCGTCAGCGGGCGGTGGAGCTGGGTGCGCGCCCAGTCGAGCACCGGGGCCAGGCTGGTGGACTCGCCGCTGGGCAGCGGCTGGTCGATGTACTGGGCCTGACCGCCTTCGCGGTGCGGTGGGATGACCATCCGGCGGGCGAGGGTGTTGGCGATGTGGCTGCCGTGGTCGAGGCGGACGAGGTGCAGGCAGAGGTCCAGTCCGGCGCACTCGCCCGCGGAGGTGAAGATCCGCTCGTCCTGGGTGTAGAGCACGTTCGGGTCCAACTGCACCGCCGGCCAGCGTTCGGTCAGTTCTGCGGCGTGCATCCAGTGGGTGGTGGCGCGACGTCCGTCGAGCAGGCCGGCGGCGGCCAGGGTGAACGCTCCGGTGCAGATCGAGGCGATTCGGGCTCCTCGCGCGTAGGCCTTGCGCAGCGCTTCAAGCAGCTCCAGCGGAGGGTCGCCCTGCAAATCGGCGCACGCCGGTTCCCGGTCATCAGCCGGCCCACCTACTACGGCCAGGTCGACTGGACTCGGCAGTTCGCCTGGTCAGCAGCCTCGTAGCAACCGGGCATCACTGTCACGACGGTTTCCGCCGGGCTGCCCCCAGCGACGAGCCGATCCGCTGGCATCAAGGGCCTCCTCTGGCTGGCGCCGGCCACGGCGCCCAGCCCCTGTGCCGGGAGTCGTCATGCCCGGCCGGAACTGTCACTGCCATCGGGGGAGAGGCAGCTCTCTCCGCCATGCCCTCTCACCTTCCCGGCCACCACAACGTGTCCGGCAACAACCAGCCGCTCCCGCGAGACCCGCTGATCCGCGCCGCGAAGGCCAGGGACCGCATGAGCGGGTGACGGATCAGCGGATCCGAGGGCCGGAGACTGGCAATGCGATGCCGACATCACAGAGCTGACCATGGGTGCCAGATCGCCGGAGAGCCCGGCTAGCAGCGGATTGTCCTTGCCGCCCGGCATGATGAGCGTGAGATCTCGTCGTTCCCCGTGCGATATCACTGAGAGGAAGCCCCCGATGGCACTCCCGACCCTGACCCCTGAGCAGCGGCAGGCCTCGCTCGCGAAGGCACGAGAGGCGCGCGCCGCTCGGTCGGCCCTGCTGGCCGACGTCAAGGAAGGCAGCCTCGCCCTCGCCGACGTCTTCGGCCGAGAGGATGACATAGCCAGGCGCACGAAGGTCAATCAGGTGCTCCGCGCGCTGCCTGGAGTCGGCCAGGCCCGCGCCGCTGCGATTATGGAGCGCGCCGGGATCCCCGTTGAGCGCCGCATCGGCGGCCTCGGCGCCCGTCAGCGTGAGCAGCTCCTAGCGGAGATCGCCGGCAAGTGAGCCCGCCGCGTTCTTGACGCCGTGTTGCGTCTTCGCCGAGAGTCAATCGAGCGCTAGCTGCGCGCGGCATGGGCTGGCGAGGTCCCCGCGCAGGGTCTGCACGACTGTGCCTGCCGGGCTCGCCGTCCTGGCCCTGCTTGTCCTTCACACCAGTGCAGGCACGCCCGCCATCGCGGCCCTGATGACCGGCATCGCCAGATGGCTGCGGCTCACCAGCCGCCAAGGGACCTCGCACCGCCGCCGGCCAGATGAGCACGTGGACGCTGACGGCCCAGGGGCCACGTCCTGCGGTCCCTGAGCCATCCCATGCCACGCCGCGCCTTGCCCTACCTCGCCACGCCCCGCCAAGCCTCGCTGTACGAGCGTATCTGCCACGGCGGCCGTCATCTGATTACAAGCTGTAAGGTTACAGGCCGACACGGGCCGGGACGCGGCAGACGGTTCTTTGCCCACTTTGCATGGGCCGGGGCCCTCAGCCAGCGGCCATGCCGGGCCAAAGCGGCAGGCAACTGGCGCCCGGCCTCCCCCGGCCAGGTACGGCCCCCGGCCAGCAGCAAACTTCACCAGCTTCAGCAGAGCAACGCCGAAATCCGCAGCGACAACCACACCCTTCGGCGGCAACTCGACGTGGCCATAGCCCATATCCAGCGACTCACGCTGGAAAACCACCAGCTCCGAGCCCAGCTCGAAGACACCAGACACATCACCCGAATCCGTGTCCCCCGCCCACCACTGCCACGTCCTTGATCGCGTTCACCTGCGACATTCTGCTCGTGCGAGGCCGGATGGTGCTAGGGCGGATGGTGCTAGGGCGGCGCCCGCGACGCTTGCGGGCGCCCGCGACGCGGGGCACGGAGGCCGCCGGGGGAGAATCGTCCTGTGTCTCGCATCTTCATCACCGGCTCCGTTGACGGGCTCGGCCGCGCGGCCGCGGCCGAGCTCATGGATGAGGGCCATGACGTTGTCCTGCATGCCCGGTCCCGGCAGCGCGCCGCGTCGCTCGCCGACCTGGCCGGCCGCGCGGCGGGAGTCGTCATCGGCGACCTCTCCAGCGCGGCCGAGACGCGGGCGGTTGCGGACCAGGTGAACGACATCGGCCGGATGGACGCGGTGATCCACAATGCCGCCGTCTTTCTCGTGCCGTCCCGTGCCGCGACCGCCGACGGTCACGCCAGGACCGTCGCGGTGAACACCCTTGCCCCCTACGTGCTCACCGCGCTGATCGGCCGGCCGGACCGGCTGGTCTACCTCAGCAGCGGGATGCACCTGGGCGGCACCAGCTCCCTGCGCGACATCGACTGGACCCAGCGGCGCTGGAGCCCCTCGCAGGCGTACTCCGATAGCAAGCTGCACGTCACCGCGCTCGCGCTGACGATCGCGCGCGTCTGGCCGGAGGTCCGCAGCAACGCCGTCGACCCGGGCTGGGTTCCGACCAGGATGGGCGGCCCCGGAGCCTCCGACGACCTGGAGATGGGGCACCTCACCCAGACCTGGCTCGCCGTCAGCGACGACGCCGCCGCGGCTGTGAGCGGCGGTTACTGGTATCACCGGCAGCAGCAGGCGCCCGCGCCGGATGCCGGTGACCCGGCTTTTCAGGATGAGCTGACGGACCGGCTGGCGGCGCTCACCGGCGTCGCGTTGCCGGGCGGCGCGGGCAGCGGCTGATGGCGGCGCCGGCCTGGCCGATACGCTGCCCAGGTGACGGCAGGCAGTGATGGGCTCGCAGTGACCACCGGGACGGACGAGCGGCTGCGGCGGTTCGCGCGCAGCCGCAGGTTCCTGCTCGGCAGGCCGCGGGACCTGGCGTTCGTCCCTGGCCGGCTGCTCTTCCTGCGCGCGCTCGCTGCCGACGACCCGGTCACCGGCCTGTGGTCGCTCGACATCGCGACCGGGGAGGAACGTCTGCTGGCCGACCCGCGCGTGTTGCTGGACGGCGAGCCCGAGGTGATCCCGGCCGCCGAGCAGCGTCGGCGCTGTCGCTTTCGAGGTGGAACCCACCATCCGGGTGCGTGCTAAGCCAGGGATAGCCTGATGACCGTGCCCAGCCGCTGCCGCCATCGTGATTCAAGAAAGCTGCGCCATGCCGGAAGGACCAGGCCGGGTCCGGGGTCTTCCGGCACGACTGCGGATCGCGTGCTGGGTGCGGGGCCTGGCGCGGGATCCCAGGGCTGCTGAACCTGGCCGTCGTTCGCATAGGCGGCCAGGGCGCGGTAGCCGCGTGACCGGCCGTGACCGCCGGTGGCCGGCGCGCCGAACTCGGCGATCAGCAGCTTCGGCGCCGCTCAGCGCGAGCCACCGGGCCCGGCAAGGCAGCCGCGGCGGCCAGGCCCAAGGTCATGGATGCCACCACGGCGGCAGAAATCGCAAACCGAGTACGCATGGTTCCTCCTTCGACAGAGTCCTGAATTGAGTGGCCCGGGTTTCAGGGTCGCGCTCGGGGGGATGCTCGTCGCGCCCGTAAGTCCCCTGCCCGGTACCCTGGCTTGTGCTCTGGGCCGCCCCGGTAATGCCTCGCCAAACCACGCTCAGCGGGGCTCAGCGCGGTGATGCAGGCCGCCAGCGTGCCCAGACTCGGCGGCCCGGGCGGATCACCTCCGGCTGGCCGTGGCAGCGGCGATCCCTGCCCCGGGATAGTGAGGGGATCGCCACACTGATCTAAATAATCCGCCGGGACCGTCCCTCAGGGGTGGTCAAGCCCACCCGCCCAGCCGACGCCTGTGCCGAATTGGCTAATCCGCATTCCCGAAGTACAGCGCGGTCCGGCGATGGGAACCCACGCCGAGTCGGCGTTCGGCGCGAAGCCACGACGCCCGGCTCCGAGCAGATCGTCACCTTCCGTAGCCGGGTTGCCTTCCCTGATGACTAGCGGCACCCGGGCTCGCGGGCCGCTGCCTTTGCGGCCGCCGCACCCACCGCACCTGCGGCGGCGCGTCCAGGCCCGGAAACTTCTCCGCGTATTCTCCGTGGCCCGGCTGGCTCGTGCCGGGCAAGGGGTGGACCGGCACGCCGCGCAGCCGGGCCCTGATGAAGTGGAGCTTCGCTCATCTGGCCTTTCATGCCGAGCAGGAGCCGGTCGTTGAAGTTGCGCGGATCGTAGAGGCCGTCTTCGTCGCAGATGAGGGTGCCGGTCATGCCGCACAGTTCCAGCAGCTGGTGCCAGTCGGCGGAGTTGCGGGCCAGCCGGGAGCATTCCAGCCCGAGGACGATCCCGGCCCGGCCCAGCGACACCTCGGCGACCAGCTGCTGGAAGCCTTCCCGGTCGGCGGCCGAGGCGCCGGACTGGCCCTGGTCGATGTCGATCACGGTGATCTGGTCTGCGGCCCAGCCGAGCGCGACCGCCCTGCCGCGCAGGTCGTACTGGCGGATCGCGGACTCGGTGTTGTGGATGACCTGCTTGAGGCTCGACTGCCGGACGGGTAGAGCAGAGCCTGGCGGGACAGGTGCGCGGCGGTCACCTTCGACGACGCGGTGCTGGTGAGCACGGGGGGCTCCTTCCTGGCCCCGGGGGCGGGGCGGGATCGGGGGAATGGCGCCGGATAACAACGAAAATCCGCAGCAGAACTGCATGGCATGCACTCGCAATCCATCCTGGCGAGGTCAGCCTGGAGAGCAAGCCCGGCGTAATCCGCTTGACGATCACGACGTAATCTGCTTTACGGCCTCGCCGCTCGCAGCCAGGGACCGCAGCCGGTCGACCAGATCAGCCAGCGCCAGGAGGCCGCCAGCGGTGAACGGGCAGCGGCCGTCCGCGATGACCACGAACGGATCAGTGGCTGCGACATCAGTCCACCCGGCAGGCAACGAGAACAGCACGCCGCTCTCATCGTGCAGATGGACCCGGTCCTCACCCCAGTTCTGACGATGCGCGACGAACTCGAAGTCCTGGCCGAACAGCGGGTGGAACCACCAGTGCGTCACCCGCACACGTCCGTACCGGTCATCCGGACAGGACGTAGTTGACGATGCGGTCCAACTCATTCGCGGAACGGTTCGTGCTCACTGTCCGGACGGAGGTCACCGACCGGATGCTCATCTTCGGCGAACGCCATCTCCGGCTGGTCCTAGCTGAGTATGAGGCCCACTACAACGGACGGCGACCCCATCGCAGCCGCCGACTCCACCCGCCTCGGCCAGATCACCCGGTCACGGACCTGTCTCTGAAACGCATCCAGCGTCGGCCCGTCCTCGGCGGCCTCATCCACGAATACGAACGAGCCGCATAGAAGCCCAGGCCAGG
>WNGK01003549.1_pt1 | contig 17722 bp, 26 predicted proteins | sample 5400601 | NCBI WGS metagenome assembly WNGK01 (sample SAMN13153376, study PRJNA577476) | soil metagenome | isolation source: 60 cm soil or saprolite under Garry oak tree replicate 1 | place: USA:California | collected 2016-06-15
CTTGATTCGGCGTCTCTACAAATCCACTGCATCGATCCCCGCCAATCCTGCTTCGTTTTTCGCGTAAAAAGAGAAACTGCTCCACGGCCAGTCCTTCGGGTGCCTCACGAGCCCTCGCACCACCGGATTCGCGTGCATGTACTCCAGGTTTTTCCTTTTTCTTCTTGTGACGGTACACGTTGAAATCGTAAAACCTCGATTGCCAGAACTGGGGCACGTCCGCGACAAACTTGGGAAACCGAAGTGATAGCTGCCCCTTCCAACTCACACGCCCCTTCCTCTTCATCTTTCGCGAAACCCGTTGCTTGAGCATCTGCATCACCGTTGATGGCGTGCCCTTTTTCGGCTCGCTCATCAACAAATGCACATGGTTGGGCATGATCACATAGCCCACCAGCAGGAATCCATACTCTCGCCGAACTCTGCAGAGCTCCTTGACGAACATATTCCTTGCCCGCGCTGTTGCGAGCAGGGCCAGCCGCCGGTAACAACTGAAGGTCACAAAATGAAGCTGACCTTGCCCGTAGTAGCGCTCCAATCCCGCCGGCATTCCACACCAAAATCCCCACCCTCACCCTCGCCACACTGCACCCCAATGAAATGCAGCAGTGGTATCCTCTGTTCGCATGGCGCCGTCAAGAGAAAACAAAAACCACCGCCTGGGCCACCCGTCCAGTGGGAACGACTGCAAATGAATCATACTGAGGGCTAATCGGATGACCGCATTAAGAACGATTTTTTCGGTGATGCTCTTACTTCTTTCCACGCTGCTTTTCGGCCAGGAGGCAGCAAACCAAAAAGCCGATGGCTTGTGCAAGGTGCAATCTCTCCCCTCGGATATCCAGAATCGGCTCAAAGACGAGTACGGTTCTTGGAAGATCCAGGAACCTGCAGATCTGAGTCAGCGTGCCCGTGAAGCGTGGGAACCTGAGAAGCCGCTGGCGTGCCCGGGGATCGCAGTTGGGCACTTCGAGAGCGCGAAGACTCTCTCCTATGCCGCGTTCTGCTTGTCCCGACTGGTCACGCAGACGAGGGCTACAGGTTCTTGGTTTTTAGCCAGAAACTGGGCCAGCCGGGTTACGAGGTTCGGGTTCTCGACAAGTTGGACGACAAGGGAGCGGCCAACTACTACATTCAAAGTACGCCGATCAGCAAGTTCTTCAGTGAGGCCTCTCGGAGGAAATTCCAGGCCCATACCAAGGACGGCATCTTGCTCACAGACTCAGGCGAAAACGAATATGGAGTGGAAGTGTACTTTTGGTCGGGCGGTCGCTACCGGCACGAGCCGATAGACTATTAGCAGCCTCTGCGGGAACCGCACGAGCCGCACGCCGCAGCCCACCGGGACCGCGAGCAACTACACTTACGACGCGATTTATCAGTTGACGCAGGTCATGCAAGGAGCGAACACGACGGAGAGCTACACCTATGACCCAGTCGGCAACCGGCTGAGCTCGATGGGCGTGTCGCCCTACAGCTACAACGTGTCGAACGAACTGACCTCGACGCCGAGCACGACCTACACCTACGACAACAATGGGAACACTCTAACCAAAGTGGTCGGGTCGAACACGACGAGTTACACGTGGGACTTCGAGAACCGCCTGACAAGCGTGACCCTGCCCGGCAGCGGCGGCACGGTGAGCTTCAAATATGACCCGTTCGGGCGGCGAGTTTACAAATCTTCATCGAGCGGCACTTCTGTGTTCGCTTACGATGGCGACAACCTCGTCGAGGAAACGAATTCGTCGGGTGCCGTCGTGGCCCGCTACGAGGACACGCAGAACATCGACGAACCCCTGGCAATGCTGCGCAGTTCCACGACGAGCTACTACCACGCCGATGGCCTCGGCTCCGTCACTTCGCTGAGCAGCGCGGCTGGCTCGATAGCGAACACCTACACGTACGATTCATTCGGGAAACTGACAAACTCCACGGGCTCGCTAGTGAATCCATTCCGCTACACCGCTCGTGAATCGGACACCGAAACCGGACTCTACTATTTCAGGGCACGCTACTTCGACCCGCAAACGGGCAGGTTCCTGAACGAAGACCCGCTGAATATTAATGGCGATGATTTGAATTTCTACAGGTACGTTGGGAATGGCCCTGTAGGCTTCTACGATCCAACAGGTCTGCAGAGAGTGAACTCTCCGCGGACGGGTCCCCCTAATTCAACGGGATGGTTCCCAAACCCGAAGAGTCCGGGTGATGTTACCGTGAGAGTGTACGGACCGAACGGAGAGGCGGTAACGGACTACGATTACGGCCACGACCATACGGGAGCTGGTGATCCTCATGCCCACGATTGGGGCAAGGATAAGCATGGGAACCCAGTTAGAGGAAAACCTCGGCCCATCAAACCAGGTGAAAAAGTACCGCCTCCGACTTGCCCGAAAAAGGCAGTACCAGAAGACCCAGGTAGCCCGATACCCATTTGTACGCCGGAGCATCCTTACGACTGTGTTCCTGACTGGCGTCCACGGCCGAATCCCTTTTTCCCGTGGCTTCCTCCGCTTCCTCCACTCCCACCGCTACCAGTGTTTGAGTGGCCGCCGGTTTGGGTTCCGGTTCCGGCGTAGGTGGGTAGCATGTGGTTCTCATCCACAGAGGAGAAAGGTTACCAAATATGCGTGAGAACGTTTCGGAGTCTTTTAATCGCTTGATTTGGCATGACTCGAAGCTTCGCTCTTTGCGAGTCGTTCGGAACGCTGATGATCTGGATGAAGTCTTTCTGGACGTTGAACTCAGGGGCATGCCGGGGCAAGAACTCACACCGATGACCGTCGTACTTGAGGACGCTGTTTTCTTCTTTAGCGACATCGATCTACAGGGGAAACGAGAATGCTCAGACGACATTTCAAGCGCCAAGTGCGCGGCCAAGACGGACCTGATGACAAAAGTGCAGAAGGAGCGACTGCAGTATTCACCAGACGCCTTGGCGGGGTATTTTCACTTTTCGGTCTACCTAATCCCGCCTGGCGGTACTATGGATGTCATCGCATCTGGTTTCAGGCTGGAGGGCCAGAGGAAAGAGTCAGGCCGTCGTCAGCAGCCAGTAGCCGAGTAAGTTCCGGGTGCCTCCCTGAGGCGATGTAAGGGCCGTTGCCGCAGAGCACGAGAAGAGCGGTGCTGGTGCGCCGGGTGGGGTATGACACGTCACCCCAGAAAGGGTGCTGCACAGCAACCTGCGGTTGGCTTGATTAGATGACGGCGTCGGCTCCTTCGACCGAGTAATCCTGCGGGTTCTTCTTTAGTTGATGATCGCCGCGCTCTTCGTTTTCTTCGCCGGTCGAACTCCAGCCAGTCCCGCTTGAGAAGTTCAGCGAACTCGCGCTTGTCCTTGCCCGATTCGCGTCGTTCTTTCGCCTTCCAGTAATAGCCGTCGCGCCACGACAACATGCGCAGTCGTTCAGAAAATCAGACAACTCGGAAAGATTTTGTGGTGGTATACTCGTTTTGCATCAAGACGCGGGCACACTTCGCTCGCACCAACCGAGTCGAAAAGATCACGGTGGGTAGCCACTCTGGCAGATGCGCCCGGAAAGGGAAACCATGAATTCCCCGGATTTTTCGGTAGAGAATCCCCAGACCCAAAGCATCCCCTTCGCTTTCTAACGTCAGACGGAGAGTTATACGATGTGGACTGGCGCGATATCGACGAAGCCATGCGCCGCGATCCTGACGGGCGCACCGTGCCGCATAATGACCCAAATAGACTTTTGCTTACCGCCGACGATTGCGCCTGGTTGTGGATGAGGAGGATCGGATTCTAAGCACAGCTAGGAGAAACAAATAGATGCTGGCCTCATTTTAGCGGTTCGGTTTGCGCTTATACCCTGCATCCACCCCGCGCAGTAATTCGCTGACTGACATTCCAAACCCGCCGCTGATTGTTAGCAAGGTTGTTAGCGAAGGGACTCTTTTGCCTCGCTCGATCAGACTGACAGCCGTGCGATGTAGACCGCAATGGTCAGCGAACGCCTCTTGGCTGAATCCTTGCCTCTCTCGGAGTTTCTTCATGCGGTTACCCAATGCCAACAAGACCTGTTGCATCCCAGCAGTCTGGGGTTTACGATTCGCACAAGTCTACAGACACAGCGCCTACAGACAATCTGTAACTCGCTAAAATGGGAGTTAGGTTGGAGGCGAACCAAATGCGAGTGAATGTTATCGCTGTTCTGGCGTTGGTTTTGGCCGGGGTTGCGTATGCAAACAAGCAGGCCCCGTTACCTGAACGAATCGTTCAAGCAAAGACGTTGTTCGTTGACAATCAGAGCAAATACGCCGACGTAGCAGACCGTTTTTATGAAGAGATGGGCAAATGGAAGCGCTTCCGCATTGTTCTGAACAGGGTAGATGCTGACCTCATCGTCGTCCTAACGACGCAGGAGAGTGAAGGCATTGGCTCCTACAACCGGCCGTATGTCACGAACAAAGTGGGAAATACAGACATCACCACAGGTGGCAGTAGCGTCTACTCGTATACCTATGGCTCAACACAGATCGCATTTCTTGACCCAAAATCTGGCGAAAAAGTCTGGTCGAACACAATGGCGTGGGGCCGCAAAGGTGGAGCGCGAGGGTTAGTAAGAGACTTGAGGAAGAGGGTCGAGAGCCAGGAGAAGAAGCATTGAAGGTTGGCGAAAGCAGAGAAAAGAGCACTGTAGATAACCGCAGGTCGATGGTGGTTATGCTGGCCGTGATCTTTTGTTTGATTGCGAGGGTGCGCTCGATGGGGGGAGTCAAAAAACTGTTTAGTCGAGGGCGTCTAGCGCGGCTTTGAACGCGGGATCGTCAGCGCACCGCTGTGCGAGTTCGTCAGCGGACATTGCGCGGACCTTCATCTTGAAACTGTACTTTTCGCTCTCTGGCGGGACGTGCTTCTGCTGTCCGTAATCCGTGACGCGAGTCACGCTGCCCTCGTTTGTCGCGCTGGCACTTTTGGCGAAGTGGGCCTCCGTGTTTTGTTCACGCTGATGCCGAGCAGCGATGAGCGGCGGAACGCGGTTGTCATGTAGTTCGGGATGCTGCGCAAGGTATTCGTTCGCAGATTGCGCGGGCGCGAGTTTCAATTTTCCCTGTTCCGTTAGAGCGCGGAAGGCCGTGACGTAACTCGATACCCGCGTCCCATCCAAATCATTCTCTTCTAGGAAGCGCACCATAGCTTGAGCATTTTCGACCGTCCTGGCAAAGGTTGGAAATCGCGTAGCAAATTCATCCCCTGCGGCTCGTGCCTTCTCGGTCTCCTCGGGCGTTGCGCGTCCGCCCCACATGCGCCTTTTATCCCAAACCTCCATGCGTTCCGCATTGATGCGCTTATTCTGCTCGATGATGAAAGCCCGTTCAAGTTTGTCTTTGTTCCAGACCTCGTGGAAGCGCAATTCCGCCGAGGACATTTTTTGGATGTCTTCATAAGTGACTTCTCGCGGCTCCCATCCCATCTGTGCAGCCATCGCCTGAAGTTCCTCTTTGGTGGCCGTGGCTGTGCTAGTTGGCATCTTTGCCATTCCCGCCGTGGTCGGTGAATCCTCTTTTTGCCGCCGCGATCTCGGGCGGGTCCCCAAATATGCGTTATACATTTTTTCCCTCCTACTGATTTCGGCGCGGTCGTATCTGTTGTGCGTATTCGTTGTTAATGCGCCGTACTTCCTGCACCTTTTGTGGATCGGGACGGTTCAGCGTCTCCAACATTTCACGCCGCGCTTGTTGGCGGTTGGCACGATATTCCATCTCGCCTCTCGCGCCCGCTTCCTGCAAGCGGATGAACGAATCACCACCCGCCTCGACATGCAAGCGAAAATCTTCCGGCTGCGTCTGCGGGATTGGCGGCTCCGCTGGGGGTGTGGGCCACGGCAGGACTTTGTACATTTGCTTGCACAGTTCCCCATAGTCGCAACCGCGCAGTCCTCGGGGTACATCATCCATCCGAAAATCACGGAACGTAGCGTACCCGCCCGCAACATCGCTTCCGTAAATGTAAAAACTGATTTCGCGTGGCCCATTCGCGGTCGCAAGCACCCACCCAGTTGGAAGCTTGGTCACGGGGGCTGAGAATGAGTTTCCGGCGCAATCGATATACTGAGCGACGTATTTCATAGCGGCCTCGCGTTCGTAAGTTCGATGGCCTTGCCATTTCTCCATGCGACCGGCGCTCGCGGCGATGTCGGGATCGGCGCTGGAGATTCTGCTGGCACTGGCGCGGGCGGCTGTTCTTCAACCATAATCGGCGCGGCAAAGGGCATAAGCTCCAACGCGCCCTCGGCACACAAGCTGCCATACGCGAAAAGCAAATTGGCATGACTGACCTTTAGGTCGTGAGCTTCCAGAAATTCGAAAAGGGCATCTGCGTTTTCGTCAGTCCCAACGTAACGAATGCTCCGGGAATCCGCCAAGAACGCATCAACTGCCCCTTCAATGCGCTCGATTTCGGCGCGTTGCTCTGGCGTACACGCTTCTAGTTCTTCGGATGTGAAATTTTCCGACACGGCGCTCCTTTGGGTGTTGGGGATCGTGCCTGGGCATGTTGAAGGGAGGCTCGAAAAGGCTCCCCGTCAGGCGGGATTATTTACAACCACCGTCGAGTTGGGCACTTGCCCGCTGACCTTCACAACGTTTCCTGAACCATCCTTCACCGGCACAATGACCTGACCCGCACCAGGCGGAAGGTCTCCGCGCCCACTGCTTCGGAATCGAACTGTGTTTCCGCTGGCATCAATTTTTATATCCACATTTATTTCGGCCATGTTTGGCTCCTTGAAACAATTTGAATTGCGCGTGGTCGGGATCGTCGGACACGGAAAATTTCTTACCGGCTTCTTGAAGAGCAGCCGCGTGCTGAAGGATGAATTCAAAACTGCCGAATGTTCCCAGGCAAAGACATACGAAGGATAAAGAATCTGAAGTAGGAAGCGCCTGCTGGCGGAACTCGGTTTTCAAGCTGTGGATCGGGGATCACGTCATCGTCAGCGGGTCGCTGGCCTTGAGGCCGTACAGCAGACTGGCGACGTAGCGGCCCAATCCCAACGCGACCGGGATGCCCATAGCGGCGCCGATTCCCACCGGCAGCAGCGTTTCGCGCAGCACCAGGCCGTAGAGCATAAGCATTCCACAAATCAGCAGCGATAAAGGCTCGGCACTTGCCGGGCCTTTTTGCAGCTCGATGCTCGGATCGGGCTGTACACAAAGATAGTCCCCGGTGTAGGCTGGCTACCAGCCAAGATGGGGTCCCAGACATAGAGTTGGGGGGTCGTCGAGCAATGCAGCAATTCCGTAACTTACCTATTCTTGTCAGTTCTTCAGATGTCCAAGATTCTAACAGATTGCCGCGTCCTCAGCCGGTGATCCCCCGTTGGGGCGTGTTCCCCCCGTCCGCAGATGCTATTTCGGGGTCCATCCGCCCCACCGATGACACCCTATATGAGACAAGCGTGATGCGCATCCTTGATGAGATTACGGAGCGAGCTGCGGGGCGGCTGCTCCTCAGCTTGTTGCCGACACGTTATCCTGTCTTGATCAGAAAAATGACCGAAAAGGACATAAAGAGGCTGGGCGAGTGCAATGCAGAAACCCGGTTCGCTCAAGAATTAGTGTTCTCGTGGTATGTGGTCCGAGGGTACGTTGATATCGCATTCACTCCAAATGCATCCTTCTCCTGCGTGGGTCGTGGACCAGGGACGCAACCGCATGTGGTGTTATTCCACGAGTTGGTACACGCCTACGAAAATGCGACACATGGACGGCATGTAGAATTTCCAATTACAGGAGAGGTGGGGAAGTACTTTCAAAACACTGCGGAATTCTCGTCGATTCTTGTTACAAACATGTATATCTCGGAGACATCTCCCGAGCTTCGGTTTCACCATATGGGCCACGCCAGGCTACCTGCGGAGTACGCCACATCGAGTGGATACTTGAAAATGAAATGAAAGGAGTCACGAAAGCGATTGATTATTTGGCGAAATTTGACCGTCGCCTAGTAAACATGCTCGCCACCCTGCCTCAGCCGAGATTTAATCCGTTGAGGGAATTCCTGTCAGTGCGAAAGCAGAATTATCCGTATGTCCAAGAAGATTGGCGTGTTCGAGACTTCTTGCCGGGCTCGGATGAACCATAACGCGATTGTGCTCGGTAGGGCCGATTGGAAGGGAGCCATTCGGGGCCACTATGTGTTGGCGTTTGGCGCATATAGGCTCTGTGCTTCCACGTCCCGAAACGCCAACATAAAAACTCAATGTTTATGCGGTTCTCAGAGGGGTGCCGAAACGGGTCCTGGAAGTGTTCAATCGAGGTATATGGGGATTCCCCGAAAATGTCTGGTTAAGGTACGCGCTGGCGGCCATACAGACTTCCGGGCAATCCCGGAGTAGTCCGATGCCACGATTGCAAGGGCCGCACAACAGCCCACGGCTCACACCAGTTTCGTGGTTGTGGTCAAGGCTAAGTTTCCTTTGCTTGTCAAGACAGCCACAAATCGCGCAGCGTCCGTTCTGCTTCTGAAAGAAAAACGGTTACTGTTCTTCCCGCGCTGCTTCAACAAGATATTCCTTTGCAATCATGCTGCGAGTTTCTTCGGCTTTGCGAACCCATCGCGGCGGCTGACTACGTTCCGGCAGGACTTCGAGCAATACTTCGCCCGTGGACTTGATACCGTGGCTCTCGTTCCATCTGGCCCGTGCGGGCATTTCTCGTTGGCGCACAACGGTAAAGTTCGGGAAGCTTGCCGCAGCGCGTCCACTGGATTTGAAAATTTCTTGTCCTTCGGAATGATGTAGGCGTTGAGCACGTATCGGTTTTGCTCGCTGATATCCGCGATGCTGTCGCCCGCCGATGATGCTTCGCAAACGTGACGCCAGATCACAGCACGCGCAACGTCATCCTGTGGACCGCCCTTTTCGACCTGATTCTGGATGCCAAGCCTGCTCGCTAGGTCGGGCACGCCCAGGTTACGCAGAATCCATGCACCCCGATCTTCAATGTGCTCCCCTTTTGAAATCGTGATTCCGACCTTGCGCAAGAGAACACGCCATAATGTTTCGGCATTTGCATCCACCGCCAGAATTTCTGGCGGGCATGCTGCCAAGTTCAATTTCGTTTCTACTTCCATTGCTCTCCTTTGACGTTCTTAAAGCGGGTCGGGCCAAGCCGAGCCCGCCGCCGCGCCAAACTCCCTTGGGGATTCCCACCCCGGCCTAGACTTTCGGGAAATAACGTTGCTTACCCCGAGACGACGACGAAGACCGCGCCGATGCACAAGAAAAAATCGGTCACACAAAATCACCCGATGAAACGCGAGCGCGAGGAATGACGTGGGGATTCAAGTATTTGCCAAACAAATAATTGCGTCCTAATGCCGAAGTACTATTGACAATAAACCCAAGCGCATAGGATAATGTACGCATGGAGGCGATTCAATGAACACACAAGGCGACAAATTCGAAAAGCTCTGCGACGAGGCCGTAAGCGAGAATTTCATCGTGCGCAAAGCAGACAGCCCCGAAGCCATCGAAGCACGGAAGCGCCAAGCCAGCGGCCACATTTCCGATAACGCCTGGAGCGATTGACCTTGAACAAGAAAGAAATCTCGAAGATCGCCGCCGCGCTAGGCAAGCTCGGCGGATCGGTTAAGTCGAAGGCCAAAGCGAAAGCCGCCCGCGAGAATGGCAAGAAGGGCGGCAGACCAAGAAAGGTGAAGCCATGAGAACAGCGCTCTATGCCCGTGTATCCACGTCCGATAAAGGCCAAGACCCGGAGATGCAACTACGTGAACTCCGCGAGTTTTGTCAACGGCGCGATTGGACAATCAGCGGCGAGTACGTTGATGTCGGTGTCAGCGGATCGAAGGATTCACGGCCCGAACTCAATAGGCTCGTGGCCGATGCCAAGCGCCGCAAGCTCGATGCCATCCTAGTTTGGAAGCTGGACCGTTTCGGGCGGTCGCTCAAGCATCTCGTAAATTCGCTGGCAGAGTTTGAATCGCTCGGCGTGGCGTTTATCAGTTTGAAGGAATCGCTGGACCTGACAACGCCCGCTGGCCGCTTAATGTTTGGGATCATCTCCGCGATGGCAGAGTTCGAACGCGACCTAATCCGTGAACGGGTACGAGCAGGAATCGCCAATCGTCGCGCCAAGGGATTCCGTGTTGGCCGTAAGCCTATCCTCCTTGACGCTGGCAGGCTCGCCACGATGCGTTCGGACAAGAAATCGATCCGCGAGATCGCGCTGACACTCGGCTGCAGCCCTAGCCTTGTTCATAAAACCCTATCCAATCCGGCTGCGTAAGCCCTCTGTTATCACGGCCCGTTTCCATCCGGTTTGCCGTGCATCTAAGAGTTCTCAAACAAACAAGAATCAGACCCAGCGGAATGCTAGAATCACCGTGGGAGGACCGCCAAGGCGTGGCATGGTATGGCGAGGCTTACGCCGAACCGCTGTGGGGATAGCCCCATTGACGATCTGGCTTATAACGAACCCAAACGATGGGTTTGCCTTACTCGCCGCCAGGGATACGTCGCAGTGCTGTAGGCGCGTATCATCACAAAACAACATCCGGCCCTCCCACTAATTCCGCCCGCAAAAAAGGTACGCGTAACTTCCGCTTTCGTTGCAAGCTCACCCACGAAACGAACGCGGCCAGACTCGGCAGTTTCCGAAGAATCTTGCCTACGCCCCGCCGATGATCGTGCGACGCCCGCCGCTGTAGGGTGCGCCTAATCTCGGAACGTTTTTTCTATGAGTTAGCTCGCCCTTTGTTGGACGGACGTATGCGATGGTTCGGCTGGCTGGCTCAATCCTTATGCGCGGTAGTCATGCACTCGACGGATCGCGGAAAGGCAAGCAACGTGGAGCTTTCTCATCCCTGACGCGCTCGTATTCTCGGAGGAAAACTTGCGCCTCTGCGTCACCGTCAATCGCCCGCTCGACATCGCCTGCGGTCGGAATGTGTGCAAGGAAATGGTGGACTCGCTCGGGATCGTAGGGGACTTGGAAACTTTCGAAGAACTCGGCCCATGCAAACATGTACGCACTCGTCTGCGTAACGGGCCAGTGAAACTTATATCGTGGGTTTTTCCATTGCTGCTGCCCCCAGTAGACGGGCTTGTCGGGATCAAAAAGCCCGTGGCTTGCCAGCACCGCTTCCCAATGTGCTTGCGTTTTGTTGGCAGGGTCTGCGTTGATTGGCCGGGGCTGATGTTCCTGGCGGGCTTTCTTGTTTGGCTCAGTTGCGTCTGTCCCGGTTACGTCTGTGCTAAAGAACTTCTTGGCTTCATTTCGCAGGCTTCTTACGATTCGGCGAACGTCCTCTTTGCCCACACCGAATTTCTCCGCGATCTCGCGCTTCGTCCATCCCCTCCGCCAGTACAGGTCGATGACTCGTTTTTGGAAACGCGCTTGGAGGGTGCTGGCGCGAGTGCGGCGGGAAAAGACAGCGAGCAGCAGAGCACGGACTTTTTCGTCATTCCAAGCCCACTCTAAATCACAAAACCATTGTGCTACCGACTCATCGCAAAACTGTACGGCCATCGATCATCACGCTCCCCCGAAAATGGGGTGGGCGAGACCGTTGCCGATCTCGCCCGGTGATGGACGCCGAAGCTGATGAGACTTCGGAAACTTGTATAAAAAAATTGGAAATGAAATTCGTCACGCCTCATCACGTTTTCCCCTTTGAACCGCTGGGCATCACCCCAAACGGTGGTCCGGCTCCCGAAGCGGGAGGCGTTTGCTGATAAGAAGGCAATCTGGAAAAAATCCTGCTCAATAGTAGTGGAAGAATACCCCACCCCCTGGCGGCCAATCGGGCGCGGGGCAATTAGTGTGCGTGTCTCTGAGGAATCCTTGATTTGATCTCGTTGCGGACGGCGATCATCGCGCCTAGTTCGTCATGCGGGATGTTTCCATCGATTGCGCAATCCAAAAAAGGCACGGCCTCGGCCCAGCTTTGTGGCACTCCTTTGTATTTCGCGGTTTCCACCAGCAGGTCGGCAAAGGGTTTCAGCGGCTCTTCGTAGAAATGCAGGGCACTAGACACATCTACCAGCACGCGCTCAGGCTCCAGCCTTGCCCGGATAGGCTTGAACGGCTCGGGTGCTTCTACAGTTGCAGGCCTGCCTTGTTCGCGCAATTTCTTGAGCACGGGCAGCCAACCCTTCGGTGCTTTGATACCTCGCAGCCAGAGAGTGTCCATTACGCGTCCCATAATGTCTGCGCAGGTTTCTCTTCCAAGGAACGGCTGGTTTTTCATTTGCCGCACAGCTTCGCCGCAGTCCTTGGTCAAATCTCCCACGCAATCGTAGGAATTCAGTGCGGCAATATTGAACTCGCCGTCGCTGATGAGATGGACCACTTCGTCTAGGAACGGTGCTTCTGATAGCTTGTGCTCAATGCCCTGGAATCTGCTGCCCACGGTCTCGATCTCGCCTTGGGTCATAGTCATGTCATGTGAAAAAGAAGAAGGCTTGCTCCCGGTCTTTTCCTGCCTTTGGGGTTCTTGCTTCTTCGCCGCTTCTTTTTCTTGCGTAACAGGCTGCTCGCTCGTCGGTTTGACATGACTGGTTCCTAGCTGATCGGTTGCTTTTTCTCGGTTACATGACATGATAGGTTCGACAATCACGGTGATTGGGTTTTGGCTGGGTTCGGACGCTGGTATGCGTGGGTTTTGATTCTCAGATGATTGGGTTTCGTTTCTCGCATGATTGGCTTTCTCATCCTCAGATGAGTGGGTTTTTGACTGTTTGTCCGCGAGTTCCTGAGCCTTCTGCTGGTAGTAAATGTCATAGATTTTGCGGTCGTTGATGAAGTACTGCGGTGTGCAGTTCTTTCCACGTCCGCCCTTCTTTCCAGCATCGTCGCTTTCTAGCTGCAAACCGGGGCGGCCATCCCGGCGTTGCCAGGTCAAGCGCGAGTTTATATCCACGATCAACCTGTCTTTGTATTCCAGTTCGCGCAAGACGCGCCGCACCTGGGCGGGGCTGCAACTCGTGCTCTTGGCTATGTCGTTGATGCCCGGCCAAACGTTTGGGTAGCGGTCGCACAACGCCCTGAGCACGGCTTTTTTCGTTTTATCCTGGCGGACCTGCGCACGCTCGTTGGGTTTGACGAAGACAAGCTTCGATACGATGTGGCTGAGTTTGAACCCCGACAAGCCAGGCATCTTTTCGATCTGAGTGCGCTTCACTGCGCTGCTCCGCCCGTCTTGGCGCGAACTCCATAGAGAACCCAAGCAAGTCGTACTTCCGATTTGCGCTGTGCTTCGCCGTCCCGATATGCCTGCCGCAGCGGACGCCGGATGGCAACAGCCACGCTGCTCAAGGGGCGCGGGTTGCGCCGACTCTCGTATCCCGCTTCATAGAATTTGTAGAGCAAATTATTTACACGATGTTCACTCATTCTTCCTCCCTGATTTTTGTGCCGAAATCCGTCTCTTGCCGCGCCCACCTTGTTGTTTACTCCCATTTCGTCCACGTACCGTCTGGCTTTTCAAAGCTGACTAGCATGTCGATTGAACGCATCCCAATCGAGTTCGTTCCCGCTGGCGAGAGCGCGGTGGACCTCAATGCGCGGGGAGCGACACGATCCCAACTGGGGTTCATTTATCACTCGCATGAAGCCATCGCTATTGCCATTCTGCTTGGCCGCTAGTAGTTCTTCTCCATGACCCTGCCGAATTGCTTCAACGGTCATGCCCGCGCTCATCGCTGCTTCACGACCCGTTTGGATCGCGGTCTCCACGTCGGAGCACTGGGGTGTCCATCACCCTTCCGCTTGTAAGCTTTACCGCACCAATCCAGTTTCGTAGATGAGCACGACCAATGGGCCTCCGTCGTCGATGTCGCTGTGAGTGATAATGTCCGTCGTGTCACTTTTCGCAAAATCCCGCTTGCTACTGTTTCTGTGGTTTTATGAAATCGCCGTGGACGCTGGCTGAGGCGCGGTGAGATAGTCAGAGAGCTTCTCTATCAATTGCTCGGCGTCGCCAAAGGAAAGCGCCAAAATGTTGCCTTCTTTTTCGATACGAACGCCTTGGCTGCAAGAACCGATCTTCAATGCCTTGGCCTCAATCAACTGTTGGCGCTTGCGTTGAATGTCGTGTAGCTTCGCCTGTAATTCCTGCTCTTCTCTTGAGAGTGATTCCACTGTCAGGGCGGGCTTAATGGATGGCCGTGTGCCCGAGGAAGTGGGGATGTGCAAACCGGCATTCACGCAATAACCATACGCAGTTTGGTAGACAACTCCTGTCCGTCTGGCAATCTCGGTTATGCTAAGACCCTGCCGCTTGAGGGCGAGAATTTGTTCGCGTCTCGTCGTGTCTTTGTGATCTGCGGGAGGAATTACGGGAGCTGGCCTGGATTTGGATAACTCCCGCGCTTCTGGCGGCAAAGATGAAAGGTGCCAATTGGGGCAGTCTTCGCAGGCATAAGCGTATTGCCTCATTTGATTCGGATACTTGGCTTGGACTTCTTCCTCAAACCTAAGAGCCGCTTCCCGAGAGGCGAAACACTTCTTTTTTGTGGGGCACTCCGAAGGGTTGATCGTTGTCATGCGCCCTCCGCTGGACTGACGCTGAGGATGGTTCCGTAAAAACAATTCTCATACCTGCCGGACTTCACTTTCACATCTTCACCCACCAAGCCGGACACCAGTTCGGTTTCACTTTCAACTTCATTCGGCTCGACTGCAAATTCCACTACGGCCCTGACTACTATTGGTTCTTGCTTCATGCTTTCCTTTCTTCGCGGTCTTTCCCGCCGTCATTTTTGCGGCTCAGTCGGGAATCGCCCCGGCTGCTTGAAACTCATTTCGATCCTGAACCATAGTGGTCTCTTCCGGCAGCCGCGCTTCGTTCGCTTCGATATACTCTGCATGTCCCCATTTCCGCTCGCGGTCGCCGTCCCCGATCTCTCTGTTGCACCGTTGAAAGAGAATTCCTCTAAACGTTTTCCTATGCTTGTCGTGGTCTAGGTGCCAAACCGAAGTCCCTTGTGCATTTTTGGCATCCACGGGAAGCCGTACTCCGCAAGGACATTCGCACCGCCCAAAAAATCCATTCTTCTTCGCGTCCGCAAACCAGGCTTGGCACCTCACAAACGCGCTCGAAACTTCGGCGTCGGCAAGCCCGCCACGGGTCAGTTTGTAAAGCCCAGTTCGAAAAAACTCAGGCAGATCGAACAATCCCGCGCCCACAATTCGTGCGACCTGCCGCCATGCGCGTTTCCTGCGCTCCCTCGTTTCGCGGTTTTTACTTTTTCGTTTCCCGCGATTCAAGCGGCCTTCTCCCGCTTGCGGTCATCTACCCGTTCAACTTTGAACGCCGTGACGACGAAATATTTTCCTGCGATGCCGGGTGATGTTCTGGACTAAGCGGACGGTCGGCATACGATGGGCTGGCGCAACAGCGGGTTGGGGATTCACGCCGCTTCCTCTTTCGCGGGCACGAGACTCGCGTCGATGAGCGCGACGCAATCGGCTTTCTTGATCCGCACCAGTCGGCCCAGCTTAACGAAGGGGATGCGACGTTGCAGTATCCAGGCACGCACGGTGCTTTCTTGGATTCGCAGGAACCTCCCCGCTTCTGGGACGGTCAGCAACTCTTGATCGCTTGTCGCTTGCAAATGCTCTCCTTATGTTGACATTCTCTCATAGCGTGATGTAATATTCAAGACATGAAAGCGTATTACGCATTCACGGGCACCGTTCGCTATTACGCGCTCTTGCCGAACTCGGTTGAAACGGTGAAGGATGGCGTGCACACCCACCTGCGCGGCAGGCTTGGGCCAGAACTAGCAAACCCTTCACAGTGGAAAGAACCGCCGCATGTTGTTTTGGCAAACCTTCCCGGTGCGCCCGACCCGACCGGAGGAATGCCTCAAGGATCAAAGGAGGCGTTGGCACGGTTTGTCGAGTGGGCTTCTGGACGAGGGGCGAGAGTGATCCAGGCGTTCATCAAACGATACGGACCTCTTCTCGGGAATCGCTACGAAGGAGCTGCGGGTCGTAGTCCCGAGTTTCACCAGGAGGTTTATGCATTCAATCGGTTCCGCGAAACCCTACAGGGAGCATGGGCCGGTGAAGCGGCGGCCATAAAAACAATCCGGGGCCTGCGACTATACAGACCCCAGCCGGTTTTGCTTACAGTCGATGAGAATGGACTCGTTGTGCAGGTTACGACGCTGGAGCACTTCATCTGCCTGCTGTTCCTGCGCGATTACACGAACGGTATAACAGGCGTTTGCGCGAACCCGGATTGTCCCGCTCGGTATTTTCTGCGGGAACGCGCAGGCCAGCAGTTTTGCAGCCACAAGTGCGCGGTTTTGATTAACGTCCGAAGATTTCGGGAACGACAGAAACGCACGGAAGTGAAGAAAGGAAAAAAGGGATGATCTACAAGCGCGGAAAGTGCAAGCTCGGAGACGGGAAGTGTCCGAAATGCGGCAAGCGCGGTAGCTGCGGCGTTTATTGGTACAAATTTATGTGGCAAGGCCGTCTAGTGCGCGAGTCCACAAAGCAGGGCAACGATAAAGTGGCACGCCAGATGGAATCCGCGCATCGCACGTCGCTGGCAAAGGGCGAGGTCGGTATCCGCGAGAAAAAAGCCGCGCCGACTTTGGCCGAATTTCTCAAGAAGGACTTTCTGCCATACGCGGAGACTGCGCACGCGGCAAAACCGAATACGCTCCGGTACTACAGAACAGGAGCGGCAAGCCTGACGGATGCGAACCTTGGCAAGCTCTCGCTTGATGAAATAAACGACCAGCACGCAAAGCAGTACGCCGCGAAGTTGTCAAATTTATCGCCGTCAACCGTAAACTGCGGATTGAGAACCCTGCGCCGGGCCATCAACCTAGCCGTGGAATGGGGGACGATTGACCGTAAGCCAAAAATCACGTTGGCAAAGGGAGAGCGGCAGCGTGAACGTGTCCTGAGTGATCGGGAGCAGGTGGTTTACCTTGCCGCGTGCAATCAGCCGTGGAAGGACGCAGCGACAGTAATCTTGGGCGCAGCCATGCGGCCCGGAGAAGTTTTCGGGCTGAGATGGGAACGGATTGTTTTCAACGATGAGAACGGAGGGTTGATTCAAATTGCGGAGGGGAAGTCAAAAGCTGCACGCCGATATCTACCAATGGTGCGAGCCGTCTACGACGCACTTAGAGCGCGATGGGAAACCGCAGGACGACCAGAAACAGGATGGGTGTTCCCTTCCGATTCGAAATGCGGGCACCTAACCACGCCCAAGACAGCGCACGCTGCTGCTATCGCCAGAGCAAACGAAGAAAAAAAGCAATTGGAGTACTTCGAGCCTTACTGCCTGCGACATACGGCAGGGACAATGCTCGGTGAATCGGGCTGCGACGTTTTCACTCTTGCGCGGATCATGGGTCATAGTTCCATACTTATTACGCAGCGATACATCCATCCACAAGCCGAATCCATTGAGCGGGCCTTCTCGAAGTTGGCTGGTCACAAAGGTGGGCACAATCAGCAAACGAGGGTCGGGGGTGGGCACAAAACTGGGCACAGTCGAAAATTGCCGATTTTAAGGAATCGGGGCAAGCGCCGCAACTCCCCTCTACTAAAGGGATTAAGTGGTGAACCGGGCAGGACTCGAACCTGCAACCCGCTGATTAAGAGTCAGCTGCTCTACCATTGAGCTACCGGTCCAGAGGGTCATTTGCAATTTTACATGCGACCATCAGTTTTGTCGAACCGGCGAAATCCGTGGAAT
>WNGK01003215.1_pt1 | contig 17721 bp, 19 predicted proteins | sample 5400601 | NCBI WGS metagenome assembly WNGK01 (sample SAMN13153376, study PRJNA577476) | soil metagenome | isolation source: 60 cm soil or saprolite under Garry oak tree replicate 1 | place: USA:California | collected 2016-06-15
ATCCCGCCGGACGCAAGGTATCTGATGAAGAGATGGCGACCCTTTCCATTTTGCCAGCTACTTTCCATGGCGATTGGAACTATACCATCCGGCCTCGGATAGCTCAAATTGATACTATTATTCTTTGACGACTCCTAAGCTGTGGCACCTCGTCTGCGCCGCCATAAGCGTGTGAGAGTTCGCTCCAGTCAATGGATGACAGTCCTTCTAGCATGACTCATCCTTTCAGTCGAACATAGGCGACATATTGATAGTACACATGGTCCCACACCTCCTGTGAGAAGCATACCTCCTCACCTAGCATGTCCAGATAAGGAACTTGCATGTGGAAAGATAGGATTTAAGCTAAGCAACTCGCCCTAGTTATCGGATTCTTCCCCTTTCGTCCTCGTGTCCTTCACGGACCCGTGGTGACGAATCAGCAAAAACGCATGTAAGCCAAAAAACGGACCACTAGAAATAGTTCAAGCTCCACAGAGTCGCCTAAACGGAACAAGAGGTAGTATGCAGCCCTTGCCGCGCTGGTGCGCTATGAAGCGGAGGCCAGAGCGGAACCACGTGGGTGGCCTTCGCGCCGGTGGGCAGGGAAAGACAATAACCAGGCGGGTTTACTCGATCATACTTCTGCCTCATGTCGGTTCATTTCCTCGTCGCTGTGCATCCAGTCGCCTTGTTTTCTCTCGCTCAGAATCGATATGCCCTTGCCACCACCGACGAAGCCGCTCATTGTCGCGGACATCAAAGCCGAGCCGTGTATTGAGTGACTCGTATTCCTCATCGGTAAGGTCATTGGTGTAGTCTACTGGCTCATAAAAGTGTTCTAGAAGAACGGATATCCGGGCTGCAATTTCACCTTTCTCCTGCTCGCTCTGCGCTTCAACTGGCTTTTCGTAGCGGGTAAGCAGTTGCGCGAAATCATCGACAAGCCTTTCCACCAGTTGTATCGCCTCTTCGTTGAAACGCTCTTCTGGCGTCTTCAATGGTTCTTGTAACATTGCTTCACTCCGTTTCAATCCTGTGACCTGCACAGGCCACTGCAACAGTGACGTAGGCTGCCCCATCCACGTTGATCCACGCCCTTTCAATCTTTCGTGACCCCTGTGCAAACCACTGTAACTCACTCAAAGTTATGAATCGCGCGCTCACCCAAATCAATCTCACCACGCACCACGAAGCCCAGGATCAACCCTGTTGTGACGAGAGAGGCAACCTCCTCAATCTGCGTGGGTGTCACTGGTGCAGAGAGCGCCAGGGTGAGACGTTTTTCCTTGTGGGTGAGCACAAAGACGGTTCCCCACGTCACTTGCTCCTCCTGGGTATCGACGACTGTGAACGTCGTTGATGTGAAGGACTCACCGATGAGGTAGAGCGCATGCTCTTCGTTCTTAGGGTTCAGCAAAATAATGATCTGTGTTGGTGATGGGGTGCTCATGCTTCCTCCCCCCGCTCACGAATCACTGCTGGCTCTTCCTTGATCGTGAAACTTGCCCGGAAGAGATCAATGCCGTCCTCGAAGTAGCTACCAGCCTGATCATACTCCGCAAAGAATGCCTGATCGTCTTCTGTGAGTGTTGCTATCGCAGGTGCAAGGAGGTCTTTGAAGGCTATGTCACCGCCCATGAGCATGGTGTCCCAGTCATACCACCCATGCGCGTCCATCTGGCCGACGATCAGCTCATGCATCCAACGAGTGAGCACCTGCGGATGATTCTTGACCGCTGCAAGCAAGCGTGCCTGACGAGCGTGGTAGACTGGATCAGGCGGGTTGAGCCCGTCCTCCTCCGGCGGCGTACCGGCTATGGTAATGTGAAAGTCGATGGATAGACGCAAGTGCTGTGTGCATGTGCCCGGTGTCTCTTGCGCCGCCCGAATAGCCGCCTGCTTTCTTGCCTCTATCCCGGCCACTTCCTCTGGTGTAAGAAAGCGCCACTCTTCAAATGGTTCTTGCTGGCTCATGATTTGTCCTCCATCGTCGCCTAGCGCAGTCACTGAATAGCACAAATGTTTCAATTCAGCAATGTTTATGATACGATAAAACTTGCTGCTCTGTAAAATCAGAGGATTTAACCGCAACGCTGCTTACAATTTTGTACTTACTTGCAGTTCCCTACAAATTTGCAATCCCCTATCAGGGGGGAGTCTCGCTTCAGCCACGTATAGCTCTCTCCCTGACGAAGTAACCAGTGCAACACAAGGACTGTTGCCTGCACAGGTGGTAAAAGACAGTTTTGCAGTCTCCTACCTGACGGAGTAGCCAGCGCAACTAACAAGTTTGCCACTTATACCAGCTATTGCTCTTCACTTTCGTCCCAGACAAGCAACTCTCGAAATGGCGTGAGATCGCCAACGAAGGGTACTCGGCCTAGAAATCCATTGCTGTTCATGCCCTTTGTTGGCGGAAGGAGTAGCTGCGAACCTCCTCCCACTACCTGTTATCTTCAATGCAAGCAATATTCCTCGCTTGCCCGACCAGCTGGTACTTGCTTGCTGCTACCCACCGTTCGTCCTGGAGGCCGTGGGTGACTTGAATTGGAAGAACACGACGAGTATACTCAAGTGTATTAAATAGCTCAATACGAGAGAACCTGGTATGGCATTTATCGCAAAGCGAAAAGAGACAGGAGAGCGTATCGACATCACTACCATTGAATACCCTCGTGAAGTGCTCAAGGCGGGTGATTGTCTTTGCCAGGTGTGCGATGCTCCTATGATTATCAAAGCAGGGCTGGTGCGACAACATCACTTCGCACATACTACCCGCTGTACCAGTGACTATCAGTGCCACCCAGAGAGTCCGGCACATCGTGAGGCAAAACGATTTCTTGCGACGCACCTGCGGGAAGCGTTTTCCGAGTATACCCATGTCGTGATCGAGTATGAGGTGCCGATCCCAGAGGTCAAGCGCATTGCCGACTTACTGGTCACGTTTCCGACGGGATGGCGCGTGGCACATGAGGTACAACTCGCCGCGATCACCATCGAACAATTACAGGAGCGAACCAATGACTACACCCTGGCGGGAATTGACGTTGTTTGGTGGTTGGGCAAAAGCGCAAATACCCCCACCAATCGAGAGTGGTGTCGAAGCATCTTTGGCTATGCCCTTTGTATCGATAGCCAGGAATAAGCCATATGTGATCATTGTGCCTGACCATGTACCGTCAGAGCTCTCAGTCTATGCTGTATACTCCTCGTATGGGCATCCAGTCACTGAGGCGTACTTCCCCGGTGAGTATCGTTATCCCCTCCAATGGTTTCGTGGTCCCTTTGTGGAGCGCTGGAAGTATACCACTCAAGTCCACTTCCATCCGGTCCTGTGTGAGATCATCAAAGCCTCTGCAGCACGGAGAGCAGCTCCTACTTTTCGTCAACGGAGGTATCTAGCCAGTGCAATGAGTACACGTGAACAGTCTAAAGCGCCTCCACATCTTCGCGGTCACCTCCGGCATCTCTTCGTGCGGTGGTGGTATACACTCCTGGTTCGCTTCCATCCCGTTCTGCGTGAGCTGGTCAACATGTACGCGGCGCGCATTACACCTATGGTACCCACAAACCCTGATACACAAGTGAAGAAAACACCTGGCGAGAGCACCGGGTAGGCCACTTTCTACCTGTCTCGCTCTGCAAGCGCCATGTTCGGCTTCTTCCTTCATCCCATGTATCGCGCGCTCATTCCAAGCCTATACCATACTCTTGGCATCGATCGACCAGATGCTGATTGGTGAGAAACTCTGGATCAGCCATGGGCCGAGTAACCGGTAGATATCGTCAAGACTGCTATACTGTCACTTTCTTCGTCGTCCTATAACGAGCCCTTCATGCCGTGTAGACGGGATTAACGCATCCCCTCCGATGCGTCGGTCGTGGTCGTTGATCCAGCAAGGTTGAGCGGACGCGCCCCCTTCGTCATATCGAGAATGCAAAGTCGGGTGCCGAATGGATCGCTGATCACGGCGCATTTCCCAATCGTAATATCGAAAGGGGCAACGAGGATATGGCATCCTTGCGCAGCGAGGCGTGCAACAGCGTCGATAACATCATCAACCAGGTAATGCACTTCTATCGATGAAGGAATATCCAGATCGTTGTGAAGCCCTATTTCAGCGTCGGTCTCTGAGAACCCCAGCCCAATCGCGTCGTCCCCGCTCCAGCGTGGGTGTAGACCAAAGACCCTGGCATAGTACGTTGCCGCTGCTTCAACGTCATCCACGCGGATCATGACGCAGTCAATCTTTCGTAACATCTTTTGACTCCTTGTCCTTTCTGCGCAGGCATGACGCTGGGCAGTTCAATTCAGATGCTGTTCGTAGCAGTGAAATGCTCGCATGGTTTTCCCCTAGCAAGAGATCGCTACCGAGGATTCTCCCTGCCTTAAGTCTAGAGCATCATACCTGTCGTCTTGTGTCAGGTTTTTCTGAAGGAACCTTGGCAACAAATGGAGGCAAGCGACCTCTTCACCCACAATGTGGGCATCAGCCTCTTCGAATCAAACAATGTACCTATTACAGCGATTACACCTGGATTCCCTTGGCGGGCGGCCACCGCCCAGTGGAAGATGCCCTGGCCCCGCTGGAGCGCGTGCGCGAAATGGTGGCGGTGTATGAGCGAGAGTACGCGTCGCCGACAGAGGGAGAGCAATCATAACAGCAGGTCGGGGCAGGTCTCCATGTCTATCCAGCTGCGATTGCATGATTGCGACAGGAAAACGGCTATGATCGACGAACAATCGCACTGCCAAAATCCGAGTTGTGGCTTGCCTATCGCAAGCATAGAGGATTTGCCCCAGGCGCGAGGTGCGGCACACCTCAAGCTGCATGTGAAGCGTGGCCGGGTGAAACAGGAAACACCCTTTTCTGTGATGCATTTCACTTGACTTGTGGCCGCTCTAACTCCATAATAGAACAATCTTTCTGAAAGAAGGAGCCTTTCATGGCCAGTTACATAGATCAACAGATGGGCAACTACCGCATCCAGCAATTATTAGGGAAGGGCGGGTTTGCAGAAGTATACTTAGCCACTCATATGTACCTGAAACAAAGACAGGCTGCCATCAAAATAGTGCATGCATCCATAGATAGCGGAAACCTGGAGCAATTCCGCCGCGAAGCAGAAATCGTTGGAAATCTAAGACATCGCCACATCATCAACGTGATAGATTTCGGCATTCAAAACCAGACGCCGTACCTGGTGATGGATTACCTCCCACGAGGGAGCTTGCGTACGCACCATCCACAGGGAACGCGATTACCTCTCGATCAAGTCGTTGCTTACACAAAGCAGATTGCTCTCGCCCTTCAGTATGCCCATAAACAACATGTCATTCATCAAGATGTCAAACCGGCAAACATCCTTCTTGGCGAGGAGAACGAAGCTGTTCTCAGCGATTTTGGTCTCGCCATACTTATCCAGAGCATGATCTCGCTCGCGACACAAAATCCCGCAGGAACCCCCTGCTACATGGCCCCTGAACAGTTTCGCGGAAAGCCATGTGCCGCCAGCGATCAGTATGCACTCGGAATCATGGTCTATGAATGGCTCTGTGGGACGACTCCTTTCCACGGACCGGTCTTTGCACTCTATAACCAACACCTGAACATCACCCCACCTGGCCTGTGTGGGCAAGTTCCGGCACTCTCAACCACCGTTGAATCCGTAGTCCTGAGAGCCCTTAGCAAAGAGCCAAGCGACCGCTTCCCTACCATCCAAGAGTTTGCCTTTGCCTTAGAACAGGCAGCTTTATTGACAGATATCCCACTCATCTCCCATAACGGCTCATCGCCTATGGGAGAGACGACGCAGCCAATGAGCGAGACCCTTTCGCCGTATCAACCAGCTCAAGCTGTCGCCACGGCAAAGTTTCTTCCTAACGCCGAGGAAGTCGACAATCAGGTGATGAAACTCCTCTGTGATACAGCCCTCGCCAATGGTCACTATTGGGTCACTGCTCCAGATCTCGTCCACCAGGCCGAAGCTATGAACATTCCAGCAGCAGAATTTTTTGATTCATTACGAATACTGCAGCGAAAAGGCTACCTCGGGCTCAAAGAAGCAGGGGGTGGTCACATCGGACTCCTCAAGGTCCGCACGCTCGGCTTCGAGAGATACGCGCGCCGTTTCGTAGCAAAGTATCAAGAGCTGGTAGAGATGGCCAAAACTCTCCTTGAAAATGAGGAAATGAGAACCAATACAGCACTGGTCACGCACCTACAACAACCCGCCCTGGTTATTGAACAGATCCTCCATCGACTCGCAGGAGAGGGCCTCATCGACATCACCGAAACGATGGGCAACAAAGATAACATCCGCGTCTACAATATATCACCAGAATTACGCCGCCTATGGAAAAGAAACAAGGAGCGTGCCTCGTGAAAGTGAGAAGTCTGTTGAAAAATCGGAGCACGACTCATCACAGGATGCTGGATGAGGAGGCAATCCATGCCTGACATGCCCACCGGACCAATCACCTTTCTCTTTACCGATATCGAGGGCAGCACGACGCTCTGGGAACATCACCCCGACACGATGCCAAAGGCCCTGGCTCGTCACGATGCGTTGTTGCGCTCGGTGATGACGGCTCATGGCGGCCATGTCTTCAAGTTGATGGGCGATGCGGTCTATGCGGCCTTCGCTAACCCTGCTGATGCTGTGTCCGCTGCTCTGGCCGGACAGCGAGCCATAGCAGCAGAGGAGTGGGGCGAGGTGGGTCCGCTACGGGTGCGCATGGCGCTGCACACCGGAATCGCCCAGTACCGCGATAATGACTATTTCGGCCGGACGCTCAACCGCTTAGCCCGCATACTCTCCACAGGTTTCGGCGGACAGATTTTGCTCTCCGCAGCTACCGTCGAGCTAGTTCGGGACAGCTTGCCAGGGAGGACGAATGTGAAGGACTTGGGCGAGTATGTCTTGAAAGACTTGCTGCGGCCCGAACACATTTCCCAACTGACCACTCCCGACCTGCCTGCGGAGTTTCCTGCACTCAAGTCGCCTGCTGAGTCCGAAAAGCAGATACAACAACAAATGATGGGAGTAGTAGACTTTCGTCAGGCTCTTGATGCTCGGAATTGGAAACAGGCAGGGAACGTCTTACAGAAGTATCCAAATTTGCCTGAAGGTCACAGCTTACTCGGCTTGAGTATGAGTAATGAGGTTCAAGAGTATTTCTCTTTTCAGTTGCATCCAGGGACTTCCCCACAAGTACTCGGATGTCTAGGAGGGCCTGTGACGCCGATGTATTATACGCAGCTTGCTCAAACTCATCCTGCTCCTCCTACACGCGAAGCTATTCAGTGGCTAGAAGAAGCTCTCCAGTACAAAGATGATCCAGATGGCCACGTCACTGCTTCTTTAGCACTGATGTACGGTTATGATGAGGATTACGAGGGGATGATCGACACGATCAAGAGAGCACGAACTATGAACTCTTCCCTTATCGCCTATTTTCAACGTCCTGAAAATCTTATGATGCTTCTTTACACATGCCATGATCTTGCCTCGGTTGAAGAAGTTATGCGGAATGTAAGCCTGAAACTTCCCGCATTAGATGAGGTACAACAAGCTTTAAGAGAAGCCTCAGACCCAAAGAATAATCCCTATGTTCTTGCTCAGCCTTATATCGAGTGGTATGCCGTAGAATTTAGAATGGGAAATACCTTAAGAATGCCAGTAAAAGTACGCATTGCCTTTCCTAACAAGAACGGGGTGACGTACGCTTCAACTTTCAAGCACGGCCAAGCACCTATTATCATCCCGCCGCAACCTACCACAACTGGTATTATAGAGACATTGATACCGGTTGATGAAATCCTGAAACAACTTACTGATAAAGGGTTTGTTCTTATTACGCTTGTTTAGTCATGTCCCAAGGATGGGACAGAGAGATAGGAGGCTAAAATAACGCTTATGTCTGCCAACTTGTCAGGATTCGACGACTTCAAAAAGCACATAGAAAAGCTCCAGGAAAATGTAAAAGAACTGGCGGGACAGCACAATATTCCGTTCGACGAGCTTTTCCCTGCATCGTTTATGTCGAACTATACAGATTCCTCCTCCATTGAGGAACTACTCCAAAAGGGCAACTTCGACATAAAATCGCAAGAAGATTTCGAGAAGATACCCGACGATACAATGAACAGCTTTATAGCAATACACACAAGCTTCCTTACTTGGAACCAGATGTTTATAAAAGCGTCCGAAGAGTGGTTAGTTCGGCGACTGGATATCTGACCCATTTATTAGCACTACCCATAGCAGGTGAGGGCTATTCTTGCTCATCCTGGAGCGTTGCTCTTTAGATGCCGCAGTTATCACCAACCGGTGAGGGCAGAGGGATCAAGCCGGTGCAGGCTTACACGCAGGAATATGCGCTGTATGTGGCGAGACTGATCCATCAGGACACTAGGTCGGTTATCAAAGTCGTGTGGTATGGCCTGAACAATCAGTGCTACCCGAACGCACATGTGGTGGAGCTGGTGGAGATGCAGATCGCGCGCCAGAAAGAACATCCGCGCGAGCCGAAGCGGCCGTTTGGGGCAGAGTAGCAAGCAGGCTTACAGAACAGCTTGCCCAGCATCGCCAGGATGAAATGGCGGGTCTCGCTGGTTTCATCTCCCCCTTTCAAGGCGATACCAGTATTTCCTGTACATGAGCGTTTAGTAATATGGTTGTGCTATAATGCGCGTAATGGTTGTGTGTTAACCAGGATGCAATCCCAATGATGGGAGGATGAGCGCCATGAATCAGCGTAAAATCTTTGGCCGGTTTGAGCTTGCAGACGTGAGCCTGTATGTCACCATTGGTGTTGCTACTCTCGGTGCCTTTGCAGGTCTTTTTGTCGATAATATCAAGCTTTTAACTTTGAGTTTTCTTTTGCTTCTGGGCGCTGTGGCCTGGGATATTCTGGCTCTCAGAAGACAGCCGACAACGACCCGTGAGGAGTTGCGTACTGCTCTGAGAGAGGAACTGCACACGGCTCTTGGGAAAATGGAAGTAGCGCTGGTAAGGGAATCTGATGATGTTTTCCGACAAGGACGCTTGGCGCTTCAAGAAGGCAAGTGGGAACGTGTCTACATCTACGCGCCTGTAGGGCTGTGGGACGAGTCGAAAGAAAAGGATCCCTGGCTTAAGGACCTTCAGCAAACGTTGATAGACAAGCGGGTGAAAAGGTTTCGTGGTGTCTATGGGTTGCCTCCAAACGAGGCAGCGGCATGGGCTCGTGCGAAAAACAGGCTTCAACTGTTTCGGGAGACGCCAAGAACTGAGATCCATTATCTGCCTCCACAGGATAGGGAGCACCCAACAGCTGCTCCTGGCCTGGGGTGGATCATCTTTGAGAACACCGACGAAAAACGCTACAAGGTCATCTTTGCCTTTGTTGGCCACGCTACCGAAGAGGGCTACGAGCGCAGTGGCTTTGCCATCCAAAACGAACAGATTGTTCCCATCGTAGCTAGCTGGTATGATCAGCAGCTCTTTGACCCCAAAAGCCACTGCTTTGTGCTGAGAGGGCGAGACCCCGATAGCGCGGATTTTGTGAAGTTCGATGAGGTGCTGGCGTCTATCGAGCAGCGTTACTACACACCGCTGAATACATCGTCCCCAGTCTGAAAATCTTTGCTTCAAACCCCTGGCAAAAAAATATCCTGCGCGTCATCTGATACCACTCTGGCCAAAAACACCGCCAGAATCGCATCCTGACGCGTTATTCGTGGGGCTTAGAGAGAAAGACGTAGGAGGGCCAGGAAGTTCAAATCGATTGTGGAGGTAATGATACGTGTTTTTCGTTTCAGGGGCATTCCTGGGCTTCTCAGCGGGTGGAATCTCTGTTCTATGACCTTTAGCTGAGGTGTTGACACCGTATTTTTGGGGCTGCTAACATACAGAACTAATAAGCCTTATTAGTTTGAGATGTCATGCTGGTACAGGGCGACACACAGGCTCTCGTATTGGTGGCAGGAGTTGACTACGTATGCCGTTCACTCGGTGGTACCTGAAACCATGGGATACTTATCATCATATGCAAGGCCCCGCAATCAAAGTCGAGGTCGATCCTGCTGCGGTTGCAGGAGGCCGGGGCACCTTTGGCCCAGTGCTCTTCTTGCCCTACACGCTCCCTACGCCGGACGAAGCCTCCGCGTCGCTGCGCTTGCTTTCGCTCGAAGGCTGGATTGGCTATGGCAATGTAGCTGATTCTACCGCCAGGCTGCTCATCCCCTCTCAGATCATCTGGCCAGCTCCCCAATATAGGCTCCAGGTGCCTCTTACTGATATGCAGATCGAGGCCATTGAGGAGGAGCGTAAAGGGGAGCGGGTGAACTTGACGGTTTGGCTTGGGGGCCTGGCTTCAGTAGGTCAAGTGGTGGTGCCGGTACAAAGTGCTGGTTCGGGCTACCTCGGCATTGAACGCGAATGCTGGTTGACCGTCTTACGCGACTTAGGTGCTGGGGCGCGTCGGCTGGTAGAGCTGCCTGAACCACGTTTGCCGCGAGACGCGCAACACTGGTCTGAATGCATGCGCCTGTTGGACAGAGCGATTCAGTGCTACCGGAGCGGTGAGTACGAGCAGGCGTTGGTCAATTGTCGGCAAGTCGTCGAGGGGATTCCTCATATACTCTGCGCTGTGTGGGGGTTGCCGCAGCAGCGAGAGGGACGATCTCTTGATTCCTGGCTTCAGGAGGTCGAAAATCGGCTCAGTACTGCATGGCCCGACGACCGATTGACACCGGGAATGCTCCGGACCATGATTACTGGAGCCTGGCGCTGGTCAGCCCCAGCTCCACACTATGGCACAGGCATGCCAATGCGAGAGACTGTCGCCTTTGCTCTAGGACTCTGCACTGATCTTTTGCAGTTCGCCGGGCAGGTGCTTCAGGCGCATCCTGATCCCATTGTAAGGCAGCAAGGGGAGATAGCATGACACAGGCGCTTACGATTCCCACTCCGGCCACCCTTGCGTCGGCTCTCGACTTCGCCACCGACGCCAAAGCGGCCATGAGCCGGAGAATCTTGGGATTTACATATTTAGCGGAATTAACCAAGTAAGATGAACTCCACAGAAATTCTCCAATAACCTGCAGAGATACTCCTATAGCGTTATGTGTATCGGTACATATCCAAATGTCCCATTGTACTTCATACCATATCTCTTCATGCGAACTCTTGTGCTATACTCATCTTCAGAGGAACTCGTATTATTACTTCATGACGCTTTTTTCCGATGAAACGAGAAACACGCCTACCAACGAACTGTGCTTTCAGCAGCACTTAATGGCGGTAAGATACGAGCAAAGCCAGATAAGGGGAACAGCTATGTCCATGATGCACCGTCTTGTCAGAGCCTTTGATACCATGGCAAATGTGGAATTGGATGATCAGGAACGAGGGGGAATGCTGGGGGAACAGTATGCCGAATACATTATCGATGATGGACCAAATGGATGCTACATTCGTAACCCGATTATTCCCCATCCGACCAAGCGAGGCCTCTATTTAGAGACAGACTTTCTTGTCTATGTGCGCGGAACGCTCTACTGTGTTGAGATCAAAAACTTCCGCGGGAGGGTCTACTATCCAGCACACTCTCATATGATCTATGTGGAGAAGGGCTGGTTCATTTTTAAGCGGCTGGTGCCGCAGATGGTGTTTGATGGGTATGATTACTCAAAAATGATCCAGGAGAAGATGGGGCATTACAGGGAAGGGATGATCAGAAGAGAAATGCCCAATCCCTTCCTCAAAACACGACGGTTTATCGATGATCTCAAGCGCTACCTCTACCTTATCGATCCGCGACTGCGGGATTTGCCCATTTATCCCGTGCTGGGTTTTTCAGAAAAGGCGGATATCAGCGCCATTTACAATTTTGATGCGGGCATTCTCTACATTTCTCAACTGCCGACATTTTTTGAGAAGTACAGCAATCCTGCTTTCGCGCAGTCTCCTGCTCCCTGGATACAGCAAGCGCTCCACAGGCTCCCAACCTGGGATCGCATTGCGACAACCCAGAACGAGTGGATCCATGGAGTCATCCCAGAGAGCAATTTGCGCTTTACAGGGACTGATGGGCGCAGATACAATTTCCCCTATGCTCGCATTCATTCAGTTGACATGCAAAGAGCAGGCGTATTTTCAGCCTACGACGACGTCACCATCACGTATATCGATGGAAGTAAACGGTCATTTCAGAGTGTTGATGGGGAAATTCACCTGAAGCGCTTCAAGGGGGAGCAGCAAGTACATACATTCAGAAATGTGGGCAAAGTAATCGTGGGGATTGCCAACAAGGGGTAGGAGAGTAATCTCCTTCCAAAGAGGAGCGATGCAGTCTCTCCGGTACAACCGAAGAGCCGTTCCACACTCAAGCGAGCGTCCTTTTCTTCTTGATCTGCATGCGAAGGGCTTTGGTCGATTCCAAGCGAGAATATCGAACTTGCCTCTGCTTGCAGTGGCTCTTCTCCTGGCTTCTCTTCCTGCTAGCTGGCCAGGGATACCAACCGGAAATCATAATTGTGCTCGGATCGCCTGATACCGCCTCGCAAACTGCTGCGGGTCCATGCGGGGGTAGCGACCTTTTCCCATGTTCGCGACGACTTCCCCATAGTCAGTATCCAGCTCGGCCAGGGAGAGAAGCCCCTGCTGGAGCAGGAGTTTGACATCGTTGATATCGCGGTCGTTGCCCCGATTCATCTTGCTCAGGGCTACCGCATAAAAGTCCAGGTAAAAAACGTCGATCTTCCCATAACGACCGACGTACCGCGACATCATCTCCCACTGACTTGGAAGTGGGATCCACAGGCTCAGGGAGGTGAACTCGAGAGTAATGTTCATCACTTGTGCCACCTTCCGGGCCGCCTGGTACAGGTCGCCCCGAGTCACGACAAGACCGATATCCTGGGTGGGTCTACAACGGACCCCGGCGTGGACGAGGGCTGCACCCCCAAGCAGGTAAATCCGTCCCCGGCCACGAAAAGCTCGCCCGAGTTCCTGTAAAAATTGCTCAACCTGTTGTTTCGTGACCGTTGTCCCCGGCATGTGTTCTTCCTGGCACTGCTGTGTCACAGGGGTGCTGGTGGGTATCTTTGCTACTGGCTGCCCGGGCCGCCGGGCCTCTTCCTGGAGCAAGAGGTGGTCCACCTGGTTCTGCCAATCGCCACGAAAGGTGAGCGGCATCCCCGACCGCCGCTGCTCAGCCTCTTGCAAGGCGACCAGTCCCCACTCGCCATCTCCACAGGCTGGTGGGGGCAGATGATGCTGTTCCCAGAGGAAGGCGAAAGGTTCTTCGGGGAATGCCGGGGCATACCCCAGGGCAAGCGTCAGGCGAACCGACCAGAGCCGCTGCAGATAAAGCGTGGCGAGCGTCAACACCGCGACCTGCTCTCGTACCTGCGGTTCACTGGACTGCAGGACCTCCAGCACCGCCGGCGCGAGCTCTGGATGGAGGATGAATAATGCAATGGTGGCGTCGCGCACGCGCGGCAATTCGCAATGTGCAAGGGATCGGATCAGGTTGACGGATGTCTCCCTATCGTGTAGTTCATCGGCAGGGCACAGGGGATACTCCTCTCCGACCAGATAGCACACCCCCCAGTGACGGAGGATAGCGATGAATCGATCTGCCTCCGGCGACACTGGAGCAGCGTGCTGCTGGGAGTGGTTTCGCACGCGCCGTTTCATCATTCCTCCATGAGCGAGTAGGCCAGGTGAGAACTTTTTGAGCTATGCGTAGAGCATAGAGCATCCCCGGAACTGCTGTCAATTGCGCTGCCTGAACCCCTCTGGTACAGACCATAACCTGAGTGCCTCATGCTATCGCTTGACTAAATGCGATGTTCCTGAGGAGCGGTCTTTGTCTATCAATTGGCCTTGACTTCCCCGCTTCGAGCACGACCTGGAACTCTGTGTCGGTCTCAAAGCTTTTCGGAAGCGCGGCCTGATGATTGATGACTAGGTCTCAACTAGGTATTCGCAACGATGAATCCGCCGAACATGCAGCGTTAACCGGTTTGACGGTTGTCCAGGATCGCTGCATGAAGATCGAGCACGCCCGATTTTTCGGCGGATTGCATCCCATAGGTCTGAATACCGGCGTGATCCTGGCGAAGAACCTATAGGCTCATTTGCCTAATCGCTCAACACTGGTTCGCGTTCCAGTATTATCTCTTTTCCGCCTGCTCTCGCCTGCTTTAGGGCGCGGATCGCAGGATCGCTTCCGACGATCAAGGCCAGCGCTATCGAGACCGCGCAGAAGATCACCACCACCCAGAAGGTATCGTTCAGGCCGAGGGTTCCCGCGTGCTGGGCCACGCAGGCGCGCAAGGCGGCCTGGTTGAGCGTGCGACCGGCTGCCTGAACGCAGGTCGCGGCGACCCCGCTGAACTGGTGCGTTGCCAGGCCGGCCTGAATCGATTTCCCAATATCCAGGCCGTGATGTGTCGCCTGCTGGGTCAGGTAGGTGGTGAGACTCGCTACACCGATGGCGCTGGCGACCATGCGTGTTACGGTGACCAGCGAGGAAGCTTTGGCCATGGCCCTGTTGCTCACCGCCGACAGAGCCAGTGTTTGCAGTGGCGGCATCGTGAAGCCCAGCCCCAGCCCGCGCAGGATCAGCCAGATTTGCAGCGACATGCCTGAGGTGTTTACGTCCAGCCGGGTCAGGCTGTACGTGCCGGCAACCAGCAGGGCCAGCCCGGTCGCCGCCAGGATACGCGGGCCAACCCGGTTATACAGCACCCCTGAGAGCGCCATGCCTACGCCCATCGCGAGCCCCTGGCTGATCAGAAACTCACCCGCCAAGAGAGCTGTATGGCCCTGAATGTTCTCAAAGAAGAGCGGGAGCAGGAACAGGCTGCCAAAGAGCACCCCCGCGATGACCCATAAAACAATATTCGAGATGGTGAACGTGTAGTTCGCGAAAAGGCGCAGATCTAGCACCGGGTCGCTCACGCGCAGTTCGACGACGATAAAGGCCAGCAGCACCGCCACGCCGACGAGAATGAAGGTCAGCACGGTAGCATTGCCCCAGCCTTTCGAGCCGGCCTCGGTAATGCCGTAGACCAGTGCGCTAAAGCCGACCAGCGAGAGGACCAAGCCTAGAAAATCAAAGCGCTGCCTGCCCCCTGGTCCGGCCTGATTTTCAGACTCTGCTTTATGTGCGGGCAACACCAGGATGGCCAGGATCAGCGCCACGATTCCGATGGGCACATTGATGGTAAAGATCGCATTCCAGGCGAAACTGGTGCTCAGGTAGCCACCAACAGTCGGGCCAAAGGCCGGGGCCATCATAATCGGAATGCCAAGCAATGCATTCGCCATGCCGCGCTCAGCCGGCGGGAAGATGCGAAAGATGATGGCGAACGCCAGCGGCAGCAGCGCCCCACCGCCGATGCCCTGGAAAACGCGAAAGGCGATCAGCGCTTCTTTTGTCGGTGCAAGCGCGCAGAGCGCCGAGCCGGTGGTAAACAGGGCCAGCGCCGCTAGAAACATCAACTTTGAGCCGATACGGTCGCTCAAGTAACCAACCATGGGAATAACTGCCGCCTGGGCCAGGAAATAGGCGGAAGCAACCCACGTAATGGTTTCAAAATCAGTATGGAAGGCTTTTTGCATCTGTGGGAGCGTCACGCTGACGATGGTATTATCCAGAATAGCCATAAACAAGCCAAGCGCCACTACAGCCGCCACCCGCCACCGGTATCCTTGTGTCATTTTTCAGACCCTTCTAGGGATGGATTGACTATGCCATGCAAGACGAGTTCAACAATCTGCTGGCGCGCAAATGCCAGAGATTCCGGCTTGTCTGTCAGAGATTCGCCGAAGAACCAGCCGTAACGAGGGAGGCTGAGCAAGTACATAACGCACAGGTGTATGATGCTTATGAGCACAAAACGCGTGTTGAGCTTCGGATGAATGATGCCCGCCTCCTGGGCTCTGTGGAAGAAGTTCCCCAGGCAGATCATACGGGATCTGTGCTCCTCAAGCTCTTTCGCGTCTCCTACGAAAGTGTGCCAGCCTTCGGCAGCTTCCCAGGCCATAATGTGCAGGTTACGTGGATTCTGTATCAGAAACGCGAAGTAGCGATCGATGCTCAACTCCAGGAACATGCGCACCCGGCTGACACTCATCTCGCCACTGCACTGTGCGAAGGCCGTGAGCGGCTCCAGGTATCCGTCCATCATGCGCTTCTTGAGTCTGGCCATAATCGCCCGGTACAGCCCCTCTTTATCCCCAAAGTAGTGGAAGATGAGACTTTTGTTGTAGCCCGCTTCCGCTCCGATGGTATCGATGCGCGCGCCGGCATATCCCTCGCGTGCGAAAACCTCTTCCGCGGCCTCCAGAATAGCCTCGCGTGCGACCTCGGCGTCGCGCTCGCGAATCGCTCTGCCCACTTTCTTTCTTGCTCCTCCCCCTGTATTAACTGATTGGTTCACTGAGTTAATCAAATTGTCAACTGAATTAATCAGATGGTTAGATAATAGCACTGAATGCATGGGATGTCAAGGGGAAGCCTCTCACGTGACACTCGATCTTGAGCGCGTCTACGATTCAGATCGGGGAGGCACATCACAGATTTATTTACAAGGAAACGGAGAATTTTTCCTCTGCCAAACGCTTTTGATCCGACACCTGGCGATAGGTTTACCTTTGGTCTCTGGACGGTGGGAAACATCGGGCGCGATCCTTTTGGCGAGCCAGTGCGGGCTGCGCTTACGCCGGTCGAAATCGTCCACCAGCTGGCCGAGGTGGACACGTATGGCGTCAACTTCCACGACAATGATCTCGTTCCCATCGATGCGACCCCGGCAGAACGCGACCGTATCGTTCGCGCTTTCAAAGCGGCGCTCGATGCGACGGGTATCGTGGTTCCCATGGCTACCACCAACCTCTTTTACGACCCCGCGTTTCGTGATGGCGCGTTCACCACTAACGACCCTGCCGTGCGGGCCTACGCGTTGCAAAAGACGATGCGCGCCATCGATCTCGGCGTCGAACTGGGCGCGAAGCAGGTAAAGTCGCTGGGATGGCAGACATGTGTCGCTCCCAGGTTCGGCGAGTTGGGAAGCGCCCAGGCTCGCGTCAACCAGAGCCGCAGCGTGCGCATTTCTTCGGTTGGTTGAGCTAACACGCTCAGCAGTTCATGGACGGTATGCACATGACGGACAATCATGATCACAATGGCTGTCAAAAACAAGCGATCTGAGGACACGATTGGATGCCCGCGTCCTCGTTTCGACGGACGCGTCGGCATCGGCAGACGATCTACCAGTTTGACTCATGTGACAAGGAGCGAGTCTTGGGATGCCGTAGGGAGCCTCCTATTCTTGTCGTGTGACTACCACAATGCTAGGGGCACCGCCGAGCTTTCGCAAGCCTCCAGCTGGGTTTCCTATGTATGACCAGGCCTCATCTAAATCTGCGACAAGGTAGATTGTGTGGCCTGGGAAATGTCTTCGGCATAATGTCACAGTTCACTAAAAGCAGGGAGAGATGAGTTATTTTTCATCTCCTTTGCTTTAAAAGCTTGTATAATTCCGATGAGATCACAGTAGAAAGTAGCATGAGGAAGGCAGAGGAAGCGTACTACCAGAAGGAGGTACTGCGATGGTAGATAACAACTCTTCTCTATTGCTGTTTGACCGCATCCGTGAGAAGTGCCAACGGCAGCAGTGGTACGGCCCGGAGATGAACGACCCTGCCTGGTTTGGCAATCGATACGACCCGGCGCTT
>WNGK01013431.1_pt1 | contig 17716 bp, 13 predicted proteins | sample 5400601 | NCBI WGS metagenome assembly WNGK01 (sample SAMN13153376, study PRJNA577476) | soil metagenome | isolation source: 60 cm soil or saprolite under Garry oak tree replicate 1 | place: USA:California | collected 2016-06-15
TCGATTTCACCTCGCTCCTCGCGGGCGATCTGCGCTTGATGGCGACCCCGGAAGGCGGAGGGTTGACCGGCGAAATCCGAGTCCGCCAGATGTTCGCGAGTCAAAACTTCAACATCCTCACGCTCCTATCCGAAGGGTCGAGCGCTCTCGCCGCCGCGCCGGAAGGCGTGTCGTCGCCGCTGGCGGCCAACATTCGGCTGGGAGTGGACGTCTCCTCAGCCCCTGCCGTGCGCCTGGAGACCAACGACCTTCGACTTACCCTCAACCTCGAAATGCGGCTTCAGGGAACGCTCGCGCGGCCGGTCGAGGTCGGCGCCGTTCACATCCTGAGCGGCGAAGCCGTGGTCCGTGGCAACCGCTATCAACTCGCCCGCGGGGACATCACGATGGCGAACCCTTTGAGGACTCAGCCGGTGCTCGACCTCGAAGCCACCACGCGCATCGAGCACTACGACGTGACGCTCGACCTCACGGGCCCGCTCGACCAGATCAAGATCGCCTACCGCTCGGATCCGCCGCTCGCGGTCGGTGATATCCTGTCCCTGCTCGCGCTCGGCTACGTGCGCGGGGAAACCGGGACCACCATGGCGCGAAGCGAACAATTCCAGACGGTGGGCGCGAGCGCGCTGCTTTCCGAGGCTCTCTCCAGCCAGATGACCGGCCGCCTCCAGCGCCTCTTCGGCGTGAGCCGGGTGAAGGTGGACCCCAACGTCGGCGGTCCCACCACCACCTCCGGGGCGCGCATCACCGTCGAACAATCGGTCACACGGAATCTGACCCTGACGTATATTACCAATACTGCCACCTCGCAGCAGCGCATCATCCAGTTCGAGTGGGGGCTGAGCGAGAACATTTCGCTGGTCGGCATCCGAGACCAGAATGGCATCTTCGGCCTGGAACTGAGGTTTCGTCGAAGGTTTAGGTGAATCCTGCGGCCGGCGCGCGCTGTGAATTGGTGTGCCGCATACCGCACGTTGCGTGGCGCCGCCTGGTTTTTGGCGAGCCAGCAGCGGGATGGTATACTTGGTTCTTCCGGTCCTTCCCGAAGTTCGGCCGGCGGCTCAGAGCCGGCGCCCCTCGCGGAGAGGTGTCCGAGTGGTTGAAGGAGCACGCTTGGAAAGCGTGTAGCCGGGCAACCGGCTCGTGGGTTCGAATCCCACCCTCTCCGCCATCCCGCATTTGCGGGATGTCCTGAGCGAGGGATTGCTTAATGAGCGAGTCGAAGGAGTGGTCCTGTTACATTGCCGATTCTCATTTTACTGCCGCGCCGCAACGGTCTCCAACGGTCGCACGTCCCGAGCGACCTTCGCGGCGATCTCATCTTCGGCAACCTCCAGGTCGTAGCGCGTCTGCAGGTTCATCCAAAAAGCCGGGCTGTTTTTGAAATAACGCGCGAAGCGGAGTGCGGTATCCGCAGTGATGCCGCGGCGCTCATGGACGATATCGGCGATCCGCGTCACGGGGACGCGCAAATCCATCGCCATTTTGTTCATGCTTAGTCCGAGCGGGGCCATGAACTCTTCGCGAAGGATCTCGCCTGCATGTACTGGCTTGAGTTTCTTTACCATTCTGCCCTCCTAGTGATAATCCACGATTTCAACTTCGTAGGCGTGTCCGTCCCGCCACTCAAAACAAACGCGCCATCGTTCGTTGATGCGGATGCTGTATTGGTCTTTGCGATCCCCCTTCAACCGCTCCAACCGATTTCCGGGCAGAGTCGCGAGCGTTCGCAGGTCCGGCGCCGCATCCAGCATGTCCAGCTTGCGAAGAGCCGAGCGCTGGATGGCCTTGAGCCCCGGCACAGAGTCCCGGCGGAAAAGGCGCTCGGTTTCGGCCGAGCGGAACGACCGGATCACAGGGAGATGGTATACTGGTATCCGTTAAATGTCAACAGGTATGCTCTTGCTTGAGCGTCTTTCGGCGACCTGCGGAGAACATGGTAGGACGCCTCGAGCGCCGTCATGGCGTGCCGCCAGTCGGCATGACCTGCGGCGAGGTTGGGCGGCGCAGGGCGTCGGTCATTCCAAAAAAAGCCAAAAGCGCCAGCGCATAGGTCGCGAAGCCCGTCCAAAAGGATGTGTGAATTCCCGCCGCCAGAGCGATGGCCACCGCCAGGACAGACCCTAAGACCGATGTCGCGCCGTTGATGCCCCAGAACCACGGCGTCAACGCCTCGGGCTGCTCCGAAGACGCCGCCACCGCCATCATGCCCAAGGGGAACGCCATCCCCATAAAAAACCCCAAAGGAAACAGGATGCCCACGGCGAGGAATATCCGTGCCGGGGTGGAGGAGCCGGCGAAATGCCTGACTCCCAGAGGTGTCACCGCGCCTAAAACCGCGAGCGCCACCAGCAGAAGACCCAGGCGCACTGACCCCCTTCTTCTCAACTGAGCAACGTTCAGGCGTTCGGTCGAGCGGCTACCAAGACCTGCCGAGAGGAGGAGCGTAAACAGGACCGTCGAAAGCGCGTAAGTCGGGTGGCCCAAGAAGATAATAAGTCTTTCCATTTGCGAGACTTCGACCAGCATGAAACCCATTCCGATCGCAGCGAAGTACGTCGAGAAACTGAACGCTCCCGGCTGGCGCGTTCTCTTGGCCCTCCATAACATGGGCAAGATGAGGCAAGCCAAAGTCAGAACAATTACGACAATCAAGAGGACGAACAGGCCAGCGACCGTCTGCGCGTTCGCGCCATTAACCCAGTCCAACTTAAAAGCGAATCGCCACGCGCTGCGCAACGGAAACATCTGGAAGAAGAACGGACGGTCGTCCGTAGGCGCCGTCAGGTCCACGGGACCGGACCCAAGGACTTGGTCTGAAAGGGCTCCCGAAGAGAGGGCCGCCCAAATCGGGGCGGCGATTCGCGGGCCAAGAAGAACCTCGAATCTCAGCCGGTCGGCGAGGCTTTCGATGCGCGCCAAGTCGCCCTCGGAAAAAGGCGCTTTCGACACGAGGAGAGTCGACGCGGCGGGATTTGGCCGACCAGGAAGCTCCGGCATCACATTCCGAATCATCATGAGATGGCTTCGCGGGTCTTGGACGCCGAGTTTCTTGAGTGTCGTCGCCGCCAGCGACACCAGGCGGTAGGCCTCAAGGGGAGTGCCGGGCACGTACCAGCGCGAGATGGAAAGCACCCCGTCCGGGGCGAGGTGGCCGAGCATTGAAGTCCACGCCTCGACGGTATAAACCGAATTTTCTGTCAGAGAGAGCGCTCCGGCCGCCGTTGCCGCCCAGGTATCAATGAATGAGATCTGGATTATCCCGAACTGCTCGCCCGAGCGGGCAATATAACTTCGAGCCTCGTCATTGACGAAGGAGACGGCCGGGTCGCGGTCCAAGTGCCCCGTATAATCTCCGTAACGTTGATTCACGGCCCGGATGATATCCTGGTTGATTTCCACCGCCTCGACTGCCTTCTCCCCGGATACGAGCGCCGCCAAGACGTCCCGGCCGCCTCCCGCTCCCACAATCAACACCCTCCGGCCCGGCCAAAGCTGGAAAGCAAGGTCTTTGAGATCGCATTTCAGGAATTGGACGGCAGCCCAGTCGCCGTGGAACTCAATCAAGGTGGTTTCGGCGGAGGAGTCAATGGTCAAATTGAGATGCGGCACGCGAAGACCTTCCATGCATACCGGCGAGATGCCCTCAGAGTCGGGCACCGCCCGCCCGAACGGATCCTCCGTCACTGTCACGCGAGAGAAGGAGTTCCACTTCTCGTAAAGGGGCCGCGCAGCGGCAAGCCCTTTCGCCCACTCCAAGCGGACGAGCGGGGCCCCTCGCCTGCCCGCCTCGGTATTGGCTACGACAAAGATCCCCACCAGACCTGCCACCGCCATGGAGCTCCATTGCCATTTTCGGGACCGCGCTTCCCAGGCAAACAACGCCGCGCCAAAGGCCGCGAACAGCGCCACCCCAAAGACCGCCGTCACGCCGTCCGTGACTTTGAGTATCAGAATTAAGAGCACGCACCCGGTAGCGGCCCCCGCCAGATCAACGCCGTAGAGCGTCCCGATCTGGTCAGGGAACTTCGTCAGAGCAAGGCAGACGCAAATGCCGCCGAAAACGAAAGGAATGGAGATCACGAAGTAAGTAATGCCCACCGAAACCAATCCTTGGAGCGTGGGAGCGGGAAGGCACGGAATGTAAGTGTGAAACAGGATGGCGGCTATACTCGAACACGCCATCGAGAAACCACTCTCTGTCATGCGAGCCTTCGCGGCTTCCGGGCTTGCATATCGGGGAATGAGATAAACCGCCAGTCCACCCGCCGTCAGTCCAAACATCGCGATCGAAATGGCCATGAAGGCGTAGTGGTACCAGAGCGTGACGCTGAAGATCCGGGTCAGAAGGACCTCGAACATCACCGTGGCCAGCGTGACCAAGAACAGGCCGGCAAAGGTTTGTGCATTAGCGCGGGGGCTGGAGCTCACCAAGGGGGTTCTCTTTGGGTCGGAGAAGGAATCCGGGGCGGGTGCTCGACTGGAATGGGTCACCATCGGTCCCAACTGCCGCCGCCTTACCCCCGCAGCCTGGATCGTCGCGCCGTCGGCGCGCCGAAAGTAAACAGAGGCAACCAGTCCGCAGGGTTTGGGAAGACCCCGCAAGCCCTCTACGGACCCGTGAGGGCGGCATCCCGGCTGCGGCGTCCGACTATTCCGCCTTTCCTTCTTCCTCGTACTGGTGCTTGAGCCGGTTGACGACTGACGGGTCGGCTAGGGTTGTCGTGTCGCCAAGCAGGCGGCCCTCGGCGACGTCGCGCAGCAGCCGGCGCATGATCTTGGCACTTCGCGTCTTGGGCAATTCTGAAGCAAAGAAAATATCTTCCGGGCGCGCGAGGGCGCCAATCTTCCCCACCACGTGCTTCTTCAGTTCTTCTTTCAATTCTTCACTCGGTTGTATTCCTTCCTTCAGGGTCACAAACGCCGCAATGGCCTGGCCCTTGATCGAATCCGACTTGCCGATGACGGCCGCTTCAGCGACGCCGGGATGGTCCACAAGCGCGCTTTCGACCTCGTAAGTCGAAATGCGGTGTCCGGCGACGTTCATGACATCGTCCACGCGGCCGAGCAGCCAGAAGTAGCCGTCCTTATCCAGTTTCGCGCCGTCGCCCGTGAAATACTTGCCCTTGTATCTCGACCAATACTGTTGGACGTAGCGGTCCGGGTCGCCGTAAATCGTGCGGAACATCGCCGGCCAGGGCCGCGTCAACACCAGATAACCGCCCGCTCCGGGTCCGACTTTCTTTCCCTTATCGTCCACGACTTCGGCGCGAACTCCCGGGAAAGGCTGCGTGGCCGAGCCGGGCTTGGTCTTCGTCAGCCCAGGCAGAGGCGTAATGAGGATCATTCCGGTTTCGGTTTGCCACCAGGTATCCACAATCGGGCACCGGCCACGGCCGATATTTTCGTGATACCAGATCCAGGCTTCCGGATTGATCGGCTCGCCCACGGTGCCGAGCAGCCGTAGCGAAGAGAGGTCGTATTTCGCCGGCCACTCCGTGCCCCAGCGCATGAAAGTGCGAATGGCCGTCGGGGCCGTGTAGAGAATGTTGACTCCGTATTTTTCCACGATGGCCCAGAAGCGCCCGCGGTCGGGAAAATCCGGCGAGCCTTCGTACATCAGCGTTGTAGTGCCGTTGGCCAGCGGTCCGTAAACAATATAAGAGTGGCCTGTCACCCACCCGATATCCGCCGTGCACCAATAAACGTCGTTTTCCTTGAGGTCGAAGATGAGCTGGTGAGTCACGGAAATCCCGAGAAGATATCCGGCGGTGGTGTGGACAACGCCTTTGGGCTTTCCCGTCGTGCCGCTGGTGTAAAGGATATAGAGCATGTCCTCGGAATCCATGGGCTCAGCGGGACAGACTGAGGAGGCTTTGGCGACGAGGTCGTTCCACAAGAGGTCACGCCCGGCGACGAGCGGCGCCTCGGAAGCCTTGCCAACGCGCTCGACGACCACCACTTTTTCAATCGTCGGCGTGCCCTTCAACGCCTCATCCGCGCTTTTCTTCAGCGGCACGACGTTCCCGCGCCGCCAGCCGCCGTCCGCCGTGATCAAGACCTTGGCCTTCGCGTCGTTGATGCGCTCGCGAAGCGATTCGGCCGAAAAGCCGCCGAAGACCACGCTGTGCGGCGCCCCGATCTTCGAGCAGGCGAGCATGGCAATCGCCAGCTCCGGCACCATGCCGAGGTAAATCGCCACGCGGTCGCCTTTCTCTACTCCCAGGGATTTCAACCCATTCGCGAAGCGGTTCACTTCCTTTTCGAGCATTCCGAAGGTGAAGACCTTCGAGTCTCCCGGCTCGCCTTCCCAGATGATCGCCGCTTTGTTTCGGCGATCTGAGGCGGCGTGGCGGTCCACACAATTTGCGGCGACGTTCAGCTTGCCACCCACAAACCACTTCGCCCAGGGCGCCTTCCAATCGAGAACTTTCCGGTAGGGAACAATCCAATCGAGCCGCCGGGCATACCCGCCCCAAAATTTCTCAAGGTCGCGGTCTGCGCGCGCGTATATCGCTTTGCTGGCGGCGTTCGCGTGCCGGCGGAATTCCGCCGACGGGGGAAACGTCCGCTCTTCCTGGAGCAATGCATCGAGGCGATCTTTTTGGCCCTTTCGAACAGCCACGCCGTCTGTCACGATTCCGGACCTCCCGTGAATGATTTGATCATTTAGCCGGGCGCCTTGCGATAAGCCTCGTCCAGCAGCTCGACGACGTGCATCACCCGGCGGCGGGGATTCGACGATTGCGCCACCCCCGCTCGGAGCTGGAGCAGGCAGCCGGGGTTCGCGGAAAGCACCAGCTCCGCGCCAGTCTCCTCCACCCGCAACATTTTAGCCTTGAGGAGCCGCTCGGCCATGGCGTTTTCGGTAATATTGTAAATGCCTGCGCTGCCACAGCAGACTTCGCTGTCTTTCAATTCCACGAGCTTCAGCTCCGGCACCGACGCGAGCAGCCGGCGCGGCGCCGAGCGAATCCTCTGCGCGTGGCCCAGGTGGCATGGGTCCTGATAGGTCGCGCGGACTTTCATCCGGCCGAAGTCGCGGTTCCACTCGATGTCCGCCAGAAATTCCGTCACATCGCGCACGCGGCCGCTGAACAGGCGCGCGCGTTCGAGGAATTCACTTCCCTCGCGCTCGAACAGTTGCGGGTATTCTTTCAGCACCGCGCCGCATCCCGCGGCGTTGGTGATCACCGCGTCGAAATCGCCGGGCGGAAAAGCTTCAATGGTCCGGCGCGCGAGTTGCCTTGCCTCGTCGCGAAGACCTGCGTGAACGTGCAGCGCCCCGCAACAACCTTGAGCCGAGGGGATGACGACTTCGCAGCCGTTCTTCGAGAGCACGCGCGCCGTGGCTTCGTTAGCGCGGGAAAACGCCAGGTTGGCGATGCAGCCCGCGAACAACCCCACACGGAACCTGCGCGGCCCCTCCGCAGGCATCGTCACGCCCAATCGTTCGGTGAAAAACTGCTTGTCCATGCGAGGCGACAGGCGGCTCAGGTTTCCGAGGCGACCGGAAATCATTCGAGCCATCGGCAGCGCCAGCCTATCGAACCCCCAGCGTTGATAAATACGCAAGAGTTTTCCGGCGAAAACGAGCCGTCCCCGATGTGGAAGAATATGATGGAAGAAGAGACCCCTGAGCGCCCGCTCTAGAAACGGCCGGCGGAAATTCGCGGCAATTTGCCCGCGCGCGGCCTCGATCAGGCGGCCGTATTCAACACCCGAGGGGCACGCCGTCTCACAAGCGCGGCAGTCGAGGCACAAGTCCATGTGCCGCACGAAACTTTCGCCAAGCGGCAGCCGGCCGCGCTCGACTTGGATCATCTGATAAATGCGTCCACGCGGAGAATCCATCTCGACGCCGAGCTCGCGGTAGGTCGGGCAAGCGTTCAAACAAAGGCCGCAGTGGATGCACTTGGAATAATAGTCCCACTCGGGTTTCTCTCCCGCCCCGTAGCCGCTTGCCGCAGTCGCGGTCGCCTCTGGTGTGGTTGCCTGCATCGCCCTAGATCCCGCCCACGAACCGCCCCGGCGAGAGAATCCCCTGGGGGTCCCAAGTCGCCTTCATTTTGCGCATCATTTCAAAATCGCTTCCAGGCCGGCCCCATGCGTAAAGCTGAGGCTTGAGCTCAGGGAGGCAGTGCTCGACGACGAGTGCGCCGGCAAGCGCCTCGGCCAAATCCCGGAGCTTGGCGACCTCCGAAGCTACAGCCAAATCGCGCGTCCCCTCGGCCGGGAGAACCAGACTCACGACGCCTGTGCCGGGTTGACTGACCGAGGCGCGGACTTTCGTATCATTGAGCAGCGGGAGGGACGCCCTCAAGACAACCGAGTCCGGAAGACTTTCGGCCACGACCCGGGCGAAGTCCGCGATGCGGTCCCAAGCCGAATCCGCGCCTTCTGCATTCTCCATTCGAGCGCCCGCTTCCTTGGCTCGATCCTCGAGATCACGGGAATACCGCGCGAGAACCCGCTCGCTTCCGCCCGCTTCGATCCAAAACTCGAGTGGCGCGGAATTTGTAGGGGCGGGTTTAAAACCCGCCCCCACGACCAATTGGCCGGCCGCTCGGTCGAGGAGCGCCATGCGAAGCGGGTCGAGGGGCGAGCCGAAAATGGCTCGGCGGAGATGGCGCACGGCCTCCAAGCTCTGGAGGCTGAGGAGGAAAGTAGCTCGCGCCCCCGGCCGCGGATAGAGTTTGAAACTCGCTTCCACGATCACGCCGAGTGTCCCGAACGACCCGATGAGCAGTTTCCCCAAGTCGTAGCCCGCGACGTTCTTCACCACGCGGCCGCCCGCCTTGATGATCTTACCGTCGGCGGTCGCAATCTTCATCCCGAGCACCATGTCGCGCGGCGCGCCATACCGGGCACGCAACGGCCCGGCCGCATTGGCAGCCAGCGTTCCGCCGATGCTCGCCTGGGCGCCGCCGCGCGGATCCAGGGGCAGCCAGAGACCGTCCCGAGCCAGGAAATGCTGGAAGTCGCCAAGCTTCATTCCCGGCTCTACGGTAACTGTCAAATCCGCGGGCTCGTAATGCCAAACGCGATTTAGGCTCTTGAGCGAAAGCGCCAGGTCGTAGCGGCGCGGCGGGTTGCCGATTCCGAGCTTGGTGCCGTTGCGGACAGGAATTACGCCCAGGCCGCAGGCGGCGGCGCACTTCAGCACTTCGGCGACTTGTTCGGCGGAGTCCGGCGCGACCACGAGCTTCGGCTCAATTCCGTCCGCTGAAGTCCGTCCACCGAATAGGCGCGGCAGGCCGCGGGGTCCGCGCTGACGGCAGAGTCGCCGACAACCGCCGCCAATTCCGTTTGGATGGACTCCATTGCCGCGATCACGTTACGCTCCGCCGCCGACTTGAACGCGCAGTTCTCCGCACATCTTCCCGGTGGGCAAAACTTTGCCCGGATTGAAAAATCCTCCCGGGTTGAAGACCTCCTTCAGGCGACGCATCATGTCGAGGTCGTCTGGGGAGAAAATCAAGGGCATCAGCTCATTTTTTTCGATGCCTACGCCGTGCTCGCCAGTGATGGAGCCGCCCATTTCGGAGCACCGCGCCATTATTTCGCTTGCGGCGGCGAGCACCTTCTCGGTTTGCTTCGCATCGCGGGCGTCGAAAAACAGCAGGGGATGAAGGTTTCCATCCCCGGCATGAAAAATGTTCCCGATGAGCAAGCCGAACTTCTCGCCCACCGCGGCGATGAATTCCAGCATCTCCGGCAGGCGTGTGCGCGGGATCACGCCGTCCTGGACGTAGAAATTCGGGCTGATGCGTCCGAGCGCGCCGAAGGCGTTCTTCCGGCCGCGCCAGAGCAGCTCGCGCTCCTCCTCCGACCGTGCGCGGCGGACTTCGCGCGCGGCGTGATGGCGGCAAATCATTTCGATGGCGTCGGCTTCTTCCTCGACGGCCTCGCGCAAGCCCTCGACCTCGATGAGCAGGACGGCGGCGGAATCCATCGGGTAGCCGGCGTGCGTAGCCTCTTCAATCGCGCGCAGCGTAAAGCCATCCATCATCTCGAGCGCGGCGGGTGTGATCCCTCCCGCCGTAATGGCGGCGACCGTGCGTGTAGTGTCGAGCACGCGATCGTAAATCGCCACGAGCGTTTTCACGGCTTCGGGCTTGCGGGTCAGACGAACGGTGATTTCCGTGACCAGGCCAAGCGTGCCCTCCGAGCCCACGATGAAACCCGTCAGGTCGTAACCGGGCCGTTCCCAGATCTTCGCGCCGGTCCGAATCACCTGGCCGTCCGCGAGGACCATCTCGAGCCCCAAGACGTGGTTCGTCGTCACACCGTAGGCGAGCGTGTGAGGGCCGCCGGAATTTTCCGCCACGTTGCCGCCGATCGTGCAGGCCTTTTGGCTCGAGGGGTCGGGGACAAAGTAAAAGCCCGCTTCGGAAACCGCCAGGGACAAGTCGAGATTGACAACGCCCGGCTGAACCCGCGCCCGCTGATTGGGAATGTCAATTTCGAGGATTTTCTTCATGCGCGCAAAGGAGACCACGATGCCGCCTTCGGTCACTACCGCGCCGCCGCTCAGACCCGTCCCCGCCCCACGAGCGATTAACGGCACGTTCTCTCTTTGCGCCGCCTTTACGATTTTGACCACGCCCTCCGTGGACGTCGGGAAGACTACAGCATCCGGCGCCCGCCGCGAAGAAAGCCCGTCGTACTCGTAAAGCATGCGGTCTTCCCCGCGCCACAAGACTGCCTCGGCGCCGAGAACCCGGATCAGTTCTTGCGCAATGGGGGTGGGCCTTGAGGATTGCTGCCCGGCCGAGATGGCTGACGACAATTTCACGTGCGCGGGCTCCTTCAACGGAGGGCCGTTCGAGAGGCGAGTATAGCGCAAATTGGACGGATTGAAGGCAAAGGCTCAGGCCATCGTGGTTGTTCGATGTCGGACACCGCTGCCCGGTATTGGACAAGGAAATTTCGAATGATTAATTCCGAATCCCCCTAACCTTTGATTCTTCACGATTAAACCACCCGACGGCTTTGGTAATCGTTTTGCCTAACGTATGGTTTGTGAGACGAGTGCCTCTGCCCTTCGGCGGAGGGAAGAGCGCGAGAAAGCGAGAATCGGGTTGTCGCAGTCCGAACGGGCTGGCACTATGACGAGGGAAGATCCGAAGGGCAGGCCAATTTCGCCCGAATGGCCCAGGCCATTCACAAGTTCGGAACCTCCCGTGTTGATCATGCGTATCTTGAAGTGAGCAAGAATTAGAAGGTGGAAGCTATTTTAAATTTACAAACTGTTAACATAAATTTAGCTAACGCGGGTGAGCTTCGGAGCGTCTAAAGCAACGAAAGCGAGAAAGAGCTGCTGAGAAATTAGCGGGGTTAAATAGATCGTCGCCGTAAACGGTTTGGCGGCCGGGACGGCGGCGATCCCGAGGAAACGCGAACGGCCCTGGCGGGCCTCCGCTTTTCATTTAACCCCGTCCAGATTCTAGAACCTCCCGCCAGTCAATGCAAGCCCACTGTCGAGTTTACTCGCGCCTTCCGGGCAGCGGCTTGACAGCGACAACGCCGGCCCGCGCGGCTGGGTCAAATCAAAAAGGAGAAAAGGCCATGAGCCGAACGTTTACGAAAATCTTTACCTTCCTTGCCGTTGCCGCGATGGCTGCGGCCGTCCCCGCGCGCGCGGGGGATTCCGCAACCATCACCATCGGACACGATGCGACCGTGGGTGGCACATTGCTTGCCGCGGGAGAATACGACCTCAAATGGAAGACCCACAGCCCTGAGGCTGAGGTCACCTTCCAGTCCTCGCACGGGCATAAAGTCGTGGCCAAGACCCAGGGGAGGATTGAGAAACGGAACACCGTCTTCGACCGCTATATGGTCGTCTATGAGGAGGCTCCGGACGGTTCACGCAAACTCGTTGAAATCCGCATTGCGGACACCAACCGGGCGCTCGTCTTCACACCCGCCTCAGCAGCGCCGCAGGCCAAGATGTTTATCGGCGACCGCACTGCGCGGCGCATCCCGGAATTTGTCCCGGGCTTTGGCACCATCCTGGACTACGACTGGGTGCGCAATCCTATCCAGCCGTCGCCGAATGAATCGCCTGGAGCGGCTCCGGGCAAAAGGGCCGTCCGATTGTAAGAGCGGACGGACGTGACAACTCATGAGGGCAGTCCGTCGGCTGACGGACTGCCCTCACCTTTTCAAGCCACCAAGTTTCGCTCCCGCTACGTCGCCCTCTTCCGTCGGAGGCTTCCAATGTTTCGATTGGGCGTATTCCGCCTTCCACGATAGAATGCCGGCTGCATGATCCCGATTCCGCTCCACGACCACATCCGCCGGCGGTCGTTTTGGGCCTCCACCTTGGCCATCATCATCATCAATACCCTGATATTTCTCTTCGAGCTTTCGCTAGGCACGCCCCATCTGAACGCCGTCATCTTCGAGTTCGGGATCATCCCAGCGCGCTACACGTCGCGCTACGCCATGCGCGGAGGGGGTCTCGAAGGTTTCTTTGTTCCGATCTTCGCTTCCATGTTTCTGCACGGAGGCTGGCTGCACCTCATTGGGAACATGCTTTTCTTGTTTGTTTTCGGCCGGAGCATCGAGGACCGTTTCGGGCACCTGAAGTTCCTGGTGATTTATTTCGCCAGCGGATTCGCCGCGGCGATCACGCACATCGCGCTCAACGCCGGCTCGCGCGTCCCCACCATCGGCGCGAGCGGCGCCATCGCCGGGGTCCTCGGAGCTTACTTCGTTTCCTTCCCTAGCGCCCGCATCACCACGCTGATTCCGCTTTTCATCTTTTTTTGGAAAGTCGAGGTGCCGGCAGTACTCCTGCTCGGCTATTGGTTTCTGATTCAGTTCGTCACGGGATTCGCGATGCTCGACATTCAATCGGCCACTCATGGCGGTGTGGCCTGGTGGGCGCACGTGGGAGGATTCATCATCGGCCTCGTTTTCGCAGCCATGTTGCGGCCCGCGCGGCGCGCCGCGACCGTCGAAATGGTCTCCTGAGCTCACGCCGCTCGGTCAGGGCCCCGATTCATCGGGGCCGAGAACAGAGCCCAGGAACTAAATTATTAAGATTGATGGGCGCCCGCCTCGTCCCGCGATGCGGGATGAAGCCGTGCCCTGACACTCGCCCTTGTCAACCCATTGTCGACGACCTCCTACAACCGATCGCAAATCCAATCCCCCGCCTGGCTGGTTGTGAACGTCCCGCCGAGATCAGGCGTGACCGCGTTTTCCTGGACCGCGCGCTCTACTGCGAGCTCAACCCGCCGCGCTGCATCCGAGTGGCCAAGGTAATCGAGCATGAGGCCCGCCGCCAAAATTGCGCCCATGGGATTCGCAAGGTTTTTTCCCGCTAGAGCCGGCGCCGAACCGTGCACCGGCTCGAACATCGAGACCCGGCCGGGATGAAGGTTCGCCGAGGGCGCCAGTCCAATACCACCCGCAAGCTGGCTCGCCAGGTCGCTCAGGATATCTCCAAAGAGGTTGTTGGTGACGATCACCTGAAATTGGGACGGGTCGCGCACCAGCTCCATGGCAAGGGCGTCCACAAAAATGTGCCGGGATTCGACGTCGGCGTAGCGCGCGCGGATTTCGGCAAACGTTCGCTGCCAAAGGCCGTGCGCGTAAGGCATGGCGTTGGACTTATCGCTCATCACGAGCCGTTTCAGGCCCCGCTGGCGCGCGAATTCGAAGGCGTGGATGAGAATTCGCTCCACCCCCTTGCGGGTGTTGACATCTTCCTGGACGCCGACCTCATCCAGCGTCCCGGGTTTGAAGACGCCCCCCAGTCCGGCGTAAGCCCCCTCGGTATTTTCGCGAAAGATGTGGATATTGACATCCTCCGAGCGGCGATTCTTGAGCGGGCACAAGCGCGCATCCAGCAAACGCGCGGGGCGATAATTCACGTAGAGGTCGAGGCCCGCGCGGATTCCCAACAGGATGTCCGCGGCATGGACGTTCGAAGGAACGCGCGGGTCACCCACGGCGCCGATCAGAATCGCGCGGAACTCGCGCCGAAACATTTCAAGCGCGTCCGGCGGCAACGTCACGCCGTCTTTGAGGTAGCGCTCGGCGCCCCAATCAAACGCCACGAGCTCGAGCGGGAGGCCGCACACTCGCTTGAGCGTTTCCAGGACCTTGACGGCCTCGCGCGTCACCTCAATCCCGATGCCATCGCCCGGGATAACGGCAATCCGCTCGGCCTTCGTGCGCGGTCCGGAATCCGGCATGGAACCGCCAGTCCTCATTCGCCCTCGGGCGGAGTCGAAACCAATCGCGCTGCCTCTTCGCCCCTCTCGCGCTCGGCGAGGTACACGCCTCCGAGAATCAAAGCGCCGCCGGCTACCACGCCGCTCGTCAGCTTTTCCGCCAGCAGCCAGATCGCAAGCCCCGTGGCGATGACCGGCTGGAGGTAGCTGAACGCCGCCACGCGCGAGGCCGCAAGCTCCGTCAGGGCGAAGGCGTATATCAAGTATGCAATCACCGAGCCGAGGACGACCATGTAAAACGCTCCGAACCAGCCCATCCCGGTCACGGCCCGCCAGCGCATATCCAAGAAAGGCTTCCCACAGACAGGAACGAGCAGGATGGCTCCCAGGGCGTAGGTCAGCGCGTTCAGCGTCAACGCGTCATAGCGGTGAGCGTCTTTCTTCAACAGCACGGTGTACAAGGCGAAGACCGTGCTGCTCGAGAGCACGATCAGGTCGCCCGTCCAACCCGTCGGTTGACGGGCCCCGCTGAATCGTCCCGAGGTGAGAATGCCGACGCCCGCAAACGACAACAGCATGCCCGCCACTTTCGCCCCCGTCAGGGCTTCCAGCCGCGAGCCCACCGAAAGCATGAGCACCATGACCGGGCCCAGCGCCACGAGCAATCCAGTGTGCGCAACCGAGGTCCGCGACAGCCCTCCGATGAAAAGAATCTGGTTCAGCGTAATCCCAAACAAGGACAAAACGATGAGACGGCCCCACTCGCGCCGCGCGATGTGCAGCTTGGGCCTCCCGGGCAAAACGATGAGACGGCCCCACTCGCGCCGTGCGATGTGCAGCCTGGGCCTCCCGGGCCAGGCGAAGAAGGCCGCGAGCAGGATCAACGCGGCGCCGCCCACGCGGAATTGAGCGAGCGCCAGCGGTGAAATCTCCCGCAGCGCCTCCTTGCCTGCAATCATGTTCCCCGCCCAACTGAGCGTCGCGAGAAGCATCAGCCAGTGCATCAGCCCGTGGCGGTTCGGCGCCGAGCGATGGGTGGCCGTCGGCGGGGCGGCGCTCAAAACGACTCCTTGCGCACTGTGGCTTTTTCGATCCGGCTGAGGTTGGGAACGAACCCGAGGCCGGGACTTGTGGGAACACGGATCGTGCCCTGCGGCGTGACCGTCACCTCGGGGTCAACGATATCTTCACCCCAATAGCGGCGGCTGGCTGAGACGTCGCCTGGCAGGACGAATCCCGGAAGCGCCGACATAGCGATGTTGGCGGCCCGCCCGATGCCCGATTCGAGCATCCCTCCGCACCACACGGGCATCCGGCGCGCCGAGCAGAGATCGTGCAGTTCGCGCGCCGCCGTGAAGCCGCCCACCCTTCCTAGTTTCACATTGATGATCTTGCAGGCGCCGATTTCGATGGCCTTGCGCGCGTCATCGGCGCTATGGATGGATTCATCCAGGCAAACCGGCGTCTTGAGCTCACGTTGGAGTTTCGCGTGGTCCAACAAGTCGTCCCAGCCGAGCGGCTGCTCGACCATCATCAGGCCGAAGCGGTCGAATTCCTTCAAGTGCGCGAGGTCTTGGAGCGAATAAGCCGAGTTCGCGTCCGCCATCAGAGGAACGCGCGGGAATTTTTCGCGAATGCGTTCGAGGATTTGGGTGTCCCAGCCTGGCTTGATTTTCACCTTGATGCGCTGGTATCCGGCGGCGACCTCACGCTCGATTTTTTCGAGCAGATCTTCGACGGAGTTCTGGATGCCAATCGAGACGCCGCAGGGGATCTCGCCGAGCGTGCCGCCGACAAGTTGCGCCAACGGCAACCCCTGTCGCCGCGCCTCGATGTCCCAGCAAGCGTTTTCGAGTGCCGCCTTGGCCATGTTGTGGCCGCGGACCGGCCGGAAGCGCTCGGCTAATGCCGGAGGGGATTCCCACTCGCGCTCGAGCGCCCAGGGAACCAGAAAATCGCGCAGGATGTGCCAGGCGGTTTCGGGCGTCTCGTAGTTGTAAAACGGCGCCTCGCCACAGGTGACTTCTCCCCAGCCCTCGATGCCGTCGGCTTCGGCGCGCACCAGCACGATTCGCCGCACCGTCGTACGCCCGAAACTGGTCTCGAAGAAATGCACCAGCCGCAGCCGAATTTCGCGGATTTCGACGCGTTTAATCCGCACTTTGCTCCAACAGGTATCGCCCCGAATTCGCTTCCCTGGCGAAACCGGTGATGACCAATCCTTTTCGGAAAAACTCCATCAGTTTTCGCCGGACGTCGGCTTGCAACTCGCGGGCGCATTCAGGGTCTTCTTGCGCGATGCGCTCGAAATCGAGCGGAATGGCGACTTCCTTGGCTGGTCTCTTCCCCGCCCGGCCGAGTCGCTTCCCGGCGAGAGCATTATTCGCCCGGCGCGATTTAACCCACCACTCCGCAATCAATCGGTCGGAAGGCAATCCCTGCTGGAGGCGGCTCTCGACTGCTCCATAGTAATTCGGAAAATATCGCCGGCACACGGCGCCCAACCGCTCGATGTTGAAGAAGGCGTTTTTCGCCCGCATCGGGTCGAAACTCCACATGATTGAGTCCAGGCCGGCGGCGAGCGCCCCGCGCCTCTGCGCGAGCTTCAAGGCCCGGCCAAGGCCGCGGTTTTCGTGCCCGGCGCGGATACCGAGCGAAAGCGAATGCCAATAACGGCGGCGCCCGCGCCAGGCAGGCATCGCCGCGACAAAGCCCACGCATTCCCCCGCTCGCGTGAACGCTCCGAGCACTTGACCGCCGATCTTATTCAGATTGACGAACAAGCGAAGCGGATAAACCTCCAGGTCGGAGTAGCCCCAGATCTCCTGTTGGAGCTTCACGCATCCGGCGAGCTCATCCAAGCTTCGGCAAGCACGGATCGAGTACGACGCGCTTGCCGCGCCGGGCGGCTGCGGCTTCCAATTTCTCGAATCGAGCTTTGAATTTCGAGTTGGCGCGCCGGAGCGCGCTTTCCGGATCCGAGCCCGCGCGACGCGCCAGATTGGCGGCCGTGAAGAGCAAGTCGCCAACCTCTTCCTCCAGCCTCGGGCGTCTCGCGTCCGGCGCCAAGTCAAGCTCCAGCTCTATCTCCTTCACCTCTTCCTTGATCTTATCGAGCAGGTCCCGGAGGTTAGCCCAGTCGAATCCCACCTCCGCCGCTCGAAGGCCCAACTCATAGGCTTCGAGCGTCGCCGGGAGCGATGGGGAAATCCCGGCAACGATCCCGGGTGCGCTGGACGTGCGGCCTGCGGCTTTCCCTTCAGCTTTCTTTTCCTGCTCTTTGACCGAGCGCCAGCTTTCCAGCGCCTCTTCCGGAGTGCGAGCGTGCTTCCCGCCGAAAACGTGCGGGTGACGGCGCACCAATTTGGTGTGGATCCCTTCGATGACCTCGTCTATCGAGAAGCGCTTCTCTTCCTCCGCCAGCCGCGCGTAGAAAACCACTTGGAAGAGCAAGTCGCCAAGCTCCTCTTCGAGCGCCGCGAAGTCGCGCGCGTTGACGGCGTCAATCACCTCGTAGGCTTCTT
>WNGK01003218.1_pt1 | contig 17713 bp, 10 predicted proteins | sample 5400601 | NCBI WGS metagenome assembly WNGK01 (sample SAMN13153376, study PRJNA577476) | soil metagenome | isolation source: 60 cm soil or saprolite under Garry oak tree replicate 1 | place: USA:California | collected 2016-06-15
CCTCGACATCGTCAAGACCCACTTCCAGCTCCAGCCCGCCGGCCTCTATCACAACATGGGCAAAGGCGAGTTTGAAGACAACGCCCACGAGGCCGGCATCTCCGGCGAACGCACTTACGTGAGCTGGGGCACCGGCATCGTAGACCTCGACAACGACGGCCATCCTGACATCTTCTGGGTCACCGGCAACGTTTACACCGAGGTCGAGAAGTTCAATCCCAAGTTTCCCTACAAGGGCCCACGCATCCTCTACCGCAACCGCGGCCATGGGACCTTCGAGCGCGTAATCGACGGCGTGGGACCTGACCTGAGCGCCCGCCATGTCAGCCGGGGCTGCGCCTTCGGCGACTTCGATAACGATGGCGACCTGGACATCGTGATCATGAACCAGCACGAGCCCCCGAGCCTTCTCCGCAACGACTGCCCGCCGGAGAACCACTGGCTCAAGGTCCGCCTCGAAGGCACCAAGAGCAATCGCAGCGCCATCGGAGCCCGTGTCCTGGTGCGCTACGGCGACAAGGTGCAGGCCCAGGCGGTTCTCAGCCAGGCCAGTTACATGTCCTCCAATGACCCCCGGCTTCACTTCGGACTCGGCGCGGAGAAATCAGCCGACATCGAGGTCTATTGGCCCTCCGGAGCGGTTGAAAAATTTCCCTTACAAGGTGTCAATCGATTGGTCACGATCGTCGAGGGTAAAGGGATCGTGCCGGGACGCCCTTTTTCGAAAGTCTGACGGTCAGCCCGACGGCGCCTCATTTTATCCTTAGTTACCAGATCAAAGTGACCTCAAGCGCCTATGAATTCAAGAGTTCCAAAACGGATAGAAATGGTCTGCTTTAGTTCACACTCCTGCCAATTCGCCCCCGCGTTTAGAGCTCGGCCGACGACCTTCCATGGGACCGTAACACCCGGTACTTCCCCGCATCCAGCGAAAGCGTTTTAGTTCTAGGTCAGAACCCAAAAAAACCCTTGCCCATTGCACCGTTCTTGTGATATCGATACCGAGGTTCACAAAAATAGCTCTTGGACGCGTTGAATTTCAGACGACCGGAATTCTCCTCAGAATTTCCAGGGGTTACACCACTACGCATCAACGGTACTGATTCAGGAGGCTTTCAAGATGTACTCAACCCACACAGAAGGATCGAGACGATCCTCTTTGCCGAACTGGTTGCGGCGGTTGCCCTGGTTGGTCATACCAATCATGGCCCTGTCGTTCACCATTGCCAGTGCGCAACAACTCACTGCGACGCTGAGCGGTATCGCAACGGACCAGACGGATGCTCGCATTCCCGGAGCAAGCGTAGTGGTCAAGAACGATTCCACCGGCGACACACGTACGACCAAGGCCGATAGTTCGGGATTCTTCTCGGTTACGGCTTTGATCCCCGGCACCTACAGCGTCACCATTTCGGCCAAGGGTTTCGCCTCCTGGGAGGAGACCGGAATCCTGCTGAACCAAGGCGACAGCCGTACGATTCCTAACATCCACATGAAGATCGGAACGGAAGCGACCGCGGTTACGGTCGTCTCGGGCAGCGATGCGGAAGTCCCCATGGATACCGCGGAAATCAGCGCCACGCTCAACAATGAACTGATTGACTCCGCGACACTGACCGGCCGCAACGCCTCCGAGCTCATCAAGATGATGCCCGGCATCACCTTCAACAACGGTGGCGGAGCTGGCTCGGGATACAACAGCAAGGTTACCGGCACCAACAACGGACCGGCGGGAAGCTTCTCGTCCAACGGTTCGCAGCCCTACGGCTCCACGGCAATCATTCTGGACGGAGCCAACCTGATCGATCCGGGCAATGCCGGAACGCAGGTCGCCAACATCAACCAGGACATGACGGACAGCGTCAAGTACCTGTCCGCCTCCTACGGCGCTGAATATGCCAAGGGTCCGGCTGTCCTGCAGGCCTTCTCCAAGAGTGGCGGCCAGCGGTTCCACGGCGAAGGATATCTGTACGCCCGCAACACCGCCATTGGATATGCCAACGACTGGTACAACAAGAACCAGCAGGCACAGGCGGCTACTCCCAAGAACTCGCTCGTTCCACAGAGCTTCTACTACGTCGGCGGCAACATCGGCGGACCGATCTTTTTCCCGGGATTCAACAAGAACAAGGACAAGCTGTTCTTCTGGGGCGGCTACGAGAAGATGATCCAGCATCCCTACAGCAACCCGGTGGAAATGAACGTTCCAACCGCGGCGCAGCTCTCGGGCGACTTCAGCAACCCGGGTGTCAGCCAGAGCGTCATGAACACCTACCCGGCCGCCTACGCCCTTCCGTGCAACAACGATGACGGATGGCAGGGCTGCAACAAGACGGCATCGCCCTGGGTTGGATCCGGAAACTACACCGGATTGAATGCCTACTTCGATTCCTACGGCAAGATCATCACAGCCCTTAACCCGGCTGCCAACCAGACGCCAAACGCATCGAACGGCCAGAACAATTTCGCCTACTCGCCGAGCCTGCCCGCGAATCGCTGGGAAGCAACGGGCAAGGTGACCTACGCTTTCAACGACAACAACAAGTTGTGGGGTTCCTATGCATACCAGACCGAGATGGACGAGCATCCGCTGTCCATCTGGTGGGCGCCGGAATGGACGATTCCTTATCCAGCGGCTCCGCTCGGCAAGGAAACGGCCAACGTCTATCTCATCAACTTCACTCACGTATTCAGCGCCACGTCGACCAACGAATTCGTGTTCTCCTATGCGAAGTTCGTCAACAACAACAGCCTGACCAACACCGCTGCCGTCAGCCGCGCCAAGCTCGGCTTCCCGGCGCAGAGCCTGTTCGGCGCCTCCAAGACCGACCAGATTCCCAACTTCACGGGCGGCTGGAACTCCGGCCTCACGGAAATCAACGAGTTTGATTTCAACAGCGGCATCTACGGCAAGGGCACCTTCGGAAAGACGTCCAAGGCTCCGGCCATTAGCGACACTTTTACGAAGATCGTATCCACTCACTCCATCAAGGCCGGCTTCTACTGGGATACCCAGGAGAACCTGCAGGCCAACGGCAGCGACATCAACGGCAACTTTGACGTGGAAAGCTGGAGCTCCGTCTCCACTTACAACGTCACGCTCGACCGCCTGATGGGTCGCAACTACAACTACGACCAGTACAACTCCGACGTCGTGCCGGACATCACCTGGCATCAGTGGTCCATTTGGGGACAGGATGCCTGGAAGGTCAACCGCAAGCTGACCCTCAATCTGGGCCTCCGCGCTGATCACATGGGCCAGTGGTACGACGCCATCGGTGGAACGCAGGTCTGGGTTCCGTCCGCGTACGACAACGGATCTAGTCCAGCTGCCAACACGGGGTTGAAGTGGCACCAGATCGACTCAAGCATTCCGAACTCAGGCTGGAAGAGCAACCTGTTCGAATACAACCCCCGCGTCGGCGCCGCCTATGACGTCTTCGGCACGGGCCGGACTGTCGTCCGTGTTGGCTTCGGCACGTACCGTTACCAGGTCTCCTCCAACGACGCCAGCGCTGCAATGAACGGACCGCTTGGTTCATTCAACTTCAGCACTGCCGGCACGGGCTTGAATGGCTTCTACGGCTATGGGATCGCGAGCGGTGCCGTTTGCACGGCTCTCTCCGGCCCCAGCAATTCCAGTTGCGGAACCACCAAGCAGATCTCCGTCCCCGCAGGCCTGAACCAGAATGGCACGACGATCAAGGCTGACAAGCTCGGTGACAACAAGGTGCCCTATGCGGATACCTACAGCTTCGGCGTTGCACAGGCCCTGCCTGGGCACACCGTGGCCGAGGTTTCGTACGTCGGCAGCTTGAGCCGCAATCAGCTCCTGAACGGCTCCAACGGCAACATCTCAGACGCCAACTCTGTCGCTTGGGGCAAGTTCTTCACCCCCGATCCGAAGACTGGCCTGTATGAGAATCCCAATCCAATCAGCCCGACGACGAATTGCCCATCGGCTGGGTGCCCCACCTACAGCGGCGTCAGCACCAACGATTGGCGTCCTCTCAACAACTACCAGCACGTCTATCTGGAAACGCACGGCGGATTTGCCAACTACAACTCGCTGCAGGTTTCGGCGCAGAAACAGTCCGGCAATCTCTACCTGTTCACCAACTTCACGTTTGGTAAGGTACTCGGTACCCGCGACGGTTCCACCAACAATGGAAACGGCAACGGTCCCGTGGTTAACCCGTTCAACATCGGCGCCAACTATGGCCCGCTGGCATACGACCATACCAAGACATTCAACTTCTCCGCCAGCTACAAACTCCCTAAGCCCATCCACAACAACTGGGCCCTGGGCGAGATTATTAACGGTTGGCAGGTCAGCACCTACACTACGTACGAAGACGGCAATCCGTATCAGACGACGTCGGTCAACATGAACATGAATTACCAGCAGTTCCACGACTCAAAGGGCGCAACGCACAATTCGGTCATCACGCTGCCAACCCCTGCCGCCAGCACCTACGGCACCATGAAGGACTCGAACGGCAACACCGTTCCAGTTGTGGTCGGCAACACCACCTACTCCATCTCGAACACGTCGTGGTTCGGCACCAATCAGGTCAACAACCTGATGCCCGTGCTGCTCTGCGATCCTCGCAAGGGCCTCAAGTCCGGGCAGTACTTCAACCCGGCTTGCTTCGCGGCTCCGCTGCCTCCGACGGCTACAACGTTCGGACAGTTCGGCCCGGCAATCTGGCCCTACATCCGCTCCCCGCACTACTTCGGAAGCGACATGGCCGTTTTCAAGGCCTTCCGCGTGACCGATTCAAAGCGTGTCGAAGTGCGTATCTCGGCGACCAACTGGCTCAACCACCCGAACGCTCAGTTCGGACTGGCCGGCAACGCAGACAACTCGCTCCTGTTCAATGGCCTGAGCACGTCGAGTGCGCTGACCATGAACTCCAACACCGGCACCACCGGTATTCCGCAGAACAAGCTGGGATATCGCTGGATGCAGTTCGCAGCCAAGTACTACTTCTGATTCTGCGGATAGTACAATTCGAGGGGGTGGCTGCGGCCACCCCCTCTTCTTTTGTATGACACCAAGATCGCTTCCCTCCTTCCTTTACCTCATACCGGCCTTCCTCTCCTCGCTCCCGATCGAACAGCTCGCCGCCCAACAACCCGCCCCTCCCATCCGCTTTGAGTTAAAGACGCTTCCATTTCGCGTCGACAGTAACATCAGCCCGGCATTCAATCCTCCTGAATCCATGGCCGGCGGCGTCGCGGTCTTCGACTACAACGGCGACGGCCGTCCCGACATCTTCTTCACCAACGGCGCCGATCTTTCCACCTTGAAGAAATCCTCAGCGAAGTACTCCAACCGTCTCTTTCGCAATGACGGCAGTGGCGTATTCACCGACGTCACCCAACAAGCGGGGCTTGCTGGAGCCGGATTCGACATCGGAGTTGCGGCCGGCGACTACGACAACGATGGCCATCCCGATCTGTTCGTCACCGGCGTGCACGCCAACACGCTCTATCACAACAACGGCGACGGCACCTTCACCGACATCACCAAGAAGGCCGGCCTCGACAAATCAATCGATCCCGAGTTCGGGCCGCTCTGGTCGGAGACCGCTGCCTGGGTTGACGTGAACAATGACGGCCTCCTCGACCTCTTCGTCATCAACTATCTGCAGTGGACCTACTCCGCAACCGCCCTGTGCAGCGACTACTGCCACCCCCGCAAGTACAAAGGGACGCCCAATCAGCTCTTCCTCAACCAGGGCAACGGCACATTCAAAGATGTCTCCAACGACTGGGGCATACGCGATCACATGGGAAAGGGGATGGCCGTCGGCGTGGCCGACTACGACCTCGACGGGAAGCCCGATTTGTTCGTCACCAACGATGCCGCCGACAACTTCATGTTTCATAACCTGGGCGATCGATTCGAAGAGGTCGGATTCCAGACCAACACCGCTCTCCCTGAAACCGGCGAGTTCATCTCCGGCATGGGCCTCGACTTCCGCGACCTCAACAACGACGGCTATCCCGACATCGCGTACGTTGCGCTCAACGGGCAGACGTTCCCCATCCTGAAGAACACGAGCAAAGGTGAATTCGAAGAGGTGACTGCCCCGAGCGGCATGCGCACGCTGAGTTTCGCCATGGCCGGCTACGGTGCGGCAATCTACGACTTCGACAACGATGGCTGGAAAGATCTCTTCGTCACCCGCGGCCACTCGTCATGGGAATCTGTTCCGCCCGGCATCACCGCCCGCCAGCCCAACGCGGTCTTTCGTAATCTCGGCGCCTCAGGAAAATGGGAATCGCTCACTGCCGACGCCGGCTTCACCGATGCCACCGCCGCGCACCACCGAGGCTGCGCCTTCGCGGACTTAGACGGCGACGGCCGCGTCGATGCCGTTGTGACATCGCTCGAGCACGACGCCGAGCTCTGGATGAATCGCAGTTCCAACGCAAATCACTGGCTGGATATCGCGCTCCGCGGCACCCGCAGCAATCGCGACGGCATCGGTGCCCGCATCAAAGTCGTGACCAGGTCAGGCTCGCAATACAACCACCAAACCTCCAGCGCCTGCTACGCGTCTTCGAGCCTCGTCCCCGTACACTTCGGCCTGGGACCAGATGCCATCGCCACGCAAGTTCAGATCACATGGCCCAGCGGCGTCATCCAAACGTTAGAGAATGTCCCCGCCGACCGCGTACTCGCCTCAACCGAACCCGCCCCCTCCCCAACCTCTCCGAAATAATCCGGCATCTCACCGAAATCTATTTCGGCTCCCCCGGCTTCTGTGGCACAGCCTCCAGCTTCTGCACAATCTCACGCTCGCGCTGGCCGTCCTCCGGCCGATGCATCTTGTAGTAAAGCGCCGCCAGTTCCACGTGTGGATCGAGCCACTGCGGATCGGTTTTTACCAGTTCCTCCAGCGCCGTCAAAGCCGCCGCCTGACTCCCTGTCATCGCATTCAGCTTGGCAAGCTCCAGCCGCGCCATCGGTGCACGCGGCTGCAATTCCACAGCAAGCTCTAATAGCGCGCGTGCGCTGTCGAAATCCCTGCTTTCGAAGCGCAGAATTCCAAGATACAAATTGGCCGTAAAATCTCGCGGATCGGCTCGCAGCGCCGCCTGAAAATCCGGCACCGCCGCCTCGAGCTGCCCAATCGCGTAGTGCGCCTGGCCGGCCAGCCTGTGCGCCCCAGGCAGCCCTGGATCGCACAGCAACGCCCGCTCCGCATCATCTCTGGCCTGGTGAAATTGCCTGTCCCCAAAGCGCGCAGTCCCCGCAATGAACCACGCATCCGCCGAATGTCTCGCCTTCGCCACCTTCTCCATCTTCGGCGCGCCCTCCGGCTCCCTCCCCGTCCGGATCAGCGCATACCCCAGCACATACTCCAGATCGAGATCAGCCTCGTGACCCGCCTCCAGCGGCGCCAGCAAATCGGCGGCATCCGCATCGCGATTCATCCGGATGTATGTGTACCCAAGCAGCACCGCGGCATTCAGATTGTCAGGGTGCGACCGATGAACTGCCTCAAACTGCGACCGCGCGTGGCCAAGTTCGCCCTTGCGGTAATACGCCAACCCCAGGTTGGTGCCCAGCGCAACGTTGCCCGGCGCGCCGGCAAGCGCCCGCGTGTCTTCCTCAATGGCCTCGTCAAACTGTCCTGCCGCCACCAGCGCTGCCCCCAACCCAACGTGAGCATCAACCAAATCCGGCCGTATCGCCAGCGCCTTCCGGTAATCCTCGATGGCCGTCTTCAAATCACCACGCTGCTGCGCGGCAATCGCGCTCTGCACAAGCGCCTCCGCGTCTTGCGGAGACTGATTCGCCGCAGCCTGCCCACCGGCCGCATCCGAAACCTGCACAAACATCAATAAACATGCCGACAACATTGCCAACGGGCGCATCGACCTCAGAATAGAACACTCCAACCAAGTCGGTCTGAATAGTACAATCCCCACAAGGGGGTGGCGTACCGCTATCCCCTCTTTTTATGCCGCGGAAGCGCATTCTTCCATCTCGGAATCTCACTATTTTGCTGTACCTCTCCGTCGGGCTCGCCACGCCCATGGCCGCCCAGCAACAAAATTCATCGCCCATTCGCTTCGAACTCCACAGCCTACCCTTCCACCTCGACAGCAGCGAGTCTCCCGCCAAAAACGTCCCCGAGAGCATGGCCGGCGGCGTGGCCGTGTTTGACTACAACGGCGACGGCCGTCCCGACATCTTCTTCACCAACGGCGCAGATATCGCCACCCTGAAAAAATCCTCGGCGAAATACTCCAACCGCCTCTTCCGCAACGACGGCAACGGAAAATTCACTGACGTCACAGCCGAAGCCGGCCTCGCAGGCACCGGCTTCGACGTGGGCGTAGCCATCGGCGACTACGACAACGACGGCCATCCCGACATCTTCGTCGCGGGAGTCCACGGCAACACCCTCTACCACAACAACGGCAACGGCACATTCTCTGACGTCACAACGAAAGCCGGCCTCGACAAATCAATCGACCCCGAATTCGGCCCGCTTTGGGCGGTCGCCGCCGCATGGGTCGACGTCAACAACGACGGCCTCCTCGACCTCTTCGTAGTCAACTACCTGCAATGGGACTACTCGCCGCAGCCGAAGTGCGTGGTCGAAAACGTCGCCGAATACTGCCACCCGCGCTACTACAAGGGCCTCCCTAATCAGCTCTTCCTCAACCAGGGCAACGGCATCTTCAAAGACGTCTCAAAAGAATGGGGCATCCGCGATCACATCGGCAAAGGCATGGGCGTGGCCGTCGCCGACTACGACCTCGACGGCAAACCCGACCTTTTCGTCACCAACGACGCCGAGTACAACTTCCTCTTCCATAACCTCGGCAACAAGTTCGAAGAGGTCGGCTTCCAGACCAACGTCGCCCTCGCTGAAGACGCCGCGTTCATCTCCGGCATGGGCGCCGACTTCCGCGATATCAACAACGACGGCTTTCCTGACATCGGATACGTCGCGCTCAAGAGCCAGACCTTCCCCATCTACCTCAACACCGGCAAAGGCGACTTCACTGAGGTCACCGCGCCCAGCGGTATGCGCACGCTCTCCATGGGAATGGCCGGATTCGGCGCCGCCTTCTACGACTTCGACAACGACGGCTGGAAGGACTTCTTCGTCACCCGCGGCCACGTCACCTCGGTCTACCCGCCAGGCAGCCACTTCGCCGAGCCCAACTCCGTCTTTCGCAATCTCGGCGCCAGCGGCAAGTGGGCCGCCTACACGGCGGAGGCCGGATTCACTGACGAAACCGCCGCGCGCCATCGCGGCTGCGCCCTCGGCGACTTCGACGGCGACGGCCGCATCGACATCGTTGCCACCAGCCTCGATCACAAGGCCGAGTTGTGGATGAATCGCAGCCCCAACGCCGGCCACTGGCTCGACATCAGCCTCACCGGCGTCAAGTCCAATCGCGACGGCATCGGCGCCCAAATCAAGGTGCTCACAAAGGCTGGCACGCAATACAGCCACCAGACCTCAAGCGTCTGTTATGCGTCCTCAAGCCTGGGCCCCGTGCACTTCGGCCTCGGTCCGGAAACGAGAGCTCTCAAAGTGGAGATCACCTGGCCCAGCGGCATCGTTCAATCACTCGAGAATGTGAACGCCGACCAGACCATCAAGGCCACGGAACCCGTAGCGCCGCCCGCGCAGCACTAATCGCATTTACTCCCGAATCATTGCGGAGGAGGCCCTTGCTTCTGCTGCTTCGCTTCCAGTTGCTGCACAATGTCGCGCTCGCGCTGGCCGTCTTCCGGCCGATGCAGCTTGTAGTAGATCGCCGCCAGTTCAATGTGCGGATCCAGCCAGTTCGGATCGGCCTTCTCCAGGCCCTCCAGCGCCGTCGCGGCCTCGGCGAGCTTGTCCGTCATCCCATTCAGCTTGGCCATCTGCAACTGCGCCTGCGGCATGTTCGGCTGCAGCTCAATTGCCAGTTCCAGCAGCGGCCGCGCGTTCTCGAGATCCCGTTGCTTCAGCCGCATCGTCCCCAGATACAGGTTCGCCGTAAAATCTCGCGGATCCTGCTTAAGTGCCGCTTCAAATGCCGGCTGTGCGGCATCGGTGTCACCCAGTGCATCGCGCGCCTGTCCCACCATCGTTTGCAGCCCCGGAAAATCCGGGCTGATCTTCACGGCCTCTTCCAGGTCGGTACGCGCCTCGTGAAACTCCCGCCTGTGTAATCTTGTTGACCCCGCAATCACCCATGCGTCAATCGAGTGCGTAGCCCGCGCGGACTTCTCCATCCGCGGCAAGCCTTCCGCCTTGCCCGATTCAATCAGCGCATACGCCAGCACATACTCGAAATCCGGATTCGTCTCCCGCTCGCGCTCCATCGGCCCCAGCAGCACCGCAGCCTCCTCAGCCTTGCCCGCCTTCACATCTGAGTAGCCCAGCAGCATCGCTGCATTTACATCACCCGGCCGCGCCGCGTGAACCTCTGCAAACTCCGTCCGCGCATGGCCCCAGTCGCCCTTCTTGTAGTACGCCAGCGCCAGGTTCATGCGCACCGCCGTCTTATCCGGAGCATTCACCATGGCCCGCGTATCCTCTCGGATCGCCCCGTCAAAATCGCCCACCGCCGCCAGCGCTGCCCCCAGGTTCGCCCGAGCCTCCGCCAGAGTCGGCACAAGGTCAAGCGCCTTCCGGTAGTCCTCGATCGCTCCCCGCATGTCTCCCTGCTGCTGTGCGGCAATCCCCTTGCGCAGTAAATCATCCGCCGCAGCCGAAGGCGCCAGATCCGCGGATTGCGTCCACCCGGACCCGCAGCCCACCGCAGCCACAACGCACGCCGCCGCCAGCCACAGCGCAGCACTTAACCGAGATCGGGAATGCATGCCTACAAGGATAATTCACCTGCAATTGCCGCTGCAGCCCCATCGCGAGCGCGCCCCAAATCCCGGGGTTCACATCTGAGGCTTCCAATAGTGCTCTCCGTTCCCTGTTCCCTGTCCTCCGGTCCCTACCCCTGGTCTCTGGCCCCTGAAAAATCACCTATCTTGTAGTGCGCTTTAAGACCTACAATGGATGCCATTCCCCCATTCTGGGTCGCCATGAATCGAATAGTTTTTCCCTGCCTCCGTATATGGTCGTGTACCTTGGTTTGTTTCGCTGCGCTGCTTCCCGCCTTCGGGCAGTCGCAGCCTGCAGTTGGGCAACCGCCCACAGCCGGACCGCAGTCCGCATCCGGGCCACCGCCCGCGTCGCCGATCCGCTTCGAATGGAAGACCCTCCCCTTCCGCCTCGAAAGCAGCGAAAGCCAATCCCGCAACGCCCCCGAAACCATGGCTGGCGGCATCGCCGTATTCGACTACAACGGCGACGGTCTGGCTGACATCTTCTTCGCCAATGGCGCCGACCTCTCCACTCTCCAAAAATCATCCGACAAATACTTCAACCGCCTCTTCCGCAACAACGGCGACGGCACATTTACTGATGTCACCGCCCAAGCCGGACTCGCTGGAACCGGCTTCGACATTGGCGTCGCAGTCAGCGACTACGACAACGATGGCCACCCCGACCTCTTCATTGCCGGAGTGCACGGCAACACCCTGTATCACAACAACGGCGACGGCACCTTCACTGACGTCACCACGAAAGCCGGACTCGATCACTGGAAGGATCCCGAGTACGGCCCGCTCTGGTCGGTCGCCGCCGCCTGGGTCGACGTCAACAACGACGGCCTCCTCGACCTCTTCGTCGTCAACTACCTGCAGTGGACCTTCGACACCAAACCGCTCTGCGTCGTCGACAACACCCCCGAATACTGCCACCCGCGCTTCTACAAGGGCGTTCCCAACCAGCTCTTCCTCAACCAGGGCGACGGCACCTTCAAAGATGTCTCCAAGGAGTGGGGCATTCGCGATCACGTCGGCAAAGGCATGGGCGTCGGCGTCGCCGACTTCGATCTCGATGGCAAGCCCGACCTTTTCGTCACCAACGACTCTGAGTACGACTTCCTCTTCCACAACCTCGGCAACAAGTTCGAGGAGATCTCTTTCCAAACCAACACGGCGCTGCCCGACGAAGGCTCCTTCATCTCCGGCATGGGCCTCGACTTCCGCGACTTCAACGACGATGGCTACCCCGACATCATCTATGTCGCCCTCAACAAGCAGACCTTCCCTGTGCTCCAGAACACTGGCAACGGCGACTTCAAGGAAGTAACCTCCTCCAGCGGAATGGGCAAGCACAGCTTGAGCATGGCGGGCTTCGGCGCCGGCCTTTACGACTTCGATAACGACGGCAAGAAGGACCTCTTCGTCTCCCGCGGCCACGTCTCCGCCACCCATCCGCCAGGCGCCGACGTCAAGCAGCCCAATACCGTCTTCCGCAACCTCAAGGGAGGTCAGTGGCAGCCCCTCACCGAGGAGGCCGGCTTCCTCCCCGACTCCGCCGCCCGCCACCGCGGCTGCGCGTTCGGCGACTTCGACGGTGACGGCCGCGTCGACATTGTCGTCACATCAATGGACGCACACGCCGAGCTCTGGATGAACCGCAGCCCCAACTCCGGCCACTGGCTCGAGTTCGCCCTGCACGGCGTCAAAAGCAATCGCGACGGCATCGGCGCCCGCATCCGCGTCGTCAGCCCCTCCGGCACGCGCTACAACCACCAGACCTCCAGCGTCTGTTACGCCTCCTCCAGCCTCGGCCCCGTCCACTTCGGCCTGGGCCACGACACCATCGCCACCGAAGTCGACATCATCTGGCCCAGCGGCATCACCCAGAAGCTCGAAAACATCCCCGCCGACCAGATCGTCAAAGTCACCGAACCCGTCCCTCCCCCCTCGCTCGAAGCCAAGCACTAACGAGGGGCCTGCTTTCATCTCCAATCCTCAGACTTGTCATCCCGAGCGCAGTGCTTCTCAACGGAGCCGAGGGACCTGCTTTTCAGGAAGCAAACCCAGCACGAATCGGGCCACCAGAGCCTGTCCTGAGCGGAGTCGAAGGATCTGGATTTTCAGACCTGGGATCGCACGAACCCACCCTAAACATCTGGTCCATCAATCTTTCATGTGTGCTGGATCACAGCCCCACAACCCCCAAACCCGCCATCCTTGAACTCGGATTCCCCAACAAGGGAGAGCAACGGATGAATCGGGCACGAATCACAGCCGGCGGCCTGGCGCTGGCCGCCGCAGCTGCCGTAATCTCAGCCCCCACCATCAATGTCTTCGCCAGCGGCCAGCAAGCCCGCATCCCCGAATACCTCCGCGCCGTCTCCATGTACGCCCCCACCGCCTCCGCCCCCAACAACATCCTCATTGACGTCCCCGCCAACAACACCATCTACCCGCCCGACATCATCCCGCCCCAGTTCGCCTGGCGCGACAACAACCCCGCCGCCACCGTCTGGCGCATCGAAATCCTCTTCGCCCGCGCCCACCCCATCCGCCTCTGGTCCACCGGCGAAAAACTCTCGATCAGCGAGCTAGACACCACCCTAACCGGCTACGTCCCGCCCACCCTCACCCCCGAACAGCAGCAAATGCACACCTGGCGCCCCGACGACCGCACCTGGGCCACCATCAAGCAGCACTCCGTCGACTCCCCCGCCAGCATCGTCATCAGCGGCTTCGCCACCCAGCGCGACTCGACCCCCGTCTCCACCGCCCACGCAGCCATCACCACCTCGCGCGACCCCGTTGGCGCCCCCATCTTTTATCGCGACGTCCCCCTCATCCCGCCCGCGCCTGAAACTGAGCAGCGCGGTGTCATCAAGCCCCTCCCCGACTCCGTCCTCCCCAAAATCAAGTGGCAGCTCCGCTACATCAACCAGCCCCGCAGCAAGGTCATGATGACCAACCTCCCCACCTGCGGCAATTGCCACTCCTTCTCCCGCGACGGCAAAACCCTCGGCATCGACGTCGACGGTCCCGCCAACGACAAGGGCCTCTACGCCCTCGTCCCCCTCAAAAAAGTCAGCGTCATCTCCAACGACTACCTCCTCCGCTGGAGTTCCTTCTCCGAAGAGCACGCCCAGAAGCGCTTCGGCTTCATGAGCCAGGTCTCCCCCGACGGCCGCTACGTCGTCAACTCCATCGACGTCCCCTACGCCCACGGCGTCCGCGTCCTCGACCGCCTCTACAACGGCTTCTATCCCGACTACGGCTTCGGCCAGGTCTTCTATCCCACCCGCGGCGTCCTCGCCTGGTATAGCCGCGACACCGGCAAGCTCCAGCCCCTACCCGGCGCCGACGACCCCGCCCACGTGCAGACCTCCGCCTTCTGGTCCCCCGACGGCAAGTACCTCGTCTACTCCCGCGCCGCCGCCCGCGACCCCTACCCGCCCGGCTACCAGCGCGCCCTCTACGCCAACGACCCCAACGAGACCCAGGTCCAGTACGACCTCTACCGCATCCCCTTCAATGACGGCCGCGGCGGCACGCCCGAGCGCGTTCTCGGAGCGTCACAGAACGGCATGAGCAACAACTTCCCCAAGATCTCGCCCGATGGCAAATGGATCGTCTTCGTCCAATGCAAAAACGGCCTGCTCATGCGCCCCGACAGCAAGCTCTTCATCGTCCCTTTCGCCGGCGGCGAAGCCCGCCCCCTCGAGTCCAACCTGCCCGTCATGAATTCCTGGCACACCTGGTCGCCCAACGGCCGCTGGCTCGCCTTCTCCTCGAAAAGCCCTTCCCTCTACACCCGCCTCTACCTCACCCACATTGACGAGCAGGGCCACGCCAGCCCGCCCGTCCTCGTCGAAAACGCCACCGCCGCCAACCGCGCCGTCAACATCCCCGAGTTCGTCAACCTCGGCCCCGACGCCCTCGACCACATCGAGACCCCGGCCATCGATTTCTATCGCGAATTCGACGCCGCCCAGCAGCTCCAGGACGAGCACAAATACGAAGCCGCCGTCCCCGCCTGGCAGGTCGCCGCCGCCAAGGACCCCACCGACGCCCGCCCCCTCAACAACATGGGTGTCGCCCTCGCCGCCACCGGCAAAACCGCCGAGGCCATCGACGCCTATCAGCACTCCCTCACCATGAATCCCGACAGCTCGCAGACCCACAACAACCTCGGCAGCGCCCTCGCCGAGGCCGCCAAGTTCGACGACGCGCTCCAGCACATCGAGAAGGCCATCGAACTCAACCCCGACAACGGCGCCGCCCACGTCAACCGCGGCCACATTCTTGAAGTCATGGGCGGTCATCGCGAAGAAGCCAAGGCCGAGCTGCAGCGAGGCATTGAGCTAGCGCCCAAATCCTCTGACGGCCACAATATTTATGGAGTAATCCTCGCCCGCGAAGGCAAGCTGGACGAAGCCATCGCCGAGCTCCGGCGCGCCGTCGACCTCGCCCCCCGCTCCGCCGAGTGCCACTTCAACCTGGGCCGCGCCTTCGCCGCCAGAAGCCGCTTCCCTGAAGCCTTGCCGCAGTTCGATGCCGCCGCGGCTCTAACCAGCAACCGCGAGCCCGCCATCCTCCAGATGCAAGCCGCCATGTACTCGGAAACCGGCAAGTTTCAGCAAGCTATCGACGCTGCCCAGCGCGCCCTAGACATCGCCATCGAACGCAACGACACCGACCTTGCCGCCACCCTGAGAGCCAGCCTGGCGCGCTACCAGCACCAGCAGGCCTCCAACCCATCTGGTCAGAATTAAGTGATAGGCGTGCTTTGAAAGGGCACGGCTTCAGCCGTGCCGCAATTGTCGTCAAGAATGGTCGGGGGCTTTAACCCCTGCGGGCATTCGCAGAAACGCGTGATATTTGAAAGCCCGGCTTCAACTGTGCCAGTGCGCGCTCAACAATAATTGCGCTTCACCCCGGCCGGAACCGTTCACAAACTCAAACAACCTCTCGAAACATCGGATGCTCCACAAACGACGCCACCGGATCCGATTCGAACTTGAGTATCTCTTTCTGGCTGTACTCATACTCTTTGTGGCAGTCGTCGCACCGCACCGTGATCCGCGGTTCGGTGATAGGCAAATCGGAGTACGAATCGGTCTCGCCCAGCAGAATCCTGTGCCCGAACCAGATATTCTCATGATTATGGAAATGGTGGTTCTTGCAGATCACCACCCAGAAGTATTGCTTGTCTTCCCAATCCGACATAGGCGACTCCCCTCGCCCCGGCGCACATCCGCAAGTTATCTAGCTCGAACCTTGCCCCTCGAGACTTGTCCCGCACCGGGCCACACACAATATCGATCGCTTAGAGAAGCGGCCCGCAAACCCCAACCCAGAGGGGTTCCAAGCCCGTGCCGAAATAATAGCCCATTCGGGAGCCGGATGGTTGTCATCCAAATGTAATTTGAACTTTACCTTGACTCCGTCTCCCTGAAGCGGAGCTCAGCGTCCCCCCAAAAAAGCGTTGTCTTCCAAATAAAGGTCGCCTTCCAAGAAAGGTTGTCTTCCAAATGAAGGTTGTCATCCAAATGAAGGTTGTCATCCAAATAAAATAAAGGTTGTCATCCTGAGGGACGAGCGCAGCGAGGAGTCGAAGGATCTGCAGTTGCTTTTAGCTCAGCATCCTATCAGTAGCACGCTTGAAATCGGCAGGCTCTACGTCGTACCACTCTCTGCTCAAATCCACCCATCCCGGATTCATCTTTTCAATCAACGCAAGCTTCTTCTCCCGCCTCCAGCCCTTCAACTGCTTCTCCCGAGCAATCGCCTTCCCAACATCCTGGTGGTTCTCAAACCACACCAACCGGTCGCAGTTATAAGCCTCCGTGAACCCCTCGTGCTCTCGCCATTTATGCTGAAACACGAGCTTGTGCAAATCCCCCGTCACACCGACGTACAACGTGCGGCTTCGACTCGCCATTATGTACGTGCAATAACTTCCCTCATGCATGACGCGCATCATACCGCCGCCAGTTCATACCGCGCAGTGACGAAAGAACAAAGCATCACAAAAATAGTTTGTCATCCTGAAAAAAAGGGTTTGTCATCCTGAGCGGAGTCGAAGGATCTGCAGTTGTCCTTGCATTTGCCTTTTCTACCCTAAGCATCAAACTGGGTGCCCCAGGTCTCGCTTCTTCGACTTGGGATAGATCGCCTATTTTCCGGAAACAATCACAAGCAAAGCTATCCTCACTGAGCTAAGCTGGGGCGCATGAAGCATTCCATCTTTGCAACGTGTCTCCTTCTGGTGTGCGTCACGGCAGCAGGGGAACGAAAAGTGGCAAAACGGACCCCGTCGCGTTCAATGGTCAGGATGAGAGGTACGAACTCGACAACGAGAATCCTGAGCTTCCGTCAAATGTCCACCACGCCCTTTGGCAGTCAGTGGAAGGTGATTGGCCAAACGTGATCTTTGCAAACTTTGAGGTTTGCCCGTTGAACAATGAGAGGCCCGAAGTAATGCAGGCCGCCTGCATTGAATCGGCCAAGAACATCGTCATCAAGAAGGACGACTGATACCCTCGCAATTTCCCTCCACGCACCCGGTTGCGCACCTTGCTCCACCGCAACCCCACGTTTGTCCTCCACCCCCAAATTTGTTACCATAAAGAAATACATGCCCCGCGCCATCCATAGCCGGTCCTGTTGTTGCCTGTCGAACATCTTCGACGGGTGTCCCCGCTAGTCTCTGATCCCTAAATACTTACGATCCAGAAGACGCACCCGCCGCTGAACGGCCGGGCTCGTCCCCAATTTTTTGCGCATCGGCCATCAGCAACCTAATCCAAGAGGTCTGTATGCCGATCGCGACACAACCCGAATCTCCGGTCACACAAGAGC
>WNGK01003219.1_pt1 | contig 17713 bp, 13 predicted proteins | sample 5400601 | NCBI WGS metagenome assembly WNGK01 (sample SAMN13153376, study PRJNA577476) | soil metagenome | isolation source: 60 cm soil or saprolite under Garry oak tree replicate 1 | place: USA:California | collected 2016-06-15
CGATGGCCGAGGCCACCGCGTGCACCCGGCCGAGGTGGTTGGCCTGGCCGGACTCCACGACCGCGACCGACAATCCGGCAGCCGCGAACCCGAGGGCTGCCGCCGCGCTGATGATGAGATTGCTGCGCTTCATTCGCCTACGTCCCTAAGCACTGTTGACACTTAAGCGTCAATCACATGCCGCCGGTCACCTGTGCAGCACGAAAGTGCAGCAGCCCGATAGTGTCACAGCCGACCGCTGATGACCTTAATTGACCTCATGACCTGCGAAAAGTCGGTGGCCGACCTTGCGGCAGATAGTTCACACCGAGGAGGTCACTGGTTCGATCCCAGTATCGCCCACCGAAACAGCCTCAGCTGCTCGGCGGGTCCTCGGGCCGCCTCGGCCTCAGCTGCTCGGTGGTCCTCGGTGCCTTCGGCCCCTGGCCGTTCGGTTGTCGTCCGAGCGCCGCCCAGGCTGTCGTCCCGGTCGCGGCGGCCGTCGCGACGTGCTTCCGGCGCCCGCCGACTCGGGCCCACCTGACCGGCCAGGGGCTCCGGGGCGGTCGTGATCAACGGTTTACCAGAGCGATGGCTATCTGTTAGCGCGGCGCGGGTAATCCGAAGGTGACTCAGGGTAGTTGCCGCGATACTTTCTGCTGTAGATGATCTGGCTAGGGAGTAGCGGGGGACGGGAGATTCGCGTGCCGGGAGAGGGGCAGCCCAGCCGCATCCGTCGCCGGGGCGTGGCGTTCAGGCTGGGCATCGCCGCCGCCGTGGTAGCGGGCATGGCCATCCTGGCCGGGACCGCTGGCCTGGCCGTGAACGCCGCTTCCGGGGCCGACCGCCGGCATGCTGCCCACGGTCAGGCAGCTCCCTCCAGGCGGGCGGCCGGACCGCTGCGGGTGGTATCGGTCAGCCCGTCGGATGGCACCGCCCGTCTCAGCGGAGCCGCGTCTGTGCAGATCGGCTTCTCCGTCCCCATCGCGCGTGCCTCCGCTCTCCCGCGCTTGAGCCCGGACGTCGCTGGCCAGTGGCGGGTATCGGGCGCCACGATGATGTTCACCCCGGATTCCCCGCTCGCGCCGGCAACGAGGTTCACGCTGCGGATCCCCGCCGGGCAGGAAGGAATCAGGTCCGCTGCCGGACGGCTGCTATCAAAGCCGGTCACGACGCATTTCAAGACCGCGGCGTACTCGCAGCTGAGGCTGGCCGAGCTGCTCAGCAATCTCGGCTACCTGCCGCTGGCCTGGGAGCCTGGTGCCGGGGGCCGCCTGTCCAGCGATCCGACCAGAGAACAGCCAGTTAGCGAGCGGGAACTGGCCTACAGCCCGCCGCCTGGCTCGTTCACCTGGCAGGCCGGGTATCCGGCCTCGCTGCGAAGTCAGTGGCAGCCCGACCGGTCCAACCCGCTCGTCCGCGGCGCGGTGATGGCGTTCAAGGCGCAGCACCGGATGGCGATCAATGCCGACACCACCCGCAGGTTCTGGGACAAGCTCTTCGCCGCTGTCCAGGCCGGCCAGCGGAACTCGCTCGGCTACACCTATGCCATCGCGAGCGAGGGCGCTCCGGAGACGCTGACCATCTGGCACAACGGCCGGATCGTGCTGCACAGCCTGGCCAATACGGGCATCCCGGTCGCTCCGACCGCAGCCGGCACGTTCGCCGTCTACCTGCGGTACCGGTACCAGATAATGTACGGGACCAACCCGGACGGGAGCCACTACGCCGATCCCGTCACGTTCGTGGCGTACTTCAACGGCGGTGACGCAGTCCACTACTTCCCGCGCGGATTGTATGGCTCACCGCAGAGTCTCGGCTGTGTCGAACTGCCCTACGGCGATGCCGCGAGGGCGTGGCCGTTCCTCACCTACGGCAGCCTGGTCACCGTTAGCGGCTGACCTGCCGCCGGCAATTCCGGTCTGGACGGGCGGGCTGACGCACCCTGTTCGGCGCGGGTTCTCCCGCTGTTCAGCGGCACGTGCCGCGCGGCCGGTCCGACTCTCCAGGTTGCGTGCACCGAGTAAGCACAGCCGTTATTTTGTGCCTCTTTCTTCATCCGATCTGCGAGCCGGCTGCGCTCCGGGTTACCTACACTCGCTGGGGAGGAAGAGGTGGTACAGATCGGGGCACACAGCAGGCGGCCAGAACAGGACGGCCAGCCCACACAGGGCGCGGGCGGATCGGCGGAGTCCGCGGCGGAGACCAGGACTCCTGAGCCGGCCAGTACCCCTGAGCCGGCCAGTACCCCTGAGTCGCCCGGTACCACTGAGCCGACCGGCCACGCGGGACCGGCCAGTTCTGCCGGGCCGGCCAGTCTGGCGGAGCCGGGGACAGCCGCCGAGCATGGCGGCTCGCCTGGCCAGGCTCGTTCGCTGAGTCCGTCAGGATCGGTATCAGTCTGGCCAGCGTCAGGCTCGGTCTGGCCGGCCAGTCCGGCCGGGTCGTCCGGCGCTAGACGATCCTCCGGGCCGTCGGCGCACGACACTACGATTACGGCCAAGAGCCCGTCGGGAACGAACTTGCCGATCACTCCAGCCGGATCCACCGCATCGAGTACGGTCCCGCCCGATCACGCCGGATTGCCCAGCGCGGCCGCGTCCGTGTTCACGCCGAGGGCTGGATCGAGCCCACGCGCTCCCGATCAGACCGTGCGGCGAGCCGACCCGCTGACCGGGCCGGACCCGGCGGGCGCGGTCAGGCCCGATGACCGGCCGACCCGGCCAGGGCCCACGTTCGCCAAGACAGCCGAGCAGCCGGACAAGACAACCGAGCAGCCGGACAAGAGAACAGCAGGCGATCGGGCGGCCGAGCCGCCGAGCGCGGCTGGCGCGGTGTTCACGCCCAGGGCCGAGGCCGATGCGGCTGGAGCGCGCACGGCTGCCGCCGGAGCGGGTTCCACGGGCATCGGGTCGCCGGCCTGGTCCGCTGACCCACCGAGTCCGCTTGGTTCTACCGCCGAAGCCTGGGCGGCCGACGCGACGCGGGGGCTCGGTCCGGCCGGCTCTGCTGGTGCGGCCTGGGCGGCCGATGCGACGCGGACGTCCGGTCCGGCCTCGGCGGCCGACGCGACGCGGACGCCCGGCTCCGCCGGTCCGGCCTGGACGGCCGGTTCACTCGCCGATGCCGCTTCGGCGCGCCGAGCGGGCGACCCGCAGCCAGGCGGTCCTCAGGCCGCCAACCTGTATCCCGGCAGACCTCAGACCCCCAGCCTCCAGCCTGGCAACGCCGGTGTCCGCAAGCCGGAGGCAGGCTCCGAGGCCCGCGGTTCTGGCACGAGCGGCGTCGGCGCCAGCGGCTCGGGCGCCGGGGGCCCAGCTACCGGGAGCCCAGCTACCGGGGGCCCAGCTACCGGCGGATCCGGGACCGGTGGCACACGGGTGTCCGCACCTGGTGCGCCGAGCGGGCCATCCTGGTCGCTCGCCTCGCTGGGCCTGGCTGCACCCGCCAGCTCCGCCGATGCTCCGGGCAGCCCGGCGGGCTACGCCACGGCCGGCCCGCCCGCCTCCGCCGGCCTGCCTGCCACTGCCGGCCTGCCCGCCACCGCAGGCTTGCCGGCCGCCGGCGGTCCCGAAAACTTGGCCGGCTCGGGCGGCGGCTGGAGCGGGTCTGGCGGCCCGGGCGGCCCCGGCGGACCTGGCGGATCAGGTGGTTCCGGCTCATCGGGTGGCTGGGGGAGCGGCCCCGGCGGCCCGCCCGGGTCGGCCGAGTCGAGTCGGCGTCGGCTTGGTCCGCTGATCGGCATCGCCGCTGCGGTGGCCGTGCTCGTCTCAGGCGGTGGGACCTACCTCTACCTGCAGAAATCGAGCCCTGCGCACGCTGCGGGCGGCGGACCGGCCAAGGGCGCGAGCCCGGCCGCCAAGGTACCCGTGCACGTGGTATCCGTCACGCCCGCAGATGGCACGACTGGCGTCAACGGCGCCGCCGACATCAGCGTCCTCTTCTCCGCGCCGCTGAGCCCGACCTCACCGATGCCGACGCTGAAGCCCGCGATCGACGGCACCTGGATGCGTCACGGCAGCAGCGCGGTCTTCGTTCCCGCCCGTGGTTTCTCGCCGCGGACCAAGGTCACGGTCAACGTCCCTGACGGCAGTGGTGGCGTCCAGTCGACGGGGGGCGGCCTGCTCGCGACGCCCGTCAGCGCCACCTTCCGGACGCGCAAGCTCAGCAGCGTCCGGATCGAGCAGTTGCTCGCTCAGCTTGGCTACCTTCCGCTGACGTGGGCACCGGCGGCCGGAGCCGCGGCTACGCTGACCGATGCCCATGCGCAGCTCAGCGCCGCCTACAGCCCGCCCGCAGGAACCTACACCTGGCAAGCTGGGTACCCGTCCGCACTGAAGCGGCTGTGGCGCCCCGGCAAGGCGAGTCAGGTACTCCAGGGCGCCGTGATGGCGTTCCAGGCCGATCACCGGCTGATGTCGGACATGATCTATGAGAATCAGCAGGGGCTGACCCTGAACGGGTCGATCGGCCATCGCCTCTGGAAAGCGCTTTTCCGCGCGATGTCACGCGGCGCGATGAACAAGCACGGCTACACCTACGCGCTGGCGAGCCAGAAGGCTCCGGAAACGCTGACTGTATGGCACAACGGCACCAAGATCTTCAGGAATCTGGCGAATACCGGCATTCCGGTCCGGCCCACCGCGGTCAGGACCGACCCGGTGTACATCAGGTACCAGAGTCAGATCATGAAGGGCCGCAACCCGGACGGGACCAAGTACGCGGACCCGGTCGCCTGGGTGGCGTACTTCCACGGCGGCGAGGCGGTGCACTACTTCCCGCGTTACAGCTACGGCTCGCAGCAGAGCCTGGGCTGCGTCGAACTGCCGTGGGGACCGGCCAAGCGCATCTGGCCGTACCTGACCTACGGGACACTGGTTACCGTCACGGCGCCGTAGCCCGGCGGTGCAGTACCGAATTCTCGGCCGGGCCGCCCCAACTGGCGGCCCGGCCGAGCGATAACTCCCGCGCGCTGACCGCGTGCTGCCCGCTAGCATCGAAGCTTGCGGGCGATCAGATCAGCCCGCCCAGCAGCCGGAGACCTCGGAGCAGACCTGCGAGGACAGATCCCGGCCAGACCTTAGGAGCCAGCAGTGCCTGCCGACAAGCTGCACATCACCCTCGCCGGACGCGAGCACGTGGTGGAAGCCGGCACGACGGCTGGTGAGGCGCTGGCCGCCGGCGGGGGAGTTGACCCGGTGGCCGCCCGGGTCAACGGCACCGTGCGGGACCTGGCCTGGAAGCTCAGCGACGATGACAAGATCGAGCCGGTCGACCTGCATTCCCCCGACGGCCTGGCGATCCTGCGGCACTCCACCGCGCACGTGCTGGCCCAGGCCGTTCAGGAGCTGCGTCCGGACGCCAGGCTGGGCATCGGCCCGCCGGTCGAGAATGGCTTCTACTACGACTTCGACGTGGCTGATCCGTTCAGCCCGGCCGATCTCAAGGCGATCGAGCAGAAGATGCGTCAGATCGTCAAGCAGGGCCAGCGGTTCAGCCGCCGGGTGGTCTCCGACGCCGAGGCGCGCGCCGAGCTGGCGGACGAGCCGTACAAGCTCGAGCTGATCGGCCTCAAGGGCGCGGGTCCTGACCTCGGCGAAGAGGAGTCGGTCGAGGTCGGCGGCGCCGAGCTGACCATCTACGACAACCTGGACCCGGCCAGCGGCGAGCGGCGATGGATGGACCTGTGCCGCGGCCCGCATCTGCCGACCACCAGGGCGATCCCGGCGTTCAAGCTGATGCGCAGCGGCGGCGCCTACTGGCGCGGTAGCGAGAAGAACCCCCAGCTCCAGCGGATCTACGGCACCGCCTGGCCGTCGCGCGACGAGCAGGACGAGTACTTGCGGATGCTGGCGGAGGCCGAGAAACGCGATCACCGCAAGCTCGGCGCCGACCTCGACCTGTTCTCGTTCCCGACCGAAATCGGCAGTGGCCTGCCGGTGTTCCACCCCAAGGGCGGCACCATCCGCCGGGTGATGGAGGACTACTCGCGGCGCCGGCACGAGGAAGCCGGGTACGAATTCGTCAACACCCCGCACATCACCAAGTCGACCCTGTTCGAGACCTCTGGTCACCTCGACTGGTACGCCGACGGCATGTACCCGCCCATGGAGATGGAGGGCGCGAAGTACTACCCCAAGCCGATGAACTGCCCGATGCACATCCTGATCTACGCGTCGCGCGGCCGGTCCTATCGTGAGCTGCCGCTGCGGCTGTTCGAGTTCGGCACGGTGTACCGGTACGAGAAGTCCGGCGTGGTGCACGGGCTGACCAGGGCGCGCGGGTTCACCCAGGATGATGCTCACATCTTCTGCCGCCCCGACCAGCTCACCGGCGAGCTGGCCAGCCTGCTCGACTTCGTCGTCGGCCTGCTGCGGGACTACGGGCTCACCGAGTTCGAAGCCGAGCTGTCGACCAGGCCGGAGAAGTTCGTCGGCGAGATCGCCGAGTGGGACCAGGCCGAGGCGGCGCTGAAGCACGCGCTGGACGTCTCGGGGCTGCCCTACGTGATCGCCGAGGGCGAGGGCGCGTTCTACGCGCCCAAGATCGACGTCCACGTGAAGGACGCGATCGGCCGCCGCTGGCAGCTCTCCACGCTGCAGGTCGATTTCCAGGAGCCTGGCCGGTTCGGCATCGAGTACACCGCCGCGGACGGGACCAGGCAGCGGCCCCAGATGATCCACCGGGCCCTGTTCGGCTCGATCGAGCGGTTCTTCGGGATCCTGGTCGAGCACTACGCGGGAGCCTTCCCGCCCTGGCTGGCCCCGATCCAGGTGATCGGGATCCCGATCTCCGATGCGCACGTTCCGTATCTCGATGACGTCGCCACCCGGCTGCGCAAGCGCGGGATCCGGGTCCAGGTCGACGCCGGCGCGGAACGGATGCAGAAGAAGATCAGGACCGCTCAGCAGCAGAAGGTGCCGTACATGCTGCTAGCGGGCGACGACGACATCGCCGCCGGAGCGGTCTCGTTCCGCTACCGCAGCGGCGAGCAGCGCAACGGCGTCCCCGTCGACGAGGCTATCGAGGAGATCGTCGCGGCCGTCGAGCAGCGCATCCAGGTCTGACGGCGGGTCGCGCAGTCTCCGGTACACCACGTGCCGCCGTAGCGGGATCTCGTCGACATCCGGGTCGTCAAAGTCCTCAGCCGGATCGCTGGTCATTCCGATCCGCCGCATTACCGCCTGCGACCGCAGGTTTCTCGACATGGTGACAGCGACGATTTCCGGCACTCCGATGACGTCGAAGCCGTACTCCATCGCGGCCAGCGCTGCCTCGGTGGCGTAGCCGTGGCCCCACGCCGGCCGCGCCAGCCGCCAGCCGATCTCGACGCCGGTGACCGGCATCTCCTCGTCCAAGGTACCCAGGCCGGTGAAGCCGATGAACTCGCCGGACGCACGGACCTCAACGGCCCAGAAGCCAAAGCCATGGCGGTCCAGATCGTCCTGGAAGGTCAGCACCCAGGCCTCGGCCTGCTCGAAGGTCAGCTGCGGGCCGAGGTACTGCCGGACCTGCACGTCGGCGTTCATCGCCGCCCACGGCACAAGATCGGAGTTCCGCCAGCCGCGCAGGATCAGTCGCTGCGTGCTCAGCTCTGTCACCCGGCCAGCCTAACTTCGGACCGGCTCCGGCCAGCTGTCAGCGCGCCAGCAGATGATCGACAAGGGCGGGCAGGCCACGCCGCAGCGGCGCCACCTATGCTGCATTCCATGGTGGATAGCGGACCGCCCGAGCTCGTGCCGCAGGAAGGTGTCGGCACGCCCGACGGCTTCCGGCGGCTGTGGACGCCGCACCGGATGGCCTACATCAAGGGCGAGAACAAGCCAGGCGGTCCCGGTGCCGACGCGGGCTGCCCGTTCGACCAAGTCCAGGAACTCCCCGACGCCGACGGCCTGATCGTCGCGCGCGGCACCATCGTCTTCGCCGTTCTCAACCTGTACCCGTACAACAGCGGTCACCTCATGGTCTGCCCGAACCGCCACGTCGCCGACTACGCCGATCTGGACGAGGCGGAGACAGCCGAACTCGCCAACTTCACCAAGATCGCGATGCGCGTCCTGCGCGCCGTCTCGGGCGCCCAGGGCTTCAACATCGGCATGAACATGGGTAACGTCGCCGGGGCCGGCATCGCCGCGCACCTGCACCAGCACGTCATTCCCCGCTGGGGCGGCGATTCCAACTTCATGCCGATCATCGCCCAGACCAAGGTCCTCCCCCAGCTCCTCACCGAAACCCGCGACATCATCGCTCAGGCTTGGAAGGAAGGCGAGACCTTCACCCGGGAGACGCCCGGGCAGCAGAGATAATCCCCGATCCATGCGTTCAGCAAGGATCGGGATTATCTGTGTTACCCGCTCGCTCCGCCGTGCCAGGGCTTGACCTAGGTCTAACTCTTGGCCTCGGACGTTACCTTCTCGGCGAGGTGGGAGGGGAGCGGCTCGTAACGCAGGTAGGACCGCGAGAACGACCCCGTTCCCTGGGAGATCGACCGCAAGTCGATCGAGTACCTGGTCAGCTCCAGCTCGGGAATCTCGGCCTTGACCAGCGTCCGGCCGCCGGCCACCGGCTCGGTGCCCAGCACTCGCCCGCGCCTCGACGACAGATCCGACATCACGGCGCCGACGTAGTCGTCTCCGATCAGCACGGACACCTCGTCGACCGGCTCGAGCAGCTGCGGCTGCGCCTTGTCCGTCGCATCGCGCAGCGCCGCGCGTCCGGCCTTCTGGAACGCCATGTCGGAGGAGTCGACCGAGTGCGCCTTGCCGTCGTAGAGAGTCACCTTGATGTCGACCATCGGGTAGCCGGCGATCACGCCCTGCTCCATCTGGGCCCGCACGCCCTTCTCCACCGAAGGGATGAACTGCCTGGGCACCACGCCGCCGACGATCTTGTCGACGAACTCCAGCCCGCTGCCCGACGGCAGCGGCTCGACCTCGATGTGGCAGATCGCGTACTCGCCGTGCCCGCCGGACTGCTTGACGTTCCGGCCCAGGCCGCTCGCCTTGCTGGCGACCGTCTCCCGCAGCGGCACCCGCAGGCCCACGGTCTCGACCGCCACGCCATACCGGCTGGACAGCCGGTCGAGCAGCAGGTCGGTGTGGGCCTCGCCCATGCACCACAGCACAAGCTGGTGCGTCTCGGCGTTGTTCTCCAGCCGCAGGGTCGAGTCCTCGGCGACCAGCCTCGACAGCGCCTGCGACATCTTGTCCTCGTCGGCCTTCGACTTCGCGGAGATGGCCACCGGCAGCAGCGGCTCGGCCATCGCCCACGACTCCATCAGCAGGGGCCGCTCCTTCTCCGAGAGCGTGTCGCCGGTCTCGGCGCTAGTCAGCTTGGCCACCGCGCAGATGTCACCGGCGGCGCAGGAGGCGATGGTGCGCTGCTGCTTGCCGAGCGGCGAGGTGAGGGCACCGATCCGCTCGTCCAGGTCGTGGTCGGCGTGCCCGCTGGCGGCCCGGCCGTGGCCCGAGACGTGCACGATCGCGTCGGGGCGCAGCGTGCCGGAGAAGACCCGGACCAGGCTGATCCGGCCGACGTACGGGTCCGACGTGGTCTTGACCACCTCGGCAAGCAGCGGGCCGTCCGGATCGGAGCTGATGCCGCTGACCTGCTTGCCGTCGATCGTCGTCACGGCCGGAAGCGGGTGCTCCTGCGGCGAGGGAAATGCCTGCGTCATCAGCTCGAGCAGCTCGGCCAGGCCGATGCCCTGCGGCGCCGCGGCGGGTATCACGGGGTAGAAGCTGCCCCTGGCGACCGCCTTCTCCAGGTCCTCGATCAGGATCTTCTGGTCGATCTCCTCGCCGGACAGATACCTGTCCATCAGGCTCTCGTCTTCGCTCTCCTGGATGATCGACTCGATCAGCGCGCCGCGGGACTCTTCCATCTGGTCGACGTCGCCGGCGTCGGGGTCACGCTCGGCGCGCTTGCCCTCCGAGTACTCGTAGTACCGCTGGGACAGCAGCCCGATCAGGCCGCGGACGGTGCCCTGGCCGTCGCCGACCGGCAGGTACAGCGGGGAGACTGACTCGCCGAAGGCGGCACGGCATGCGTCGAGTGCCTCGCTGAAGTCACCCCGGTGATGGTCAAGCTTGGTGATGACGACCGCGCGCGGCGTGCCCGCGTTGGCGCACTCGTCCCACAGCATGGAGGTCAGGCCGTCGACGCCATCGGCAGCGGAGACGGTGAACAGGGCGGCATCAGCCGCGCGCAGGCCGGCCCGCAGGTCACCGACGAAGTCGGCGTAGCCCGGGGTATCGAGCAGGTTCACCTTGACGTCGTTGTGCACGAACGGCGTCAGGGTCAGGTTGACCGAGCGCTGCTGCCTGATCTCGACTTCGTCGAAATCGCTGACCGTGCTGCCGTCCTCTACGCGGCCGGTCCGCTGGATCGTGCCTGTCGCGGCGAGCAATGCCTCAGCCAGCGTCGTCTTCCCGGCTCCGGAGTGGCCGACCAGCACAACGTTGCGCACGTTCTCGGGCTGGCCGGCCGCGGGCGCCCTGCCGGCGGCGCCCGATGTTGCCTTCTCCGCCATACCACCGCCTCCTTGCGTTCGTGTTCGCTGCTGGTGCCAGCCTTTACCCACTGCTCCGCGACCACAAGCCCCCGGCCACAATCGGCGCACCTGGCGCTGGGCTTCGGCGGGCCCGCGGCCCGTTGGTGAAACGGATTGATCAACCGCCAGTAAGATCAAACGGACATGCTCAAGGTGTTGAGACCCGGCCTTGCCCAGCTGCTGGTGCCAGCGGGGAAGGCTCTTGCCCGCACCCCGCTGACCCCGAACATGCTGACGGTCATCGGGGCGGTCGGCGTCACGGCCGGAGCGCTGACCTTGTACCCGACCGGTCACCTGTTCGTCGGGACGGTGGTCTGCACGGTATTCGTGCTCACCGACATGCTGGACGGAGCGCTGGCCAGGATCACGGGCAGCAGCGGCGTCTTCGGCGCCTTCCTGGACTCCACCCTCGACCGGGTGGCCGATTCCGCGGTATTCGCCGGCATCGCGATCTGGCTGTCGGGCGGCGGGCACGACCGGCCGCTGGCTCTCGTCGCGCTGTTCTGCCTGGTCACCGGCGGGCTCGTGTCGTACGCCAAGGCGCGTGCGCAGGGCCTCGGGCTGCGCTGCGATGTGGGCATCGCCGAGCGGACCGAGCGGCTGCTGATCGGCCTGGTCGCTATCGGTCTGGCTGGTCTTGGCGTACCGTATGTCCTTCCTGCTGGCCTGTGGATTCTCGCGGTGCTGAGCGCGATCACCTTCGGCCAGCGGGTATATGCGGTGCGCAAGGCAGCGACGCCGCGCCAGCCAGGGGCCCAGGCCGGCAACGGAGCCGGCGTCGTGCCGGTAGATTCCGGTGCTGCGGAGGCTCCGGGCAGCGCGGGAGCTTCAGGCAGCGCCGCCACCTAGAGCGCGTCGAGTGCTCGTTTGCGTAAGTCTCGGAGGTTATGGTGCCTGGTGTGAGAGCCGGTGCGACGGCCCAGCCCGGCGCGAAGGCTAGGCCCGGCATGCGGGCCCGGCTCGTCGGCCTCGCCTACGCGCTCGGCTGGTCGGCCATCTGCCGGCTGCCTGAGTCGTGGGCCGCTGCCGTTTTCCGGTTCGTCGCCGACATCGCGTGGCGCAGGCAGGGCCCGGCTATCCGGGTACTGGAGGGCAACCTGTTGCGCGTGCTCGGGCCCGCCGCGACCGGCCAGGAACTGCGCGCGGCCTCTCGTGCCGCGATCCGCTCGTACGCCAGGTACTGGCTCGAGATATTCCGGCTGCCCGTCATGCCCGCCGAGCGACTGGTCGGCGGGATGGTCGAGACCGGCGAAGTGGAGACGATGCTGGCCAACCTGGCCGGCGGCCGCGGTGTCGTCGTGGCCCTGCCGCACATGGGCAACTGGGATCAGGCCGGTGCCTGGGTGATCGGCCGAGGAGCGGGTTCCTTCACCACCGTGGCGGAGCGCCTGGACAATGAGTCGGTGTACGAGCGGTTCGTCAGCTTCCGCGAGGGTCTCGGCATGGAGGTGCTGCCGGCCACCGGCGGCCCGCACCCGTTCGGCGTGCTGGCCCAGCGGCTGCGAGCCGGCAAGCTCGTGGCGCTGCCCTGCGACCGGGATGTGACGGGCGGCGGCATTGAAGTCGACTTCTTCGGGGAGAAGGCACTCATGATGGGCGGACCGGCTGCGCTCTGCGTACAGACCGGTGCCGCGCTGATGCCCGCCACCTTGTGGTTCGAAGGTGACCGCTGGGGTGTCCACATTCACGAGGAGATACCGGTGCCTGCTGTCGGGGACCGGCGGCAGAAGGCCGCTGCGATGACGCAGGAGATCGCGCGCGTCTTCGAACAGGGAATCAGGGAGCACCCGGCTGACTGGCACATGCTGCAGCGGGTTTTCGTGGCTGACCTGGATCCGGAGCGGCTCGCCGTCTCCCAGGCCAGGCTCGCGGCCAGGCAGCGGGCGGCGCAGCGGAACGGCGCCACCCCGGTATCCGCCGCCGCGGCTGACGCGCCCACGCCCGCCGCCCCGGCGGCCGACCGCCCGCCGCGCGCCGACACGACAGCCGACACGACAGCCGACACGACAGCCGCCCCGGCGGCCGACCGCCCACCGCGCGCCGACACGACAGCCGACCGGCCATGAGAGTCGGCGTGGTCTGCCCGTACTCGTGGGACGTCCCGGGGGGCGTGCAGGAGCACATCAGGGACCTGGCCGAGGCCCTGATCGACCTCGGTCACCACGTCTCGGTGATCTCCCCGGCCGACGACGACGCCAGCCTGCCCGCCTACGTCGTGCCGGCCGGCCGGGCCGTCGCCGTTCCCTACAACGGCTCGGTCGCCAGGCTCGCGTTCGGCCCGCTGTCGGCCAACCGGGTGCGCAGGTGGATCAAGGACGGCAACTTCGACGTCCTGCACGTCCACGAGCCCGCGGCGCCGAGCCTGTCGCTGATCGCGTGCTGGGTCTTCGACGGGCCGATCGTCGCGACCATGCACGGCGCCAACGCCCGGTCCCGGGCCCTGCACGCGGCCGAGCCCGTGCTGCGCTCCGCCCTGGAGAAGATCAGCGGCCGGATCGCCGTCTCCGAAGCCGCGCGCACCACGCTCGTGCATCACCTGGGCGGCGACGCGGTCCTGATCCCGAACGGGGTCACCATCTCCCGGTTCGAGAAGGCCGAGCCGCTGGCCGGCTGGCCGGGCGCGGGCGGCGCGATCGGGTTCCTCGGCCGGACGGACGAGCCGCGCAAGGGCATGTCCGTGCTGCTGCGCGCGTACGAGATCATCGGTGCCGCCCGGCCAGGGCTGCGGCTGCTGATCGCGGGCCCAGGCGACTCGGCCGAGATCATCGCCAGGGTCCCCGCCCGGCTGCGGGACCGGGTGGTGCTGCTCGGCCAGGTCAGCGAGTCCGTCAAGGTGCAGGTGTACCACTCGGTCGACGTGTTCTGCGCGCCCAACACCGGCGGCGAGAGCTTCGGCATCGTGCTGGCGGAGGCGATGGCGGCTGGCGCGCCGATCGTGGCGAGCGACCTGGACGCGTTCCGGCGGGTGCTCCGCGGCGGCAAGGCGGGCGAGCTGTTCGCCAGCGGCGACGCCGATGAGCTGGCGGCGGCGATCGGCCGCCTGCTCGACGATCCGCCGCGCCGGGCCTCGCTCTCGGCGGCCGCTTCGGCTGCGGTGCGCGACTATGACTGGTCGAAGATCGCCCGCGACGTGGTCAAGGTCTACGAGGCGGTGCTGCCCGCCGGCTCCGCCGCGGCCGCCGCTGCGAGCGCCTGATGACGCTCATAGTCAGCCTGATCATCATCGCCGTGCTGGCCGTCAGCGGCGTCTACGTGTCGTGGCGAGCCGGCCGGCTCGACCGGCTGCACACCAGGGTGGAGACCGCCCGGGCCGCGCTGGACGCCGCCCTGGTGAGGCGGAGCTCGGTGGCGCTGGAGATCGCCTCGTCGGGGCTGCTCGACCCGGCGGCGAGCCTGCTGCTGGCCGATCTCGCGCATGACGCGCGGGCGGCCCAGTCCGGCCGGGAGCTCGCCGAGAGCGACCTGACCAGGGCGCTGCGCGCCGTCTTCAGCCAGCCTGACTTCCGTGCTTCGATCGAGCCGGGCGCGGGGGCCGACGAGCTGCTCGCCGAGCTTGAGTCGACGGCGCAGCAGGTGTTCATCGCGCGGAAGTTCTACAACGACGCCGTGGCGGTGACGGCGGCCGCGCGCCGTCGCTGGCTGGCGCGGATGCTGCGGCTGGCTGGCGGTGCCCCGCTGCCCGAGTTCTTCGAGATCGACGACACGCTGGCGCTGATCGGGATGGGCGAGCAGGGCACGGACATGCCGCACCTGGCCGGCTGATCCAGCCTGCCAGACTCGGCCGCACAGCGCCTACCATGGAGTTATCAAGCACTGCTACAACGTGAGGAACTCCCGTGTCAGTCCATGGCTCCAGCGACAGTCCCGACCTCAGCGGCAGCGCGGCCGCTCCTGTTACCGGCACCCAGCGGGTCAAGCGCGGCATGGCGGACATGCTCAAGGGCGGCGTGATCATGGACGTGGTCACCCCTGACCAGGCGAAGATCGCCGAGGACGCCGGCGCGGTGGCGGTCATGGCGCTGGAGCGGGTACCCGCCGACATCCGGGTGCAGGGCGGCGTGGCGCGGATGAGCGACCCGGACATGATCGACGGGATCATTGCCGCCGTCTCGATCCCGGTGATGGCCAAGTGCCGGATCGGTCATTTCGCTGAAGCTCAGGTGCTCCAGGCGATCGGCGTGGACTACATCGACGAGTCCGAGGTGCTGACGCCGGCCGACGAGGCTCATCACGTCGACAAGTGGGCGTTCACCGTACCGTTCGTCTGCGGTGCGACGAACCTCGGCGAGGCACTGCGCCGGATCGCCGAGGGCGCGGCGATGATCAGGTCGAAGGGTGAGGCGGGTACCGGTAACGTGGTCGAGGCGACCAGGCACATGCGCGCCATCAGGGCCGAGATCCGGCGGCTGACCGGGCTGCCGCCTGAGGAGCTCTACTCGGCGGCCAAGGACCTGCAGGCCCCCTACGCGCTGGTCGCCGAGGTAGCCGCTGCGGGCAAGCTGCCCGTGGTGCTGTTCACGGCGGGCGGCCTGGCGACGCCAGCCGACGCGGCCATGATGATGCAGCTCGGCGCGGACGGGGTCTTCGTGGGCTCCGGCATCTTCAAGTCAGGCGACCCGGCGACGCGGGCAGCGGCCATCGTGAAGGCCACCACGTTCCATGACGACCCCGACGTGATCGCGAAGGTCTCCCGTGGCCTGGGCGAGCCGATGGTCGGCCTGAACATCGACACCCTGCCGCCCGAGCAGCATTACGCGGGCCGCGGCTGGTAGTCGCCGAGGCCGGCCAGCACGGCGGCGAGCACCGCGGCGGTGTCGCCGAGATCGGCCAGCACGGCATGAGCGCCGGCTGCCTCGAGCTCGGCCGGCGAGAACTCGCCGGTCGCGACGCCGACCGCGCGGGCTCCGGTGGCCAGGGCGGCCTCGACGTCGAGGGGCGTGTCACCGATCAGCACGGCGGCCTGGCCGCCGAAGCCGCGGCCGTAGGCGGCCGCCGCCCGGTCCCTGGCCAGATGCACGAGCCCCGACCTGATCTCATGCTCGTCCCCGTACGCGCCGACGTCCAGGTCGAGATGCGCGGTCAGCCCGAGCGGCGCCAGCTTCGCCTCGGCGACCGGCCGGACGTTGCCGGTCAGCACCGACTGCACCGCGGCCGGCCGCCGGGCGAGGGCGGCGAGCGCCGCGCGGGCACCGGGCAGCGCCTTGCCCGAAGCGGCGACCATCCCGGTCACGCCGGGCGCTAGCCTGCCCAGCGCCGCCTCGAAGCGGCCGACCTGACCGCGCGGATCTGGCACTCCGGCCAGCCCGAGCACCTCGAGCGCGATCGCCCGGTCGGTGCGCCCCGCCATGCTCGCGCCGTCGGCCGCCTCCGGCAGTTCCCGGCCGTACAGGTCGGCGAAGGCGGCCCGGTACAGATGCCGGCCCACGCCATAGGTGTTCACCAGCGTGTAGTCGACGTCCCAGAGCACGAGAAAGCTGGACACGTCCCGGAGGTTACCAGCGCCGCCCGGGCCGGCCCGGGGCTAGACTCGCGAAGGTGCCAGGCCGGATACGTGACGAGGACATCGAGCTCGTCCGTTCCCGTTCGCCGATAGCCGAGGTCGTCGGGGAGTACCTTCAGCTGCGCAGCGCGGGCGGCGGCTCGATGAAGGGCCTGTGCCCGTTCCACGAGGAGAAGACGCCGTCGTTCAACGTCACCCCGGCCCGCGGCCTGTGGTACTGCTTCTCCTGCGCCGAGGGCGGCGACGTCATCGCGTTTGTCCGCAAGATCGACACCCTCAGCTTCACCGAGGCAGTGGAGCGGCTGGCGGCCAGGGCCGGCATCGAGCTGCGCTACGAGCAGGGCGGCCATGTCCCCGGCCAGGAGCAGTCCAAGCGGCGCAGGCTGCTCGAGGCGCACCGGGCGGCCGCCGATTATTATGCGCAACAATTCCTGACCGCCAGTGCCGCCCACGCACGCGAGTTCCTCGCCTCGCGCGGATTCGAGATCGCCGATGCGCAGAGATTCGGCATCGGCTACGCCCCCGACGACTGGGAGATGACCACCAGGCACCTGCGCGGCCTGGGCTTCACCGAGGACGAGCTGCTCACCGGGGGACTAGCCGGCCGCGGACGGCGCGGCCTGACAGACAAGTTCCGCGGCCGCCTGATCTGGCCGATCAGGGACCTGAGCGGAGACGTGATCGCGTTCGGCGCCCGCAAGCTGGCCGCCGACGACGCCGGGCCCAAGTACCTGAACACGCCGGAGACGCCGATCTTCAAGAAGAGCTCCGTGCTCTACGGCGCCGACCTCGCCAAGCGCGACATCGCCCAGCGCCGGCAGGCCGTGATCGTGGAGGGCTACACCGACGTGATGGCCTGTCATCTGGCCGGGGTCACCACGGCGGTGGCGACCAGCGGCACGTCGTTCGGCGAAGGCCATATCGCGATCCTGCGCCGGCTGCTGATGGACGACGACCGGCTGAAGGGCGAGGTGATCTTCACCTTCGACGGCGACGAGGCCGGCCGGCGGGCCGCCCTGCGGGCGTTCGGCATGGAGGAGCGGTTCGTCACCCAGACCTTCGTCGCCGTCCAGTCCGACGGCCTCGACCCGTGCGACCTGCGGCTGAAGGAGGGCGACGCGGCGGTCAGGGATCTGGTGGCCAGCAGGCTTCCGCTCTACGAGTTCGCTGTCCGCGCCGCCATGAGCGACTACGACCTGGAATCCGCCGAGGGCCGGATCGCCGGGCTGGACAGTGCCGCCCGGATCGTGGCCAGGATCAAGGACGTGGCGCTGCGCAAGGTCTACGCCGTCAAGGTGGATCGCTGGCTCGGGCTGATGGACGAGGACCTGGTGATCAAGCGGATTGGCGAGCACATCCCTGGCCGGTCCGGTGGCCGGGACGGATCTAGGCCGGGACCAGGCCAGCGGGACGGCGGCCGGTCAGCGCCGCACCGCCAGGACCGGGGCCTGAGAAGGCCGCCGGGATCATCCGGCCAGCCTGGTGCTGGCGGCCAGGCCAGCATCGGCCCAGGTAGTGCTGGCCCGGGTGGTGCTGGCCCGGGCAGCGTCGGCTCGGGCAGCGTGGGCCCGGGTAGTGCTGGCCCGGGTAGTGCTGGCCCGGGCAGCGTCGGCCCGGGCAGCGCCGCCGGCCGTGCTGGCACCGGCCGGCAGCCGCCGGCCGGCTACGACCCGGGCGACCCC
>WNGK01003334.1_pt1 | contig 17710 bp, 17 predicted proteins | sample 5400601 | NCBI WGS metagenome assembly WNGK01 (sample SAMN13153376, study PRJNA577476) | soil metagenome | isolation source: 60 cm soil or saprolite under Garry oak tree replicate 1 | place: USA:California | collected 2016-06-15
ATCCACGGAAGGAACGCCAGCCAACTCAAATGCCGCATTCTTGCCGAAGCTGCCAATGGCCCGACGACCCCGGAGGCGGACCTCATACTTGAGAAGCGGTGGGACGAAATCTTTGTGATACCAGACATCTTATGCAATGCCGGGGGTGTGATCGTCTCTTACTTCGAGTGGGTGCAGGGTCTTCAGTCCTTTCGGTGGTCGGAAATGGAAGTTACCGACAAGCTTTTCCGAATACTGGAGCATTCGTTTGCGCAAGTAATCAAACGGGCGAAAGAGCACAAGATTTCTCATCGTACCGCTGCCATGGCCATTGGCGTCGAGCGTGTCCTCAAAGCCAAACAAATGCGCGGCCTCTTCCCATGAGGCTTTTGGAGTGCGGTCCCGCAGTGGTGGGATCACCACTTTCAAAGCGCAGACACATCCACGCGCTCCAAATTTCGGAGATCTTGCTTTGTGGTCCCATTCCTGACCAGCAGTGGGCACGATACTGCAAGGAGACGCGAAAAAGCTTCGCTAGCTGCTACCAATGAAAATTACTCATCGCGAGGAAAAGCGGCAGGATCGACAGCTCGATATTTTAACCGATGAGGAAAACGGCCTGCGGATCATCGTCTCGCGTCTGGGCGCGGAATTAGTCAGTCTTGCGCGAATAAACGAGGCCGGCGAATGGACCGGTTTTCTCTACCGTGACGACGACGTGTCAACGCCCTCTCATGGCTGGGCAAACCATGCGACAGTGATGGGTTATTATCTTCACAGGCTCAAAAATGGGCGCAGTTTGTACCGAGGTCGTGAAATCAAAGGCGGCACGCATGGATTCCTCCGTTCCAAAATCTGGCACTTTGCCGGACCTTCCGTCGAGGGAAGCGGCGCCTCATTAAAATATCGGATTACGTCGCGGGATTTCTCCCCTGCTGAATACCCGCTGAAGGTTAACATGGAGTTGACCTACCGGATCGAGTTAAACAAGGTGAGTGTTCTTTTCGAGTTCCAGAACCAGGAGCCTGAATTGGCTGCGCATGTTTCGTTTGGATTGCATCCAGGATTCGCAGCGACCTCTTTTGAAAGCTTTCATTTACAAATGCCTCGCGGTTGTTATCGCCGGTACTTTTCGCCGGGAAATTATCTTTCAGGACAAACACGCGACGTCGAGTTCGCTGGCGGTGAAATGCCGTTCTCGAAAGCCGATTTGCCTGACTCAATCATCCTGGAACTTGTCGATGTTCCAAGGCGGCAATTTTCCTATGTCGATCCCCCGAGCGGCCGGTGGGTGACTCTCGATCTAACCGGTGTCCCTTATGTGACTCTGTGGTCTGACGGCGGACCATTTCTTTGCATCGAGCCTTGTTGGGGACTCACTGATCACCACGAACAGCGCGCTTTTGAGGACAAGCAGGGTATTCAAACAATTGTGCCTGGCGACACGTTGCGCACTTCCTTTAGCATGACTCCGCAACTTGCCTCTTGTGATTAGCTGATAACTGACTACTGACCTCCGACTTCTGCCTTTTGCATTTATGCCGGCTGCTTCGCTTCAGGGTTTGCTCGCGCAATCGATTGATTATGCGGGAATGTTTCCGCCTTGTAGTCTCGGCCTCGAACCGGCGCTGCGAAATCAAGCTGAATACGTCCGCTCCCAGGACGCATGGATGCTCGGCGCGTTCGTTCTCTCCATTGAACAATTTGACGCCGCCAGACAACTCCTTTCGCACTTCGATCCTCTACATCCGCTCCGCGTTGCCGCTCTCGGGCCCAAAACCGGAAATACGGATGCCCTTCTTGAAGCGCTCGAAGACGCTGATGAAGCGATTCGTTCGTTATCGAGACACAATGTTGATCTCGTATCAATCAGTCACCTTGAGATGTTTCTACCCTGGGATAATGCTAGCCCGGTCCGGACTGGCCTTGCGTTGCTGAGCGAAGCGAGATCGATTCTCGGTAATTTGCCGGTTTTTTGGGAAGCGCCGCCGGACAGAGCCGAAGAAACTATCGCGCTGCTTGCCGAACACAACTCCAATACTGAGCTGGCGACCTTTGGCTACAAATTGCGCACTGGCGGAGTGACGGCAGACGCGTTTCCCATTTCGATGCAGATCGCCCGGGCACTGGTGACGCCGGCCACATACCAACTGCCGATCAAGTTCACTGCCGGTCTTCATCACCCGCTGCGACAATATCGAGAGGAAGTCCAAACAAAGATGTACGGTTTTCTAAACGTGCTGGGCGCGGCGGTGTTGGCCGCGGAGCATCGATGGGATGCAGACCAAACCTCGGTCATGCTGGAAGATGAAAAAGCCGATTCGTTTTCGTTCGCTGACGATTTTTTCGCGTGGCGCGAATGGAAGATCGACACCAAACGGCTGCAATATCGCCGGAGATTCGTTGTGTCGTTTGGCAGTTGCAGCTTTGATGAGCCGCGTGATGACTTGCGCGCCTTGAATTTGTTGTAGGGGTCTGAGGCAGACACCACTGTTTGGCGTTTCACAGAATGGAGCCGGCGGGCGCCGAGCGACATAGACGGGAAGCCCGCGAGGGTGAGCGAGCTGGCGCGAGCGAATCAAACGCCCTACAATTCGGCAACATGCCGCCCCAATCTTTCATCGAAGTCGCACCGGACTCGCATTTTCCCATCCAAAATCTTCCCTTCGGCATCTTTCAACCAAGACAAGGGAAACCGCGCGCCGGAGTCGCCATCGGCGACTCGATTGTCGATCTTTCTGTCCTTGAGGAACTCGGCCATTTCCGCTCGCCGGAATTTGGGAACCGAAAAGTATTTTCGGAGGAGTTACTCAACGCATTTCTCGCGCTCGGCCGTCCGGCGTGGCGCAAGGTGCGCGAGGTCCTGCAACATCTTCTCTCCTTCGAGACGCCAACCCTGCGTGATGACGCAGGGCTTCGTACTCGAGTTTTTCATGCGCAAAAAGATGTAGTCATGAAACTCCCGGTGCGCATCGCCAATTACACCGATTTCTATTCGTCATATCATCATGCACACAATGTTGGCACGATGTTACGCGGACCGGAGAACGCGCTGATGCCCAATTGGAAATGGTTGCCGGTGGCCTATCACGGGCGTGCCAGCTCGGTTGTCATCAGCGGCACGAGTGTGCGGCGGCCACAAGGGCAAATCAAACCGCCCGACGCTTCAGCGCCGATTTTCGGTCCGGCCAAGAGTCTCGATTACGAGCTAGAAATGGCATTCCTGATCGGTCCGGGCAATTCGTTAGGCGAACCAGTGCCGATCAATCACACAATCGATCACATCTTCGGGTTTGTGCTGATGAATGATTGGAGCGCGCGCGACATTCAGGCGTGGGAATACCAGCCGCTCGGTCCGTTCCTTGCTAAGAACTTTTGCACCAGCATCTCACCATGGGTGGTGACGCTGGAAGCGCTCGAGCCTTTCCGTAAACCGCTGCCGCCGCAGGAGCCCGAGCCGCTTCCGTACCTGCGAGCGAAGAATGACTTCACGTTCGATATTCATCTTGAGGCGCGCCTGCAAACGTCGTCACTGGATTCGCGGCACATCATCACACGCACAAATTTTCAAAATCTTTACTGGAGCATTGCGCAACAACTTGCACATCACACCGTGAACGGGTGCAACGTGCAACCCGGTGACTTGCTGGCCAGCGGAACAATTAGCGGACCAACGGAAGAATCGCGCGGCTGCATGCTGGAATTGACTTGCCGGGGCGCGAATCCGTTAAAGCTGCCGAACGGCGAGACGCGCAAATGGCTCGAAGACGGCGATACCCTGACCATCACCGGCTGGTGCCAAGGCGATGGCTATCGAGTTGGTTTTGGCGAAGTAACTGGACAAATCGTGCCTATTACGCCAACGCCTTAACCCCCACTTAGTAAGGAAATCAGATCGATTTGGTAGGGCACGGCCGCCGGGCGCGCCGAAGGGAACTGCCGGGGAACAACACCGCATCAGTAGCGCACGCGCACCAGAAATAATCCTTCGGCGGGAGCGGCAAACCGGGCCGAAGTCGCCTGGCCGGAATCCAGGCGCCCAGTGAGATCCTCGATGCGCATTTTGCCGAGCGCACATTTTACAAGCGAGCCGACGATTAATCGAACCATCTTGTATAAAAAGCCGTCGCCATCGAATTCAATTGTCACGCAGGGACCTTTTTGCTGGACGCGCACAGAATAAATCGTGCGTATCGTGCTCTTTTCTGGTTTGCCGCGATTGGCTGCGAAGCCGGCGAAATCACGGGTGCCCACGAACTGTCTGGCTGCCTTCTTAAGAATTTTCGGATCGAGCGGACGCGTGATATGCCAGGCGCGGCGATATTCGAACGGGGGCAAAACAGCAGCGGACCAGATTCTGTAGCGATAGATTTTTCTTTTCGCCGAAAGACGCGCGTGGAAATCGTTCGATACATATCGGCAGCGAAACACGCGAATTGCAGGAGGCAGCAATGCATTAAGCGCTCCTGTCCAACGCGGGGCTGATAAACGGTCGTTGGTAAGATCAAAGTGTGCGCATTGCGCGAGGGCGTGGACGCCAGCGTCCGTTCGTCCGGCTCCGTGGACGCGCACAGGACTGCCAACGACGCGCTGAACCGCGCGCTCCAGATGATCCTGGATAGTGTTGCGATGAGATTGGCTCTGCCAGCCGGCGAACGGCGTGCCGTCATAAGCCACGATGAGTTTTAGTCTTCGTGCCATGGCGATCTCTCGTGATCGGTGAACAGTGATCGGTAGCAAAATCACTGATTGCCTATAGCTCAGTTATCACTTTTGATTGCCGCATTCGCGGCGCGTCGGTCGAGATAGCTCTGCAAAATCATTTGGGCGGCTACCTGGTCTATGTAGCCCCGGGTCTGTCTCGTTTTCTTTCCTGTGTCACGCAGCGCACGATGCGCTGCGGCAGTGGTCAACCGTTCGTCCCAAGTTACGACTGGGCAGGGCAGAATCGCCCGTAGCTTTTCCACAAACTGGAGGACTTCAGTTGCGGCAGCGCCGATCTGGCCGTTCATCTGACGGGGGATTCCGGCCACGACGTGATCGACTTTTTTTTCGCGGACGATTTCCGCCACCCGCGATGTCGCCTGCCTGTTCGCTGGGATCGTTTCGAGCGGATGCGCCAGCAACTGTAATTGATCAGAGATTGCCGCTCCGATACGCGCCCGGCCAAAATCGAGAGCCAGAATTGGATTCATCACGCGTTAGATCACTGGAGTTCGGGCGGAAGTTTGCCGACCAACTCTTTAATTTTTTCCGCTTCGTGCCGGTGACAAACCAGAAGTGCATCCTTCGTGCGCACGACAATGAGGTCACGAACTCCAAGCAGCGCGATCGTTGTCCCATCCTCCTCGAAAACGATGTTGTTGCTGGAATCGACTGCAGTAATGGCGCGGTTGGCAGCATTTCCCTGCTGGTCTTTCTCAAAATAATTCGCTACCGCTCTCCAGCTTCCGATGTCGTCCCAATCGAAGCTGGCCTCCACCACAAGGACGCGATCCGCTTTTTCCATGATCGCATAATCGAATGAGATGCGCGGTAGCTTGCTGAAGCGGTCACGCAAAGCTTTTTCGAAATTTTCTGGAGCGCAAAGTTGGGAAATGAAATCCGCCAGCCCCGGCGCGTGACGGTTGAACTCGCGGAGCACGGTGGAAACTGACCAAACGAACATTCCAGCGTTCCACCGGAAATTTCCCTTTCGCAGGAACGATTCGGCCAGATCAAGGTTCGGCTTCTCGCGAAAGCGCAGGACCCGATGAATAGCATCTTTGTCGGAACGTTTTCGCAAATGAACTGCGGTGCCTTGCTCGATGTAACCGAATCCGGGACACGCCCAGGTTGGTTTGATGCCGACTGTTACAAGCTCGCCTGTCTCCTCGGCTGCGTCGGCAGCAAGGGCCAGCGTTTCCTGAAAAGCCGCCCGGTTGGAAATGACATGATCGGCGGGAAGGACGATCATGATGGCTCCGTGATCGCGGACTGCCACCCAGCCAGTGCCGAGGGCGACTGCCGCCGCGGTGTCACGCTTAGCCGGTTCTGCTACGATATTTTCCTTTGGGAAACTCCTGAGCAATTTGCGAACCGCGCCTTCCTGTTCCGTGTTTGTCAGGATCAGAATCCGATCGTGCGAAACTAACCCTTCAAGGCGCGCGACAGTTTCTTCGAGCAGGGTTTCATTCGAGACGAGACGAAGCAGTTGTTTGGGACGGGCCCGCCTGCTCAAGGGCCAGAAGCGTTCACCGCTACCACCCGCGAGAATGAGCGCGTAGATCGGTTTGAGCATGTTAGTGCAAAAATGAGCGCTAAGAGGATCTTCCGCTTGTGAAAATTGCCGTTTCTTTTTCCCAAACGCGCCGTATAAGATAGGCGATGTCTCTCCCGATATCCATTTCAAAAACCGCCGAACAACTTCCGCTTGACCCGTTACTTGTAGTCACCCGCACCGCGATTGGCGTCGGTTTGGGAATTATGATGGCGGACAAGATCAGGCCTTCGCTGCGTCAGGCTGCCGCAATTGCGCTCGTTGCAATCGGTGCGCTGGCAGCGGCGCCGTGGCTCGTGAAAATCGCCGTGGGCCAGATTAATCGGCCAGAATCGGAGTGGGGGAGTCGCGCCCGTCTGCGTTCCATTCGCGGGGACTCTGGTTATAGCGCCGATGCGGACATCTATTAGCCAAAGATGCGGCTGCGCTGTCAAATGTCTTTGGCCCCACCGCACTAGTTATAGCGGCGGCCCGTCTTAGCTGCAAATCCTTTGGTGTGCGCGGGAAACACGCGCCCACCGCGAAGCGCCATTGCAGCTTTACTGATTCTTCAGGGCTATTTGTGGCGCAGGTCTGCTCATTTCGAGCTGATCACTCACTCTTTGGATTTTTGAATCGTACTCTTTAAGGCGCGTGACGACCGCCTCCATCCCATTCTTGAGTTGGCTGATCGCGGCCTGCTGCTTCGCAGCGTCAGATTTTAGTTGCGCGATGGTCGCTTCCTGTTCCTGCACTTTGCGATGTTCCTTCAGGAATTCATTGAGCAACATCGCGTTGATTTGCTCGTAACGGACCGACTCCGCCTGGCCCTTTCCATTGCGTCCCACCAGATCGGAGTTCACCTCAGCCACCTCTTCCGCGATAAGGCCAAAGGCGATCGTCTGCGTCGCATCGTATTCCTTGTTGTAGCGAAAGCTGACTGGTTTGAGCGCGAAGATCGTTTCGCTAGCTTTGTCCATCGGCTGGATGTCGTGCTTATACCGGCGCGAAGATACGTTGCCCCGGCCAAGTCTACTGCTGCTGGTTACAGTAACGTCAGCGGTGTCCCCAACAGGAGGCTGCACGTTAGAGTATATGTTTGCAATGTAGCAGCTATTGGTCGTGTTTGCTCCTGCGGTGCCAATGCAAATAACATGACTCGCAGTCGTCACCGCAGATCCGGCAGAATCGCCCAAGGCGATATTGTTGCTGCCGGTGGTATTGTTGATGAGCGCTCTGTCACCGATCCCTGTATTCGAGGAGCCAGTGGTATTGTAAAGAAGCGCAAACGCTCCGTCGGCAGTATTGCGGTTCCCGCCGCTGACGAAGGGTGGTGCAGTATTTAAAAGCGCCCCCGTACCAGTGGCGGTATTTTCAGATGCGTTTGTGTTGCTAACGAGCGCTCCGGCGCCGATCGCCGTGTTGAAGTTTCCATTGGTATTGGTCCTGAGGGAAATGTAACCAACTGCGGTATTATACCTGCCATCTTCGCCGAGACTAAAAAGCGCATTTTCTCCTTCCGCCGTGTTGCCCCCGGGATAGCCTCCATCGGGCGCCGGAGTGACCGCGCGCGCATTTTGCGAGAATTCAAGACAGGCAATCAGGAGTGCAATAAGAAATGATGGAATTTTTGTTTTCATAAGCGTGGAGTTACAAGGTTGGAAGTATTCCGCCGGCGGTTTTCGCGCCGGCTTTACTCGTTCTACGGAAATGGCGCGGCAAAGTTCTCGAAAATGTGACGCAAACTGGTTTCTTGAAGTACCGATTAGCTCTGTTTGGGAAAAGGAGCGCGGGCATGCTGTTCGCTCCATCTAGAATGTTGCTGGCCAGCCGACTCACCTTCGGTCCATACCGAGCTCGGGAGCAACAGTGCCAAAGCGATGCGTCTTCGCATCGCCTCCAGGCAGCTACGCCGCAACCCAAGGAATCGTACGGCATGCGCTTCGCTTGCCTCGATTGCCTAAGCTCTGGTAATAGCAGCAAGCGCGTTCACGCACTTCGGCGTAGCAAGCAGAGCTGCGACTACAGAAACGCTTCGGCGACGGAATCGGCCAGTTCTTTGCCTTTTCGAGTTAACACGAAATTGCCGTTCGATTGTCGAAGCAACCCGAGCGCAATGAACTCATTTTTTTCTTGCGCGAAACCCTCCAGTTCGGAAGCGGAAACTCCGTCACTGGTGCGCAGCGAGAGCGCGATTCGCTCTATGCGTTTCATTTCGTTTGTCAGATTTTCGGCGCATCCATTCGGTGATTGGCCGGAAACGACGCGGTCGATATAACCGCGATAATCACAGACATTCTGCCACCGCTGTATGCCGACTGTTGAAAACGCGCTCGGGCCAATGCCGAGATAATCTTTGCCCATCCAATAGGCGCGGTTGTGAACCGATGAGAACCCTGGACGCGCATAGTTCGAGATTTCGTAATGTTCGTAACCGGCGTCTTCCAGGAGCGACATCGTCATTTCGAAAAATGCGGCGTCTGCGTCGGCGTCCTGCCGAAACTCGCCGCGCGCGTGGCGTAGGAAGAACTCCGTGTCCTCCTCATACGTGAGGCAGTAGGCGGAGATGTGATCAGGTTGTAACACAATGGTTTTCTTCAACGTCGATCTCCACTGCTCGATCGTCTGGCCTGGTAATCCGAACATGAGATCGATATTGATGTTCGAGAACCGCGCTGCTCGCAGAACATGAAATGATTGCTCCGCTTGCTCTGCGCTGTGTTCACGCCCAAGAACTTTAAGCAACTTGTTGTCCCAGGACTGAACGCCGAGACTGATTCGATTCACTCCGAGCTTGTGAAGAAGCGCTGCCTTGCGCACTGAAACGCTCCCTGGATTGGCTTCGATCGTCCATTCTTCAAGAGATGAGAGATCGAGTTGCTGGTGAAAACCTTCGAGCAGAAATTCCAATTGCGAAGTCGTGAGAGCTGTCGGAGTGCCGCCACCGAAGTAGATGGTTTCAGGTGAAATCGCAAAATTTTCGCGCTGCCGGCCGAGATCGTCCAATATCGCCTGGCAAAATCGCTGTGTCTGCGAACGGTTGAGCAAATCCTTATAAAACGCGCAGTACGGGCAGATACGTGCGCAGAACGGGATGTGAACATAAAGATGCCGAATCATATTATTTTCTCTGACATCATCCCGAGCAGAGGGAGGAACCTCTCACAGCATTTTGGATCACTCTTCTTATTTAGCGTGTTCTAAGCTTCGTGGGCGAGGTCCTTCGCTTCGCTCAGGATGACGGCCAAGTTGAAGAGTTGTGATTTGCCCCGTTACTCATAAAATCCGTTGCCACCGCGAAGCCATCTTGTTGATGCGAAACGTAGCTCTCGTTCTGTCTTGCGCCATTGCCTCCGGGCTGGCGCAGGCACCGCAGCCCACGTCAACACCATCGATTGTGTATTCGGTGCACGATCCCAGCTCTATCAGAGATTACAAGACGAACCCGCGTGTCGTGCATGAGATGGTGAATCGGCTCGTCCTCGCCGCGACTGGCCAGTCGGATGTGGGAAAGGCGTGGGCGTCGCTGGTCTCTCCCGACGACAGAATTGGAATTAAAATCTCCGCGGCAGGCGGCGAACTTTTCACAACGCACCACGACATTGTGAACGCAATCGTAGATGGGCTCGTCGCGGCTGGGCATCCGCGTAGCAGCATTATTGTTTGGGACAGGTCTCTCGGTGGAATCAAGGAGGCCGGCTACCGACCGGGAATGGATGGTTATCAACTGAAAGCAATCGCGCCGCGCGACGGATATGATCCGAAAGCAATCCTGTCTGCCCCTTTATTGGGAAAACTGGTTTGGGGCGATTTCGATTTCCTCGGCGACGCGAGGAAAATGCCAATTCTTTCCGACACCGAGAACACGAGCAATGTAAGTCATATTTCGAACATCGTTTCCACCGAAGTGAATAAGATCATCAATGTTCCGGTGATGAGTGTCAGCGAAACGAATGGAATCGCTGGTTGTATTTACAACATGACAATTCCTAACATCGACAACTGGCGTCGCTTCGCACAAGGCTCTCGTTTTGGCGCAGAAAGCCTTGCGGAAATTTATGCCAACCCACTCATCGCAAAGAAGGTGGTTTTCAATTTGATGGATGGCCTCATCGCACAGTATGCGGGTGGTCCACAGTCGCAGCCGAACTACGCGGTTCATCATGCCACGCTGTATGCAAGCAGGGACCCGATCGCCTTGGACACGATTGCGGTGAAGTATTTGGAACAATGGCGTGCACGCGCGAGTCTGCCTGCGATCGGCCCACTTGCAGCGTATATAGATTCTGCGAGTCAGCTCGGTTTGGGTAACTCGGTGCCGAATCGGATCGAGATCAAAAATGTCGGTCGATGAAATCTCGCGCTGTGGCCGGGTCGGCTTGTCCGCTGCAGCCTCAGCGAGAGCGGATGACCTGGGCCATGGATGATGATCACTTGGTGTTATCGAGTCTCCTCTGCTTACAAGGAACATAAGCGTGCGATCACATCCTTCCATTGGAGCGTTGCGAACAGCGATTCTGCGCTCGGTCTCCCGTTCATTTTATCTTTCGATTCGATTTTTGCCGGCGCAATTACGCGATCCGATCGCACTGGCATATCTGCTTGCGCGAACAACAGACAGCGTCGCCGACACAAGCGAAATTCCCGGGATCGTGCGAATGGAAACTCTGAAAATGCTGTCGCACGGGATTCAAGGCAAAGCTTCGCGAGAAGTCGTTATCGATCTTGTCGCTTCATTTCTACCGCTGCAGGAGAATGCTGCGGAACAAAGGCTGCTCGAGTCGTTGCCGAATTGCTTGGAATGGCTCGAACTAATGGAACGAGCGGATCGCGATGACATCCGGATTGTGCTCGAAAAGATCACACAAGGCCAGATGCTCGATCTACATCGCTTCGATAATCCGGCAGAAATTCGCGCGCTCAGTACCGCAGCTGAATTGGATGAATACACGTATCTTGTCGCAGGCTGCGCAGGAGAATTTTGGACGCGGCTCTGCTTTCGGCATGTCCGAGACTTTGCCAGCCGCAACCAGGATGAGATGCTTGCGCTGGGCAGAGGCTATGGCATGGCACTTCAGTTAATCAATGTTCTGCGCGACGCCGGGAACGATCTCCGAGGCGGCCGATGTTATTTCCCTGAAAACGAGCTTGCCGCAGTCCAACTGACTCCGGCGCAGATTCTGTCCGAGCCGGATCGCTTCCAGCCGATCTTCCGAAAATGGACAAAAAAAGCGAGCGATGCTCTGGCATGCGGGATGCAATACTCGCGTGCGATCCGGAATCTGCGAGTTCGTGCCGCCACGGTTTTGCCGGCGTTGATCGGGGCCCGCACGCTTAAACTGCTGCGTGAAGCTGGGGGTACGGCGCTGCATCGGCAAGTCAAAGTGCCCCGCCGCGAAGTACGGAAAATGATTCTATCGTTAGCTATTCACCTCGCATCGCATAGGCAGATCGATGCGATGTTCAGGGAAGGTAGAGACGATTGACCGCAATCGCCCGCATCGCTCGGCCACATCAGCGTCGCGGGCCGTTCAGGTGAACCAGCCTACCTGAAATAATTTCGTTGTCTCTCGTTGATGGGCTTTCCGAGTCGCTCGAGCACTTGCAGCATGTCTTCCCAGACTTTCCGTTTCTCGGAAGGCGCTTGGTTCCGAAGCAAGTAGGCAGGATGATAAGTAATCATCAATGGCGTCCCGTTGTATGAATGCCAGCGCCCACGCAATTCGCGCATTGTCCCCCGTGTGCCGAGCAAACCTTCCACTGCGACTGTGCCCAGTGCGACCAGGACTTTCGGCTGAATAATGTCGATCTGTTCGACGAGATAAGGGCGACACGTCTGCATCTCTGCCGGCGTCGGCGCACGGTTTCCAAATGAGCCGGCCGGCATGTCCGGCCGGCATTTAAGAATATTCGCGATGTAAACATCCTCGCGCGCGAAGCCCATCGCCTTGAGAATTTTGGTCAGCAATTGTCCCGCGCGTCCAACAAATGGTTCGCCTTGCTTATCTTCATCCGCGCCGGGCGCTTCGCCTATGAACATGATTTCGGCGTCAGGGCTGCCAATGCCAAAGACGGTTTGCGTGCGCGATCTGGCCAGATGCGCGCATTTTGTACAACCACTAACGCGTTCGCGAACCGACGCGAGCATCTCTGCCTTGCCAGGCGCAACGAACTGCAATTGCGCCAGCGCTCTTCTCGACGCGCGCGGCGCGTGCACGCTTGTCTCTCGAATTTTCTCTAGCGCGCCGATGACAAGATCAAGAGCCGGCTGCATCATTGGAGTCGATCATCCAAAATTTTGCGCACGACTGCAAACTGTTTGTAGGGGAGCGCGGGCATGTTGCCCGCAAACCGTTTGTGTCGCTTCAAACGAAGGCAACGAATTTCTCTTTTGAGGTCAAAAGAATCGTCCGGCAAAATGCCGGACGGAGCGGGCAACATGCCCGCGCTCCCCTTCGCAAGAGCATGGAGACGCGGTAGGGTAACTGGGAGAGAATGAGTTCGAGACTCAGCGATTACGATTATGATTTACCGCGGGAATTGATTGCGCAGCGGCCGCCAGAGCACCGCGGCGATTCTCGAATGATGGTGCTGCACCGTCACACACAAACGATCGAGCATCAGCAATTGCGCGAACTAAAAACATTTTTGCAACCGGATGATCTCCTCGTTTTGAACGATACGCGAGTGCTGCCCGCGCGACGCTTCTCCAACAATGGCGCGGTTGAGTTTCTGTTTCTCGAACGCCTTGGCCCAAGGCGTTGGAAGTGCCTGGTCAAACCGGGTCGCAAAATGCGCATCGGCGACACTGCAATGATTGGCAACGCGACGTTACAAGTGGAGGAAATCACCTCCGATGGCGAGCGCATCGTGGTATTAAGCAACGATGTCGATCTTTATTCCGGCGGTTCGATGCCGTTACCGCCTTACGTTGGACGCCAAAGCGATGCTGAGGATGCGGCGCGTTACCAAACTGTTTTCGCGCAAACACCGGGCGCGCTCGCAGCGCCCACTGCCGGTCTTCATTTCACCCCGGAAATTTTGAGTAAAATTCCGCACACCTTCGTGACGTTACACGTAGGGACCGGAACATTCCTGCCTGTGCGATCAGAGAACATTGCTGAGCATCGCATGCACGCCGAACGTTTTTCTATTTCTACTTCTGCCACCGCCAGGATCAACGCGGCCAGCCGAATCGTGGCTGTTGGCACAACGGTGGTGCGCGTGTTGGAATCGGCCAAGCGCTACCACGGAAAACTCATCGCGCAAACTGGTTCCACAGACATTTTTATTTATCCGCCGTACCAGGTTCAAGCCGTCGATCTTCTGCTGACTAATTTTCATTTGCCACGCTCGACTTTGCTCATGCTGGTGAGCGCATTTGCAGGCCGCGAATGTTTGCTCCGCGCGTACGAGGACGCGATTCGCGAACGCTATCGCTTTTACAGCTACGGCGATTGCATGTTGATCCTGTGACTCTTTCTCTTCCGCGTCCTCTGAATCTTCCTCCAAAAGAGACAAAGAATCAGAAGCAGACGAGGGAAAGAGGAAGATTGCGAGCTCACAGATTGTGCTATTTTCCGCTCGAATGCCGAATCAACCTAAAGGCGAACTGGTGATTCAAACGATTGCCATGCCAAAGGATACAAATCCGAAGGGCGACATTTTTGGTGGATGGCTGACATCGCAAATGGACTTGGGCAGCGGAATCCTTGCCGCGAAAACTGCACAGGCGCGAGTCGTTACCGTGGCGATGGAAGGAATGTCATTTCTCCAACCGGTGCGGGTAGGGGACACAGTCAGATGTTATGCACGGGTGGAGAAAATCGGCCGGACTTCGATGACTATTCCAGTGGAGGTATGGGTAACTCGGTACATGACAGGCGAGGAACTCCGCGTCACACATGGCGTTTTTACTCTCGTTGCTGTCGATGAATCCGGGAAACCGATTCCGGTAAAACGCGCGAGCGCTTAACAAATGACGAATGACGAATGACGAAGGAATGACGAAATGCAAATGTCAGCTGCGAGCGCAGGATACACATTGATGTCACATGATGTGACATAAAACTGTCCTTTCCCGAGGCCGCTAATTCGCATCGATGACCCAGTTCGCTTATCTTTTCGAGCGGTTTCCCTCCTTCGGACAAACGTTTTGCTATCGTGAAGTTGCGGAGCTGCATCGGCAAGGCGTCACGCCGTCAATTTTCTCCATTCGGAATCCGAAAGACGAGCCGCCGCAGGACTGGGACGAACGCATCGTCAAGCGTGTGCATTATCTGCCCGAGGAGAAGGAATTGTTGGATGATGTTCGGCGAGCTTCGAGAAAGGGAAAACTCACTGCCGAAATTATCGCTGCTCTCGATGAATGGGGCCGGCGCACCGATTTCCTTCGCCTTTATCAGGCTGTCTATATCGGGCTGCGCCTGCAAGAAGCGGGGATTAGCCACGTTCATGCGCACTTCGCCGGGATGGCGGCTCGCACCGCTTTCTGGATTCGCAGATTTTTCCCAATCACGTTTAGCTTCACCGCGCACGCCAACGACATTTTTGCGCCGCGAAATTTCGAGATCGGTCTGGATAAACTTGTCGAAGCGGCGCATGTAATTGTTACTGAAACCGATTACGCGGAAAAGTTTTTGCGAGAACGTTTCCCAGAACGCGCCGATCGAATTCACCGCATTTACAATGGCTTGAACCTTGCCGAATTCGGATGCGCGGATTTTTCCTCAACTCCGCCGTTGATCGTGACAATAGGTCGTTTGATTGCCAAAAAGGGTTTTACCAATTTGATTCGCGCCTGCCGATTGCTCGCCGACGATGGAAAACCGTTTCGGTGTGAGATCATCGGCGAAGGCCTGCTCGAGAAAGAGTTAGCCAAGCAGATAAAGGACTTTGCTCTCCAGGAATCTGTTCAGCTACTTGGCGCAAAACCGCAGCATGAAATCAGAGAACGCCTCGCCGCGGCGAACCTTTTCGTCCTGCCGAGCGTGGCCGATCCTGATGGCGGCATGGACAATCTGCCCACGGTCATCATGGAAGCGATGGCGTCTGGATTGCCGGTCGTCTCGACCACGCTCGGCGGTATTCCAGAAATGGTCATTGAAAACGAAACAGGTTTTCTGGTGCAACCGGGCGATGCCGTTGCGCTGGCTGGTGCGATTGAAAGGATGACTAATGATCCTTCGTTGGCACAAGAGCTCGGCAAATCTGGTTACGAGCGTGCTCAAAGACTTTTTTCGATTGAGAAGAACATGCGCGAGTTGTGCGCGCTGCTCCCAAGCAGCTGATACAGCTGCCGCTACAGCAAATCACGAACGCAATTAACCGCGCGCAAATAAACATCGTGCGGTCCGCCGCGCATCAGTTCCGCACTCATCAAGCTCACCGGATCGTTCTTTCCCGCGGGCATCAATTGCGGCGTGCGCTTCTCACCCGGTTTCCCGCGCGAAACTTCAAGGAGATCGCCGCACTTGGCATGAGTCACCAGAAATTCCACCTCCGACGTTTCCAAGGCCACTTCTGTAACCGGCTCTCCAGGGCGTTCGCGCAGTTGGATGTCGATCTTCCGATTCGATGGACCAACGAATCGAAGCTTGTCCTCCATATCTGTTTTCTCACAGCGCCAGCTTAGTTGCGCCGCAAGCCAGCCAGCAAAGAGGAGAGCAGTCGATCGGAACCCGGGCGCGAAATCAATTCGCACCTTTTGAATTTTGGCAAAATGATGATACGAGGCCGGATGATCAAAGAATTGCGCGAGCGCGAAGCGAAAAGCGTCCAATCGCGTCCAATTCAGGTCGCAAAGCACAATGCGCTGTTTTGCTTCCTGCTGCGCAGACTCCACCGAGTGCATGTGCGTGCGAAAATCATCCCACGCCTGGCTGTCGTAAATGACACGATCGACCCACGCCCAAAGTTGCGGATCCATCGGCTCACGGAATTCCTCCTGCCACCAGAGGTAGAATGGCAAGTCCGAATCCAGATGCGAGAAAACAATACTCGGCAGCAGAGTCGTACACATGCCTTTGAGCAGGAACGAAATTTGTTCGGAGCAAACTTGCTTACTGCCGGCACGGCTAACGTGGCAATGGGCGCTAACCCAGGCTTCCACGCGATTCTCTTTCGCTTTGCAATCAGCTTCGATGACAATGGCGCGACAGGCGTGGTTCTCAGCAACTCTCGCGATCAGCGGTGTATTTTTTTCCAGTGATCCAGCTTCCTCGCAATAAACGGCCAGGTTGACGAGCGAGGCACGCGTCGCTGCGCCTTCGCTTTCCTGCCAAAGCTTTTTTAGTTCCTGGTCGATCCTGCCGATCTCAACAGGAAGGCCTAACGAATATGTTTCAGCGATAGCGGGCATAGTTACAAAGCGCGGTCATCCTGAGCGGATGCGAAAGATCTCGCATCGAAGTTTGATGTGTCCCGATCTGTGAGGTCCCTCGCTGCGCTCGGGATGACACTCCGAATGAAAATGGTCACAATACTCACAATCTCCTCCACGCCCGACCATCACGCGCCAGCAAATCATCGGCTGCTTCTGGTCCCCACGATCCCGCGGGATAAAAGTACAACTCGGGTGCGTCTCTTTTTGCTGCCCACGCCTCCTCGATTGTATCGATGAAAGCCCAGGCGTGCTCGACCTCGTCGCGACGCGCAAATAACGTCGCGTCGCCACTCATTGCATCGAGCAGCAGACGTTCGTACGCTTCCGGACTCGCTTTGCCGAAAGATGTTCCATAATGGAAATCCATTTTGACGGGCTCGATGCGAAAACTGGCGCCTGGCACCTTGGCATGAATCCGCAATGAAATTCCCTCGTCGGGTTGAATCCGAATGACGAGCACATTTAGATCACACAAATCTTTGTTAAACAGAACCGCCGGCGCTTTTTTGAAATGAATTGAAATCTCCGTTGCCGATTTCGGAAGCCGTTTCCCGACGCGCATGTAAATCGGCACGTCCGCCCATCGCCAGGTATCGATGAAAAGCTTTAACGCGACGAAAGTTTCTGCTTGTGAATCCGGTTTGACGTTTTTCTCCTGCCGGTAGCCCACCACCGGGTCGCCGTGGATCGCGCCTTTGGCGTACTGGCCGCGCACAACATTGGCCGCGATTTCATTGCGCGACCAACGACGCAGTGATCGCACCAAATGATTCTGCACCATGTCGCGCAAAGCGCCTGCGCGTTCGTAAAAGCCGGCGCGAGTTTCAACGCCCAGCGTTTCCGCCGCTGTGATTTGCACCTGGTCGATGTAGTGCGTGTTCCAGAGTGGCGCGAAAATCGCGTTCGCGAATCGCAGGACTAAGATGTTCTGCGCCGTTTCCTTGCCCAGAAAATGGTCAATACGATAAGTTTGCTCTTCGGCGAAGGAATTGCGGACGAGGCGGTTGAGTTCGCGCGCTGAGGCAAGATCGGTTCCGAACGGTTTTTCGAGGATCACACGAGCCCAGCTTCCCTTGCACGTCTGATTCAAGCCGGCGGCTTTTAGGTGC
>WNGK01009197.1_pt1 | contig 17708 bp, 20 predicted proteins | sample 5400601 | NCBI WGS metagenome assembly WNGK01 (sample SAMN13153376, study PRJNA577476) | soil metagenome | isolation source: 60 cm soil or saprolite under Garry oak tree replicate 1 | place: USA:California | collected 2016-06-15
TCAAGCTCGGCAGCGGGCGCAAATCGGATGTGACTAACGCCGAAGAAAAACTCGCTGAGCTTAAGGCGCCGAAGAACTAGCTCGCATAAAGTCCACAACGACCACAGAGGAGAACTACTGATAAACAGTTCGTGTCCTCTTTGTTGTTCATGCGAGGCAATTGTCGTCTGTGCTCAATACCCAGCCGCCTGCCCGTCTTTGTGCGATGTCGGATTTTTGCTTCCCAATTGGCAATTTGTTCCCCAGGCTGAGAACCCCGCGAAGCTTGAAGCGCGGAGAAATTAGGTTGAACAATGGTCACGCTGCGCGCGTATCCAAACTCGGTTGATGCTGGAATCGCCAAGTCGATATTGGACGAGCACAACATTTTTGCACTTTGGCGGACGAAAATGCCAATGTTTATGGCGGCGCGCCGTTCGCTATGCCAGTGCGACTGTTGGTGAATGAGGAGCAAGCCGATGAAGCTTCGTGCATTCTGGCTACGATGGCTCAACCGGATTCGGATCAGATCGAACAGCTGAAGAAGGCGGAGCAAGAGAGCTTTCCGAAAAACGAATCAGCCGATATTCTTCAGGAGCTAAAAAAAATTCGCGGTTGGACTGAAACCAACACCGTTTTCGTCGTTCTGTTGCTTGCCGGTCTCGTTTTCTACTTTCTCATCCAGTTGTCCTCGCCGGCGTCGACACGCTCACGGCAACGCCAGGTCGAATCGTGGAACACAGCCCGGACTGCCTTGGATAATTTTCAATACGACAAGGCGGCTGAAATTGCGCAGCGGCTTACGGAAAAGACGCCAAACTATTATTACGGCTACGCCTACCAGGGTTACATCGCATTGGAGAGGAACCAGCTAAAAGATGCAGAAGGCTATTTCGCGCGTGCATACGAATTGTTCCCCACCGACGAGGCCAAGCAGCCGCTGGAAGCAGTAAGGAAACGGCTGGCGGCCGAAAGTCCAAAGTAACCGATATGCTTGGACAGGCGCGGACAAACGCTCGGCCTAACAACTCAGTATCCAGCGGCCATTCCGTCTTTGCGCGATTCGCTGGCGCCGACGTAAACGCGCCGGCCACCGTGCATTTCGACTTTTATGGCTTGATAACCGCCGTAGCCCCCGACGTCGAAACGCACATCGTGCCCTTTCTTGCGCAGCTCGCGCACGCTTTCGTACGGAATGCCGCTTTCAACTTCGACGTAGCCGCCGTTCTCCATTTTTTCGCCGGTCGGTTCGTTGTCGCCTTCGTGGTGCCAGCGGGAGGCGTCGCCGGCTTCCTGCACATTCAAACCAAAGTCAATCTGGTTAGTGAGTACCTGCACGTGTCCCTGCGGCTGCATATCGCCACCCATCACGCCGAATGCTTCCCATGGTTTGCCATCTTTCATCACGAACCCTGGAATGATGGTGTGAAAGGGGCGTTTTCCCGGCGCGTAAACATTCGCGTGCTCTGGGTCCATGGAAAAAAGTTCGCCCCGATCCTGAAACATGAATCCAAGACCCGGCACGACGATCCCACTGCCCATGCCGCGATAATTACTTTGGATGAGCGAGACCATATTGCCTTCATCGTCCGCCGTGCAGAGATAAATCGTGTCGCCTTGATCCAGCAGCCCCGTTTGTAGCGGCAGTCGTGTCGGCTGCGAAGCGGTCGGATTTGCAGGCGGCACGCCTGTCTCTACGGTTTTCGCCGCGCGATTTGGATCAATTAATTTGCGACGCTCTGCTGCATACGTTTTCGACAGAAGACCTGCCAGTGGAATCTTCGCGAATGCGGGATCTGCATAAAATTTCGCGCGATCCGCCCACACGATTTTCTTCGCTTCAATCATCGTGTGCAGTGCCTCGGGTGAATTGCGTCCCATGACGCGGAGATCGAATCCTTCCAGAATGTTCATTATTTGCAACGCGGCAATACCCTGACCGTTTGGCGGAAGCTCAAACACGTCATAACCGCGATAGTTCGCCGAGACGGGCTCGACCCATGTTGAGTTATGCTTCTCGAAATCGGTTTTCCGCAGGAAACCACCGTTAGCACGCATAAACGCGTCGATTTTGTCGGCGACCTCACCTTTGTAGAAACCATCGCGCCCTCGCTCGCCGATCAGTCGCAACGTTCTCGCCAACGCTGGATTTTTGAAAATGTCGCCTTTTGCAGGTGTGCGGCGCGCGGCACTTGGAGCCGGCACGCCCTCGCGCCGCTCTGCGTCGGGCGATTCATCGGCCCCGGCGTGGGCCCGCTCCCCCGGCAGCGTGTACGTTTCCAGAAATGCGCCGGGCAATCCTTTATACAGGCGTGGACCGAATGCCCAGTAGTACGCAATCAAATCGGTGACTGGAAAACCTTCCTCGGCATAACGAATCGCCGGGGCGAGATCATCGCTTAATTTTAATTTGCCGAATTTCTTGTGCAGTTCCGCCCACGCATCGACACAACCGGGAACACTGATTGGCAGCATGCCGAGCGGCGGAATCGTCTGGCGATCCAACTTAGCCAGTTCGGCTTTCATCTGGTCATAACTCAGACCAAGCGGCGAACGACCACTTCCGTTGATGCCGTAGAGTTTGTTTTCTTTCGCGCTGTAAATGATGGCAAATAGATCGCCCCCGATCCCATTCGAAACGGGCTCCATCAAACCGAGCGTCGCGTTTGCGGCGATCGCCGCATCGACTGCACTGCCGTCGCGCTTTAGGATATCAAGTCCAACTTGGGTGGCCGTCGGAATACTGGTGCAGACCATTCCATGGGTCGCCAAAACTTCCGATCGGGTCGCAAAATTTTTGCCGGTAATGCGATCGATCTGCGCATCCAAAGATGAACCGACCGCTAAGGCGAGAAACGCAAAACTCACTCGCTGAACGCCGCGCATCTCTGACATTAAGGCGCTCTGTGGAAAAAGGGCACTTGAATTTTAGGCTCGCGGCTATATTGGATTGCCGCCGCTAATGAAAATTTCTACGGATGACCAGCGAGCGATCGGACTGATTTCGTTCTGCATCGGGGTCCTTTGTTTCCTGATCGGCCTCGCTGCGCGACTTAAAGAAAATTATCACGGCCGTACTGAGATCTCGTCCACGGGTTTCACCATCGCCATCCTCCTCGCGGCGATCGGCGGGATCCTGTTTTTGGTTTCATTGAAAAAGAAGAGCGGCTGAGGGCGATTGCCCGAAGCTTACGGCTTTCTGCGAAACGCGCGCAGGGTCGCGCGGTATCTCACACAGACGGCCCCACAATCAAATTCAAAAAAACGCCCGGCAGCGGCCGTTTCGGATCGCTGCCTTTGCTTGTCGCTGTCAACGAGCGAAGAATTAGTCCTCGTCCATTTCGTCGCGAGGCCCCGGCCCCTTGCGCGCATTCATCTTGCCTCGACGAGCATTTTGATTCTCATCGAGCTTCTTTTGCTGTTCGGCCGTGAGCAACGGACGGATCTGCGACGCAGTGCTGGTGATGACCGACTTCATTTTCTGCATGGCCTCCCGATGGATCTCAGCGATTTGTGGCTTGGCTTGATCAATTAGCGGTTGAACCTTGGCCTGTTGATCGGGCGTCAAGTTTAGCCCCTCTGTTAATTGTTCAAGTCGGTGCCCTTTGGCGCCCCCTCTGGCGCCGCCGCCACGGGGGTTTTGGGCTTGCACGACGGAGAAGCCGCCAAGAATAATTAGGCCTGCGGTCGCAAGCGTGAGAAAGTTTCGTTTCATGATTCGTACTAAGACAGTGGAGTGGCTCGGTCAAGGTGGCAAAAAGCTGATTGGGAGCGTGTCCGACGGATCAAGTCTTAACATTCTCGCCAGGGGTCTCAGCTCTCATGTATTGACAAAGTGAGGCGGCGACGTTTCCAAAACGCCGCCGTTCCCACCCCCCGAGCAACCGAAGTTATTCCTGCGTTGCGTCGTGAAGCTCTTTTTGGGCGTTCATCATGTCTTGATGCGCCTTCTGGACGCCGTCGAGTTTCTTCTGCTGATCCGCCGTCAGGATTGGCCGAATTTGCGACACAGCGCCCTCGATCACGGTTTTCATTTTCTGCATCGCCTCCTGGTGAATGGCGGCGATTTGCGGTTTGGTCTGATCAAGGATGGGCTGAACCTTCGTTTGCTGTTCAGGCGTGAGGTTCAAACTATCGGTGAGCTCGTGAAGACCAAATGCGTGCCCGTGCGCGCACCCGACCCCGGACCCAGCCTGGGCTTGGGCCATGATAAAGCCGCCCAGGGCGATGACGCCGGCCGCTACAACTGCTAGTACGTTTCTTTTCATAGTAGGTTTCATTTTTTGTTTGGAAGCGTTTCTTTGCGCTTCTGAAAGACATGACCGCACGCAGGCTGCAGCGGTTACAAAAACTTTTTTTCCGAGATTGTAGCGACGGTCGCCGCGGCGAATGCCGAACGCATAGGTGCTTGGCACCAGCACCTCCACACGAGAAGTTGTAACCAAAGCGCGGCTGCAACGGTCATGTGTACTGGTGTGGACGCGCTCTCGATCACATGGATGATTCTGACGCAGGCGCCCTGGTTAATGCTGCGCTTCAAAACGACGATGAGGCAGCGCGCAAGCTGGTGCGACGGCTTTATCCGCTGGTGGCCAGGATCGTTCGCGCGCATCGGCCGCGTCGAACCGCGGAGGAGGACATTTGCCAGATGATTTTCATTAAAGTATTCCAAAAATTATCGCAATTTTCCGGCAACGTACCGCTGGAGCATTGGGTCTCGCGTGTGGCGGTTAACACCTGCCTGAACCAAATTGAATCGGAGAGAGTGCGACCGGAAGTGCGTCAGGCTGATCTGAGCGTCGAAGAACAAGCGGTGATCGAAAACCTGACGAGCTCGACCAACGAACTGCCTCCTGACCAGCGGTTCGCATCACGTCAACTGGTGGAGCATCTTTTGGCAACGCTGAAGCCAGTCGAGCGGCTGGCGATTGATTTGCTATATTTGCAAGGACGTTCCGTGGAAGAAATCCGTAAGATCACCGGCTGGAGCGCGGCGCTCGTTAAGGTGCGAGCCTTTCGGGCCCGACAGAAAATGAAACAACAGCTCGTGAAAATTTCAGCGAAGGAAAACCAATGAAGAGCGACAATATCGATCGGTTGCTGCGATCTGCCGCGCAGAGTGGCGAAGAGCATTCCGCGGCGATGCCATTCGGGTTCGACACTCGCGTGGTCGCGCTCTGGCGCGCCGCTTTGCCAACGAGCAATGGCCTGATGCAACTGCTTCGACGCGTGGCTGTGTTATCAGCGGCGGTGATCATTATCTCCACGCTGGCAACGGTCCGTGAAGCCAGACAAAGCCGGCAGCAATACAGCGAGCTCACGAATGAATTCGCCATCGCGGATAGGGCGATCCAGGATGAGTTTTCGCAATGAACAGCGCGTTAAAGTGGAAACTTATTGCAGGATTTATTCTTGCATTCGTTGCGGGTGGAATCACCGGCGCTGCTGTGGGAGGAATGCACGCTCGACACGTTTTCTTTGAATTTCACCATCCTGAACTGATTGGCGTTAGAATGATGGAGCAGTTTCGTTCAGAGCTTAATTTGACGCCCGAACAAGTGGCAAAAATTTCTCCCATTATCGATAAAACGGCCGCAGAGCTACAAAAGGTGCGACGCGACACCGGCGGCCGCGTCCGAGAGATTTGGATGGAAGCGCACCAGCAAATAGCTGGGAATCTCACAGACGAACAGCGGCAAAAACTGCTACAAATGAAAGAGCACCACCATCAGTGGCGCCATCGGCACGGCCTGCCCGAATTTTCTCCCGAGATGTCACCGACTCGGTAGCGGACCATGGAGGCCAGAGCTCCGGCGACGCGTATCGCATGCTTCGCACCAGTCCAGGCTTGCAGAGCTCGCTCATCCATCTGGACCCGCGCACTCGTTAGAGACGCACGCCGTTTTCGAAAAAAATTCGCTCGCGTTCGACGTCCGCCCCGCGGCTAAGGAAAAGATCGCGGATTTCGGGCGTATGATAGCCGCCGTTGTAAAGGGGGTTTAGTCCGAAAAAGATCTTGCCGCCCGGAGCGAGACGCGCCTGCAAATCGTGCAGTAGAAAATCCCATTCCGCTGTTCCCCAGCGTTCTTTGGAGGGATGATAGAGATTAAAATTGACCGAGAACGCCGTGATCCAATCGAGCTTTTCCCCGAGATCGGGGAGCGGCTCGAATGCATTGATCCGATACACGAGTCGCGGAACTTCAAACAGTTCCAGCAGTTCGCCAAACAAGGGAACGCGCTCCACATCGAGGCCCAGGACGGAGTGGCCGAGGTTCTTCAGAATGAACAAAAAGAATCCGCCGCCGCAACCCAGGTCCAGCACACGTTTGGGCGATGAGCGATGGAGATTCAAATCCTGCACCCGCTCGCGATTCAATTGGAGCCACGGCTCGATGTTTGCGTATTTGGCGTAACCGGCGGTGGAATTCATATAGCGCTGCTGGATTTCGCGCGCGCGTTCCCGATCGATGTGCGCCAGCATTGGCGCGAGCGGAACGCGAAAAAGAGAGCGTTGCGCCCTGCGCCAGCCCCGCCGGTACGTCAGCGGTTCGGTAAACTTCAGGATCTTACGCGAAATTTTCATTTCAGAATCGACGAACTGTAGGGCAATCGCACCGGTTGCCAACCGAAGCGACGGCAGGCGATGCGCCCGCCCTACAACTTCTCCATGATCTTCCGCAAAAGTCCCGGGCCGCGGTAAACGAATCCGGTGTATAGCTGAATGAGCTGAGCGCCAGCCTGAAATTTCTCGCGAGCAGACGCTGCGTTGCAAATCCCGCCGGACGCAATGATTGGAATTCTGGATCGCGCAGCAATTTCACGAACCAACGCCGTCGATTTTTCTTTCAGTGGCGCTCCACTCAAGCCGCCTGCCTGATCCAGCTGCGGTGGAACCGAGGAATGATCCAGCGTGGTATTCGTCGCGATGATTGCGGAAACGCCGTTGTCCTCACAGACGGTCAGAATGGGTTGCAGTTCAGCGGGCGAAAGATCGGGTGAAATTTTCACCACGACCGGTTTTTGAGTTGCTGCTGGTTCATTGCCGATCGCGCGCAGTAACTCTGAAAGTCTTTGAGGCTCCTGCAACTCGCGCAGACCCGGTGTGTTTGGAGAACTGACATTCAGCGTGACGTAATCGGCAAAATCCTGAAGCAATCGAAACGAGTAGAGGTAATCGTCTTTCGCTTGTTCGAGCGATGTCGCGCGCGATTTCCCGATGTTGATTCCAACTGGGACCGCCGGCCATCGTTCGTCGTTGCGGAGCCTGCGCAGCCGATCTGCGATCGCGTCCGCGCCATCATTGTTAAACCCGAGCCGATTTATCAGCGCTTGTTGGGCAGGTAATCGAAAGATCCGCGGCTTGGGATTGCCCGGCTGCGCTTTAGCAGTCACGGTCCCGATCTCGATGAACCCGAACCCGAGCGCAGCCCACGCAGGAAGAGCAACACCGTTCTTGTCCAGGCCGGCGGCAAGTCCAATCGGATTTGGAAAATTGAGACCAAAGAGTGTTTTTGGTTTCGACGACGGCCGAAAACATCTGAGCACCCGCAGCGCGAGACCAAAGTGCGACGCACTGCCCAGCAATGCTACGGTGAAATGATGCGCAGCTTCAGCATCCAATGAAAACAGCAGCGGCCTAACGAGGCGTTCGTAGAGATTCTTCATCGCAGGATGGTTTTACTCGTGATTGTCCTCGTACTCGTGCGCGTTGATCGACCGTGGCATTGGCTTCCAGCCAATTCCCTTATCGGCAGGGATGCCGATGCCACATTTATTTTCCTATGCAAAACTGGCTGAATCCGCGCCCGATCGCATGATTCGAGAGCGCGGCGCAGGCAATCGCGGTGCCGCGTATTGATGGCAATCGCGCTTTCCGGCCTCAGATTTTGTCGGCGGATGCGCGCCAGAATTTCTTTTTGCAAACGAGGCAGCCCTTCTCCGGTTACGCACGAAATTCGTAACGCCGGGAAATCTTTCCAGTCGTTGTTCTCGGGCAAATCGCTCTTATTCAGAACGACAATTTCCGTCGGATCACTCGTTTGGCCGTTGAAATATGCCGGCTTGGGCGCGTTGCGCTCAGCGATGTGCAGACGCAAGTCTGCCAGTTGTAACGACTTTTCGGTGCGGGCAATTCCTTCCCGCTCCAGTTCGCTTTCCGAAGCGCGCAGGCCCGCAGTGTCGAGCAAGCGAATCGGCACGCCCTCCAGGTTCACAGTCTCTTCGATCGTGTCGCGCGTCGTGCCGTGGATGTCGCTGACGATCACGCGATCGTAGCCAAGCAGGCGATTGAGCAAACTCGATTTGCCGGCATTCGTTGCTCCATAAATCACCACCCGCACACCTTCGCGCAGCACCCGACCTTGATCGGCGGTTGTGAGCAACGCCGCAATTTGGGCGCGAATGGAGTCGAGTCGGGCGCACAACATCTCGTCTTCGTCCGGATCGATGCCTTCCTCCGGGAAATCGATGGACGCATTGATATGCGCGAGCAGCGCGATCAATTCATCGCGGATCCTGCGAATCTGATCGCCGAGCCTGCCTTCGAGTTGTTCGGTAGCCGAACGCAGCGCCAAATCGGTCCGGGCACGAATCAAATCGATCACGGCCTCGGCCTGGGTGAGATCCATTTTGTCGTTGAGAAACGCGCGCTCTGTGAATTCGCCGGGACGCGCTGCTCTCGCCCCTGCGCGCAGGCAGGATTCCAGAACTTTCGCCGAAACCAGCGTGCCGCCGTGACAACTGATCTCCACCAAATCGTCGCCGGTGTAACTGCCGGGAGCACGATGCACCGAGAGCACCACTTGATCGATCAACTGATTTTCTGCGCTGACAATTTCGCCCAGATGCTGGACGTGTGACGCAAATCGCGACGGCTGTTCTTTGCCGCGAAAAATCTTATCGGCGATTTCAATCGCGTCTGCGCCGGAAATGCGGACGAACGCAATCGCGCCTTCACCAGGCGGCGTAGAAATCGCGGCAATCGTGTCGGAAGCGGTCATAGGTTGGCACCCAAATTGTAGGGCAGCCGCTGCAGTTGCCAACCGTGATGGCATGGATCTTGGTACGGACGGCGCGCTGCGCCGGGCCGGACGCGGCGCGTCGTCCCTACCTATGCTCCCACAGCACTTCCCTCAACGCCGCGATCAGTTTTTTGTTCTCCTTCATTGTTCCTACCGAAATGCGGACCCATTCCGGCAGGCCATACCCTTTGAGCGGCCGTACGATGATTTTCCCTCGCAGCAACTCCTGGAACACCGCACAACCGTCGCCAACGTTTACCATCACAAAATTCGCCACGGCCGGCACAAAAGGAATGCGCATCTCGGCAAATTGTTCCTGCAAATAAGCGCGGCCTTCGTCCATAACGCGTTTCGTTTCGCGCAGGTGCCCTTCATCCCCGAGCGCCGCGAGCGCGCCCGCCTGCGCGATGCTGTTTATGTTGAATGGCTGTCTCGTCTTGTGAAGCACTTCGATTATATCCGACGGCGCAACAGCGTAACCGATTCGGAGGCCAGCAAGGCCATGAATTTTCGAGAACGTCCGCAGCACAATTACGTTCCGGCCTTCCCGGACGAATCGAAGGGTGTCGGGCGGATCATCGAGAAATTCAAAATATGCCTCGTCGAAAATGACAATGACTTTATCCGGGACCAGCGACATAAAGTGATCGATTGCGCCCTGTGAAACCAATGTGCCGGTTGGATTATTCGGGTTCGGAATGAAGATGAGCCGCGTTTTTGCCGTGATCGCCCGCAGCGTCGCGTCCAGATTCTGCTGATAATCGGGGGTCGGCGTTTCAATCGTGCGCACCCCGAAAGCGGTTGCGAGCAGTTTGTAAACGATAAACGCGTACTGGCATGTGATTACGTCATCGCCCGGATTCACGAACGCGTGGCCCAGAAATTCGATTATTTCATTCGATCCATTGCCGAGGATCACGTTCTGGGGTTTTAGGCCAAGCTTCGCTGCGACCGCCTTGCACAGGTAGAATCCGCTGCCATCGGGATAAAGATGCGCATTATCGAGCGCAGATCGCATCGCTTCAATCGCTTTGGGAGAAGGCCCCAGAGGATTCTCATTCGAAGCGAGCTTGACGATTTCAGCCGGATGGATGCCCAGCTCGCGCGCGGTTTCTTCGATCGGTTTTCCGGGTTCGTAAACGGCGAGACTCCGCAGTTGTGGACTCGCGAGATCCCAGATCGACGTCATTCGCGGAGAGTAAATGGAAGTCGCAGACTTTCCAATGGCTGTCTTTCTTTGGTCTTGCCCGCAAAACACTGAGCCTGCGCATGTCGATGATGGACTGGGGAACGCGTGACGAACGCCCGGCTGCCTGATAATTTCCTTGCGACGTGATCTTACCCTGAGTTTTCTATGTGGATGGGCGTCCCACATGATCCAGCAGCTTCGGCCTATGACCATCTCGGGAAAGGCCTGCGCCGGAGCGATCTCGATCCGAATCCGATCAGACAATTTGCTAACTGGTTTACCGCCGCGATCGAGGCCGGTATTCGGGATGTGAATGCAATGAGTCTCGCCACCGCAGGTGCCGATGCAAGACCATCAGTGCGGATCGTCCTATTAAAAAGTTTCGACCAAGACGGATTCATCTTCTTTACCAATTACGACAGCGCGAAAGGGAAACAGCTCAAGGCGAATCCGTACGCCGCGCTTGGGTTTTACTGGATCGAACTCGACCGGCAGATTCGCATCACCGGAAAAGTGCAGAAGACTTCACGCAAAGAATCGGAAGCGTATTTTCATTCGCGTCCGGTCGGGAGCCAGTTGGGTGCCTGGGTCTCGCGCCAAAGCACAGTGATCGACGCCCGGCGTGTGCTCGACGCGCGAATGGCAGAGATGACCGAGCGGTTTGGCAACAAACGGATTCCATTGCCACCGCACTGGGGCGGTTATCGACTGAAACCCGATATCATCGAGTTTTGGCAGGGGCGGCTGAATCGGCTGCACGATCGCTTTCGGTACACGCGGCTGGGGGACGACTCGTGGCAAATTGATCGGCTGGCGCCGTGAGAAATGATGAATGACCAATGTCTAATGACCAAGGAATGACGAAACCCGAATGACGAAGGCTCGCTTCTTGCCCTTTCGTCATTTGAGCATTCGAGTTTCATTCGTCATTCGTCATTCCTTCGTCATTAATAACGGGACGATTTATGAAGAATCCCGATAGCAGAATCCAGATCGTCCATGGCGACATCACCAAACTGGATGTTGACGCAATCGTGAACGCTGCGAACAGCACGCTTCTTGGCGGAGGCGGAGTCGATGGTGCGATTCACCGCGCCGCCGGCACCGAACTGCTCGCGGAATGCCGGGCCCTTGGCGGTTGTGAACCGGGGAAAGCGAAGATTACTCGCGGGTATCGTTTGCCGGCGCGCTTCGTGATTCACACCGTCGGGCCGATCTGGCGTGGCGGAAAACGCGACGAAGCGCGGATCCTGGCCAATTGCTACCGGAATTCATTGCAGCTCGCGGTGGAGAACGAAGTCAAAACGATAGCCTTTCCGGCGATCAGTTGCGGCGCGTACGGCTATCCGATTGAACAAGCTGCTCAGATTGCGCTGGAAACGACGCGCGAATTTCTCGCGGCCACTCAGAACATCCACCGAGTGATCTTCGTTCTCTGGGGTGACGATGTTTACGACGCGTATCGAGAGGCGCTTCAAAAATGACGAATGACCAATGTCTAATGACGAAGGAATGACGAAATCCGAATCACGATAAGAACGATAACGTTGAGCTTTTGATCATTCGGATTTCATTCGTCATTCGTGCTTGGTCATTCGTGCTTGGTCATTATTCTACATCCCGCTGTCATCAACATTTCGCAGTTAGAGAGACGCAATCGGGCCGTCATTTTCGATTTTCTTTTGTATGAATCCGAACGAAAACAATCTTACGAGGGACGAACCGCAGCTTCAGCCGCGTGAAGAAGAAATTGGGTCAACAGGGCGTGAGCAGTTTCGTCGAGCTACAGAACAAGTTCCCACGCAAATGAGCCAGACGTGGAACCAAACGAGAGAAAAAGCGAGCCGGGCACTCGAGCGCACGGAAGTTTTCGTGCGCGAAAATCCCGTGCCGACCATTCTCGGCGCACTCGGCCTCGGAATCGCCATCGGCCTGACGATCCGCTACGCTGCTCCCAGTGAGCGGAAACGCGAAATCGAGGTGGAATCGCCGTGGGGCAACTTCAACTGGAGCGTTCTTTCGCTGCCGTTTCTCTGGCCGCTATTCAAATCGGCCAGAAAACGATATGAAAAATCGGCCGATGTTGTAGCCGATGCCATGAAAGACGGCGTCAAACGGCTAAAAAAAATGGACGTGGAACGCTACGCAAAGCCGATGCGCAAACGCTGGAGAGCTTGGACGCGCTAAAGCGTGTCTGTTCTGCCTTGGCGATTAGATAAAATGGAGACGGGACGCCCTCGTCTCGCAGCGCGAGGCCGCGCTGGCTCCACCGGGCCAGCCTTCGACGCTTTGCCAGCGAGTTCAATGCGCATCATCCAATGCAAGGAAGCTGTTGATCAGTTCGGCCACGGTCTGTGGGTATTGCGCCATGAACGCGTGGCCCGAGCGAGAAAATTGCGCGAGCCAGGCGCGAGGAATTGCATTCACGAGCTTTAGCGCGTTGGAAGGAGGAATCACAACATCCTCAGTGCCGGTAGCGATGAGCACCGGTACGCGGATCTTTCGCAATCGGTTCGCGACGCCATTGCGATGCCACTCGTCCATCGCCGCAGCCTGGCGCTTCAAGAGCGCAGAAGATAACTGCGCTCGCCCCGCTGCTATGATATCGCCGAAATCGCGATAAAAAGATTCAGCGACGCCGCTTGGAAAAAGCAGCGACAGCAACCGACGCGCTTGCTGGTGTGGCGTGCCGGATGTGTCGATGAGTCGCGACCACACGGCAGGCGAGGCGAGATCGGCACCAGTTCCTCCCGAATCCGTCGATAACAAGATCAGCTTGTGAACACGATCCGGGTATTCCACCGCGAGCGCCTGAGCGATGAACCCGCCCATCGACCATCCCATTACACTCGTGCGTTCGAAACCGAGAGTCTCGATCACATGCGCGGCATCATTGGCAAGCTTGGCGATGTCGAATGACTGTCCATCATCTGTCGAGCCGCCGATGCCGCGGTTGTTCAGCAGGATCAGTTTGTGACGAGACGCGAGTTGATCGATGAAACATGGATCCCAGTCTGCACTCGTTGCAGCGAACCCATTTAAGACCAGAAGCGGTGGACCTTTTCCAATTGTTCGACAGACGATTTGCACACCCTCAACCTCGACCATCGCTGAGGAGTCAGGTTCCATCAGGGGCGATCTGGGAGTTGAATCTTCAATGTTGCACGATAAACGTTGCCCTCATGGGAAGCGGTAAGGGAATTCAATTGTTTGCATTCATTGTTCTGTTCGGAACCGGATTGGCTGGGTGTGCCTCAAGCAACAAGCCTGGTGAGCCGCCCGGTGTCGATCAAACGATTCCGGGAGCAACCAAATGGGGTCATTACACCGGCGAACCGGTGACAAAGTGGAACCCCGACGGGCGAACCATGACGCTGTTAACCGAACTGCGCTATACCGATCCGCACGGGGAAACCTGGGTGGCGCCGATCGGTTCCGTTGTCGATGGCGCATCCATTCCGCGATATCTCTGGTCGATCATGGGTGGACCATTCGAAGGAAAATATCGGAATGCTTCAGTGCTGCACGACGTCGCCTACGGTGAGCACAAGCGCCCATGGCAGGATTGCGACCGGATGTTTTATTACGCCATGCGTTGCAGCGGCGTTGGCGCAAGCGAAGCCAAGACCATGTATTACGCTCTCTTCAAGTTCGGGCATCATTGGAAATTTCCGATCAAACGCGCGAAACCGGTGAAATATGAGGGCGCGCTTGTGGCGAGAGGCGAAGAAATTCCCCGCGCTATTCCGGTGAATCCGGCGCAAATCAACGAGGCCCGAAACTGGATCAGCAATACGGATCCCAGTTTGGAGCAGATCGAGCAGCGCGCGCAAGCCGAGGGCTGGTAACGCGCCCATAATTGCTGTGTCGATTGAGGCTGTTTGCTGACGACGGATTCGTGAGCAGTTGTTCCGCCGGTTGCGTTTGGAGAGCTTTGAATTAACGCGGCCAGCCAATCAGGCGGCTTCACGCCCGGGCGTATCGTGAAGATCTCACCAGTGAAACGGCGAAAGTCACCGCCTCAATCCTTAAGTATTTCCATGGTATGCATCAACGTCACTCTCAACCGACACGCCGGATCAATGTTCACGCAACGCTCTCCGCGTTTTAAGTCATCCGGAAAGGCGGTATATGTCTGTCCTTCTTCTGTGCCCGTAGCTCAGTCGGACAGAGCAACGGATCTCTAATTGAAGAACGATTTTTTGCACGTGTTTTCACCGGCTTGCGCACTGTTGCGGACGCTAGGTGTCTAGGCCATGTCAGATTCGCACCACGTTGCGCAGAATTGCGCTCTTTTGCGGTCAAGAATTGCCGAGCCATAGAAAACGACCGTGAAAAAGTTACCTTTTCCAGTGCCGCAACTTTCGGATCCTGGGGGTTTGAATCTTTGGACACCTGTAACGCAATGAACTGGAGAAAATTCCTTTTCCTTGGTTGCGTGGTAGCATGCGTTTTCGCAGCCTCGATTGCGACGGCGCAGTTGAGGGGGCACGCTAATTCGATGCCGCGGGGGGGAATGCGCGGCGCTTTGACGCCAGGTTCGATTGCCCGAATGCCGATGCACAACGCTCAGATGGCAGGTTCGATAGGACGGATCCCAATGTACCGCCCTCCAATGATGAATTCAGCCTTGGGCCTTCGACCCTTTAACCGTTTCAACCATGGAGACTTTAATCGAAACGATCGATTTCGTCGCTTCAAACATTTCAACCAAATCATCTTTATCGGCAACTTCGCCTCTCCATGGTGGTGGGGTCCTTGGTGGAGTTGGAACTGGGGATACTACCCATACGAACCCTACGGATATTCTGAGTATTCCTATCCGCCCTTCTATCCCGGCTACGGATATGAGTATGATAACTATGGCTATGGGTCATCCGGTTATGGTTACCGATATGATTACCCTTTTGGGAGTTACCACGGCAGCTATTACAGCGGCACGAACTACGAAAACGACGATGAAAGTGCTGTGCGCAACGTTCTCGCCGAATACACAGTTGCTTGGAACGGCCATGACACGGCCGCCTTCGGTCATCTCTTCACTGAAGACTGTGACTATGTAACCATCGCCGGTGTCCACTGGAAAGGAGTGCAGGAGATCGTCCAGAGGCAAGTGGAACTGTTTCAGAACAGATTAAACACCGGCGTTCGGACTCTTACCGGTGCAGAAGTTCGTTTTTCAGCACCCGACGGTGCACTTGTCCATGCTACATGGGACGTGACCGGTCGGAAGCGTCCCACAGAAAAGGCCGTTCCAGTTCTGAAAGAAATCACCACGATGGTGATGGTCAAAACTAACGGGAAGTGGCTAATCACGGCTTTTCAGGACACAGAAAGCCGGGGCTCGACGAAGTAAAGAGCAGAATCTTGTGATTCGCAGTCAAAGCAAATCAAAACGCACAAGCAAGCGGTCGAGTTCAAAGAGTGGTGAGTGCTCGGAAACTTTACTGATTATTCAGGACGGTTTGCGGTGCCGATTTCTTCAGTTCAACCTGCGCGCTCTCCTTTTGAATGAGCGATTTTTGCTCTTTCAGTTCCTCTTTGAGAGTATCAATTTCGTTCTGCTGTTCCTGCGCCTTGCGATCTTGTAGCTCGATCTTGCGATGCTCTTTGAGGAACTCGTTGAGCAACATTGCGTTCACCGCGTCATAGCGAACAGTGTAGGGTTTGGCCTCCTCATCGCGGGCAACGAGATCGGGATTTAGGTCACCGGCTTGAGCGCGAGAATCGCTTCGCTGGCTTCGTCCATCGGTCTAATGTCCGTCTTGAAACGAGCTGAGGAGACCACACTGCCGAGTTGACCCTGCGGGTTGATAATGACCCCGAAACCGTTCGCAACAGTGACGCCACTGATGCCAGCAATAAAGGTTTTTGTTTGTGTTCCGCTCGTGCCGATGCCAATGGTCCTAAAGTCATTGGTACCAACATTGCCAATCTCGATATTATTTACTGCCGGTGGTGAGATTAAAGCCGGCTGAAGCGCCTAATGCGATGTTGTTGCTGCCGGTGGTGTTTAGATTGAGCGCATTAGAACCGATGGCCGTGTTGTCGAAGCCGGTTGTGTTGCTAAGAACGCATCAGAAAACAAGTTGCCGCATTTAATCGTTAATGCGTGTCAATTTGCCGTTGTTATACGACCAAATTTGCGCCGGTATTCGAAACGACGGTTGACAGTAATCCGCCTCGCCAGACGACGCCTGACACTTTCTGATTCAAGGGCTTCTCCGAAGGAGGTGAAATTAATGACGCGAAAAATTATGGGCGTAATTCTAATTTCCGTGGGTTTGGGTCTTTTTTGGCAGGCACTAGCAGAAGGCCTAGACTGCCAAACCCGATGCCGTCAAAGCTATGACCAATGTACTGACTTAGCTCACAAGGCTATCAATCCAATCCCCAGCTTGAAAATATGCAACGACACATATCACAAGTGTTTGGGGAATTGCGTTGATCGATAACTCGTCAGCCCCTTCAAAACCGGAAAACGACAGGCGAGATCGTTTTTGATATTCCACGAACGACAGGGATAGTTCGCGCGAATCGCCGATTCGAGTCTGAAAACGCCGCCAGCTTTTCATCCGCCCACACAGCGATCGACGATCCACATCTTTCGTGCACGAGCGAAGCCACGCCTGAGTGAGAATTCACTCGCGCGCTGGCTTTTATTCGGCGAGAAACGCGGTATAGGTCTCTGCTATTGTGCGCCCGTAGCTCAGCCGGATAGAGCAACGGATTTCTAATCTATTGTTCACGCCTCGAACGACTTATTACTCTTCGTGTATGTGCGAACACTAGCGACACAAAACGGCCATTTCCGACGCTCATAATGTCAATGTAGGGTCAACGTTGGATTCCTGACTCTCCCCGCAATTGGGGGACGGCCCGGAGGGGAGGTCTAAAAAAAGGGAGACCCGGCACCATCGAGGAAAAAGGCGGAGTTGCTTCTACTAGAATCCGCGCCTCATACTTACCGATGAAGCCTGAAAATTTTTATATTGGCATCACCCCCTAATAGACAAAATCCTGCTCCGTGCCTCCTCCCGCTGGAGAAATTACGGGAAACCCTTGATGCCACACGCGCGTGGGGAGGTATTTAGATGAATTTTAGAAATTTTTCACTGCTCGCGTGCGCGCATTGCTCACCCATCTGCCGCTCTTGAGAGCCCAGGGGTATACCGTAACTGGAGGAAGATAGTCGCGTTCGATTCCCGCGCCCGCCTGTGTTTGCTTATAATGAGACACTTACGTCAGTTCCTTTGCAGACTGTGCCTTTTTCAGACGAATACTCAGACAAAATCCGCCAATGTCAGACCGAACCAGCGGACGTGCCCGTTAAGACGGTTGCCCGGCTACACACATGGCCAAATCGCCACGCGCGCGGGAGCGCGTGATCTGGGCTGTTTGATCACGGAGACTTTGCCTGTCCCCAGTGGCTTTTACGAAGGCCCTACGAATTGTTGGTTCGTGCAGTTCGTGTTGACCTATGACGCTATGTCCTGTTAGAACCCTCGATTGATTGCT
>WNGK01003518.1_pt1 | contig 17707 bp, 13 predicted proteins | sample 5400601 | NCBI WGS metagenome assembly WNGK01 (sample SAMN13153376, study PRJNA577476) | soil metagenome | isolation source: 60 cm soil or saprolite under Garry oak tree replicate 1 | place: USA:California | collected 2016-06-15
CGGGCAGCTCGAATGGTGGCGCGGCGACCCCGAGCGTCAGCTCCGTCGGCGGCGCAGACCGGGCCCGCTCTGACTGCGACGAGGTGTTTTCCGGGGAGTCCTGACCGTCGCGAGCGGCTTGCGCCAGTGCCACGAGCGACGCCGACTGGCGCTCAAGTTGCTCTAGCCGCAAGAGAATCCGCCCGTTCTGGCGCAGGAGCTGGAAGCCCACCCAGCACCCCGCCCCCACAATCAGCCACGGGAGGAGCACGCCGATCACCAGCGCGAACATAGCCTGCGGGCTCGCACTCTGTTAGTGTTATCCCAATACTCTATTTCGTCAAATACTCTTTTTTCGTCAAAAAGCAAGCAGCGAGATGATTGAGGTATGTGAAGGCTTTTCTGGGGAGAGGTGGCGAGTGGCTGAAGGCGGCGGTTTGCTAAGACTAGGGGAATGGGGGACGATGACGCCCTATGCGGGCCAATGCGGTCCGATGCGCCCCGCGCGCGGCCGCCATACGGGACGATGAGGCCCATGACGGACGATGGGGTGTGACAGTTTCTGTGACAGTTTTCCCGGTCCGGTTATTATAGCGGACAAGCAGTCCGCTGCGGGTTGACGGCTAGGCAGCGGCGACACTGCCTTTTCTCGGAGTTCTACTCCGGCCTTGGGTCAGTGCCACGTCTCTCCGCGCACCATTCTCGCATGCCCCCGACACAGGTGCTTCCCGTCCACCATCTCGACAGCCCAGTTCCGACACTGCGGGCGCTCGATCCAGTGCGCCCGGGCATACCACTGCACGTGGCGGATGGCCCTCGCAGGGGACTCCAAGCGACCGTCCCACCACGCCGAGATCCGCCAGGGCTCGGCCGCTCAGCAAGGCACGGCGGGATTTGAACCCGCGACCCCCTGAACCCCTCTGTGAAGCGGCGCCCCGCGTCAAGCCCCGTGTGAGCTTGGCGTCGTAGACTGCTGACCTGGTTCCGCGCACTGCTCGAGGTGCTGCTCAGCCTTCTGTTCGCGCTCACGAGGGGCGCGCGAGGGCGCCGGCGCATGTGGGTTCGGGCGGGCTAGGGCCTGCGGCAACCACCGCGCTCGGGGGAAAAGCGTCACGTCGGGCCCATTACGAAGGCGGGGAACAGCCGCGTGCGCTGGCTGTTGGTCGAAGCGGCCTGGCGCCTGCTCCGGACCAAGTCGGTTGAGGCGGCCGCGCTCCGGGCCTGGGCGCACCGCGTGGCGGGGCGGCGCGGGAAGAAGATTGCGGTGGTGGCCCTCGCGCGGCGGCTCGCGGGGGTCCTCTACGCCATGTGGCGGGACGGGATGCCCTATGACGCCAGCCGGATCCGGGTCGCGCGGCTCGCCACGGCCCCGGCCATCGGCCCGGTGACCGCGAGCACCGTCGTCGCCACGGTCGACGACATTACGCGGTTCCGTTGCCGTCACCTCTGCAGCCGCGTCCCGCACGGCAAGCTCCGCGCGTACGTGGCGTCGCGGATCCGACAGCCGGTGGGCCAGGCGGTAGGCGCCCGTCCCGGCACGCGTCCATGAGCGTCCGCGCATCGCGCCGATCGGTCTTGGTGCGCCGCGAGCGCGTGGCATACATCGGCGCGTAATTCGGATCGGCGACCAAGACCTCGTGGCCGAGCGACTCTAAGTGTCGCGCGACCCACTCGCTCTCGGTACTCGCCTCGAGCAGGATCTTCGCCCGCGGCCGACTCCCGAGCACCGCGGTGAAGCGCTCGCGGCTCGTGACGATCCGACGCTCCGTGACGGTCCCGTCCGCGTCGCAGATGCAGAGCTGACTCTCGCGCTGGTGCAGATCTAGGCCTATCGTATCCATGGCGGCTGGCCTCCCGGTGGTGCGCCCCGTCGCAAAACGGTGAGCGCGTTTCCTTATTGTGGGGCACTAGCCTGCCACCACGTCACCGTGGAGGTCCAGCCCGCCGCTTCATACCAACTATGCGGGCGAGGGGATTCACCTTAAACGACAACTTGTCGGTTCTTCAATGGCTTCCGAGCGTCGGTGCCGGATGCTGTTGGCTGAAATGCCGGGGTTTGCCGGGAGAAACGGCACCAATAACGGCACCCCGCGACGGCTCGCGACCTGTCCGTGTCGAGGTCAGGAGGCGCGCTAATTGCGCTTCCTGAACCAACTACTTTTCAATTTCGACCACAGACGCTCGATCGGCCTGCGCGCTCCTGGGGGCGCACCACCACTCTCGCGGGCTTCATCTTCTGGCGTTGCCTCATCGCGGCCGAAATACCTCTCCTTCGCAGTGGAATCGGCCGCCCTCCCTGCTCGTATCCTGTCCCTCGACCATCGTGGGGCCCACTTGACTCGGCTTCTTCTGATCCAGTAATGAGATTGGCAGGCGAAACTCCAATTGCCGATCGATGGATCAAGGGAAACGGAGTCGCCATCGAAAATTAGGGTCCAGTCCGTGGGTGAAAGCGGGGTGACAACCTCATTGCCACAGCCGCAGCAACACCTGTGCACCGCGGTGGCAAACTGCACAGAGATGTAGATCGTTCCATCCTCGAGCTGGGTGGGAATGTGTTCTACAAACTCATGCCTGAGGACCTTCTCCTGTCTCATGCGTGGTCCTCGTTGACCAGCGCGTTGCCGTCAATGGTGAATGTGCTGAAATGCTCGTTGTCGAGATCGCGATAGAAACCAAACAGCTTTTTCCACTTCACCACAGCCAAAGCGGCGTTGAGGGCGTTGAGATCGGCGATCTGGATATTCCGGGCGTAGTCGTTGTTGCCATCGCCATCTGAGAACGGAATCCTATTGTTGGCGCGCACGTGATCGCGCTTGCGTCTGCTGCTCGTGGTGATCCTAAGGACACCCCCCAGTGCTTCGTCAACCAGTTCAACGCCCATCCCTACGTCAACAAATGGAATGTCAAGAGCCTCCAGTTTCTCGACGATCGCCTTCTTCGCGCTGCCCCTGTCGAGGCAGAGGAACACAAAACTCATTCCCTGCAAGTGATCCGCGTTCGCCGCGTCGACATAGAAGTCGTGGGCGACGATCCTGCGGTGCATCCTCGAATACTGGTCCTTGCAGTAGGAAACCTTCAGGGGAATGGCCTTCAGGTCATCCAGCGAGGCCGCTCCGGGCGATCTAAACGCGTTGTGCTGCAAGAACCTATCGCCATCAAAAAGATGAATCTCTTTGACCGGTGTCTTAGCCACCAGGTCCAAGACGTAGGATCCCGTGCCGCCCAGTCCCACGATGGCGACCTTCTCAAGCTCCAGCTTGTTCGACACCGCACTGATCCCGGCCCTGCTCGACGCGGTATCTCGATACGCGAACACCGACTCCGGATCATCAGACGGCACGACTCGCCGCGTTCTCGCGGTCACGTCGGGATTGATAGCCTCGGCAGGACCGGAGATGATCGCTATGTACGCAGTCATCTTGTCGTAGTAATCCGGATACCCACCCTGCGGCTTGCTCGAGAACGTGTGATCCACCACGAGTCCGCGATCGAGTATTTCACGCTGGCTCTGATTCTTCATCTTCGTTATCTCCGAGCCATCGATGTTGCAGGGGTGCTCTCCCGTAAACTTCACCACGTGATCAGAGGGCTTCGTGGTAGCCTCGGCGGCCAAAGTCAAGACTGAGACAAGCGTTCCGTACGCGACCTCCTTCTTGGAGTTCACGTAGGGAACGTGCGTGATCACGAGATGGCTGCCTATGACCTCGACCTCATAGCCATCCGCCACCAGCTTCTGGAGATCCGGGCTACGACTTATCAGTTGCTGTGACATTGAAGATTGTGCCGTTCTTGATCTTGACTGTCCCGCCTTCGATCAGCGTTCCTTCACGCTTGTCGCTGTCAGCATTCCTGTACGTGACCGTGAACACGATGTTCTCGCCCGTTGGCGGATTCGGGAACGCCAGCTTGACGACGTCCGCAAACGACAATACTTGCTCCGCTACCTTGTGCTCGCGGCCGTTCACGATGACCGTGAACTCCTTGCTGTGACCCTGTCCTTCCTTCTGTTGTGCGTGATTCATATGTCTTCTCCTAACTGGTAAGCGGTCATGGTTGCGCCAATCGCTCCGAGCGTGGGAAGGCCCGTCAGGGAGAACGGAACCCGACTCGGCCCCGTGGCGTCTTGGGAGAACCCGTCCCCTCCCGCACGCGCTCAAGCTGGTGCTCCATCCAGGCGCCCGGTCAACGCATGGGGCATTGGTTCAGCGACAGCAAATTGTTGTTCCAATCTCCGTCAGCGTGTGTCCGAAGATACGCAGCCCTTCCCGGCTGCCGAACTACGCCAACCTCGGACCGCTTGCCTGTCACCGGATCGAGAACATAGAAGGTGTTCGTGCGGCTCTCGATGCTCGCGACTACCTGCTCACGGGTCCAGATCCAACCCGCGCCAGGATTCCCGACATGGGTGATGTGCTCGTGTGAGCTCTGCGGATGCGGTTTCACGATACAAGTGACCTGGCAATCAGCCATACCTCTCCCTTCAGTCGTGCGACCTACAGCTGACGTTGGTACCGGGTTCTCAACCGACAAATGGTGCGGATACGTTGGCCGATCCCCATCTGGCGCCTACACGGCCGCGAGCGGGAGCGACGTTGGAATCTTCCGAGTCGGTATCACGAACAGACGATCGGTCTCCGGTCCCTTCCTCAAGGGTGCGCACGGCAGCGGAGGTCACCAGCTCACGCGCCGTAGGTAGCCGAGGCGCGGCGTCCACCGGTTCCAGCACCTCGATCTCGTCACCGGCCCCTACTCCCAGATCACGGAACCTCCGGGCTGTCGGTAGCACACGGGTCTCCAGGGAGCCGACGGCGCCGTTGTACGCGCACACGGCGGTCTCAAGTCCCTTGCGAACCTTCGCGAGGTGCTCTGCCACTGCGCGGACGCGGTCATATAGGGTCTGCCCGAGGTCACGAATCTCCTCAGCATTCGCCGCGATGCGCTCCTGCTGCCAGCCGTAGGCTACAGCCTTGAGGATGGTGATGAGCGTCGTCGGGGAGGCCGGAATGACTCCCCTACTCACGGCAAACTCGATCAAGCTGGGATCCCGCTGACACGCGGCGCTGAAGAAGGACTCGCCCGGGAGGAAGAGCACGACGAAGTCGGGCGCCTCCTTGAACTCGTCCGCGTAGCCCTTCTCCGCTAGGGCCGTGATATGAGCGCGTACCTGCTCGGCGTGGTGGTCGAGCAGCAGGTCTCGTTGATCGTCGTTGGTTGCCTCCATCGCGTCGAGGTAGGCGGACAGCGGCGTCTTCGAGTCGACGACCACCGCTTTGTTGCCGGGGAGCCGAACAACCAAGTCCGGCCGGAGCCGACCGTCGTCCGTCTTGACAGTCTCCTGCTCGAGGAAATCGCAGTGCTCGACCATGCCCGCGAGCTCGACCACGCGCTTGAGCTGCATTTCGCCCCACTGACCCCGGACTTGAGGGGAGCGCAGCGCGCGTACAAGTGTCTGCGTCTCTCCAGCGAGCTGTTGCTGGACGGCGCCCATCAGCCGAAGGTGCTCGTGGAGAGTCGCGTGGCTCGCAACCCGCTCTCTGTCGACCGCGTGCAGCGTCTCATCGACTCGCGCCAGTCCCTCGTGGACCGGTCGTACCATGTCATCCAACGTTTTATTGCGGACCTCGAAGTCTGCCTTCGCAATTCCGAGGAACGCTTCATTATTCGCTTTGAGGGCCTTGGCGCTGAGCGCCTCGAAAGCGTCCCGCATGCTTGCTTCCGCGCGCTCGATCACCGAGAGTTTCTCCGCCGTAGCTCCACGCTCCGCCTCAAGCGTCGCGCTGAGTCGCTCGCGCTCGCGGTCGCTGATCTGCAATTGCGCGCGGAGCTCATCTACTCGGCGCGTCCCACCCACAAGGTCATCTCGGAGCCGGACAAGCTCGCCGTCTCGTTCCTGAAGTCGCGTCGTGGTGGCAACGCATCCGGCCCGGGCGAGTAGCCAGCCCGCAAGCAGGCCAAGGCCACTGGCGACAATCAGGAGGAAGACGGTAGTCCATGTCATATGCCTGGCTCCTGCGCCCCATCACTGGAGATAAGCTGGTGCCGCAGAGGGGGTTACGTGCGGTACCAATCACATACGACAACCAAAGCACCGCCGGCAAGATTGCCGGCGGTGTATTGTACCATATTCACGCGACGTTGTCAAGTCATTGCCGGCAAGTTTGCCGGCGACTATATTTGGCGCATGGTAATCGACCAGCAAATCCCGTCGCTGTTCCCTGTTGGGCCCACTCCTCTAGCAGAGCGTGCTGGGTTCCGCTTTGGCTCCAAGGGGACCCACACCAGCCGCACGATCATGTTGAGTGAACTGGCGGCCACTTTCGCAGCGAGCGCGCCGAAGTCGACACGCGCCTATTACGCTTCCGCAATCATCGAAGCGAACTGCCTCGGAAAGGCCACAGGTGCTACCCGCCGTCTGACCTATCAGCGACTCAGTGAATTGTACGCGCTCGATCCGAGCGTTCCCCTATTCCAAGTCCTCCGACGCCTCTGGGACATCGATGAGGCGGGCCGTCCACTCCTGGCCGTTCTGTGTGCGCTCGCGCGGGATCCACTCCTCTCAGCCACAGTCTCCGCGGTGATTCCGTTGCCGGCGGGTGCCGAATTCGCACGCGGGCCGATGAAGGAAGCCCTCGTCGGCGCAGTAGGGAACCGCCTCAACGACGCCATTCTGGACAAGGTCGCGCGGAACGCCGCGAGCTCTTGGACCCAGTCTGGACACCTTGAAGGCCGCACTTTCAAGTTCCGTCGCTCCGTTCACCCGACAACACCTTCTCTAGCATACGCCCTGTACCTGGGACACCTGGCGGGCTTCAAGGGGCAGGAGTTGCTCTCATGCACCTGGGTCATGGTGCTCGACTCCACGCTGGCATCGGCCCGCACGCTCGCCTTGGATGCTAAGCGCATCGGGCTGATCGACCTGCGAACGGCTGGAGACATTCTCGAGATCGATCTCGACCGGCTAGATCCATCGTACCGGAGCGTGTGACGTATGGGGAGAATCGAGGACCTAGCTGAACGCTACTCGCACCACATTTCAACCCCGTGGCAGCGCACAGTTTCGGGCGCACAACGCGTTGTGATGGTGGTGTATGACCCCGATCTCGAACGTACGCTGCGAGCGCGGATCGCGGCTTTCGAGACAGCAACACGTGCTGCTGGGCATGACTGGTACCTCGTAGACCTGACAGACGCGTTCGCCACGTGGATGGCGGCAGACGAGTACCGGGACGCCTACTTCGAGTCACCAGACGACCTGCAGCTCAAGCTAGATGCAGAATTCTCAGACTACGCCGCCGTTCGCGTCCGTGAGATTCTCCAACGCCCAGCCAGTGAGAAATCGGTTGTCGCGGTGATGGGGGTCGGCACGCTTTTCGGCCTCACCCGAATGTCGAAAGTAGTTTCGCTTATCGAGCGGGATATCCGAGGCCGACTGGTGGTGTTCTTCCCAGGTCAATATGAGCGGAACAACTACCGCCTGCTGGATGCTCGCGATGGCTGGAACTACCTGGCGGTGCCAATTACGGTGCACAGCAGCGGAGGGACTACGTGATGAAGATCAAGGATGTCCTGCTCAGGGATCCGGCGAGCCACCCGCTGGTTAACAACGGCCAAGCCCGCATCGCGGACAAGACCAACGATACCGCAGTTGAGGAGCTGAAGGGTGAACTCTCGACGTTCGTCTGCGAGGGGCAGTATGCGGAAGGTATCCTCCGCATCCTGAATTCCTACCTCGCGGGGCTGAACGGGACGAGCCAGAAGGGTGCATGGGTGAGCGGTTTCTTTGGCAGCGGGAAGTCCCACCTTCTCAAGATGCTCTGCCACCTGTGGCAGGACACCGCCTTTCCCGATGGCTCCACGGCGCGCGGGTTGGTCCCGACGTTGCCGGAAGAGATTAGGACCGCTTTGCGGGAGCTGGATACCGCAGCCAAGCGTGGCGGGGGACGACTGGCGGCTGCAGGCGCGCTGCCTTCGGGTAGCATCGAACATGTTAGGCTCACAGTACTCGGCGTGCTGTTCCGGGCGGTGGATCTGCCGGAGCAGTACCCGCAGGCGCAGTTCTGCCTCTGGCTACACGACCAGGGCTACCTGGACCGCGTGAAGGCGGCAATCGAGCTGGCGGGGAAGTCTTGGGCTGGCGAACTCAACAACCTCTACGTGAGTAAACTGATCCCGCCAGCAGTGCTGGTGTGCGATCCGAAGTTTGCCGCCGATGACGCCGAGGCTCGGCGAATCATCCAGACGCAGTTCCCGCGGCAGCAGGGCGACATCACCACGAAGCAATTCCTAGATGCTTTCCGCCGTGTCCTCAAGTTCGCCGGACGGGACGGACGGGCGCCCTGCACTCTTCTCATTCTGGACGAGGTTCAGCAATACATCGGCGATTCGACCGAACGTTCCATGATGGTGACTGAAGTTGCCGAAGCCGTCTCGAAGGAACTGAATGGTCAGGTCATGGTTGTTGGCGCCGGTCAGAGCGCGCTCAACAGCACCTCATTGCTACAGAAGCTGATGGACCGTTTCACGGTGCGGGTTCCACTCTCTGACACCGACGTAGAAACCGTGACGCGGAAGGTTCTCCTCCAAAAGAAGCCGAAGGCTGTGTCGGACGTGCGCGCCGTGCTCGACGCACATGCGGGGGAGGTGTCACGCGAACTGAGCGGAACGCGTATCAGCGAATGCCCCGAGGACCGAGACATCATCGTCGAAGACTATCCGCTCTTGCCGGTGCGACGGCGTTTCTGGGAGCACTGTTTCCGGGTGGTGGATGCTGAGGGCACGCAAAGCCAGCTCCGTTCCCAGCTCGGGATTATTCACGATGCAGTGGCAAAGCAGTCCAACCGCGCGCTGGGTGCCGTCATACCAGCTGATGAGCTGTACGACCAGCTCGCGCCCGAGATGGTCAACAAAGCGGTGCTGTCCCGCGAGCTCAATGAGCGACTGCTCCGGCTGAAGAGTGGTACGCCTGAGGGCAACCTGGCCTACCGCATCTGCGGACTTGTCTTCTTGATCGGAAGGCTCCCTCGGGAGTCCGGTGCTGATATCGGCATCCGGGCCACGCGAGAGCACCTGTCCGATCTCTTGGTGGATGACCTGAAGGCTGACAACGGGAAGCTGCGCAGCCAGGTCGAGGCTGTGCTCACGAAGCTGGCTGGTGATGGAGTGCTCATGCGGGTCGGGGATGAGTTCCGCCTCCAGACCAAGGAGGGGACTGAGTGGGATAATGACTTCCGCCGCCGTCTGGCAAAGCTCGGGGCGAGCGAAGCCGAATTGCAGCTCCGTCGGGAACAGCAGCTCTATGCGGAAGCGGCCCGCGTCGTCGGAACTGTGAAGGTGTTGCACGGTGGCGCCAAGGAGCCTCGGGCCCTCACTGTGTACCGAGGTGAAGCCGCTCCGAGGGACGCAGACGGGATCATCGTGTGGATTCGTGACGGTTGGTCGACGGCGAAAAAGGACGTCGAGAGTGCGGCCCGACAGGCCGGAAGCGAGAGCGGCACAATATTCGTTTTCATCCCCCGCAACCATCCTCAAGACCTCCGCGACGCGATCGTCGAGGCCGACGCTGCGGAGCAAACGCTTCAGTCGAGAGGTGCTCCCACCACGGCCGAGGGGAACGAGGCTCGGCAGGGAATGCAGAGCCGACGCGACGTCGCGGTTCGGAAACGGGACGAGTTGGTCCGCCAAGTCGTAGCGGCGGCGAGTGTGTTTCAGGGTGGCGGGTCTGAGTGCCTGCAGCTCGACCTCGCGGAGAAGCTGCGCGGGGCGGCCGGCGACTCCCTGGTACGCATGTATCCTCACTTCAGTCTGGCCGACTCGACGCGCTGGGAACAAGTGATCCGCCGCGCTCGAGACGGTGCCGATCACCCCTTCGAACCGTTGCCTTACGCTGGGAGCACGGAGGACCATCCTGTCTGCCAGCAGGTTCGGGTGACGATCGGAGCGGGAAAGAGTGGCGCCGAGGTCCGGAAGATTCTAAAGGCGGCCCCATATGGGTGGCCTCAAGACGCCATTGACGCCGCGCTCATCGCCCTGCACCGGCTTCAGCACGTCTCAGCGACCCTCAACGGTGCACCCGTGGCTCCTGGCGCGCTCGACCAAAACCGAATTTCCAAGGCCGAGTTCCACGTTGAGCAGGATACCGTCAATCCGTCGGACCTCATCGCGCTGAGAGCGCTCTTCCAACGGTCAGGCGTACCGTGCGCGTCCAACGCGGAGGTAAGTGCCAAGGCGCGCGTGTACTTGGACACTCTCGCTGGTCTCGCCGCTGCAGCCGGCGGCTCACCACCGCTCCCCACAACACCCTCGTTGGGAGAGCTGGACCGACTCCGCGGGCTCTCAGGCAACCAACAGCTCGTCGGCATCAAGATTGTCGCGAACGAACTTGAAGCGGCGGCCACCGAGTGGAAGCGCAAGAAGGCTTTCGCCGACCACCGCAGGCCGGCCTGGGAAATCGCGGAGCGCTTGGCGAAACACGCGGCATCGCTGGCCGCTGCGGCGGACGCGCTTACGCAATTGGAGGCAATTCGTTCCGAGCGGCAGCTTCTTTCCGGTACCGACCCGGTGCCACCAGTTCGCAAGGCGCTGGCAGACCTCCTGCGGTCGGCGACCGCCGCGGCGCGCACTGCGCACGAGTTGTCCTACGCTACCGGAGTGAAGACACTCGAAGAGAACGAAGCTTGGCAACGGATCACACCTGCCGACCGGACTGCAATCCTGGGACATGTGGGGCTCGTACCTCCTTGGGCCGACGACCTCTCTACCGATCAGGTTCTGTGTGCCTCGTTAGACCGTCGGTCGTTGGCCGGCCGCCGCGATGAGGCGGACGCTGTGTCTAGTAGGGTCCAGAAGGCGTTGGAGTTGGCGGCCAGGCTACTCGAGCCGAAGATCCAACCGGTGCGTGTGGACGCCGCGACGCTTCGGACGGAGAGCGAGGTCCGCGAATGGGTGACCCGTCAGGAACAGCGGTTGCTCGAAGCTGTGAAGCATGGCCCGGTATTGGTGAGCTGAAGGACCGAGGATGACCACACTCTCGCGAGAACTGCGTCGGGACCTGGAGCGCACGGTAATCGAGGCGCGTCGTGTGGCCGAGGCGGGGGCGCGGAAAGCCATCCAGGCGCTGGCGGTGCACCATCATGAACCGTGGGCGAGCATGGCGGAAGGCCAACGCGTCCTCCGAAACCGGCTCCGGGCCCACGGACGCCAGCTAGGCGATAGGCGGGACCAGAAGAAGGGGACCCAAGAAACTGACCATCTCGTGGCCGAGTGCGCTTATGAGCACTGGCACCGGATGCTCTTTGCCCGGTTCTTGGCGGAGAACGGGTTGCTGATCGAGCCGACGCATGGCATTGCGCTCTCGCTTGAAGAATGCAACGAGTTGGCACGCGAAGAGGGGAGGGACTGGTTGGATCTGGCGGCGAGCTATGCGACACGGATGCTCCCTCAGATCTTCCGACCGGGTGATCCGGTTCTCGAGATCAACTTACCACCGGAGACGCGACACGACCTTGAGCGGTTGCTTGAGACCCTCTCTCGTGATGTCTTCGCAGCAGATGACAGCCTCGGCTGGGTTTATCAGTTCTGGCAGGCCGAGTTAAAGGACCAGGTCAACGCTGCAGAGAAGAAGGTTGGAGCGGACGAACTTCCGGCTGTTACCCAGTTGTTCACCGAGGACTATATGGTCCTCTTCCTGCTCCACAACACACTGGGAGCTTGGTGGACAGCCAAGCGCCAGGCGGAGGGGAGAAACGACAACCTTTCCGGCTACGAGTGGACCTACCTCCGCTTCAACGACGATGGTACGCCAGCAGCGGGAGCGTTCGAGGCTTGGCCACGGCAGGCCAAGGACGTGACGGTGCTGGATCCCTGTATGGGGAGCGGGCACTTCCTGGTTTTTGCACTCCCGATTCTCGTGGCATTCCGAATGGAGGAGGAAGGACTTTCCCGGGAAGACGCGGTGTACGCCGTCCTTCGGGACAACCTCGCGGGTCTCGAACTCGATCAACGCTGCACTCAGATCGCTGCCTTCAACTTGGCACTCGCCGCTTGGCGAATGGTGGGTTATCGGCCATTACCGCGGCTTGACCTCGCTTGTTCGGGCGTCGGGATCAACGCGAGGGAAGAGGATTGGCTTAAGCTCTGCGGCACTGATACGCGGCTTCGAGGCGCGATGCAGCAGCTCTTTTCGCTCTTCAGCGACGCTCCAACTCTGGGTAGTCTCATTGATCCGCGGCGAATTGGGGGCGACCTCTTCGCGTCAGAGTTCATCGAGGTCCAGCCGCTCCTCGAGCGCGCGCTGAGCAATGAGAAGGTAAAGGTAGAGGATGCGTCATACGAACTTGCCGTGGCGGCCCAAGGTCTGGTTCAAGCGGCTCGTCTCCTGGCCAGACAGTTCACGCTCGTTGCGACCAACGTCCCCTACCTGGCTCGTGGAAAGCAGGGCAAGCTACTTAGAGACTATTGTGAACGCGCACATCCGCGGGCGAAGGTCGATCTGGCAACGTGTTTCGTTGAACGCAGTCTTGGATTCTGCGGACACGCCTGCACTGCGGCTCTTGTAACTCCCCAAAGCTGGTTATTCCAGGATAGTTACCAAGACCTTCGTCGCCACCTCCTGGTTGAAGTGGGCCTGAACGTGCTTGTCAGACTCGGATCCAGGGCCTTCGAGACAATCTCTGGTGAGGTCGTTAACGTCGCTCTGGTCGGCATGACCCACAACAGGCCTTCGAACGATCACCAATTCGTAGGCATCGACGCCTCGCAGCGACCTCTTCCCGTCGACAAGAGCCGCGAACTACAGGTGGGAATTCTCACAACCGGACTACAGAGAGAACAACTTCATAACCCCGGCTTACGCATCGTAATTGGCTACACAAGCAACGTGGAGCTTCTCCGCATGCGGGCATCATCCTATCAAGGCATCAAAACCGGAGATGACGGTCGGACTCGCAGGTACTTCTGGGAGTTCGGAGAAGTCACCGCTCGATGGCGCTTTTTTCAGAGCACTGTAGAGCAGACCGCCGAGTACGGGGGCCTTGAGGGCCTGCTTGAATGGCATGACGAAGGGAGAGGATTGGCTCGTCGCCAGGGCCTCGGCGCCTGGGGGAAGCGTGGCGTCATGGTTAGTCAGATGGGCCAACTGCCCGCCGCCATGTACTTGGGGGACGCCTTCGACAGTAATGGGTCGCCAGTCATCCCTGAGGACGAGGCGGACCTTCTTGCGCTGTTTGCATACTGCTCGGCAGGCCAGTACCGCGCTGAAGTCCGAAAGGTCGATCCTTCGCTAAAGCCGACCAATGCGAGCTTGGTCGAGGTACCCTTCGATCTGGATTATTGGAGGCGGGCCGCGACGGAGCGATACCCGGCAGGCCTGCCTAAGCCGAACTCGGATCGCCCTACGCAGTGGCTGTTTTCGGGGCACCCGAGGCACGCAGAGCATGCGCTGCAAGTGGCCGTCGGTCGGCTACTCGCCTACCGCTGGCCGCGACAGACCGGCTCAAACTTCCCGGTTTGCCCCGCCCTCGGGAAGGATGGCCTTGAGCACCATGCCGATCACGATGGCATCGTCTGTCTGCCGGCCCTGAATAAGGAAGGGAGCGCGGCGATGCGGCTCGGCGCCCTGCTAGTTGATGTGTACAGTCCGGATTGGACGGCTGCCAAGCACGACGAGCTGCTGAAGCAGGTCAACTACGATGGTACCTCGCTCGAGGGTTGGCTTCGGGATGGCTTCTTCCAACAGCACTGTCAGGTATTTAACCAGCGGCCATTTGTCTGGCACGTGTGGGACGGGCTCAAGAATGGCTTCAGCGCCCTCGTGAACTACCACAAGCTTGCAGCACCAGGCGGCGGTGGTCGCAAAACCCTCGAGAAGTTGACTCATACCTACCTAGGTGATTGGATCACACGACAACGCGCCGACCAGAAAGCCGGCGCTGAGGGCGCTGATGCCCGCGTGGCTGCCGCGGAACAACTTCAAAAACAGCTCGAGGCGATTGTTACGGGGGCGCCGCCGTTCGACATCTTCGTGCGGTGGAAGCCACTCTACGAGCAGCCGCTCGGCTGGGAGCCGGACATCAATGACGGAGTTCGGCTGAACATTCGACCGTTCGTGATGGCCGAGACGCTAAATGGGAAGAGCATTCTGCGGAAGGCGCCGAAGATCAGGTGGGAGAAGGATCGAGGGAAGGAACCGGAACGTCCTAAGGAAGACTTTCCCTGGTTCTGGGGCTGGGACGAGAAGACAAAGGATTTCGTTGGCGGGCGTGATTTTGACGGCAATCGATGGAACGACTTGCACTACAGCTTGGCGTTCAAGCGAGCGGCCCGTGAGCGACACGGCAAGGGACAGCCTAAGTGAGGGGCCTGCTCGACGCTCTCGCGGCCTCCTTCCGCGCGGCGCTCCGGACTCCGGAAGGTGTGGCACCGCCCGCTGCGCTCGTGTGGACTGATTCCGATGGACAGTGGCGTCTGCTGGCGCCGCGCCTCCGAAGCCTATTGCCGCAGTTCTACGAGCTTGGCCCGTATGACATCACCAACCGCAGGGGTCCTGCAATTTGGCTGAAGTGTGTGGTAGGCCGTACGCTTCCTGAGGCACCCCCGGATGGCGTCATGCCGATCCTGTACTTGCCGAACGTGAGCCGGCAGACATTGCGCGCCGGCGGAGAATGTCCGCCTGAGCTTCAGCCTCTAGTCGAACTACAGTTCCGGGGTCGCGTCTGGCATCAGGCTAACGGCCGTGACTGGACCGTCGAGGCGTTCCTTACTTCTGATGATGCTGGTTTGGGCCTCGATCTGGCCCAGGACGTTCGCACGCGCGAGGCGCTGCTCCGGTCCCTGCCCCTCCTCGCAGATGCCGAGCTGGAGGGGCTCCGCGGACGACGACTCGATGACACGGATTTCGATAGGCTCGCGGTTACCGATCCCGTGCGGGACATGCTCCGTTGGATTGTCGACCCCGATGCGTTCCGATCTGGATTGGACCCCGCGCAGTGGGAGTCTTTCCGCCAGATCTGCAAGACGACCTTCAAACTCGATCCAGACACAGACGATCCGGGCACAGCCGCCGGCAGGCTCGCGAGCGGTGGTGGCGCATGGGAAGAAGTGTGGCGGCGCTTCCGTGAGTCACCTCGGCTCTATCGTGGAATGACCAAGCGAGTGCGGGAGCCGGCCGCGGCGCCGCTCCATCTGCTCGCGGACGAGTCACGGCAGGCTGTGCTCAATGACGAGGCTGAAGCTCGACTCAGGCGAGAGTTGGCAGCCGTAGCGGATCTTCCCAAGCACGAGGCGTCGGCGCTGGTTGAAGCCTTGGAGAAGGAGCACGCCGCACGACGGGAATGGGTGTGGGCCGACCTGGGAGAAAGCCCGTTCGCTATGGTGCTTCAGCCACTCGCCCGCCTCGCTACGTCTGTTCGATCGACGCCAAGTGGCCAGACGCTAGAGTCGATGGCGGAGATGTACTCGACCGACGGCTGGCGGACCGACCAGGCCGCTATTGAGGCGTTGGCAGGGGTGGTGCGGTGGAAGAGTCAGGAGCGCAACATAGTCGTCGGCGCCGTGCGGGCTCTTTACGCGCCGTGGCTCGACGAGTCGGCGCGGCGATTCCAGGACGCGTTTGCGCGGCGGCGGGACGACCCGAGAGACCTGGTCACAAGCCCGACACCAGAGAAGGAGACGTGCGTCGTTTTTGCCGACGGGCTCCGGTTCGACGTTGGCGCCCTGGTACAGGCCAAGCTCCAGGCGCTCACGTACCGAGTGCGCCGGGCTCATCATTTTGCGCCTCTTCCGACTGTGACAGCCACCGCAAAGCCGGTAGCTACTCCTATCCCCGGTGCCTTTCATGGTAGCCCAACCTCCGAGGATTTCACCCCAGTGCTCGCCTCAAGCGGTCAGCCGGCTACCGCGGTTCGCATTCGGAGCGAGCTCGTAAGTCGTGAAGTCGAAGTGATTGAGAACGATGAGATCCGTAGTCCGGCCGGAACCGTGTCTGGGGGATGGACTGAAGTAGGCGCGCTGGACCGGATCGGCCACGAGCGCGGGGCGGAGCTCGCGGGGCATGTGGACGAAGAAGCGGAACGTATCGCGACACGGGTGGGTGAATTGCTCGATGCTGGGTGGAGCCGGGTCCGCGTGGTGACCGACCACGGATGGCTATTACTCCCGGACGGCCTGCCAAAGGTTGAGCTGCCTGCCCATCTGGTCGCGACGAGGTGGGCGCGGTGCGCGGTCGTGCGGGGAGCGTCGGAGCCTGAGACACAGGTGTACCCGTGGCACTGGAATTCGGGAGTCCGTATTGCGTCGCCGCCGGGCAGCGCGGCGTTCGTGGCAGGAATCGAGTACGCGCACGGCGGCCTGAGCCTGCAGGAGTGTGTGGTGCCTGAGTTGCTTGTCGAGCGGACGGCTGTGGCGGTCTCTGCCCGCATTGCGGGAGTCGAGTGGCGTGGAATGCGCTGTCGAGTCTCGGTAACGGACGGTGACCCCGCGATGAGGGTGGACCTTCGGCGGAACCGGCGACAGCCCAACAGTACGCTGGTCACCCAGGAGAAAGAGCTCGGAAGCTCCACCGAGATCAGCCTCGTCGTGGCGGACGACAAGGACGAAGGGGCGGCAGCCACGGTGGTCCTAATCGATGCGATGGGGAACATCCTCGATCACAAACCGACCACGGTCGGAGAGACATAATGGGCCTCGCACTAGACAACCTCGACACATTGGCCGCCAAAGCCTTCGACGGCTATTTGGTCCGCAAGGACCTAGTCCGGAAGTACGCGCGGCAGTACCCAGTGCCTACATACGTGGTGGAGTTTTTGCTCGGTCGGTACTGCGCCAGTACTGATGAGAAGGAGATCGAGGAGGGACTCCAGATCGTGGAAAAGCAGCTCCGGGACCGGACCGTTCGGACCGGAGAGGAAGAGCTGTTCAAGGCCCGGGCCAAGGAACGGGGGTCGGTAAAGTTGATCGACATCGTGAAGGCCAAGTTGGACGCGAGGAACGACTGCTATGTGGCGGAGCTGCCTAGCGTCGGGTTACGGGACGTTCGGATCGACGGCCAACTGGTTCGCGACAATGAGCGCATGCTGACCGATGGCTTTTACGCTGAGGTTGCGCTGGGGTACGACGCGGTGATCGCGCAGCAGCAGGGGGGAGGGCGGCCATTCGGCATTGATGCACTCCGGCCGATCCAGATGTCGAAGTCCGACGTCCTGGACACGCTTCACCGCGGCAGGCAAGCGCTCACAACGGCAGAATGGAAGGATTTGCTCATTCGTTCGATCGGCCTCGAGCCCGCAGCTCTGTCGGAGGCAGCGAAGCGGATAGCGCTCCTCCGGATGGTGCCGTTCGTCGAGCGAAACTTCAACATGGTTGAGCTTGGTCCACGTGGAACGGGTAAGAGCCACCTCTTTCAACAGATATCACCCTACTCTCACCTGATTTCGGGGGGCAAGGCGACCGTTGCGAAGATGTTCGTAAACAACGCGAACGGGCAGCGGGGCTTGGTGTGCCAGTATGACGTCGTGTGCTTCGACGAAGTGTCCGGCATCTCGTTCGATCAGAAGGACGGAGTCAACATCATGAAGGGTTACATGGCCTCCGGTCAGTTCAGCCGTGCCAAGGAAAACATCCGGGCAGACGGCAGCATCGTGATGTTGGGTAATCTCGAGGTAGACGTGGAGCAACAGCAGCGAATCGGGCATTTGCTGAGTCCGCTCCCACCCGAAATGCGAGACGACACCGC
>WNGK01007335.1_pt2 | contig 17703 bp, 10 predicted proteins | sample 5400601 | NCBI WGS metagenome assembly WNGK01 (sample SAMN13153376, study PRJNA577476) | soil metagenome | isolation source: 60 cm soil or saprolite under Garry oak tree replicate 1 | place: USA:California | collected 2016-06-15
CTCCTCGATGAGTGGGTCGATATAGCGTCAAGCGAGATGGCCGCCCCATCACTGGTTCGATTAGGCGGTTTTTCGGCCAGATGAACCGACATTGGCGACATTGCGGTAATAGAGTCCAAGACTTGAGAGCGAACCGCCGCTCAGATTCTCAATCCGCGGTGAGCGCTTCCTCGGGTACCACTTTCTTCGGAGGTGACTCGCTAAACAATCCCCAACGAACCTCGCCGGCAACGCAGGTAAGTGTTAGTGCAATGGCTCTAAACGCTTTCGCAAAAGGCGTGCAGGCGCTCATTGAAAGATGGCGCATCGTCCCAGAAAGCCGCGTGCCCCGCATTCGTCATCAGCTGAACCTGCGCATGAGGCATCGCCCCCTTGTGCTGATCGACTGCGGCGAGCTTAACAATCGCATCCGCCGCACCATGCGTAATCAGCACTGGCTTTCGGATTTTGGGCAGGAGATCGTCGTTGCTAATAGAGCGCGAGAATAGTCCTTGTCGGACATATGGCGGGACGGAAACGTTGTATCCCAGCATCAGATACAGTTCAGAAGCCGACGGTTCCTGCACAAAACACAGCCGCAGCAAGCCTTGCAGACCGCGGGTGGCAGTTTCTGCGTCCGTTGAGAGAAACTGTGGGACCACGCTGAGAAACTCAGGCGTGAGGACCGAAACGGCTTCGTCACTGCCCAGCTTGGTGACAGCGCCGACAAAGTGAAGGCCTCCGAGCCGGTCCTCGCCGAAATGCCGAATGTAGTCGAGGAACACAAGCGGACCATACGACCAGCCGGAAAGGACCGGTTGATCAAGGTCGAGACCCTGGATGACCGCGTTGACATCTTCCGCCCACAGCTTGGAGTCTTTATAGCCATCGTGCGGCTTGTCCGAGAGGCCGTGACCTCGCATGTCCAATGCGAGCAGCCTGTGGTCCTCGGCTAGACTCGAGTTCATCTGACGGCTCCACTGCGAGCCGCACTGCGAGGCACCGTGGAAGAACAGAATCGGACGACCGTTCGAATTGCCCGTTTCCACCACGTGCAATTGGACACCAGCACCACCCGCGATACTATGAGTCTTCATTGTGCCCTCCTGTCGAGATGCTTTCAGTCGGGCCTGGCCGCAGCACAGACCGGCGACCAGGAGGCTTCTTAGGCGCACATTTTACACGCACGCCTCGCCCGATTCAGCAGCCTCTGATGAACTATGGCCCAGAGAACTCCGGAACTTTCGGCAACCAGGGACCGATCCAAGCGAGCGTCACGCAGTTCAGGAATCAGGACCTTTGTCTGTCGGCGCAATTGCCACGCCGCCTGGAAACGCGCGTCGAGCTGAATGCGGCAATTGAATTCCGCAGCACCGATCGTGCGCTGCTCAAACGGGATTTGGCCGGTGCGGACATTAGCCGATTGTGTGCAGGAACGAAAGAAACCTGGACGTTACCTGGGTGATCAATTCCTCACGATTACGACGTGTCATCAGTTCGTGTCCGGCATCGGAAATCGGCAGGAGCTCAGTCTGAGCTGGGACTAGCCTTAATGCGGCTTCCATCTCGGTGATCGTACCGAATCCGTCTCGACTTCCGTGAACGAAGAGTGTGGGAATTCGCAGCATAGGAAAATGCTCAGCGCGCAATTGGGCCGGCTGCCTCGGAGGATGGAGAGGATAGGAGAGCTCGAGGAGACGTTCGACCAAAGGCGGTTGGCTTGCTGCGAGAATGGACGCTTGCCTCCCGCCATAGGACTGTCCCCCTAGAAAGACTCTGCCCGCATCGAGTCGGCGCATGGCATCTACGGCCGCCGCAGCCCTTCCTGATCTTTCCCCGCACCTCCTCGAGGTGGTGGGCCATGAGGCCTGGATTGGCGGAAAGGGAGGTCGCAGCGAAATACTGTCAGACCTGCGAAACAAAACGCATCCGCCAGGGCCGTGAGAAGTGGAGATTGGCAGTTTGATCCTGCGCCATGGGTCAGAATCAGACAATCCGCCCCGGAATCCATAGAGCGGTGCAAGTAGCCTCTAACTGGCGCATCCTTGTTGGAGAAGTCGGTGAATTCGTCACATCGCCGCATAGTTAGTTGATATGGCAGGATGCTCGCTCCGTGTTGGGATGCAGGCGTCTGCAGTAACGATCTTAATAGAAAACATTGTCGTCCGGTCGCTCGTCGAATACGCCAACTACCTGGAATGATGCTCGTTTCGCAAAACTGATTCACACTGACTGGTCTAGATGCGACTCCCATATGACTCCAAGAGTTTGTGCCGTCTACAATGCGACCAGAAAGTGCCGTGGATTTTCCGCGTCACTGATCTGGTTGGGAGCTATGATGCGCAAGCTGGGATGGAGCCACCGGTGGATTGGGTGGTCGGCTGGGTTATTGGTCGCGTTTGCGGCAGGGACAGCAACAACGTGGACGCAGGCGATTAATGTCGGCGAAGGTGACGCGGCGGCGCTGGTGAATCCCCTGATCGGGACCACCAATGGAGGCAATGACTACCCCGGCGCGACGTTGCCACTGGGCATGCTTGCGTGGAGTCCGGAAGAACCGCGGAACCGTCCACGGCGACAGGTGGAGGGCGTGCCCGGATCGATGAGCGATGACCGTGGGCGTCCAGCAGCCCCGGGCGGCTACGAGTATTCAGCCAGCCGCATCAGCGGGTTTTCATTAACACACCTGATGGGCACGGGCTGCGCGGGAGCCAGCGGTGATATTCCCTTCATGCCCCAAGTTGGCGAGGTGACCTCATCACCTGCAGACGACTCCGGTGCCGAGATCTACGGCAGCACGTTTTCCCATGACGAGGAAACCGCAAAGGCCGGCTACTACAAGGTAAAGCTCGACAATGGCATTACGACTGAGCTGACGGCGACACTTCGTACTGGCTCGGGACGATTCACATATCCCGCTGGCAAGCCGGCCGTTATGTTGGTTCGCACCGCGAATTCTGAGACGGGCAGCACAGACGCGAAGGTAAAGATCGACGCCGCAACCCGGAACGTCTCAGGATCTGTCACGAGCGGCAACTTTTGCGGATACCTTGGCACGTCCGACCGGCGAAGCTACTACACGCTTTACTTCGTGGCGCATTTCGATGAACCGTTCGTGAGTATAGGGGCGTGGCAGGACGCTGTGGTTCGGCCCGGGACGAAGGAGGCGCACGGCGGCACCAGTTATGGCGCGAAGGGTTTTGTCCCGGTGGGAAAAGGATCAGGGGGATGGATTGTGTTCGACACCTCGAAGTCGGCGACCGTGAATGTGCGGGTAGGCATCTCGTATGTGAGCGAAGAGAATGCTGAGGCGAATTTGCGCGCAGAGAATCCTGCAGGAACAACATTTGAGGACGTGCGCGATAAGGCACACGCAGCATGGAACGATGCACTGAGCCGGGTGGAGATTGATGGCGGCACGCACGATGAGCAGGTGGTCTTTTACACGGCTCTCTACCACTCACTGATGGGCGAGAATCTTGCGAGCGACGTGGATGGGCGCTATTGGGGCATGGACGGGAACGTACATGCGGTAGCTGCTCCGCAGAAGGCGCAGTATGGCACGTTCTCCGGTTGGGATGTGTATCGATCGCAGTTGCAATTGCTCGCGTTGCTCGAACCGGACGTGGCGGGGGACTTCGCTCAGTCGCTGCTCAACCAGGCGAACCAGAACGGGGGCGAATGGGATCGCTGGACGCATAACTCCGGAATCACTCACGTAATGAATGGCGATCCGGCAGCGCCGGCGATTGCGGACATTCTGGCCTTCGGCGGTAGGAACTTCGATGTCGAGGCAGCGTACAGGTCCCTGCTCCGTGCAGCGACCGTGCCTACGGCGCACGATCTGAGTAAGGAGGGTTGCGAGGTTGAATGTGTGGGCCAGAGACCCTCCCTCGATCAGTGGCTCAAGCTTCACTACATCCCGGTCGGCGCAAATGCCTGGGGACCTGCTGCAGACACACTGGAAGATGCAACGGCGGACTTCGCCATTTCGGAGCTGGCGCGACGCCTAGGCGATGATGCAACACGCAGGCAGTTCCTGGAGCGTGCGCAGTACTGGAAGAACATCTTTAATCCGGAAGCGACGCCGCAGGGCGGCTATATTCAAAATCGCAATGCTGATGGTACGTGGCCAAAGTTTGATCCCGCGTCCGACAATGGATTCGTGGAAGGCAGTGCCGCGCAGTATCTGTGGATGGTGCCTTTCAACGCGAAGGGACTGTTCACGATGCTCGGCGGGATGAACGCGGCGAGCCAGCGCCTGAATTCATTTTTCTATAACTCCGACGGCAGCCTGGCGGTGACCGAGTCAGGTGGTCTGCATGCTGAACTGAACAACGAGCCTTCCATCGAGACACCGTGGCTTTTCGATTTTCTGGGGCAGCCGTGGAAAACTCAGGAGGCTGTACGGAGAGTATTGAACACCATCTGGACGAACTCACCCAAAGGCATGCCCGGGAACGATGATCTAGGTGAGATGTCGTCCTGGTATGTATGGTCAGCGATGGGAATGTATCCGGAGATTCCAGGTCGCGCGGAATTGGTGTTGGGTAGCCCTCTCTTCACGACGATACGCATCCGGCGTGCCGCGGGTGACATCGTGGTGAAAGCTCATGGCGCGGGAACCAAAGCTCCCTACATCCAAGGCCTCAAAGTGAACGGCGAAAGCACCAATAAGACTTGGCTGGCGGAGAGTTTCGTGCTAGGCGGAGGAACTCTGGAGTTCGAATTGAGTGCAACAGCAGACAAGCGATGGGGGACTGGGACGGAGGATGCGCCTCCGTCCTTCGAGCCCTGAAACAGGAGGTGCGATCGGCTGCAGGGTGGATCTCTACATCAGGATTTGAAGGGCCAATGAACAGACGCTGCAACATCCACCCTCAAGCCAATGCGCAGCGACCGTCACGGGGACCGGGAATTATAGTTCGGCGGTCACATGGACCGTAGACCCCGGAACTATCTGTGCGACCGACTTTTTTATTGCCGCCGCTAATCACCCAAGTTCGGGACTTGCCACGGTCACGGCGAAGTCGACGCAGGATTCAACGAAGTCGGGAACTGCGCAAATCACAATTCCACCTCCCACAATTGGCACAACTGCAGCCAATCCCACGTCTGTTCCGCGTGGCACCACCCACAACCGTTACCGTGACATCGCTCATCGCCGATGCATCCCTCGTCTCCGGCTCGATGATCGAGTCTGACCAGCCCAGGAGGACCGCGATACGATTGAGCAGTCCACTGGAGGTTCGGCATGAATCCTAAGTCCGAAGGATTCCTCGAGTCATCTCTGTACGTCAATGATGTGGTCGGTTCAGCTCGGTTTTACGAGAAGATCTTCGGGTTTCGCACTATCAGCGATTTCGGGCGGATAGATGCTCGTGAACGGAACGGTCCCTAGCAGAGCATACCTTGCCTGGTCATAAACGTCGATATTGACCGCCTGGTATTGAGCGTACTGTCCGCCGCCATCCAGAAAATACGTGTGCCCGTTGGCAGTCTCGGGAATGACGCTTGCGGTGTAGAACAACTAAGAGCCGTTCGACTCGAGAAAGGTCCCCAATAACTTCTGTGTGGATGGATCCCACACTAGGGTTCTTCGACCAAATATTCCGCGATCACGACTACGATGTTGGCCGCACTCACGCCCGAAAGTTCCTCAGCAACCCGGTGATCTCTCAACTAGGCGGCATTGGGCCGTTGAATCTCGATGCAAAGCAGCCTGTGATTCGTCCCATCGAGCATCGCCTCGACGGCCTGCGGCTGAGCCACGTGCCGGTTGGTGATCTGGCGCAGTTCAAGAACGGAGCGAAGGACCGCGTGAACGAAATGCTGAAAGAGCTGATTGGCAACTGGTCGATTGTGGCCGACCCCGTCGCCGACCGCCTTCTCAGCGCCGGCCTCGACCTGCTGATCTCAAAGAGCTGACCGCCGCCGCCTCTGTCGAACATTGCCCCTTTCGGAGGCTGCTCGTTCAGGCCGCCTCCAGAACTTCGACCTCCTAGAAACCTCAGCGCCAATATCTTGTGTTTGCACCGAAGCTCCTCGCCCATCAGCAAAGGGAAAAATGGAAAGCTAAAAAGATTGGGATCAGCGGCGGGGAGGTGCAGGACAACTGTGCTGACGAATCGCTCAATGGCGGAAACCTGCGAGATATCGACGAGCGGTCCTCGAACGAGGCTACGCAAAGGACAAACAGCATCGACCAAGTAGCGAATGAGAAAGGACGCTGTTTCCAACAACGCACGATCGCGATCCCCAAGCCACATCTGGGCCTGCAAAACATATGTACGAGTGATTTACCGTCTCGGCACTGAATTCCATCCCCCTAAGAAGCGGACTCCGAGTTGTTGATGTGAACGTCCTTTATCATTCACTACTTGGGTTTGCGAGCCCCAAAGGTGTCTGGGGCACTTGTCCGGATTATCGGAAATTGAGCCGATCAATTAGGGTCGCCAGTGGTCTCTTGGTCGTGTATGATGTCTTGCGTCTTAGTAGCGGTACTCTGGCGCAGTGCGCGAAGGGAGCCCAAATCCCAATCCGTGTCAATGAGCGTTCTCGTCGGTTCGAACACCTCGCGTACGCAGCGTCGATCACTTGGCTCGCGCCGAAGCAGCAGCGCAAGGACGCTCTGTTTTGGATAACGGCCACGGCGTCAACCTCGCGCGCGAACAAGCCACCAAGCTCATCCCAATGCCGTCCAGATTGCTTTCTCACGGTTGGCCGAACGCTTCTTGACACCGTAATGCGTCCCGTAGCCGTAGCCGCCGGTGCTCTGGATAGAGAATGAATTCTCTGTGGGAAAATAACACCGAATGCTGAGAGCGCTTGGGGAGCGGAATCCTCAACTTTGGTTGCGGCCAAGGTTAGCGCAGAGCTGACGAAAACTTGAGATTCTGAACAAGTCCGAAATTCTTCCCTTTTTTGAGCTCGGTTCATTGCAGCTCACAGCGAGAAAGCCTATACTCGCGCGAAAAATAGAATACGTCATTCCAAACCCCTCGCGAACGCGAGTTCATGTGCGTCCGACTGATTGAGGTAACCGATGAGCGGAACAAAGGTGACGCTTTTGGATGATCAGGGCCCGTGGGCCGAGCCGAATGTGAACGAAGAACTCGCTGCACTCTTTTCCTATGCGCATCAATGGGCGCTCGTGGAAAAGCCCGGTGAGCTGTTCACGCTGACTTTTTCATCGATGCTAGCTGCAATGATTGCCGGCGCCGATCCGCTGTGCGGATGGTTGCGGACGCACTTGGCGCTGCGCGGTATCCGTGGCGAGTCGATGACAAACGGCCACAAGTTTTCACGGCAACCGTTGCCGTCTGGACTCAAAACGACGGAGTCATTCCGTCGCGCCTTGTCCAAAGCTCGCGAAATTCAATCGCACGCCTCAGCCGACGGGCTTGCGGTACGGCATTTCATGGCTGCATATGCCGTCGTGCCTGGTTATCACCTCGGCGATTTCTTACGCCTTCGCATCGATCGGCGCGCTTGGTGCATCGAGCTTGCGGAATACTTGGCGACCAAATTTCCAGACGAAAACGCGCAATGGCTGCAATACGCGCGCCTGGCGAACCCGGTGCCATCGCTCGGCTTCAATACGGATGCACCTGAAGGACGCGATCTCCTCAATGTCAGTCGCGAAGTGGAAGCGTTCGCGCGTCTGATCGCTTCGCGAAATACGGCTACGCCGCTTTCAGTCGGCGTCTTTGGTGCATGGGGATCGGGCAAGAGTTTCTTCATGCATCGACTTCAAAGACGCGTTGCGCGGTTCGCAGCGCTTGGTCGAGACGAAGGCGCCAAGTCAAAGTATCACGGCAATATTGCTCAAATCGACTTCAATGCTTGGCACTACAGCGAAGGAAACCTTGCAGCAGCCTTTGTGGATCACATCTTCCGAAATCTTCGTGTGGGACGAAACGAAAGTGCGGACATTCTGAGGGCGCGCAGCGAAAGGGTCATTAAGCAACTCGAAACGGCCACCCGTGATCTTAGCGAACGTCAAGCGGCAGTCGACCAAGCACTGGCTTTGACCACGCAGGCCCAAAACGCAATCGTCGCACTCGACGCGAAAATCGGTAACGAGATCGAGACCAAGAAGGAACAGATCGCAACGGCGGCGACGGATCTTCAAAACACGCATCGCAAACTCGCGCAGGAAGTCGCCAACCTCCAGAACGATATCGACGCCAGAGTACGCACCGCTCATGCGGCGACCGCTGCGAGTCTACTGATTCAACGGCTGCAGAGTCCTGAGCTGAACAAGGCGACGAATAGTCTCCGCACATTGGTGGCCGAAGCAAAGTCTCTAAGCCAAAAACGCAAACTCATGTTGTACGCCGTGATCATTCTCGGCATCGGCGCCGCGGCAGCCGCGATTATGCATGCCAACGCCTATGCACAATTTCTCGCCGCTGCCACTGCGGTCGGTGGCTTCGCCGCGACAGCGTCGGCCTGGCTCAAGAAGCTCGATGCATTTGCAGATACCGGGCAGGAGTTCGAAGACGAACAAACCAGAATTAAAAGGACCATTACGGACGAAGTCACGGCGGCGCACGAAGCAATTATCTCAGCACTCCGCAAAATGACGGAGGATCGACTCACCACCCTCAATCAACTCAACCAGCAACTGCAAGAAGTCCAACAGGCTCCCGCCACGGCACGACTCGCGCTTGACGATCTCGAAAAGCAACGAGCGGCCGCCGTGGCCAGACACGCGGAAGCCGCAGCAGTCGTTGAAGCTCGAAAAGCCGAACTTGCAAAGCTGACGACGAGGACACTTCTCGAAGAGTTTCTCGATGAGCGTGCTTCGAACGACGGTTACTTGAAAGAACTTACGATCTTCACGCGCATCCGCAACGATTTCCAAAAGCTGTCGGACCTTATGACCGAGGCAAACGAAGACTTCGTCACCGAGAAGGTCATGAACAATGTGGTGGCCGATGCGCCTCCGGTAAGCCGGATCGTCCTATATGTCGACGATCTCGATCGCTGCCCTCCCGAGCGAGTGGTCGCAGTACTCAAGATGATTCACTTGCTGCTGGCGTTTCCGTTGTTCGTGTGTGTCGCGGCTGTCGATCCGCGCTGGATCAATCATTGTCTTAAGGAGGCACCAGGGCTGATCGTTGATAACTCTGATGATCTTTCTGACGAATTTGGAATTCCAGCGACCACTTCGGATTACCTCGAGAAAATCTTCCAGATTCCGCTCTGGCTCCGCCCTGTTCCTGCCGAACAGCGCAGCGCTATCGCCCGAACCCTCCTCGATCCAGCCGAACCCGCGGACGAGCCTCGAGTCGATCTGCCGGTGACCGCATTGCGCACCATCGTCGGCTCCAGCCGTCCTGAGGGCCTCGAAGGCGATGGCGACATGAGTCCCGAGGCCCTTATTGATCCTGATGTAATCTCTGCGGCCGAACTGGAATATCTCGATGAACTGACAACACTGCTCGACGGAAATCTGCGATCGCGCAAACGTTTCGTCAATACCTACCGGCTGGTGAAAACTGCCTTGTCTGACGTCGAACTCGCTGTGTTCCTGCAACCGTTGGGCAACTATTCGCCATATCGGATTTGTATGGTACAGCTCGCAGTGTTGTGCACGCAGAGAAACCGTGCACTCTCGATTGTTCGCCAAGCAGATGCGACCCAAAAGAACACACCACTTTTGGATTGGCTCAACGGCATTAAAGCCGGGCCCGATAAAGACCTCGCACAATCCATTGAGACCGCCCTCAATGACGATTTACAAGATACGGATCTCGATACTTTCAAGCGCTGGCTCGAACGCACTCGCCGTTACTCGTTCTATCTGTAATCCGCGGTACTAACTTCAGACTGTTTGTTTCTATTGCCTTCCTTCGCGGTCCTGCCAAAAGGCTTTATTCACGCCAGGGCGATCCAGAGATCGGTCATCGCGTTGACTTCAAAGGCGAGCTTGAATTGTCCCACCGGCTTGGCGGGTAAGGGGATGTTGGATAAGGGACCCGCCAGCAGATTCCCGACACTCTTCACAGGGTGTTAGTGTATCAAATAGCATCTCTAACATTGCAGTCGCGGGCTCCCCTAGCCAGGTAGTGAATGATAAAGGACGTTATCATTCATGAATTGTTATTGCGGACTTACGCTAACGGTAAGGCTCCTTTTGAAAGCCGGAGTGCTCCGTGGCCATGACAATGCGGTGCTCCAGCCGTAGCTTACAGCTCACTCCTCATCGCTTACTTTTTCTTTTTCCCCAACGTTTTCGATGACCGCCTCCAGGACATCATCAAGGAAATCGATTCCAGTAGTTGTGAGCAACAAGGCTAAAGTGGCGAGTTCGAGAGGCTTGGCCTTGAGAACTTCGTCGGCTTCAAACTGAAGCGACATCCAGAGGAACGACACGCTGCAAAGCCACAGAACGCACAAAACGGTTCCATTTACAAAGAGCTGTGACAACCGCAAAAGAAGCATTTGGATCAATATGATCGCTCCAGCGCCCGCGACCTCCTCAAATATTCGTGACCCGGAGCCCTCCATAATAGGAAAGCATTGTGAGGCATACGAACTCACAATTCTCCCAAGCCATGGAAGTCTCAGGAATCGAAAAATAACGAGACCGATCAATAGCTGCTTGAAGTATTTGTCCAATTTGCTGACGCCCCATTTCGCAAACAATCGAAATGGCCGCTTTAAATCTTCATACTTAATGTCGATGCTGGGAAGTGTTAGGGGCGAGAGAAATGCGCCAAGCGAGAGCATCAGGAGAGCCCACTTCCAGCCCTCACTGCAGAATGGCCCAAGCCATGCGCAGGACGAGACGACGAGACTCGATAGCAGGATGCGTGGGTCTTTGATTGAAACGGGCCCAAGTTTGGTCAAATCTTGAACCGTTTCGTCGCTGACGCCGGTTCTACTTCTTGATGACATAATCTTGCAGTTGCGTGAGGCGGTCTTCGTACCACGAAAATAGAGGTAGCCGGCGATCGTGACCCAGATCGCATTGTTGAGCCAAGGGCCTGCGGGCATCGTCGTTCTCCTTCGTGATGACTCCGTTCATAACTCCGAAAGAAATGCTGGACTTCTAACTCGATAAAATCCATTATCGCGTTCGACGTCCGTTATAAAATGCCGTGGGTTTGCTTCGTTATGGACTATCCGCGGGGCAAACTTAAGTGTGATATGCTTGGCCCACCCGTTCGGGTCCAAGAGTCCGCGGTCTGCAGCAGTTGTGCTCCCTGCCGGATGCGTCAGAGAGGAGCCGCTTCCATCGCCGAATCGAGCATATTCTGGGATCAACTAATCCTCCTTATCGAGGAAGGCAAAGTTGTCCCCGTGGTCGGCCAGGATTTGCTGACGATTCCGGAATCAACCGGACACAAATTACTCTATCCATTCCTGGCCGAACGCCTGGCCACCTGTTTGAAAGTCAGCTGCGACGATCTTCCAAAGGGCGCTGAACTCAATGAGGTCGCGTGCCGCTATCTGGCAAAGGGTAAGCCAGCGCAACAGGTATATGCCGCATTGAAGATGGTTGCGGCAGAGGCCGAGTCCTTGCCCATTCCCGAACCTCTGCTCCAGCTTGCAGCGATTCGCCCGATTCCTCTGTTTGTCTCCACAACGTTTGATTCTTCACTGGCGCGTGCGCTGAACCAGAAGCGTTTTGGGGGAAATGAGCGAACCAGAGTGTTTGCCCACTCGCCGAACGAGGTGCAAGACCTTCCAGGAGACATGGCAAGCCTCGGTGCTCCAGCGGTCTACCACTTGATGGGCAGACTGTCGGCTACCCCGGCCTACGCCATTACTCAGGAAGATTTCATCGAGTTCTTCCACTCTCTCCAGTCCGAAACACGCCGCCCGGCGCAACTCTTCCATGAGCTGAGTGGCCGCAGCCTGCTCATGCTCGGGACCCACCTGTCCGGGTGGCTGACCAGCTTCCTCATGCGCATGTCGAAACGCCAGCGGCTATCCTCCGACGATAAGACGGATTATGTCGCCGACGACACAGTCAGCAACGACGCGAATCTGGTTCTCTTTCTGGAACGCTTCAGCAGGGGTACCGAAGTCTTCCGTGACGCCGACCCCGTCGCGTTCGTTGCCGAGTTGCATAAGCGCTGGACGGAGCGACATCGCTATCTGCCTCTGACGCCCGATACCCCGCAAGGCGACACCAGCCCTTCACCGCGCGAGCTAGAGCCGGGAGCAGTGTTCTTGAGCTATGCCAGCGAAGACCGGCCTGCTGTGGAAAAGCTCAAGGCTGCTCTTGAGGAAGCGCGTGTGGACGTATTCTTCGACCGGGAGCAGTTGCAGCCCGGAAATGATTGGGAAGTGAAACTGCGGCGCAACATTCATCAGTGCTCACTCTTTGTGCCGGTGATATCGCAGCAAACCTTGACTTCGGACCGCCGATTTTTTCGCCTGGAGTGGAACCTTGCCCTGGAAGAGGCGCAGATGGCATCTTTCTCGAGCGAAGAAGCCTTCCTGCTTCCAGTCGTGATTGACGAAACCGCCATTAATCACAAGGACCTGCCAGAAAAATTCGGGAAGATTCAGTGGAAGTCCCTCCCGGGCGGCGTGCCCACGCCGGATTTCGTCGAGCGCGTAAGGCAACTCTACCGCAAGCGCCAGCTCGCACGGTTGGGGAACAAATGAGGGCGGGCGAAGCTATCTTGTCCGAACCGGCCGTTGGCGCAACCGTCAATGCTGACAATCCCTGGCCTGGGCTGCTTGCGTTTCGCGAATCTGACCAGGGCTATTTTCAGGGCCGACAGGTGGAAACGGAGGAACTGTTCCGTCTGGCCATGCGCGAGCGCCTTACCGTCCTGTTTGGCCTCTCGGGCCTGGGCAAGTCCTCGTTATTGCAGGCCGGCCTATTTCCAAGGCTACGGCAGGAGAATCTCTTTCCGGTGCACATTCGCCTGGACTTCTCGTCCGCGCAGCCGGATCTGGTCGCGCAGATATGCGCAACGATCGCGAAGGAGGCGAGCGAGCGTGAGATTGAAGCTCCGTTGCGCAGTAACGACGAGACGCTCTGGGAATATTTTCATCGCGAAGCAAATAGCTTCTGGAACGTCCGTAACAAGCTAGTCATGCCTCTTTTAGTGTTCGATCAGTTCGAGGAGATATTCACACTCGGCCACATCGACCCCGATCGTTCGAAGGCCACCGAAGCGTTCCTCGATCAACTGGCCGATCTCTCTGAATGTCGTCCGCCCGCCACGCTGAAGCAATGGATCGATGATCATCCCGACGAGGCAAGCGCCTTCGACTTCGGACGCCATCACTACAAGCTCCTTCTGAGCATTCGGGAAGATTTCCTGCCCGACCTCGAAGCCCTTCGGGCACGCATGCCGGCCCTGGCGCTCAATCGATCCCGTTTGCGCCGCATGAATGGCGAGGCCGCGCTTCTGGTGGTCAAACAGGCGCGGCACCTGATTGACCCGGACGTCGGGGAGCAGGTGGTCCGCTTTGTGTCGGCGGCAGAGCGCCATCTTCCGCTGGTCGACCTTGAAGTAGAGCCTGCACTGCTCAGCGTAGTTTGCCGCGAATTGAACAATCGACGCATGACCGTGGGGGAGGCCAAGATCAGCGCCGCCCTGCTGCAGGGGAACAAGGAGGAGGTACTGGCCGATTTCTATGAACGGAGCACGGCTGATCTAACTCCGGAAGTCAGATCGTTTATGGAAGATCACCTGCTCACCGTTTCTGGCTACCGCGACAGTGTGGCGCTGGAAAATGCACTGAGCACTCTCGGAGTCTCTCGCAACGCCATCGACACCCTGGTCGAGCGCCGATTGGTGCGTCGGGAAGATCGCGGCGGCACGCAGCGTCTGGAACTGACGCACGACCTGCTGGCTGGCGTGGTCCGCGCCAGCCGGGACAACCGCCGTGTGAAGGAAGCTGCCGAAAAGGAGCGCTCCGATTTGCTCCGGGCCCAGGAGCAACAACAGCAGGCGCTCCTCAAAACCAAAGAGGACGAGCGACTCGCGCTGGAGAAGGCGCAAGAACAGGAGAAAAGAGATAGAGACCGTCGGGACCTGCGACGTTTCCGCAACGCTGCCGGCGTGTTTCTGGCACTCACACTCGTTTCTGCGGGAACTGCGGCATGGGCGGTCTGGGCCCAGCGAGAGGCGGATCAGCAGCGGAAGACCGCGCAACAGCTGCGGATGGCTGCGGTTCTCCAGGAAAATATTGCAGTTGCGCAAGCCGACTTTGCACGCCAGCAGCAGGCCATCGCCGAGAAACAAGCCTTGAAATTGGCAGCTTCTCTGGATGTGCTATCCAAGTTGAATAGAAAGGATGTACAGGCGGCGGTGGAGTCACAACCCGCGGCCGACCTTTTGCCGCGGGTCTACATGCAGATTGTTGATGAGAATGATCGCGACTATGCAAAACAGATTGCATCGCGTTTGACGGCGGCAGGCGTGCTGGTTTTGGGCATCCAGTATGTTCCCAAAGCAGCGGGGCTAACGAAGACGGACGTTCGCTATTATCGGAAGGTCGACGAACCCGAAGCCCAGACCATTGTCGGCGTTCTGAATGAGGGCGGAGAAACATCGGCCCGGGCAAACTATCTCGTCGGAAATGAGAACAGCGCCAAGGTACGCCCCAACCATTTCGAGGTTTGGCTCGCGAATCGAAGCGCTGGAAACTGACTGGTTCCCTTGCAGCTTGTTTTCGGCGAAACCGAGGCTCTGAGAGCGATTTTGGGCAGCGCTTCTCGTGTCCGCAAAACAAGTTGCCGATAGCGTCCTTTATCATTCGCTACTTGGGTCAGCAAGCCCGCAAGATGTTGGCTCACTCCGGGTCACTCCGCGGAAATGATGAAGGCCTTCGTCGATCCGCCCATCTGCAATCCGTTTGCTTTTGACCACAGGAAGACGAGGTAGGGAGTGGCCCTCAGCTCGCCTGTGCCCCAAGACTCGCGCTCGAGGTTAGATGCAGCGTAATTTCAAATCCGCCTCCATTCGATTTCGAAATGAGGCGGACTCAATGACCAGCATCCGCTGCTACTTCCAGGATTCGTGCTTAGTACACAGTTATGTTTTTCGAAACTTGCGTCGCGGCGTTGTAGTTGGCATTTCCGGCCTGGTTCGCAGCAATCGTGCAGGTGCCTGCTGCTATCCCGGTCACTGTTGTCCCAGAGATCGTGCATATAGAAGAGGTTGTTGAGGTGAGCGTTACTGCGAGACCCGAAGTAACGGTCGCAGTCGCCGTGCCCGTTGCCGGTCGAGTGATACTTGTCGGCACGGTCAAGGTGATGGTCTGGCTGCCCTTGCCCACAGTGATGTTCTGAGCCACCTGCGGCGCTGCGTTGAACGTCGTGTTGCCTGACTGATTGCCCGCGATCGTGCATGTGCCTGCTGCCACTCCAGTAACAGTGGCGCCGGATACAGTGCAGATCGTCGGCGTTGTCGACGTGAACGCAACCGCAAGGCCCGAGGTCGCCGTCGCGCTTACCGTGCCAGTTGTGCCTACCTTGACGGTTGGTGCGGCGCCGAAGGTGATCGTCTGACTGGTCTTGGCGGTCGTCACCGTGATGTTCTGCGTGGCCTGGGTTGCAGCGTTGTAGTTGGTGTTGCCGGCCTGGTTGGCCGCGATCGTACACGTACCGGTCGCCACACCCGTCACTGTGCTGCCGCTCACCGTGCAGATGCTCGGCGTCGTGGAGGTGAACGTCACCGCGAGGCCGGAGGTGGCCGTCGCACTGACTGTTCCGGTTACAGCTACCGTGACTGCTGGCGCTGTCCCGAAGGTGATGGTCTGGCTGCCCTTACCCACCGTGATGTTCTGCGTCACCTGTGGTGCTGCGTTGAACGTCGTGTTGCCTGACTGATTGCCTGCGATCGTGCAGGTGCCGGCCGCCACTCCGCTGACGGTATTGCCGCTCACCGTGCAGATCGTCGGTGTCGTCGACGTGAACGTAACGGCCAGACCTGAGGTGGCCGTCGCACTGACCGTGCCGGTTGTGACTACCTTGACGCTCGGCGCGGCGCCGAACGTTATAGTCTGGTTGGTCTTGGGGGGCGTTACCGTGATCGATTGCGTTATCTGAGAAGCCGAGTTGTAGTTGGTGTTGCCGGCCTGGTTGGCTGCGATCGTACATGCACCCGCCGCCACACCCGTCACCGTACTGCCGCTCACCGTGCAGATGCTCGTGGTCGTGGAGGTGAACGTCACCGCGAGGCCGGAGGTGGCCGTGGCACTGACTGTTCCCGTTCCACTCACCATGACTGCGGGCGCTGTCCCGAAGGTGATGGTCTGGCTGCCCTTGCCCACAGTGATGTTCTGCGTCACCTGCGGCGCTGAATTGAACGTCGTGTTTCCTGACTGATTGCCCGCGATCGTGCACGTGCCGGCTGCCACCCCGGTGACGGTCGAGCCGGACACCGTGCACACAGTCGGTGTCGTCGACGTGAACGCAACCGCAAGACCTGAGGTCGCCGTCGCACTTACCGTGCCGGTTGTGCCTACCTTGACCGTTGGAGCGGCGCCGAACGTTATAGTCTGGTTGGTCTTGGCGGCCGCGACTGTGAAGTTCTGCGTGACCTGGGTTGCAGCGTTGTAGTTGCTGTTGCCGACCTGGTTGGCCGCGATCGTGCAGGTGCCGGTCGCCACTCCTGTAATTGTCGATCCGGAAATCGTGCAGATGCTCGTCGTCGTTGACGTGAAGGTCACCGCGAGACCGGAGGTGGCCGTCGCACTGACTGTTCCAGTTCCACCTACCGCGACTGGTGGTGCTGTCCCGAAGGTGATCGTCTGGCTACCCTTGCCCACAATGATGTTCTGCGTCACCTGCGGCGCCGCGTTGAACGTCGTGTTTCCTGACTGATTGCCCGCGATCGTGCACGTGCCTGCTGTCACTCCGGTGACGGTACTGCCGCTTACCGTGCACACAGTCGGTGTCGTCGACGTGAACGCAACCGCAAGACCTGAGGTTGCCGTCGCGCTTACCGTGCCGGTCGTGCCTACCTTGGCGGTTGGTGCAGCGCCGAACGTTATAGTCTGCTTCGTCTTGGGGGGCGTTACCGTGATCGGCTGCGTGACCTGAGAAGCCGAGTTGTAGTTGGTGTTGCCGGCCTGATTGGCCGCGATCGTACAAGTACCCGCCGCCACACCCGTCACTGTACTGCCGCTCACCGTGCAGATGCTCGTGGTCGTTGACGTGAACGTCACCGCAAGGCCGGAGGTGGCCGTCGCACTAAGTGTTCCTGTTCCACCTACCGTGACTGGTGGTGCTGTCCCGAACGTAATGGTCTGGCTACCCTTGCCCACCGTGATGTTCTGGGTCACCTGCGGCGCTGCGTTGTACGTCGTGTTTCCTGACTGATTGCCCGCGATGGTGCACGTGCCGGCCGTCACTCCGGTGACAGTTGAGCCGGATACCGTGCAGACAGTCGGTGTCGTCGACGTGAACGCAACCGCAAGACCTGAGGTCGCCGTCGCACTTACCGTGCCGGTTGTGCCTACCTTGACCGTTAGAGCGGCGCCGAACGTTATAGTCTGGTTCGTCTTGGGGGGCGTTACCGTGATCGGCTGCGTGACCTGAGAAGCCGCGTTGTAGTTGGTGTTGCCGGCCTGGTTGGCCACGATCGTACATGCACCCGCCGCCACACCCGTCACCGTACTGCCGCTCACCGTGCAGATGCTCGTGGTCGTTGACGTGAACGTCACCGCAAGGCCGGAGGTGGCCGTCGCACTAAGTGTTCCTGTTCCACCTACCGTGACTGGTGGTGCTGTCCCGAA
>WNGK01003224.1_pt1 | contig 17702 bp, 20 predicted proteins | sample 5400601 | NCBI WGS metagenome assembly WNGK01 (sample SAMN13153376, study PRJNA577476) | soil metagenome | isolation source: 60 cm soil or saprolite under Garry oak tree replicate 1 | place: USA:California | collected 2016-06-15
CCAGTAGCGCCCTCACCCTTGCGAGCTTCCTTGACCCGAAATTAGGGAACACCACCGCTGGCAACTCGCCGCCTACTCCAGGGGTGACGCCGACGCCGCTCTCCAATGAGCCGGGCATGCCCTTTGTCGATAGCAATGGGCAGGTGACGGGCATGCAACTGTCCGGGACCGGCAGTCAGTTAACACTAGCTGATATCCAGAACCTGGAACAGTCGCAATCCGAGTTGACTCCGCCGATCCTGTCTACACACTTAGCGCAGAACCTCTTGAGCGCAAAATGGGAGACCGGCATCAGGCAATACGAGCAGGGTGATTATCCCCAAGCGGTGCAAACGCTGACCTCGATTGAGCGTGACAATCTCAGTTTTCAGGCACCCACATTCTTTGTGCAGTTGGCAACGGCGAAAATAGCCAGTGAGAACAACGGTACGCCGACAGCCTCTCCCACCCCTGGCAGTGGGCAGGGATCGTCGAGCTTTTTAGGGATACCCATGTGGTGGGTGTTGATTGTGGGGTTGGTCGCGGGAGTGCTGGTACTGGTTCTGCTGTTTGTGCTGGTGGGCCTGGTCTTCAGACGCAGGCGCGCGAAGCAAAAGCGGGACAGACAGGAAATGGAACGGTTCATGGCCGAGGAGGTTGAGGCGCATCGGATTGCTGAACAAGAAGCTAGACGCCGCGCTGCAGAGAGTGAGAAGCTGCAACCTGCTCTTAATGTATCCTGCCCGAACTGTGGTCAATCGGTACGGGCAGGCGCTACTTTTTGCCCTAATTGTCGCTACGTGTTTTCGCCTGTTACATCAAACGCTCGTCCGATAGTACAGACGGTGCCAGTGACAGAACCGCCTAGACCAGGTAAGGTACCAACGCCAGCAAATCGAATCGAACCTCAATCAGTGCAGGTGAAGCAGGACGATTCGTCACTACAAGCAACATTACAGCGTTTATGGGATCGAGCTGATAAGTAACAACAGAATTTGACACTGAATTCCTCCAATAAAGGACTTGGGCGAAGCAAAGATGCGGCACAGGCTTTTGAACGGGCTCGTCGTCTTGGTTACGAAAAATCGTAGCTGTTTAGGAGCTTATGACAGAGTTCGACAAGATACTTGCGTTTTGTGGCTAAAAATTTTGCTGAAGCCGCTTCAGGTCTGAAACCTATGTGGGAGAGTTTCTCTTATACTGGGGTTTGCTGAGACAAAGTATTAGAAAACGATGGAAGAAGAAAGAGGCCTAGAATTAATCTATCCCTCCCACAACCATCACTTACACAAATGGCTTGCCACTTAACAACCACTCGTGTGGTATAATCTCATAGGATGAAATCCATAAATCCGTCTATCAAGTCACATCAAATTCCACGTTTCTCTCCCTGGTTGACAGCAATACTGACAGCAAAGCCTGCGAATAATTGCGAATATCAGCGAACGACCACGAACAAACTTCTGCATACAATTGGCTCTAGAGGCCAATTCATGATGCAATACAGGCCGTACTTTTTCTAGCATTGTGACAGTTGTTGTGTTACAATGTCGGCGAGACAGTATCAATGGTACAGGTAAGTGTGAAATATGCATACTATCGATGAATTGGCACATATCACCGGTATGCCGAGCAGGACCATCCGTTTTTACAATACGCAGGGATTGTTACCGCCCCCCATGATGCAAGGGCGCGTGGCTTATTATGACGATGAACACGTGGTGGTACTCAACATTATTAAGGAACTGAAGGAACAGCAGAATCTTCCCCTGGAAACGATCCGGCAAATGCTGACCATTCGCGCGAAGCAGGGCGAGGTGCAGATGAACCTGGCGCTCAAACAACGCCTGCTGCGGCCACTCACGGCAGGTGGACAGGATATACGATTGACCAAAGAGGCCTTGATGCGACAAACGGGCGCAACGGCAGAGCGGATCGACGAATTGACCTCACAGGGCCTGCTCTTCCCCGTGCAGTCTGAGCAAGAGGTGCTGTACACCGGGGATGATGTGTTGTTAGTCGAACTGTACGAGCGTCTTGAGTACCTGGGCTTGCCTATCGCGCTTCCCGCGCTGATTCGTTTTCAGATGCGCCAACTGGTGCGCAGCGAAATCGCCGCTTTTGAGCAGCATGTGCAACCACGCTGGCGCGAAGAGGGCCTGCCGGCTGAGCAGCAGGCCGAGCAATTTGAGGCGATCTTGACGCTGACCGATACTTTGATCTCGGTGATGCATCGCAAGCTGGTATACTGGTGAAGACTGGAAGAGGAGTAGTAGAGAGCTGGACCTGGGCGGTCAGCTCTCTATCTTTTCCGATGCTTCCTTTATTGCTGGCGAACTGCCGTTTTCCGGCGCAGTTTCTTCTACCGCTGACTGTTCATCATTCCCATCTGCTTGCATCGCAGGCTCGTGTTCATGTCCCTGATGCTCTTGCTCCTCCGTATCCCTGGCAGGTTTCTGCGGAATGCCGTAGGTTGCGGGCACTTCACCTTCTGGAATGGGCTTTGACACGCGCAAAATCAGGAAGGTGAGCGGGATGAGCAAGATGAAGACTACTAGCGAGGTCCATTGCGCCTGTTTCAGACCCCAGTTGAGGCCGAGGAAACTGACGATAATATTGTCGCGCACAAAGAAGAGGGAGAATTGTGTGATCACATAGCCGAACAGGTAGACCAGCAGGAGCAGACCAGGGCGGCGCATGCGGCTGGCGAGATACAACATCAGCCCCAGCAAGACGATATTCGCGAGTAGTTCATAGGCGGCGGCGGGCTGCACGGCGGTCACCACGCTTCCACATTGGGTGGGGTCGGCCAGGTTCACACAAAGAAAACTATGCGGGTTCTGGTAGACCGTTGCCCAGGGAAGATTGCTGCGATAGCCAACGATATCACCATTGATGATATTGCCGATGCGCCCGAAAATCTGACCGGCGGCGGCGAACAAGACGCCCCCATCGAGGGCGACCAGCGGATTGATACGTTCAACCTTTGCGCGCCAGAATAGTACCGGGATGGCCAGGAAGAGCGCTCCAAAGAAGGCCATTCCGCCTTCCCAGGTCGCCAGGATATGCTGCGGCTGCTGTAGATAATGTGATACAAAATCCGGCTGCTGTATCACAAAGTACAGCCGACCTCCAATCAGACCGGCCACAATACACCACCACAGTACTCGGTAGACGATATCCGGGTGTATACCTTTACGCCTGGTATAACCACGAATGAACAAGAGGCCCATCACAATGCCAACGACATACATCAGCCCATACCAGCGCAAGGCGAACGGCCCGATATAGAAGATGACGGGGTCGATGTTAATGTAGATGTATGACAACAAGGGGATGCTTCCCATTAATTACTCCAATACTTTTGATAAACACGTCTATCTGCTTTCCTATGATAGTACGGTCTGCACAGAAGTGCAAGTGGTTTGCAATATGCTTTTTGACTCTACTCACTTTGACCGTTCTGTGCTATGCTTATTTTAGAGAGACGCTGTCGTTTCCAGGAGTATCCAAAGAAGGAGACTATGTTTTATGGTAAAAAGTATGACTCCACATAAGGCAAAGCACGCGCCGGGGGAGAGTACATATGAGCGGTACTTACGCATCCCGGAACTGCTTTCGCTGCAAAAACCTGAGAGCGAGCTAGCGCATCATGATGAGCTGCAATTCCAGGTGGTCCACCAGGTATTTGAACTGTGGTGGAAAGAAGCCGCCTTTGAACTGGGTACTATCCGCAGCCTGTTGCAGGAGTTCAAGGTGCCGCCAGCCCTGCGCCTGATGCAGCGCGTCATCGCGATTCAACACCTGATGCTACAAAATTTGCGCATGCTGGAAACTATGTCTCCCTGGGATTTTCACGGATTCCGCAAAATGTTGGACGACGGAGCGGGCACCGATTCCCCCGGATTTCATGCCTTAATGACACTTTCACCGCTGCTGTGGGATGATTTTTGTGCCCTGCTCGCGCATGAGCAGGCCACGCTGACCGACATCTACATGCAGGCTGATCGCTATCCCCTGCTGATGGCCCTTGCCGAAGCGCTGACCGATTACGACGAAGTGTTCCAGATTTTCCGCACACAGCACTTCAAGCTGGCGCAGCGTATGATCGGCCCAGGCTCCATCGGCACCGGCGGTACTCCGATGGAGATGCTCGAACGCACGCTGCGAGATGCGTTCTACCCGGAGCTATGGGAGGTACGCAATCAACTGACGAAGATCGCCGACGAGCAGGGATTGAAGTAGTTATAGGGACGACCGCAGAGGTCGTCCCTGTGTTGTTATTCCCCCATCTTTTGCAGGAACCGTGAAACCGTGCGAATACCCTTGTAAAACTGCGAAAGCGAATACTTCTCGTTTGGGGCGTGCAGGTTATCGTCCGGCAGACCAAAACCCATCATCACAACAGGAACGCCCAGGAGATTGTAGAAGAGCGCGGCTATAGGAATAGAACCGCCTTCGCGAATGAAAATGGGAGCTTTGCCATAAGTCTCTCTAAGCGCGGAGGCTGCTGCCTGCATGGGCGCTGCATCGACCGGTACAATCACTGCCTCGCCTCCATGTATCTTATGCACCGTGACCTCGACGCCCGCCGGGGCCAGTTCTTTGACGCGCCGCTCGAACAGAGTGAATACCTCGTCCGACTTAAGATCGGCGGGCAGGCGCAGGCTGATCTTGGCCCTGGCAACGGCGGGGATGACGGTCTTCGCGCCTTCGCCGATGAAGCCGCCAACGATGCCGTGTACCTCTAGTGTCGGGCGGCCCCAGATACGCTCCAATGGGGGATATTCCGCCTCACCCGTGAACTCTGAGACGCCCATCTCCTCTAGAAGCGCCTCGTTGAAATGCAGCGGGTCATCGTGCCAGAAGGCTTTCTCTACATCCGAGGCCGGTCGAATCTTGTCATACAGTCCGGGGACATAAATGTGTCCCTGCGCATCCTTCAGACCGCTGATAATCACGGCAAGGGTATGGATGGGATTGGGCGCAACGCCGCCATACGATCCTGAGTGCAGGTCGCTCTTCGCGCCGCGCACTTCCACTTCGGTATAGATGATACCGCGCAGGCCGGTAATCAGCGCGGGAATCTCTTTCGATGGCATGTGGGTATCGCAGATAAAGGCGGCGTCGCACTTCAAGCGGTCGGGATAGGTCTTGACGTAGTGTTCAATCGACTCGCCACCGGCCTCTTCTTCGCCCTCGATGAGTACGCGCACATTAACGGGCAGCTGACCATTGACCGCCATTAGCGATTCCAACGCCTTGATAACAAGCATGGTCTGCCCTTTGTCATCACAGGCCCCCCGGCAATACAGGTTATCCCCGCGTATAGTCGGCTCAAACGGCGGCGACTCCCACAAATCCACGGGATCGACGGGCTGTACGTCATAATGCCCATAGATGAGCACTGTTGGCTTGCCGGGCGCCTTGAGCCATTCGCCATAGACCAGTGGATGCCCCTTCGTCGGTATGACCTGCACCTGCTCAAACCCGATGCGCTTCAACTGGTCAGCCGCGTATTCCGCCGCCCGCCGGATATCGCCCACGTGTTCCGGCAAGGTGCTGATACTGGGGATACGCAGCCAGCCCTTGAGGTCTTCGAGGAACCGCCCCTCCTGTTCTGAAATATAGGTTTCTAGTTGTGTCTGGGTCATAATGCATTTCCTTCCTTTCCACTATATGCACTATCCTAGCAGGGGAGAGGATGATTGTCCAGTAGTTTTCTGACAGGCCAGTGTGGGAAGAAGTGGGGAGTTTTCCACAATTAGAACATTTGTCCACATAGTTATCCACATTTTGAGAAATTTCTGTGTATTAAATTGGCCCACCTCTAGCCAGGCTATATTACCGGTCAACGATGAGAGGTAGTCGTAACGGTAGAGGCAATTAAAAAAGGGAACGGAGTCTTTCCCGTTCCCTTCCCTCTGTTTTGTTAATTGTACTGCGCTTTGTCCTGTTGCGTGTCTGGCTTGCTCTTGCTGATGATCAACTCGGAAAATTCATGCATCACTTCGTCAGGAGACGAAGCGCGAAATTGCGCGAGACGCAAGTAGTAGTCTGCTTGCTCAGCAGTCAGCGAGACTGTATATTCAACGCTATTCTTTCCGACAATGGTTATAACTCTTTCCATGCTACTCTTCCTTTCGATTTATTGCCTGGTTCACCTCTTAAGCGACCTGCGCTTTCTTCCGCGATCCTGTCTCATCAGTATCCATCCGTTCCGAATACACGTGATAATCGGGTAAGAAACGTTGATAGGTATTTGACAACAATGGCGATGAGATTATGAAATCGGCAGATGCGCGATTGCAGGCGACTGGTATATTCCACACCACGGCGATCCGTAAAAGGGCTCGCACATCCGAATCGTGTGGTTGTGTCGTGAGCGGATCCCAGAAGAAGATGAGCACATCCATCTCTCCGTCGGCGATCATTGCCCCAATCTGCTGGTCTCCGCCCAATGGTCCACTTTGCAGCTTGTGTATGGCGACCCCGAGTTCCTGTTCCAGGAGTTTGCCCGTGGTTCCTGTCGCATAGAGCTCGTGCTGTTTCAGCAACTCTTTATTAAATCGCGCCCATTCAAGCAAATCTTGCTTTTTCTCGTCGTGCGCGACGAGGACAATCTTTTTCTGTATACTCATTTTTCCTCATTTCTTCTCTCTTCAACTCCTTCTTATCTTCCCACTTAGCCAGAACGATTGAAGACGAACATCGTTCGTCTTCATAGGAATAGCTTACCATTGACAAATGGAAATGTCAAGGCTAACATAGTTAGATATTATGGTGTACACGAAGAAAATTGATCGAGAAACGCTTGTAATAGTTGCGTCCGAGTTGTTGGAGCAGGAAGGGATCGACGCCGTCTCTATGCGTCGGCTTGCCCTGGCACTTGATGTGCGCGCCTCCTCCTTATATCACCACTTTGCTGATAAGTCGGCACTGCTCAGTGCTGTGGCGGAAAAGGGGCTTCATCTCCTTGCAGCAGAACTGGAACAAGCGCGTGCCTGGGCCGACCCGGATGCGCGCCAACAAATACGGGCGTTGGGAATGGCTTATCGTGAGTGGGCACTGCTGCATCCTCAGCTATATCTGTTACTCTTTGGAAGTACCCCGGTAGAGGAACCTCCCTCGCCTGCAGGACGTGCAGTGGCAGCACCAATGGTTGCAGTAGCAACACAGCTCGTGGGTGAACAGCAGGCTGTAGCAGCAGCTCAAGCGGCATGGGCATTTGTGCATGGATTCGTGATGCTCGAATTGGCCGGGCAGATGCAATTGGGCGATCCAGTGGAGGGCTTTCTTCTTGGCCTGGAGGTGTTTGCACAGGGTCTGGACAGCAATCGTATGACCAGACCTTGAGTGTGCATGTGTGTGTTTTGACATACATAAGCGGCTGTGAGTTCTTGAAAGATAAAAACCCACGGCGAAGAACGAAAGAAACATTCACACTTTACGTTAAAACATCCCGCTTAATAAACAGGCACGTCGAAACTCCTCCCAAGATCAACGCCCAGATCAACGTCACCACGAACGATTGCGTCATGCTCACGGTTGCGCAGCCTTTCGCCAGTGGGTCGCATGCAATGACACCATCTAACTGATCTAGCCCTTTCGATAGGAATACTGGAAGCGTATTGGAGTAGAAGGCGTTCAGGTTGGTGGTGAAGAGCAGGTTGACGAGCTGGTTGCCAAGCGGGGTATGCACCGACTTCCCCAGCACGGGTAAAATCTGCGCGGCGATGTCCTCACCGATCAGGTAGCCGAAGCTGGCAGCGATACCGAAGGCTGCCGAGCGGGTGATGATGCTCACGGTCGCACCAAGCAGCAGGCAGAAGAGGAAGTTTTCAAATGTGCCGACGCAAATTGACAGCACGGTGGCAATGGTCGGGCCATCCAGATTGAGCAGGGTGGAGGTCAGTCGCTGTCTTCTTCCTTCTCTTCACCAAGGAGATAACGCCGGGCCTCATCGATATCTCGCGCGATGCCTATTTTGATGATCAGGCCATCAAGTTCTTGGGGATCATCAAGGATGGCGGCTTTTCTTTTTGCCAATTGCGTTAACTCAGGAAAACGCACCTCGGCAATATGCAGAAGCGTCCGACGAAAGGCCTCTAGCTGCCCTTCTTTAAGACCCTCTTCATGACCTCTTCTCATAATGTCTTGAAAAGCTGGTGTCTCTAATAAGATATCATCTAGCATAGTAAATCTCCTGATAGCAGCCACTCTACAAAGTCCTCTGGAGCCTCTTTGAACAACCGTTTCATGCTCCTATCCCACCGCTTCGCCACGCATAAGACCCTCCTCACTTACTTCTTCTAAATGAAGTGTAACATAGCGGAAACTGCCTGTCGAGGGGTTTTTCTCACTTTTTTGAATACCAGCAAGTGATAGGCTAGACTATACATCCTCACGTAACAGAAGTGCCTAACTCTTCGAAATTGAATCTGGCTAACCGTATGCGTTATGCTAAAAAAGAATAGAATAATAACAGGAAGTAGAGCAATTCCTGACAGTTACCTAAAACGAGGAGATACCCATATGTGCGGTCGCTACACACTTACCGTCAATATAAAAACCATCGCTGAGAAGTTCGGGGTTGAGCCGACGCTGGAGGCCGAGCCGCGCTATAATGTTGCGCCGACGCAGAACGTCGTTTCTATTATGCGCAATGGGACTACGCACCTGGCAGAACTGCGCTGGGGGCTGATTCCTTCGTGGGCGAAGGACGAGTCCGTTGGTTCGAGGATGATCAATGCCAGGGCTGAGACATTGGCCGAGAAATCGAGCTTCAAGGGGTTGCTGCGTTCGAAACGCTGCCTGATTGTTGCCGATGGGTTCTATGAATGGAAGAAGGAGAATGGGTTTAAGACACCCATGTATATTACGATGAAAGACCACGAGCCGTTTGCTTTCGCGGGGCTGTGGGATAGTTGGAAAAGCCCTGATGGGCAGCAGTTACGTACCTGCACGATTATTACCACCGAACCCAACGAAGTGGTTGCGCCCATCCATGATCGTATGCCTGCTATTCTGCTGCCCGAAGCGCGTGACGCCTGGCTTGATACCTCCATCAAGGATGAGCAGTTCTTGACGCACTGGCTCACGCCCTACCCATCGGATGAGATGACGGCACGAGCAGTTTCACGGTTGGTGAATGATCCGAAACGTGATAGCCCGGAGTTGCTCGCGTAGAATATGGGGTGGCAGCCAGCCCTCGAATCGCATCTATCGTCTCTGGCGCATTGCGTACAAACTCAGCACGCACTGGAAGACGCGCCTTGAACTCCTCGACAGTCATGTCATCGAGGAAACGCACGCCTTCGTTGTCCAGCATGACGCGGGGCAGGAGGATAAGGTCGCCCAGGTCGTCGTTTGTTTCGAGGGCAGCCAGCACGTCCTGACCACAGAGCAGGCCGGCGACGGTGACTTCCGGGCCGAAAAACTGGTTGACAATGGGCAATACCTGCACGTCGAGACCTTCGATGCTGCGCAGGTCTGCGGCAAATTGTTCGATGATGGGGCGAGCCATCGTGCTGGTGACGAGGGTGACGCGGCGCGGCTCCGGCACGCGAGTGGGGAGCTTGCGTTTGCCGCGCGCCCACTGTTCAACCAGGTAGCGCGTCATGCCAACGCCGTTCTCAATCTGCGCGTAGGAGCCGTAGTGCTGCGCGGGTGGGAAGTCGCGCCCGGTGATGTAGTACCATTCGTCGGAGAGGTAGACGAATGGGTAGCCGTCGGGGCTGTCGGCCTCGAAGCGCCGCTGGTATGGCTCAACCTGCTCGATGATGGCCCCTGCTTCGGCAGGGGTATAGTGGCGCAAGGGCGGCAGTTCGCCCATCTTAATCATGTTGTTATATTTGGTGAGGCCGACCGGCACCACCGAGATGGATTCGACGATCGGGCGCAGTTTTGTCAAATCCTGAATGCTGCGATCAAGGTGCGGGCCATCGTTGATGGGTGGGCAGAGTACAAGCTGGGTATGGCAGGTAATGCCCATGCTGCCCAGGCGCTGGATGTGATCTATGATATCGCCCGCGCGTGGTCCGTCCACCATCTTGCGGCGCAGTTCGGGGTCGGTGGTATGCACTGAGACGTACAAGGGCGTCAACTTCTGCTCGTCCAGGCGCTGCCAGTCGTGCTCTTTCAGGTTGGTCAGGGTGATGAAGTTGCCAAAAAGGAAGGAATAGCGGTAGTCGTCATCTTTGATGTACAGCGTGGAGCGCATGCCGTGTGGCATGCCTGGCTGCGCTGAAAAACGTTCGGGTAGGCCCTTGATGAAGCAGAAGACGCATTTATTGGCGCACTGGCGAATAAAGGGCGCAGGCTCCTCACCGAAGAGTACGCCCAGGTTCTCATCGTAGGTTTTGCTTATCTGAATTTCATGCTGGTTCAGCTGCCGCTCAAAGCCAATCGTTAATTCTTCATCGGCGACATAGAAGCGATAATCTACCAGGTCACGAATGGTATGACCGTTGATTGTGCGAATCAAATCTCCCGGCTGCAGTCCGGCCAGATCGGCGAGACTTTCGGGCACTACCTCACGCACCCATCCATACATTTTTGGCATTGGTATTGTTCCTCAGTAAAGAAAGATCATAAACCCATAAGATATCCAGTGAATTATAACCGCTATTGTGAAATGCGTCAATTTTTCTGGACGTGAGAGTTCCCATCAAAAATCGAGAATGGCCTGGTGTTCTTGTCCGTCAGGCGTTTTCGCCCTCTTTAGCCGCAAGGATAATCCCTTTAATTTGCTCTACAGAGAGGTTCTCTATATCAACACGATCTCCCTCTATGGTAATAAGCAAGATCTGTTTCTGGCCCGCCGTACTTGCCTCATCGTGTAAGAAGCTATAAAGAACCTGCGCTACACGCTGCGCGGCATCCTCTGCCCGCTTTCCATGTTTCTTAATCCCGATAGCAATAAGCGCGGGAGCCGTGGCATGTTTTGGCTCAACCAGGTCAACATCCACGTCATGTTCGTGCTTCAACCGTTGCTCCAGGGTTCTGAGATGCTCCTTTGTATCTGAAGAGAACTCAATGGTAATCGTGGTATCCATACTTTTTCCTGCTCTTTCTTATGTGTGCGTCTACTGTCTTCATCGCGTGTATACCGATTTTGAAGTATCTTACCTGATGAATGATTGGGATGCAATAGAGGAGCCGGGGTCTCCGGCGGCTGTGATGCGACGCTTTCTATGCTGTTGATTACCAGGGCAGGGGCAAGCCCAGCCCGTACCCTAGACGAAGCACGACCCTACCAGGGCAGGGGCAAGCCCAGCCCGTACCCTAGACGATTTGGTTTCGTAGTTCGTCTAGGGTACGGGCTGGGCTTGCCCCTGCCCTGTTCGTCGCTGCTGCGCGCTAAGGCATATTACTTAAAATGGATGCCGGATGATAATGGCGATCACGATGATCAGTAACACAATCGCTACCGCACCCAGCAAGAAGTAGGTATTTTTGCGCCCGACCTTAATATTGGTACTTGGCCCTCTGGTCACAACCGTCTTTTTCACGACTTCCTGGCGTTTTTTCCGCTCATCTACCCGTTTTTGCATGCGTTTGCGTGTCGGATTGGGAGCGGGTTCGCTGTAGGGGCCTGTTCCCATGTGCTCCATGCGGCGGCGCATCTCACGGTTATAGGACTCCGGCTGTTGCTGCGCGGCAGGCGTCGTGGGCATTTCCTTTGGCTGGGTGGATTTTGCACCCTGCACCGCCGTTCCGCCAATGGTGGACTTGCGGTTCTTGCCACCCTGCTTAGCTCGATGCATGGTTGGTTGAGAACTCGAAGTTGATGCACCTGTTTGCGTTGATTGTGCTGTAGTTTTTTGCGTCCCGGCGGTATTGTTTGTCGTAGGTTTCTGGGATCCCGGCTTATTTGCTTTTGACATATTGGTTTCCTTTTCTTCGCTGGAATGATTGCTCTATGATTGCTGGTCTACTTCTACGGGAGGCGTCTGAGGAGGTTCGGGCAGCGTATCAAGCCAGCCGTTCACCGGATCCAACTCGACCTGGTAGTCCTGCGCCTGGTAATGTGGAATGTAGGGCAACAGGTGTCCCACCAGTGGTCGATGCTCTTTGACGGCCTGCAAGTTTTCCCTGGCACTCATTGCCCCTCTCCTGGCATCGTTTCCATAAAAGATTTTGCAATACGTGCCGCCTGTTCTTTATCATCGGGCGAGAGCGCGCCATCAATGACCAGACCCAGCAGGTGGTCTTTGATGGGACGCAGCCAGGGACCGGGCGGGAGACCAAAAAGCTCCATGAGTTCGTTACCATCCAGTGGGCTCTTGAGCGGCACCCGCTCGGCCTCCTCTTTCAAGCGCTGACAGCGTTCGGCAAGCTCTTTCACACGGGCGGCGGCACGCGATACTTTATCGGCGCGATAGCTGGTAATATCGGCGCGCGAAAGATCGAGCAGGTCAGGCAGGTCGGCTCCGCTATCGAGCATGAGCCGACGCACCGCTCCATCTGTCCAATCAGAGGCATAGCCATTGGCTCGCATGTGCAAACGCACGATGCGCGAGACGCTTTCGATAAAGTCACGATCAAAGTGCAGGCGTTTCAGGATATCATATGCCATATGCGCCCCGATATCCTCGTGTCCGAAGAAATGCACCTTGCCATCTTCCACTGTGCGCGTGCGCGGCTTGGCGATGTCATGCAGCAGCGCGCTCCAACGGGTGGCCAGCCTGGGAGAGGAACGTTCAACGACACGCAGCACGTGCGTATACACATCTTTGGTATGTATGGTATGCTGCGGCTGCTGGCTGACGCCGCGCAATTCCAGCACCTCCGGGATAATCCACTGCATCAATCCCAGTTCGACCAGTAAATTCAGCCCTTTCGAGGGGTGATCGGAGAGCAGTAATTTATTCATCTCATCGCGGATGCGTTCGCGCGAAATCTTTTGCAGCTTATGCGCCTGGCGAATCATCGAGCGGCGCGTCTCAGCTTCAATGGTGAAATCGAGCTGGGCGGCGAAACGCACGGCGCGCAGCAGGCGCAGGGGATCTTCATCGAAGCGTTGATCAGGTTGGTTGCCTACCGCGCGTAACAGGTGCTCCTCGAGGTCCTGCCTTCCGCCGAAGGGGTCGCTGATCTGGCCCGTCAGTGGATGACGCGCCATGGCGTTGATGGTGAAGTCGCGCCGCAGCAGATCGTCGTCCAGTCTCGTGCCAAAACACACTTCCGGTTTACGCGACTCGGCGTTATACTTTTCGCTGCGAAACGTGGTGATCTCTATGATGTCATTGCCATAGTGCAGGCGCACCGTCCCGAAACGCTCCCCGACGAGGATAACCGCGCTGGGGCGTGTGGGCGCGACGATCTGCTTGATCTCGTCGGGTTTCGCATCGGTCGCCAGGTCTGCATCATTGGATTGACCCCGATGAAGCAGCACATCGCGCACCGTTCCCCCCACCATATATAGTTGTTTATGCTGCGCGCGAAATGCTTCCGCCAGCGTGAGAATGATATCTAGCATGATGAGCAAAGTGTACCCATTTCCAAGAACTTGTAATGGGACTATTGTATCATGGCTCATTCTCGTTGGCTAGCTATTGGGTGGTATGGGATGAGCGTCAGCTGCGAACAGGGCAGGGGCAAGCCCAGCCCCTACCCTATACGAAGCACGACCACCACCCGTATAGGGTACGGGCTGGGCTTGCCCCTGCCCTGAGAAGCCTGCTTGAACGTACCCCTTCTCGCAAAAAATGACGCCCACCCGGCGCTATGGTTTGTTGAGTGGTATGAGGCACTGACATTGACCATTGAACAGATGAAGCAATTTCATGCACTGCTCACTAAGGCAGAGCTGCCTGAGAAAGGAGTGGTTTAACTTTTAGCGAGATTGCGGCTTCGCTACCTAAGTTGGCGCGCTTTTATAAAAGCTTGTTCTGCTTCCCTATTGCGGTTGAGGGCCTGGAGGGCATTGCCTTTGTTGTTGTAGATCTCGGAATTGTTGGGGTTAAGGTGGATTGCTAGTTCATAGGCTGCCAGCGCTTCCTCGTAGCGCTTGAGACTTCTGAGAGCATTACCTTTGTTGTTATAGGCGGTGGCATTCTTGGGGTCAAGGCGGATAGCCTGTTCAAGGGCTGTGAGCGCTTCTTCATTGTCGTTGAGGTGAAGGAGGACAATGCCTTTGTTGTTATAGGCGACGGCATTGTTGGGATCAAGGTAGGTGGCCTGTTCATAGGCGTCGAAAGCTTCCTCATAGCGATTGAGGTTACGGAGGATAATGCCTTTATTGATGTAGGCGTAGGCGTTGTTAGAATCAAGGCGGATGGCTTGCTCATAGGCTGCCAGCGCTTCCTCGTAGCGCTTGAGGGCATGGAGGTTATCACCCTCCTTAAGCCAGTCTTCTTTGGTTTTTAGGGAGCTGAGCAGGTCTTTGATCGTGCGGCTAATCTCTGTCACCACATCTTGAAAAGCCTCATCTCGATCAGACCAGCGGGTGATGGGCTTAGCGTCAGTGGGTAGCAGTTGCAAGCTACTGAATGGTGCGTCTTCCCAGTACGTGGGACGTAGTAGGATGGGAACAACGCGGCAGGTTCCCGCCTGGTGCCGCTCTAATGCGCGTTGCATCTCCTTACCATAACAGTAATCCGATGCCATGAAGTCAGGGCTGATTAATAAGAGGATGAGATGGGCGCTGTTGAGATGCTTGTGGATGGCCTGCTCCCATTCCTCTCCTGGCAGAATTTCGCGGTCGTGCCAGTTGGTCAACTGGTAGCGGCGCTTCAACCAACTGAGATGCTTCTCCAACTCATCGCGCAGAGGCTTGTCCTCTCGCGCGTAGCAGTAGAACAGCTTAATCTCTTGCCTGGGAGTATCTGTCATAGATGCCTGCCTCACCTACTTCATCGTCTATGAATGTTGCTCATATGATAGCATACATCGGTATTGTTGACTATAGCTGAACAGGGCTTCTGTTGCAATCTTCTACGGCTCGAAAGTAAGACTTGTTCCCTCATAAGCATCTTCGATAGGGAACTGGATGCCAAGACTTTCTAATGTGACGGTATATCCTGGTTCGAAGGTATGGATTGTCCATTTTTCCTCTTCGCGACGGTGAACTTCTATGAAGACTTCTTCGGAGTCAACCATCACGTATTCTTTTATGGTTGGGCATGCTCGATAGTAGGCTGCTTTTTTGCCTCTGTCGGTAGCTTCTGTGGTTGGAGAGAGTACTTCGACGACGAGGCGGGGGTAGCGTATCGTTTCTTTCTGGTTCCTGTCGCGCTCATCGCAGCTGATCGTGATATCGGGGAAGACGTAGCGCTTTTCGGAAAGCTTGAGTTGCACGTCGGAATTGTAGACACGGCATTGGCTGCCTTTGAGTGGTCCCTTGATCGTGGCTGTCAAATTGGCGATGATGATGGAGTGATCAGGACTTCCTCCGGCTAGCATTCGTAAGTCACCGTCGAGATATTCGTAGCGTGTGTCTTTGCTGTTCCTGCTGAGTATCAGGTAGTCCTCGACACTCATGACTGAGTATTTTCGTTGTGCCATTGCCCTCTCCCTGGTGCTGCTATTTGCTTGAGTGTTTCCTACGGTAAATGATATCATATCCTGTTTTGCAAGTTGGAGAGGTGGGAACTTTTGCCGTCAGCTTAGGGTTCTCTCGGGACCTCCGTCACTTTTGTTGATGCGGAATAGAGAAGTAATCCATGAACCAGATAGGTGCGTAGTCAAGTATTGGTGCTTGCTCTATTAATTCCCCTCGAGCTAAGCACTGCGTTTGAGGTTTTTGGAGATAAATGGAGGGGAGAGCGTCAATGTACATCTTGATCGAAATTGTTTATCCTCTATCCGAAGAAAATGTCGAGGCAGCAATCGAAAACTACTTCAAAGCGACCGGCAATCTCCTGATTGGTCGCCGCATATTTGACGAGACAGGCGAAGTACTGCTTGTCGTTCTGCTTGTTTACCCGAACTTGAGCGCATCTACCATCTTCCTCAAAGATTTGCTGGATCAGGGCAGAATTAAGTCATACGAATACCTTTCTCACTACCTTGTTATCTTCGACCTGGACCCGCATCTTGATATCCCGATGCAGATGCATGATTTTCCACTACGACCTGGCGAGTCATGGTTCTCTGCCATCGATAATCCTCACCGGATATATGTCGCTCTAGAGAGGTATATCATGTCACCCGAGCAAGCCGCATGGGTGCTTCAACATGAAGTGAAATGGGCCTATTTTGGGAAATAGTTCTCATAGTCCTATGAAAGAGGAGATTATCCCTGCATTTTCCCCCAAAAACTCTTGACAGCCGGTTCATAGTGTGAGAAGATGTTAGAACAAAATATCTAAACTCAGCTAGCAAGGAGGTTCTTGGGTCATGGAAACCAGGCAGGCAAGTAAGCGGCCCGTCGATATCGATTACGACGTTGAAGACGAAGATCAATATTACGTGACTCCCAGGCCACATACAAGTGCCAGGCGCTATAATCTGCCTCCAAAACGCGATACGCTGGATGACCCCGTCACCCAGACGGGAGCGGTTATGCAGCGCAGGCGTTCGGCGGTGGCGCCTGTTACAGGCAGTGGCGTTACATCAAAGGCGATTGGTCCAACTATAACAAAGAGCACTCGTCGAATACGACGACTTCCTTTGCTTGCAGTGATCGTAGGGATGGTGGTAATGGCATTGCTGGCCGTTACGTTCAGCGCGCTGGGGTCATGGTGGCAGTTGCATCAGGATGATAGCACCTACGGCAGGCCCAGGACGTATCAGACAGACGCGGTGGTTGGTCATAACGACAGTGACGCTAACCCGTCGCACTTTATCTTTATCAACTTAAATCGCCACGTCGTGATTATCGAGCTTCCGGGCGGTGATTCCACGCATGCACGTATCTATAATGGTCCCACGCTCTTTGGTAATGGGCAGGATTTGACGCCTGTTACAGGAGAGTTCCGCGATGTGAATGGGGATGGAAAACCGGATATGATCGTGCATATCCAGGATCAACGACTGGTGTACATCAACGATGGCACGCAATTCCGCCCGTTGCAGCCCGGCGAGCAAGTGAACATGTGAGGTAGGTAAGATGGGAGAGACGATAAGAATGAGCACAACCCAAAAAGCCTGAAGGAATGCTCCTTCAGGCTTTCCACCCTACCACATAACCCCAGACTCCATGTTTACTATCCGCCTCGCTTCCTCACACTTACCCCTGTTAGCGAAGGGTTATCTATCTGCCCCGGTCCCACTCACTTACACGTCACCCAGCGATAAATCGCCTGCATGCCTTGCATCCATTGCCACGTTTCCCATCATTCCCCTTTACGCAGGTGTTTCCCCCCCATCGCTTACTATATGCTTGTTCTTGTTTTGTATCACAGGACATACTATACCATGTCATCCTGACGAACCTATGAAAACGGTTAAGTCTTGTATGACAAACTCTTCATTATTCTTGAGACAAAGTAATATTGATGCATTACAATCTATTCATCTTGTTCCGACTGCCAACTGGGTCCGTATTCCGACTGCCAACGAACTGCGTTCTAGCCTACGGCTCAGGCAGTCAGAAAGGTGGTATTCATCTTGTTCCGACTGCCAACTGGGTCCGTATTCCGAGCGAAGTTGTTCAGACTTGCCGTTAACGATGCGGTCAATGATGATCCCTGTGACTATTCGTGAAAATCCCTTTGATCACTAGTAAGACGATGAGAAGCTCATTTTTTTCGTTACGTGATCTCCAGCCCCGCCAC
>WNGK01006452.1_pt1 | contig 17702 bp, 8 predicted proteins | sample 5400601 | NCBI WGS metagenome assembly WNGK01 (sample SAMN13153376, study PRJNA577476) | soil metagenome | isolation source: 60 cm soil or saprolite under Garry oak tree replicate 1 | place: USA:California | collected 2016-06-15
AGATACCCGTCCTGCTGGGTCCATGCAGGGCAAGTGCGCCCGATGCGTTGATATCGAATCCGTAGTTCACACTATCGATCCGTGTGACCGTGCGGCCGGAGACGCCTGCCAGGGAAAGCGACGCATCCCAGTGAATGCTATTCGCGCTGCGGCTCGGATTGTCGCTGAAGGTTCCGCCCTGTTGGGCTTCCATCGCGTCGCTGAAGTAGAACGGCTTGTCATCCCTCGGCGGGATGAAGTCCACATATGGGGGCGATTGTCCGAACAGCGGCGCGTTCGTATCGATCGTCTGGATCCAGCGAATTCCATCAGGGTATTCGGGAGTCGGCCCGGGATTGCCGCCGTTCACCCGGATGTGAACACCACGTCCGCTGGGCTTCCGTTCGAATACAGACGGTGTCAGCGAATCCTGATCATCACTGAGATCTTCGAGGCTGCCATCGGCTTGCATGCCATTGCGTGCCGGCTCGGGACGCAGCGGTTCCAAATGGATCGAGCCCATCTCAATCGGAGACCCGCCGAGCGCTAAGCCGCTCCTGGACGACCAGGGAGTTGCGATTGAGCGGAGGTTGTGGCCTGGCGGGTGCAACGGAAGCTTAGAGAAATTCCACGAAGCAAAAGACTCATGCTCACGTGGGGGTTGCGAAAGGCGTCTCGCGGGGAACGCTGCGGGCTGGTTCAATCGGTCGCGGAGCAACGGAGCTTTCGAGATCGACTTTTCTCTTGCAGGTTGATGTGTAAACACGGCTGCACGCTCCCCGATGCTTACAGTGAGACGATCCCGGAGTGGGCTGATCGGCCCTTTCTCAGGACCGTGGCCGCCAGTATATATGTTTCCGGCGTGGTAGCCCAGAGAACTCTAACAATCTTTACACAATAATCGCAGAGCTACATCTCCAGAGCAGTTATGAATCGGGGTGGCTTTTACTCCCGGCAACCGCGGTCAAGCCCCAAGTTGAAACTTCAGTTGACGAGAGCAGGCGTGGGTGTTGAAAAAGTTGGCGCCGCTTTCGGGAGCTTTTGGGGATTGAACCCTGCGGTTGAGTGACTTGGGACGGCCTCTGCCGGTGCCTACGGAGTTGCTGGTATCACTGGCGTCGTTGGCCGGCTGAGGAACTCGACCAGACGCTTGATGTTCTGGGCAGTGGCCGCCAGGAAGAACTGCTCTTGGACGAACTTCAACCGACGGAAGCGCAGCCGACGAAGGCCGATGTGACTGTTGGCGATCATTTCTGATCCGGGTGGAGAACCCACACTCCCGCGACAGCTCAATAACGAACCGTCCCTGTTACTGGGCCCGAGTTCGATGTCCACACGCTGTCACATGCCCTTTAATGGTTCAGACACCGCCTTCCGGGGCGGTCCTGCTGCGTGGTAAACGCCTCACGCTCGTGGTGACGCGCGAAGCGCAAAGGTCCTCTACAGTGCACCTCGTGGCCCTCATATTCTGAAGCTAATCGTTGCGCCAAGCTTGCATCGTCCCTCGGCGCTAGAACTGGATCCCGAACAGCTCCTTGATGGCGGTAACCTGGCCGTTTTGCGTTGTCAGCGTAAATTTATCGCCGATAGTGGCGGGACCAAGCCGGAAGTTTTCGACATCGATGGTGATCGCGGTAGAAGGGCCGTTCATCTCGAAATCCCAGCTCAGGTCAGTACCGTTTGAGGTTTTGAAGTCGCCATTGAATCCGAAGGCCTGGGCATTTCCGCTGTTGGGCTGTGTGAAATGGAAACCGACGTCAAGCGTATTGCCGCCTAGAACGGCTGTGAAGTCGCCGCCGATTGTCAGGGTTGTGCCTGTGCCGCCTGCGCTTTTGAGCTGAAGGTCGAGGTTGCCGCTAAAGTTGGTCTTGACGAACTGAGCCTCCATTGAAAACGTCGCCCCGTTTCCGGAAGGGCTGGATTCGTCGTCGAGCTTGTAGGTGATGGTGAAATCGCTTGCGATGTGCAGTGTGCCGACGAATTGCAAGCCAAAGGTGTCGGTGCCTTTGTCGTAGCTATAGGCAAACTCATTGACGCTGGGGTCAAGATTGATCGTGCCCGGGAGGGTAAAGTCGGCGCCCTTGCCGTCGGCGGTGTCGTAGTGCAGCACCACGACACTCTTGCCATCGACGACGGTATGACTCCACTCGCCGGGGAACTGGAGGACATTCTCATTGCTTCCGGCGAGGTTGGCGAGATCGAAAAAATGATAGGAAAATTGGCCGCTGGTGTCCTGAAGGAAGCCGTCGAATGTGGAGGACTGAGCGCCGAGTGTGAGAACGAGCAGATTCTGGGCGTTGAAATTCCATGTGCCGCGGAGCTGGAAATTGAAGGCGGCGGCGCTGTCGGGCGTGACAATGAGGATGTCCTTGTCGTTGGAATAGGCCGGCAAAGCGGCGCCGGAATGGAAATTGAAGACCGATGCGCCACTCGACATGATCTGCAACTGGTTGTTGTTGTTGAAGAGCCAATCGACTGCGAATATGGTCGGCGCGCTGCCATCACTGGGAGTGAGGGCGATCTGGTTGTTCGTGTCGGTGGTCCAGGTGCCTGCAGCGGCTCCGGCCTGCTCCACGGAACCGTCGATATTAAAATCGAATGTGTTTGTTGCATTGGTTAGCTGAAACATTTCGATCCCCTTTCACTTACCTGATTGGTGTGCTGACGCTGAAGTAGACACGACCGTGGCCGCTTCCGCCGGCCACGGTGCCGAGACCATATGCCCAGTCAAGCCGGAATGTGGCCTGGTGGTACTGAACTCTGAGGCCCGCACCCGGGCCGGCGTAGGTTTGATTGGCGCCGCCGAAATCGCAAAACGCTGCGAGTCTGACGCTGTTGTTCAAAAAGTCTGCGAGCCTGCCTTCGGTGCCTTCCGGGAGCGGCACACCGTGCCAGAGTTCCGGTTGAACGGTCCAGACGCGGAGCGCGAGCAGATCGTCGGCCCGAAAGCCGCGAACAGATGAAACGCCTCCGAAGGAAGGCAGTTCAAAGACCGGTGTGAGGTTGGTCGCCGCAGTGAACTGGGCTTTCACTTCGAAGACCGAGGTGAGAAGAGCTTCCTGGTGATAGAAGGCAGTGACGCTGCCCTTGGCAAACGCGCCCTTTGCCGCCGTGCCCGCGCGAACGCCGGGATCAATCTGTAATTGGAGAGGGCGTGCGACCTGGAGCAGCGAAAGTACGTAAGTTGCGCCCACATCCGCGCTGACGAGAGTATCGGAGACAGCAGTGGCTGCCGCACCAGTCGATTTGGGGTCGGTGAGGGTGACAGTCTGGGCGCCGCCGTCGGCATGGAACCGGAGTGAGGAGCCCAAAGGGTCGCGTAGAAGCTCGATTTGAGCGTTCCCAGTGCCGCCGTTGCGACGCTCGTTCAACTGGCGGACACCGATCAGACGATGGTACGTGCTGTCGGAGCCGCCGTTGAAGTCCACAGAGAAGCGGTGAAGGAGTGTGTGAAAAAACAGATAGTCGAAGGAGGCAGATCCGGTTCCATTGGCAAGATTGTTGGCTGAGCCAGCATCGAGTTTGATGTTCGCGACGCCGAACAAGCGCTGGTACTCGAAGGCGCCGATTGGGCGGACGCCCTGGCCCGGGAGATAGGAGAAGCCCAAACCGATGTAGCCCTTCTTGTCTTTTGGGGGGGCCTTGGCCGGCTGATCGGGCTGATCTGTATCGGATCCCTCAGGTTGAACCGCGGCGCCGTTGCTGAACTTGGCATGTGCAGGAAAGGGACTTACCGGAAGCGAGTTTCGTTCGGAGGGAACCGCGGGAGCTCCGGGCTGGACCGGAGCGGTTGCGGTTGTCTTTCCCGCCTTCGAGTTCGGGTCATTCTTAATTACTTTGATGATGACAGCCGGATCGGTGGCATCACTGGGGGATCCCTGGGCCACAGTCAACCCGCGGGCGGCAAGGTCGGCCTGGGCGGCGGCAAAGGGAATGGAGTTGAACACCGGTTGCAGGCCGGGGGGAATATTAAGGGAATCGTATTGGATCGGGGTGTTCTCGGTTACCTTGGTAGGCTGGATTTCACGAAGCCCTTCGAACTGTTTAGTGGAAAACAGATTGTAAAGCGCAATCCATCGATCCAGTTCGGCTGCGCCGTCATCAGGGCCGTTCGCGGGTGGAACCAGAGTGACAAGTGTGACCTTTGGGTTTCGGTCGATCATAATCCAGGGCAATTTCCCTGGATACAACTTGCTTTGCCGCACCTCGACATGCGCCGTAAGACCCCGCCGGGAATAAAAATCATCGATCAGCTGCTTGATGTGTTCCTGACGCCAGATTCCCCGATCGAAGGTATCGAGATAGCTAACGAGGTCGTGACGCAACGGCACGTCGGCGGACGGCAGCGAGGCGGACCACTTGATATCGGGCGCCACGATCAGAAATGTAAGCTGGCCTTCGTTTCCGTCGCTGGACGGATGGCTATCTAGATTCTGAAGTGCTCCTCCGCCGATGAGGGCACCCTGCAACTTACTCAGCACCTCTCTCACCGGATCGAGACCGTTCGGTACAGGGTTTAACGTACGGTGGAAGCCCATGTAGCATTTCTTGAACTCGTCCCATTCCGTGTTTTTGTACGAACCGAGCAGGCATGGAGGGATTGACTTACGGAACCCATTGTTCTTCTGATTTGTGGCGTTGAGCCCGTACCAGTAGAGCGGCGACATATCTTTCAGAACGGCATCGAGATCGGCTGCAAGAATCTTCTTGAGAGCCAGATCGTCCGGAATTGGACGGTTGGGGGGGAAGAACTCCTTGTGCAGTAGCTGGGCGTTTTTCGGGTCCGCGGTCCGGATCACACCGTTGACAATTTGTATGTTCACAACGAAGGATGCGCATTTGTTGCATGTTGCCGCGGCGGGACGTGCCCACAAGGCCGCGATGAGGACCAGAAGCGACGCGCCGATGACAGCGGGCGACGAGCCCGATCTCACTCCAAAACCTCGATGGCTCTCGGCGTTTTTGAGACGCGAAGAACTGTGAGCGCGGCTGCAACCTGTACCGAAACCCGGAACCCGGTGAGGCAGCACACAACAAACAATCAGTGCGCCGATGGTGCGAAGGGTAGTCAAGTTTTTCGTTACAATTCAAGGGAATATGCCGTGTCGGCCAGTGCGCCTTCCAAACTGATGTCGACAACTGCCGCGGATGGTAGCACGGATATGAACCAGAAAGCCAAAAAAAGCAGGTGCTGGAGCAGGTCTGGTCCGAGCCACTTAGTCATTCGACATAAGTCGGAAACGCATTTCGTATCTTATCTGTGCCTCGAGCGGGAGACGCTCGCAGCAATCATGCCTGGCAAGGCCACGTGCAAGCAACGCATCGAAGATGGCTGCCTCAAGCTTGTGCCGAGTTAAGAACCGGCTGACCAGACAGCAACAGAGTGTCCTGGTTAATGGGTGTAACGCCTGAGTTGTTCGGGAGATAACGCAGGTCGCAATGCGGCTCGACGCATGAGCGAACTCGTCTGAACTGAAAGCTGCCTCTCTGACCGGGCCCTGATGACCGAACAGCTCCGTTACGATCTTTCCCGTTTCCGACTCCCATACACGGGCTGTTCCGTCACGGCTCGTAGTAGCAACATACTTGCCGTTGCTGCTGAATTTCGCGCCGAACACCTGGCCAGAGTGGCCGCGAAGTTCAACTGGAGAATCATTTGTCTTCCATTGCCATACCATCGCTGTGGCGTCATTGCTCGCAGTAACAATGAATTCGCCGTCCGGGCTAAATGAAGCGCTATTCACCTCGGCTGTGTGGTGGCCGCTTAGTTGCTTGACCTTTGTAATCTGGCTTCCCCCCTTTTCAGGCACTTTCCAAACCATCGCCAATCGATCGTCTCGAGAGATGATGTACTTGCTGTCGGGACTAAACAGGCCGGAGCTCAGAGTCCCCGGACGACCCGCAACCTCGCGCAATGCTTCGGATGCTTTCCAAGCCCATAACTGGAATCGATCTCTTTCAGAATCAATGGCGATCAGATTTCCATCGGGGCTAAAGATCAGTGCTTTGGGGGCCGTGCCCATTCGCCTGCTGGCAAGCAGCCGGGCTGAGACCGCTTCCCAAATCCATATGGTGCCATCGCTAGCCGAGCCTGCAATGTACTTGCCGTCGCTGCTGAAACCCAGGCAGGTAACTTCACTCGTCGGGCCACGCAATTCGACTCCCGCCATCGCGGCGTCTACGTTTCGCACTCTGACGCGATCGGTGCCGCTCACCGCCAAAACGGATTCTTCGTCCGGGCTGAATGCCGCGTTCTGTCCGTGCAGTTTGATTTGCTTGCCGTTCCTTGTATTCCAGACCAGGAAAGCGTTGCGGGACTCGTCTGCCTGGCCCAGGATCATCTGGCCAGTCGAACTTAGCGAAACGTGTTTGAGGGGGCCAAGGTTCCCTTGGATTTCACGCCGCTTGTTTCCGGTTGCTGGGTCCCACACTCGAATCGCTCCGTCCTCACAGGCAGCGACCAATTCATTCTCGCGGGTGAATGCCGCATCATTGATCGGTTCGGAAATCTTTCCTAACTGCTCGCCCGTATCCGACTTCCACACAATTGCGCCGGGCGACTGATAGAGCGTAGCCACCAGCCGCGAATCTGGACTGAATACGACACCGCGTATCGTGTTGACGGGCGATTTTCCCATCGTCATTCCTGAGAGCTGATCCTGCCACTTTTCCGGCACTTTCCAAACATTGGCGAAGTAGGCGTCGGCCGTGACGATGAGTTTGCCATCTGGACTGAAGGCGACTGCTGTGATCTGTCCCCTGTGACTGGCTGGCCCGAGTTTCGCGATCACAGCGCCGCTGCTCGAATCCAAGACTTCGGCCACGTTATACAGGATTGTGACGATGATCTTGCCGTCCGGGCTCAGTGTCGCAGTCAACGTCCGTTCCCCGATTCCCATCGGCGGAGCCTTGCGTGTGAGATCCCAGAACTGCGCGACCTGGCCGCTTGCGGCTGTGAGGACGCGGCTCCCGTCGCTTTTGAACGCGGCAGTCCGAGTCTGAGCAGGCGGTCCCTGGAAGGCACCTAATTCGGCTCCGGTGCGCGTGTCCCATAGATGCGCGGTACCGCCCTCGCTTGTGGCAAATATGCGTCTGCCATCAGGGCTGAATCTGGCGAGATTAATGACATCCTTTTGGTTACTCAGCATTCGTCGCGTGGTCCCGGTTGCGGAGTCATAGATCACCACGGCACTTTCTTTGAGGGCCGTAACAACGGTTTTGCCGTCGGGACTTATGGCCGCTGCGCGTCCGGATAACTCCCCTGAAGCTGCCGTATTGCTGTCGGCGTTCCAGACGTGGACGGCGCTGCTGGAGGCAATCAGCACTCGATTCGACGCGGAACTGAGGTGCGCGCTCTCGACCTGGGAGAATAGCGGGGAAACATGCGTTAGAGGCTGTCCCATGGAGGCAGTCCATATCCGAGCGGTCTGATCGTCGCTGGTCGTCAGCATGTATTGGCCGTTTGGGCTGAACACGGCATTACGAACTGCCGCTGTGTGTCCGCGCAGAATGGACACTTGCTTGCCAGTATTTACTTCCCACACCCTGGCCGATCCGTCGTCACTTCCAGTTAGCAAGAAGTCGCCGTCTGAATCGAATGCGATGCTGCGAACTGTTCCGAGGTGGCCAAACAATTCCAGGCGAGGACTTATTTTGTGGTCCCCCTGATCGCCATTGCTTTCGGGGATTGTCCAGAGCCGTACCTTATAGTCTCCGTTGGCGGTGGCGATTTGCTTGCTATCGGGACTGAATGCCATCGCGTTGACGGAGCCCGCTCCAAGTTCCGTACTGAATTGGGCAATTTCGGCGCCTGTGTCGAGGCTAAGCAAAGTCACATCTTCACCCTTGGCGGTTACCGTGCCGCCCGCGCTCACCGTAGCCATCAGCTTTCCGTCCGGACTGAAGACTGCATCACCAAACCACCCCACCTTATCCAATACGTGTGCCCGGCCCGCCGTTACATCCCAAACCTGCGGATATTCAGGGGTTTGCCCTTGGATAGAAATGAAGGGGACAAATCTGCCGTCGGGGCTGAAGGGTTTGAAGGGGATGCCCGGACCGATGCGAGCAGGCGGCGAGCAAAGGCCCATCAGCACTGGCGCTCTCACCGCTCCGGTCTTCACACTCCAGATACGGGCCGAATAATCCTCACCGGGAAATATTCGTTGCGCGGACCGAACCAGGTTAGCCGTGCAGTTCGGCGCCGGATTGTCTTCCGTAGTGGTGACGACGAACTCTCCGGTGGGATCGAACTGTGCCGTGGTGAGGGGCGCGGTGTGTCCAACGAGGCGGAGGACAGTAGTCTTCTTTTTCCAATTCCAAATGCGGGCGGTCTTGTCGGCGCCGGCAGTCACTATCAGATCACCTTTGGGATTAAACGCCGCTCCCAACACGGGACCGCCATGCCCACGCAATTCGCTGACAACCGCGCCGGTAGCCAGGTCCACGACCTTGGCGTCAGATCCGCTCGCAATCACTACAAGTTGACCATCCGGGCTGAAGGCGGCACCTGTGATTCTGCCTTGATGCTGTCCAATTGTTTGATAAGCATGAGACTCAAACAATGACTCCCGCAACGCATCCTCGGCCTCACTCGTATGTGCGCTCGCATAGCCTTCCCTGGCGAGCTGGACACTGACTTCGGGATCAATCGACAACTGCGTGACCGCAGTCGCGGCGAGCGCGCGCGAGTTGGCAAGTTTCTCGCGCTCCTCTGCTTTCGCAGCGTTTTCTTTGGCAGTCTTCTCGGCAGCCATTGTCTCCGCCTGGGACTGGGAAAGGGCTTTGGTTTTTTCCAGTGCATCCTTGCCGAGGTAAACACTGACAGCGACCAGGACCAGCAGGAGAGTCGTAGCTGCCAGAAATGTTCGCCTGACGCGTCGATTTCGCCGCGTGAAGTTGAAGGACTTCTCGATCCGGCTGAGAACGGCGGGTCCGGGATTGCCCAACTTCAAGGCATCCGATTGCTCCACAGTTCGTGCGAGCCCCACGATGTGGTGAAACCAGGGAGCCGTCTCTAGAGCCCGATCGAAATCGATGGGAATTATGGGGCGGCCCGTCTTTACGAAGTCCCTGATTTCCAGTCCCACAGCTTCAGAAGATGCCGCTCCCGGAGTGCCCACCAAAACGAGAACACTGCTTCGTTTCAGGGCTCGTCGCAACGACCGAGGCAAGTCCTGTCCCGGGGGCGTCCCCCATTGATCAAGGAAGCAGGAATAGTCTTTCGCCGATAAGATATCGGCGATTCCTGCAGCGTAGGTCAGAGCATCCGCTCGGCTGTAGGAGATAAAGACGTCTTCGCCGAACAGGTATCTGATGAATGACGTATGACCCCCAAAAGCGCTGCTCCACGCCGGGACATTTTCGAATGTCGTCTATGATAACCCGTTCCGATTGTGAGTCATTATAGGCCAACCTTATGAGAAGTCCCGGCACAAGGCATCTGAGAACGAGTGCTGGCTTTACAATGCCGTTGAAGACTTTATTTTTAGCAAATCGAGCAGCGCTCAGGGACAAGTTCGCGGGCACTTGCTCTCGGCCGTGCTTAAAGACAGTACTTGAGGAGAGCCGCGCCAATTAAAAGGTTATGTAAGTTGAATATTGTTGAATAAGTGCAGTGGCTTAGTGAAGTTATGGCAGTGATTATGATCTGCCGCCGTGAAGGCCGGATAGAGGTGAAGCGTCGCATTGATGGGTCAGGCGTGGGATGAAGCCATAGTTTGCTGAGCATCCTGGAAAATCGCTCTTCGCGGTCCAGGGCGCCGATGGCGAAATAACATGATTGACGCCCCGAATTCCTCCCGGTAAAGTTGTGCAACCTGCATGTTTTCCCCAAAAAGACGCACAGATTTTCGATCGTTTCCTGGCGCGATGCTTTTTTCGGCGCTCGCCGTTGTGGGAGTCAGTGCTCAGACACCGTCGGACGATGCAGACCCACAAAGTAACAGCTCGATCTCCGCGGGTGTGCAATAGCAGTCTAAGGCGATAAATGGTGGCCAAGACAGCAGGCTATGCATGCACTGACATACGGAAACCGCAAGATTGAGCTCATCAGTTGCGGCGGTGCTCTTCAGAGGGCGAATTAGCTCTGCGGTTTCGTGGATCTTGAGCGGCGGTCCGATCTGTACTACGTCATATTTGAGTCCATCTCTAGTGTCGGGTGGCGGAAGAATCTCAGGGCGACTTTGTCGGCGGCCGGGTTTAAGATTTGGCCTTCGAGTTGACGATGCGAGGACCTGTACGCCGTAGGTTGCTAGGTGGCGGTCAGGAGGTCTGAGGTATAGATTGTCACGAGGGCGGCTCCGCATTCCTGCGCGATAGCTCTCATATGGTAAGTACCCCCAAGCCCCTCGGTCTTTATTCCATCCCATAGTGCAATCAAAGTAAGATGGCTGGCGTCGAATGCGATCGCCTCCTGAAGAATCCACAGATTCGCGCGCTGCCAGGTGGAATAGTTCATCCTGGCCAAGAGCCATAAAGGGAGATCCGCAGATTCGGTCAGACACTGCGGAGGAGGGCCCTTCTTCAAAAGGTGGTCGAATCGATCTTCCCACCAACGGCCGGCAGGCGAGACCGACTCATTACGAAACCTATCGGGGGGAAGCGGAAGCAGGATATGGTGCGTGATTCCGAGCTCTTCACACACATCGTGAAAAAGCAGGTCGCCGCCGTTAGCTCCGCTTGCGAGCGCAATGATCGTTCCTGCGGTACGGTCGACTTCCTGCCGAACTTTTTCGAGGATGGCTTGTCGTGCATTTTCCCGAAGGGATTCCGGCAACCGGGGAGGCTCTGTCCCTGGCGCATCAATCATGTGGCCCGTGAAGAGGATAACCCGGTCGAGGGGCACGGTTGGCTCTCGAGGCTCGGTATTAGGAGAGACAACCTCGAGTGCTCTTGCAGCGATTTCGGCCTTCACACCCAACTGCAGAAATGTCTCGAGTTGTTTTCGTGCCGAATCGGAATAGAACTCCTGGGCTCCGGTGAGAGCGGTCTGATAGGCGAAGGCCACCTTCTGAGGCCTGTCAATGGTCAGAAACAGAAAGTCGGCTGCGCTTATATCGACCCAACGATCTACTTTGTTGTTTTGCTCCAGGCGCTGCCTGGCGACTTCAAGGGAAATGCCAACCGCTCCGGTAAGCCTAGCCCGCTGGAGTTCGAGGATTTCAAGGGCTGCATTTGCCTGGGCCTCAGTATCGAATCGTGCCTCCCAAATCTCGGGCATTGTCTTTGCCAAACCGACGGCGAGAACCAGAAGGCTAAGCGCGTTCAAGCCGGGATAGAAACTGTCCAGGTTCTCCTGATAACCGCGCAGGTATTTCTGGTACGCCTGGAGAAGTTCAGGAGACTCGAGCGCTTTGCGGGCTGCCGCAGCGCCGGTCAGCGCCTGCCATGAAGATCGCCAGCGATCTTTGATGTTGCGCCCCAGCAGTGAATAGGCTTCGGCGAGCTCCGCATGCGAGGCGGACTTCGAATTGACGACCCTGAGGAGAGCCTGCTCCGAGGCATCCAGATCGCCTAGCCGTTGATTGATCGTGCCTAGTCTCAGATTGGCCTCGGAGTCTTGGGGATTCAATGTGTAAAGCTCCTCCCAGGTTTGCTTCGCCGTGCGATACGCTTTCAGATCAAACTGCGCGCGGCCCACAAGCCGCAAACCCTCCGATGCCCAGAAGAAGTCTCTTGCTTCAAGAGCTAACAAGCCGAGCAGGCCCAACTGGGAGCGCGCCGATGCCAGGCCAACGTCTTCGCGGAATGCCTGCGGCACGGGCAGGAAGCGCGAGCGATCCTGGGCTTCGAGGTCAGGCAGCATCTGAAAGACCGGGCTGTCGGGGTTTTCTGAGGCAAGTGTCTGACGCAGGGCTTCGGTCAGCAGGGCAAGGCTGTCTCGCGGCGCATTCGCGTCGTATTCCAAATAGCGGTCGGTACGCAGGTCGAATGGAACCTCGTCCTTAGCATCCCGGAGCGAAGGGTCCTTCTTGACCTTGGCGCGAAGAAGAACTGTTCGCTTCGCCTGCAGTGCATGGCGGATTCCCAATTCGTAAAATACATTGGCGTTATGAATAGAGATGTCCGCGACCACGAGATCGGCCACCAGCAGTTGTTGAAACATGTCAGTGCGAATGTTCCCAGCCTGGAGGAATGGCGCAGTGGTGCCGCCCTGAATGTCGCAGGCGGCAAGCGCGGGCGCGATCAGGTTCTTTTGCACATCCTCGAAGTCGATTCCATTCTTGGTGCCGAATGGGCGAACGATGAAAGCCCTTGCCATGTGCCAGGTCTCCTGACTCAGAGGAACGAGCCGAAGTGCTCGGGATGGACATTTGCGGCGGCTGCCCGACCGATCTCGAGCAACAGGGGAATGTTTGCGACCGCGTCCATCTTTTGAACGCTGGATGCATCGGCATGCGGAAAGCCCAGCTTCTTCAGGCCATCGCTGCTCAGGTCAGCATTGTAACGCGCATACAGGAAGTGACGGCCGAGATTAGTTGAGAGTGGAATTGGCGGGGCTGCGTAGGCTTCTTCGAGTGTCATTGTGTCGTTGAGCTGTCGTGGCACCAGATCCATAATTTCTCTGTCCAGGCGTGCCCCGACGGTGCAACGGCCAATCGTACGGCAACTGATGTCCTGATCGACCTGAATACCATACATGAGTTCACCGGGAAGCCCTGCGACAGTGGAGACAATATTCTTGTTCGGAGACGAGGCGGCAGCTCCGAGTGATTCCGCGGCCCCGGTACCAACAGAAACGACGAGCATATTTTCTTCGCCGGTCTTCCAATTCAACCGGTAGGCAGGCTCTGTAGCCATCCGATAGAGCAGGAAGGCCGGGTTGTTATAGGGCGTAATGCCCCCGTCTACAAATACGAATGTCTTGGACGGATTGTTTGCATCCCATTGCAATACCTCAGGCGGGAAGTAGACAGGCGCCGCCGTGCTGGCCCGGACCAGCTGCCATAGGGGAATGCGGAGATTGCAATCTTTGCGGGCGGGGTCATTATATTTGGCATCAGGGTTGCTGCTGATCGGCCACGCCGAGTCGGTGGTAACGTTTCTTGTAATTACCAGGAGAAGGCATTTGAGGTAGTCGGGTTCGAGGGTCGTATCATGGCCGAACGTGGCCTGCAACTGGCCCTTTAAAGGATCTGCAGTGTACAGATACTTGATTCGATCGATGAGCCGCGCCGGATCAAACATCTGGCTGCCGGCCGATGTATAGAATTGAATGAGGTCGGCAGTCGTCAGACCGCGCGACAATCCGGCGGCTATGATCGCGCCTGTGCTTGTACCGGCAATATAGTCGAAATATTCGTGAACGCTTTGCCCGGTTCTCGCCTTGACGAGGCTCTCTATTCCCTGGAGAATCCCAAGAGTGATGAGACCACGAATTCCGCCCCCATCGAGGGCCAGCATGCGGTGAGGATGGTCTTGTTCGTAACGGCTACGGAGAGATTTCCAGCATTCAGGATTGATAAGCACTTTTAACCTCCTCATTCCGTCTATCCTTGGACGGAGCTCGATTATGCAAGACTGAATGGGCGAAGGGTGCGATACCGAATGATCATAGCGCTAGCCGGAAGAAGAATCGATGCCATTGACGCAAAGCAGCTGCGATTTTCACCCGCGCCCGAGAGCATCGAACTTGTGCGCAACCGCATGCGCGCCACTTTCATCTCTCAACGCGCCATCGCATTAGTAAGTTCCGCGGCTTGCGGAGCGGACTTGCTGGCGCTCTCTGAGGCTGGCTTATTGAATATGCGCCGCAGAATCGTATTGCCTTTCAGCCGGGCGAAATTCAGAACTACCTCAGTGACCGACCGACCGGGCGATTGGGGTAAGTTGTACGACGACGTTTTGGACGAGGTGGAGCCTCAGGGCGACTTGCTGATTATTGAGGCAAATTCCGACGATAGCGCCTATGCCGAGACGAACCACAGGATCATTCAGGAAGCACAATCGCTCGGCAACGATCTGCAGCATTGTGTTAGTGCGGTGAGGGTCTGGGAAGGACAATCGCGCGGCGCGGGTGACCTGACGGAGGAGTTTGGGATATATGCACAGAAGAAAGGCATTCCCGTCATGGATGTGATGACCATCTGACGCCGGTCAAAAGTGCCGTTGGCGGTAAAGCTTTTTAGCGGGCAGTCCAACGGCGATCGGATAATCTGCGTGCATTGGTTTGGAACGCAAAAGAACATCGCCATTTGCCTGCGCTGTGGGTACAGTTGAACTCCACGTATCAACATCCTATCTTTTACGGGGCAGCCTTCACTCGCAGTTTATTTAATGCAGCCTGAACAAACGAAAAATGTTCACAGCACATTTTCGGCACGGGATCGAGTGCGCCAAGCTGGTATTTCTGCGTGTTGCATTCTTTTGTCCGGTCGCGGGCGCGTGACCTGACTTGGGTCATTCTGAATCATTCAACGAACACATAATTTATCAAGAACAAGTCTTACCGAATGAATTTGAGGAGAACGAAAACATCCGAAGGTGAGTGACGTAGAAATGTTCAGTTTATGAAGTTTTAGGATCGGCCATCGACTTACAAGGGAAACTCTTCAGCTCGGAGTCCACAACAAATATCTGGACGAAAATACAAAACAGCACTAAGCTTCATTGCATCCTCCGCCGGTTGGCCGGCGTCCTTTGTTCAAATTCCGATCGGAGGTAAATCTTGACCTTTTCAGAACGGGGCCACATCAGTTACTCGATTCTAACCGTCCTTTGTGTGTTGGCATTCATTTCATTTTCGAACCTTAGCTCGGCCGTCGCCAGCGATATCTTGACCCAGCACAACAACGTCGCCCGAACCGGCGCCACGTTGGACGAAATACGGCTGACTACTTCTAATGTGAAGTCAGCCAATTTCGGAAAGCTCTGGTCTCTCTATGCAGATGGGCAAGTGGTAGCCCAACCACTTTATCTTTCCAGCCTGCATATCAATACCTTGGCCAACAAGAATATCCCACTCGTTACGGGCATCTTCAATGCAGTTGTCATTGCTACGATGCATAACACGATTTATGTCTACGACGCAGACAAAGAAAGTCGAGGACCGAATGGTCAGACCATTCCACTCTGGGCTCGTTGGTTCGGCCCACCCCGGCCGGGCGGCAAAGATATCGACATGTGGAGCACAAACGATCCGGAATGGGGTATCCTCAGCACGCCGGTCATAAGCGACGACAAGAAGACCATCTATTTTGTGACTTGGAACAATGACGGACCGGCAGGTTTCGCATTTCGTCTTCATGCGGTGAACCTTCAGGACGGAACGGATTCTCGACCTCCGGTTGTAATCGGATCCACGTCCACGGATCCTTCACGGCCATGTAAAGGTCAAAGCAACTTCAATCCTTGCGTACACAAGCAGCGGGCCGCGCTTCTCCTCAGCAATGGCGTGCTCTACATTGCATTCGGTGGAGATGGAAATCGGGGAGGCTTGTTTGCGTTCGATGCGAACACGCTGGCGAAACGATCTTTCTGGACCTCTACGCCAACTGGAAGCAACGGCGGTATCTGGCAGTCAGGTCAAGGTCCATCCGCCGACTCCAACGGTGACGTGTACTTGATGGTTGGCAACGGGACATTCGACGCAAATACTTCCGGTGCGAATTACGGGAGCAGCTTCGTTAAGTTACATCTTGATGGATCCACTCTGTCTGTCAAAGATTACTTCACACCGTGTAACCAGAAGTTCCTCAATGACCTCGATCTTGACGTCGGTTCGTCGGGACCACTGCTCGTTCCCGTGGACCCGGGCCGTATTGTTGGTGGGGGAAAAGAAGGGGTACTTTATGTGCTAGACCAGGCCAACATGGGAAAGAACATTACTAGCCCCGCGGCTCCGAATTGTCAAAATACAAATGCGATCCAACAAGTGACTGCTTTTGGGCAGATTGTTCATGACGGTCAGACTCACTACGGCAATATTCACGGTTCTCCAGTGTACTGGCAGGGCCCGGATGCAGGCAGGATCTACGCGTGGGGCGAGAACAGTCCGCTCAAGTCGTTTAAGTTCAGTAATGGAAAATTACAGGATGTCGCCGATCCCGGCATCAGCGCCTTTCGTCCCCCTGATGGCATGCCGGGTGGAATGCTTACGGTTTCCGCGAATGGAAACAAAGCCGGGACCGGCATTCTTTGGGGAGTAGTACCGCTCGATGGCGATGCCAACACGCAACGGGGCGTCAAAGGCATCGTGGTGGCACTGGATGCCCAGGACGTGAGCCGGACACTCTGGACGAGTGAACAGTTTTCACAGCGAGATCGTCTAGGGCTGTTCGCCAAATTTACTAACCCTATCGTGGCTGCCGGCAAGGTCTTCGTCGCAACCTATGGAAATGAAGAACCTCGTCGAACTTATTCGCAAAACGACCGTCCAACACAGTTTCCGGCGAATTACTATGTCGCCGTTTACGGCTTGTTGCCTTCAGTTACAGATCAACCGACGATCGTGAATCAGGACAGTGACGATATCGCCGTGGTCCGCGCGGCTACCGCACCGCTGCTCCTGGACAAAACAGCCTGCATGACTCTGGATGCCGGCGCGCTCGACTGCACCACTGCCTTGACCAAGGCATCCAACGCCCCTGCATTCCACCGAGTTATTTTGGCCTCGAACACAGACCTGTCCTCATGCTCGTTGCTTCGTGTCACAACGGCAAGCAAGAGCACGGGATTGGCCAATGCAAGCGGAATCGGGTTTTACAGCTCCACAGTTACAGGCGGAAATCAGGCTGCAGAAGATTCAGGGATCTTTGTTCCAGTCGAGGAGTTCAAGGCTTCCGGTACTGGGACATTGTTGAATGGTGCTGCTGCAACTCTTCAGGATTTCGTTGGTGTGGCGAATTGCAGCTTCCCTGGGTCCGTTGCGGTGGGACGTGTGTTCAAACCCTACATGCAGTTCGAGGTCACGCGAGAAAACAAGGTATTTCACAACTGGGACAGAGGCCATAACAATGTCATTGACAGTACTACGACCCACTTCGATCGTAGTGCAAGTGTTTTGAAACCGTAAATACCGAAACAAGTGCGACGGAGCGTTCGCAGAGATATGCGAACGCGGTTATCGAAATTCCCGGTGTCCCAGGATAGGTCGAGAGACTATTCAGGGGATGGCCGGAAAGTAATGAATTCTTTGTCAGCGACGTGTATGTATCGAGAGAGGACTGACCAATATTCGGTGATTGCCCGAAACGTTTAGAGGAATTCGTGCACAATTCTATTGATTAGGGATTACCGCAGTAGCATAATTCACTGTATTTTGGCTACCCAAGCGCAGTGCCAAAGATCTGTGCTGATTACCCGATACCTGTCCAATTTACAAAAGATCTGGGTCAACGGGACCGAATTTTGCTCACTTTCACAGTGGGGCTTCGGGAATGACAATTGCTCAACTGCATACTGGGTCAAGCGGACCGATCTTTACCCGAACAGGGGAATGCGTTTAAGGAGTCGTGCGCCAGTTGCATCATTGGAAGCCCGACGCAAGAGCGATTGCCAACAGGCAACCAGCAGGTTGAATATGATGCCGCACACGAAAACGCCCTGGCATGTGGGCCAGGGCGAAGAGATGAGGCGTGAAGTGTGCGAGCGGTCTACTGGGCCGCTGGGCCCATCTTATGAAGCTCGGAAGGGGTTCGTTCATGTTTGGTGAACACGACGTAGATCTTCGTGTCGGCAGGAACGGAAACGACCACACGGCTGTTGGCATTGAGGCTCATCAC
>WNGK01011896.1_pt1 | contig 17699 bp, 15 predicted proteins | sample 5400601 | NCBI WGS metagenome assembly WNGK01 (sample SAMN13153376, study PRJNA577476) | soil metagenome | isolation source: 60 cm soil or saprolite under Garry oak tree replicate 1 | place: USA:California | collected 2016-06-15
TGCTGTGGCGTGCCGTGCGCTGCGATCCACTGCTCAATCTTTTGCTGTTCTACGGCGGAAAGCTGACATGGCTTGCCCATGCCCCAGGATAAAGGGGACCCGCCACTATGTCTAGTTATTTGTTGGACACTACACTAGCTCTCTGCTTTACGCGCTCACATTCGTGCTGGTCTGCTGGTTGGCAATGGCAGCTCTCTATAGAAAAGACATTGTCATCAAGATTTGAACCCGCCTGTACATGTCCCGAAGTACACCGTCCCTCTGCCGTATAACTTGCGTAACATCGGCCAGGCGCACACCCCGTAGTACGCTCCATCAGGAGCTTCGTGTCTTTCTTCAGAACGGAGGATGGACGCGCTGCTCTGCCGATCTGGAAGCTCAGAGATGCCGCGAATTCCGATCCTCAAACTCGGTTCGTCTTCCGTTGACGCTCAACCGCCGCGGCTCACAAGCTACATTCCGACGCTGTCTCTCGAGGGCATTCAATTGGGCATCGACAACGTCCGGCATGATGTCTGGCTGAGCCCGGCATTCACCAAACCTCTTGGCGCTCATATCGGCAAGCTGATCGCGAAATACGGCAATGTCGAGAGCGTTATATCAGCGGAGGCAGTTGGGTCCATTGGAGGACCGCGAAGTCTTTTTGCCAAGTTCACTCCCGCCACCAGCAAAACCGTAGACGTTAAGCAGCTCTTGCTCGAGTTGCACAAAACCGCGCTGAGCCGCGCCAAGGCCCAAGGAAATGTCGCGATTGATTTGCTGGCACGGGCAGCGGTCATCAAATTCCTGCGGGCAGAACTGAATTCGCAATTCGCGAGCGCGCTGGATCGTTGCCGCGCAACTCTCAAGAGCTATGAAGGGGTTCGACAGCAGAAAGCGCTGGAATATCGCGAGACAGTGGCCGCGTTTCAAATTGGCAAGAAGAACATATTGCGTCAGGCCGGGCAGGAGTTGTTTCGGATTCTGCGGGAGATTGAGAAAGAAACCCTCGGAAGAATGCGCCGCTCACTGCTCGGCGAGAACCAGATCGCCGATTACGATGTTTTTCTCAATCATCTGATTTTCCTGGAAGAGGGCAGAGACTCTTATCTATCCGCCCAGCACTACGTGCTGATCGGCGGGTTTGAAAACGATCTGGACTCTTTCGGCAACGTCCGTGCGCTGGCGTGCGAGTTCTTGAAGTCCGCAACTTCCGAGCCCACGCTCGACAATACTGTTCTCGACGGTTGGCTCAATGCGCCGGAAAATGCGCACTCCCTGGTCGGGACAGGCGAAGCTGGCGAGCGAGCGCACAAAGCCCGGCTGCAGCTCTGGACGGAGCTCATGGAACGGGAATCGCTTCTCGATCTCGCGTTAGCAGCATACGAGGTCGTGCCGGTGCTTCCCGAATTTCCGCTTCTTCTGGATCCGCAGCAATTCAAGTATTCGCTGGTCTTCCGCAAGGAACGCGATCGGGTGGAGAAGCTGGTCGAGGAGAACGGCAAATTTTCTCGTGACGTCCTGGCTGCAGCGGCTGCGCGCGTATCGCAGGCAGGCGGGACGCAGCGTTCCAAAGTTGCCGCCCGTTTTCTGCGCGATTTTGTGCGATATCACCGGGACTTGCGCCGATTGGAAGTGCTGAACCGGGCGATTGAAAAGATCAATTTGATCAGCAGCGAAAAGCTGCGTGACTTGTCCAAGCTGAACGGCACGCTTTACGAGTTTCTCCTTCCCGAAGAGACAAAAACGCAGCGGGAAAGGTAGCCAGTCAACAAACTGCTTTCCAAGTATGGCGCCACAAAAGTGTTTGTTGAGGGAGACGCGATCATCCTGGCGATGTTGGAACATGAAAGCGAGCCGGCATTGTCCGTTGCTCGCGCCTGTGTCCTCGCGCGCGAAATGATGGAGATTGTCGGCGGATACAATCATTTGCTTCAGCGCGCCGGGCTCCCAGCCCTGGAACTGGGAATCGGTATCGCCTACCAGGACTCTGCGCCCATGTATCTGCTGGATGGGGACCACCGCATCATGATTTCTGACGCTCTCAACGAAAGCGACCGGCTGTCCTCGTGCGACAAACGAATTCGCAAAGCCATGACCGGCATGGCCGTTCCATTCAATGTCTACGAATTTCGTACCGGCGAGAGCGTCGAGTCAGAACCCATGCGATACAACGTCGGCGGCATTCGGATGAGCGACGCTGCATATCGGCGACTGTGCGAGGAGGTTTCGCTGGAACAGTGCTCGATGGAGTTCCCGCGCCTCTGGGGCAGCGAAGAAGCAGTGTTTTACAGCGGGTTGGTCCCGCTTGGAACGGACATCTTCCGCAGGATTGTGCTTCGTGCGAGCCGCGTTCCTGTCATTGACAGCAGCCAATTCAGTCTTACCCTGTGGACAGAGGCGCCGATTTACGAGATATGCTGCCATCCCGGCGTGTATGCTGCGCTTGAAAAAGCGGCGACGGCAAAGAAGTAAAGCAATCGACCGTTTACTGTCCAGCTCTCAATGGCGAAATCAGGAGGTTTCCTAGTTTCTTCTTGTCCGCAGTCTTCCATTGCGAGAAGGTGAGATCGATAGAATTGTCCGCATTGGATGCGGCCGCGAGCACGCCCGCCAGGGCCCGGAACGAGCGGCCAAGTTCACTACTCTCGTTGAATGCGATCGGGCTGCCTTTGTCGATAGCGGGACCAATCGCGTGAAAGTTGTTTGGCAGCTTCCAGAGCAACTTGCAGTTGGTGACTTTGTGAACATCCTCGTCGCTGAACCCAGGAATTTTCTTGAAGCGGTTGACGACCAGGCAAACCCGGTCTCGGCCAGTGCCTTGTTCGAGGAAGGAACGCATTCTCGCGGCGCTCCAAAGTGAAACCACGTCGGTCTGTGTCACCAGCAAGACAGCATTCGAGAGGTCCGCGATCAGCCGGAAAAGCGCGTCAGTCCGGTTTGAACAGTCCACGATCACATATTGGAAATGTGAGACCAACAGGTCGAATAGTCGCGCGACTTCCGCAGGCGAGGCAGCAGATGGCGAGGGCTGCTGTGACCCGGCCAGCAAGTGCAGTCCACCCTTACATTGCGTCAGAAGACTTTGCAGCAGGGAAGCGTCCATGCGGTGCAGGTTCTGTAAAGCGTCGGCAACGCCAAACGCGGGGCGGACATTCAAATGCAGCGCCGCGTGGCCTAGTTGAGCGAAATCCACCAGCACGGTCCTTCCGTGAGATTGCTCCAGCGCCACGGCTGTATTTACCGCGACGGTCGTTGCTCCAGCGCCACCTTTTGCATTGGTAATCGCGAGAATCCGCGCTCGTCCTGAAGACGCGCGCGCTTTCGCATTCAGCTCTGCGAATCTCCTGAACGCGTCGGCGAAAGCTTCTGTGGCGGAGTCGCGCTCCAGAAACTCACGGGCGCCAGCCCGCATGGCGGCGACAATCGCGGCGGGATCGGTCAGCGCGCCCACTGCAAACAAGGCGGTATCCGCGACATTCGCGTGAATCACTTCAATCGCGCGCGTGGCGTTGCGAGAATTCTGCGGATCGATGTCGACCAGGACAATTTCAGCCCGCGCTTCCTGGATTCGGCGTACCGTCTGCTCGGCAGCGCTGCCCGGAAAGGCGGAATGGGCGAAGACCACATGAGCTGCCTGCGTGCCTTCTATCCGTTGCTGCAGCAACGCCAGGCGCTCTGGATTTTCCGCTAGTATGCTAACCGCTATCCCGTGCATAATTGCAACCCGGTCTGCCAGTTCTTACTTGATGTTATGAGTGAAGGGTAACCGCGCCAAGTGACCTTTGTAATTTGTGCAATCCGCTGTGGCGATTGCTCCTTACCGAGGGGGGAGAAACATCGGCTGGAACGCGATCAAGTCGTCGAGGCGGAACTCACTGCGAAACGGATATTGTAAGCAAAAGCGCTCAGGGCGGAAAGGGAGCATCGGTGGAAAACCCAGTCAGACGCGGGTTATCTCGAACGGTTTCACGGTATGTTGTTGCAGTGCAGGAACTTCGCGGTGTGGAAATTCGTAGTGTTCGATTCGTAACGCAACCGCTGGCTTATTTCCTTCGGCACGCTGCAGCCGGAGCACACGCGCCCGGCAGCACACAGCCATGTCTTCTGCCAACGTGATTTCAGACGGCATGACCAGGCTCATCTCGATCACCTGGTCCTCGATGAGCGGGAAGTCGGTCCACACCAGCGCTCCGCGAGAACTAAGATCCTGGGTGAAACCAGTGCCGCTGCGTGCTTCATCCGGCACTCGGAGCGTGACCGGGACTTGGTAGGGAAAACGCTGACCACAACGACGCTCAACCCGTAGTTGTTCAGCGCTAGCCATCCCGAAACAATCTATCGCAATAACGTCTCTTGGAGAAGCTAAAAATTGCGAACGCCCGCAGGTTGCATCGGAGGTGAACGACCTAGCATCATACAAGGTGCCTCCACCTGCTTCGAATGGTCTTCCTCAGCCCGGAACGAGTTCCTCCGGACAGCCTGAACGCACCCTGCCCGTAGCTCTGCGGGCGCTCAAACATCGCAATTTCCAGCTGTTTTTCGCGGGGCAGCTGATTTCGCTGATCGGCACGTGGATGCAAAGTGTTGCACAGTCATGGCTGGTCTACAAACTCACCGGTTCTTCACTCAAGTTAGGAGCCGTCGGCTTCGCCAGCCAGATTCCGGTGTTCCTGGCTGCCCCGCTGGGAGGCATCGTTGCTGATCGCTACAACCGTCATCGAGTGGTGATCGGGACACAGATCGCTTCCATGGTCCTCGCGTTCATTCTGGCGGCGCTGACGCTTACGCATGTGATTACTGTCCCTGAAATTTTCGTGCTCGCCGCGTTGTTAGGAATCGTCAATGCTTTCGATATTCCGGGGAGGCAGTCATTCCTCGTAGAGATGGTTGGCAGGGAAGACCTGATGAACGCAATCGCGTTGAACTCATCCATGTTCAACGGCGCACGCATCATCGGACCCGCGATCGCAGGAATCCTGGTAGCCAGAATCGGCGAAGGGTGGTGTTTCTTCGCTAACGCCGTGAGCTACATTGCCGTAATTGCAGGACTGTTCATGATGAAGGTGCCGCCTCGCGAGTATCGGCCGTCGGGATCGCCTCTCGCGCACGTCATCGAAGGATTTCGTTGGGTGCGGGACACCGCACCTATTCGAGCGCTGCTGTTATTGCTGGGACTGGTGAGCCTAGTGGCAATGCCATACACCGTGCTTATGCCGATCTTTGCGGATCGGATCCTTCATGGTGGTGCCCGAGGCCTGGGGATTCTCATGGGTGCAACCGGTGTTGGAGCGCTGCTCGGCGCGCTCACCCTGGCCGCGCGCACCGGCGTTCACGGACTGGGCCGTTGGGTTACGTTCTCCTGCGCAGGATTTTCGGTCACGCTGATCGCCTTTGGTTTTTCGCACAATTTCTGGCTGTCTACTGCATTGCTGGTTCCAGTCGGTTTTTGCATGATGCTGCAGATGTCATCATCCAACACGCTTATTCAGGCCATGGTGCCAGACCACCTTCGCGGACGCGTCATGGCCGTCTACTCGATGATGTTCATGGGCATGGCGCCATTTGGTGCGCTGCTGGGCGGAGCGCTCGCAGACCGCCTAGGCGCGCCAGTGACCGTCAGCATGGGTGCCGTAGCTTGCCTGGGAGGAGCCGCGATCTTCGGACTCCGGTTGCCCAAGATCCGAGGCGAAGCCAGGCGGCTAATCATCGCCCAAGAGATGGTCGGAGGCGAACCGGCTCAGGAGATGACCGCGCCGGTGGTTGAAGATTAATGTTGCCGAGTTAAGCATCTCCGTAAACCCTAGGCGGGCTACAGGAATTGCCGTTGGAGTAGAAGAATTCAGTGCGCAACCCGCCATTGCCGGATTCCGTCGCTTAGACCTCTGATTGAGTCGAGCACAGACTGCGGTCCAATAGGCGCGAGAGAGAACGTCAGCGCCAACATGATCAACGCAAAAACTGCAAGCCAGCGGCGCCCCGGCGTAATCTCGGGCCAAGCCGCAACTGCAGGGTGTCGCATGCCGCTCAGTCGCAGGAGCACCGCCCACACCAACCATCCCGTCCAGAAAAACAAAGCAAGCGGAATTAAGACGAGAATTGTGGTGCGGGAAATCTTTTTGTGGGCGCGTGGCGAAAGCGCAAAGATGATGTGGCCGCCGTCGAGTTGGCCGCCGGGCAAAAGGTTTAGCGACGTCGCAAACATTCCCACCCAGGCAGCGATCGAGACGGGATGTAAGTAGACCTGGCTTAGCGGTACCGATGCGATCGCGCGCGCGTGACCCGCGGCAAGCAGCAGTTTACGTGCGAGTTGAAATATAAGTGGGTAGCCGAGTTGAACATCGGGAGGGGCAGCTCCAAACGGCGCCGGATGCGAGAGCCCCAGAGAAAAAAATAAGACCACGGTCGCCACCGCGAATCCGGCGATGGGGCCTGCAATCGCGATATCGAAGAGAATGGAACGCGAGCGCAGCGGGGAACGAATTCGGATAAACGCACCCAGCGTCCCAATCAGCGTGGGGAATGGAATGAAGAATGGCAGAGTCGCCGAAACTCCATACCTGACGCAGTATAGGTAGTGCCCCATCTCGTGCGCCAGCAGGATCAACATCAGCGTGAGGGAGAAGGGAACTCCCAGCCAAAGATGCCCACTCTGCAGAGCCCACCTCACGGGAAAGATTCCATCTTCAATGGAAAACGGAGGAAATCCCTGCAAGAAATTCCATTCCAGCCGCGAACCTACTACCAACGTCGTGAAGAGCGTAGTCAGAAATAGCAAGCCATGCAGCCAATACCGTCGCCGTGGCCGCGCAACATAAACCACTTCGGCCGTGTCCGGCGCATAGATCTCGCTGGGAACGTAAACTTGCGGGGAATCTTGGCTGGCCATGGTTGACTCGAGAGGACGAAAAACCACTTCGGGACGAGAAGGGTTGGTTGAACTCCCCTCAGCTATTCGATGGTCTGCAGCTCCTTGCCGGGCTTAAAGCGGACCGCTTTTCCAGGAGGAATAGACACCTCCGCCCCGGTGCGCGGATTGCGTCCGATGCCGGTCTTGCGCGGGCGTACGTTGAATACGCCAAATCCCCGCAGCTCAATGCGATCGCCATTAGCCAGCGAGCGCTTCATGCTTTCGAAGACGGTTTCGACGGCCATTTCGGCCTTGGTCTTGGTAATTCCGGTGCGGTTTACCACTTCATTGATAATGTCGAGCTTAATCACGGCAGCCTCGTTGCGCAGGAGTCTAAGCAGTGCCTCAAGTGCTTGATGCTAAGAGACATAAGGAAGATTGTCAACGGTGGGCAGTCTCCCGTAAGATGCAGGTTCACCTTTTTAGCTTTTAGCCGTTAGCTCTTAAGCTTTAGCCAACCCAGGCTGCGTTCGCCCACAGATTTGGCTAAAAGCTAATAGCTAATAGCTGTTTTCCAAGGAGCTTCATGCTGAAGAGCGACCGTTGGATTCGCAAGATGGCCACCGAGCACGGGATGATCAATCCCTTTTCTGAGAAGCAGGTGCGCGAAGGCGTAGTTTCGTTTGGGCTTTCGTCGTATGGCTACGACTTACGCGTTGCCGACGAGTTCAAAATTTTTACTAACGTGAATTGCGCTACTGTTGACCCCAAGAGTTTTGACGAGCGCTCATTCGTCACCGTGCGCTCGGAATGCGCTCTCATCCCGCCGAATTCCTTCGCGCTCGCCCGCTCCGTCGAATATTTCAAGATTCCGCGCGATGTGCTGACCATCTGCGTGGGCAAGTCAACCTATGCCCGTTGCGGAATCATCGTGAACGTGACGCCATTTGAACCGGAGTGGGAAGGGTTCGTCACGCTGGAGATTTCAAACACCACACCCCTGCCAGCCAAGGTCTATGCCAACGAAGGCCTGTGCCAGATTATCTTTTTCCAGTCGGATGAAGTTTGCGAAACCAGTTACGCAGATCGCAAAGGGAAATATCAAGCACAGAAGGGAATTGTGCTGCCGAAACTGTAGAAGCGGTCAGCCTCCAGCTATCAGCGTTCAGAAAATCTGGACGCATGGGAGTACGAAACTTAAAATGAGGTGTTTTCTCGTTCTAAGCCGCCATGAATGGGTGAAGCACACCAGCTGACAGCTGATGGCTTACTTCCTTCCTTCGCCTTCCTTGTACATGTACTTGATCGAAGGTTTATAAATCATCAGATTCGCCGCGCCGGTGCGGTTCACTTTGATGCAGGTGCGGTCGTACCACTCAATAATCCCGTGGACTTCTTCGTCGTCAGTGAGCACGATCACCATCGGCGTCTTCGACTGCATCTGCTTCTGGTAGTAAAAGTTCTCCGCGTTGGTCTGCTCGGGAGGAGCTGATTTCCGGGCCCCATTCGAACGCTCTGGCCCGCGTTCTGTACGCTCCCGCCGTTCCCCTATGTTTGGCCCTCCGTGGTTTGGACCAGAATGGCTAGGCCCTGCATGATTAGGGCCGGCATGGTTTGCGTGGTTAAGCAGAGGACGAATCAGCTTGCGGTTTGCGAATCCTTCTTTTTCAAACTGACGTTCAGGCACGGCTGGAATTGTATCTTTCATGGCACCACCTGTCGGACACGCTCAAATTGCGGGCCACACGAAACGGCGAGCTCTTGTGGTTACGGAAAGGGCGTGAGTTGACAATAAGCTAGCACAGGGGACGAACCCTGACAATCCCAGAGAAGCTGTAGGAAAGCAGATTGAATCATTGAATCATCGGACCATTGAATTATTGAAACCCACGCGCGCTGGGTAGGGGTCAATGAATTAATGATTCAATCGCACAATGATTCAATAATCTACGTTTGCAGCACCCCGACTTTGAATTCCGGCACGTCCGGATTCAGCGCTGCTGCCTCGAGCGCCATGGTGACCATAGCCGGGCGGCACCGTATCGTGGGTCAGTCTGCTCGTCATAGGTCTGCTTTACCGACTCGTACAGCTGTTTTTTCTCTTCTTCGCTCAGCTGTTTTCCGCCACGCTCCAGCTGCCGGATTTTGATTTCAACCAGCGTACCGGCGGCAGAATCGCCGCTCATAACTGCGTATTTTGCCGTCGGCCAGGCAAACATGAACCGCGGATCATAGGCCTTGCCGCACATGGCATAGTGCCCCGCCCCGAACGAGCCGCCAAGAATTACCGTGATCTTCGGCACAATGGAATTGGATACGGCATTCACCATCTTCGCTCCCGCCTTGATGATCCCGCTCCACTCTGCGTCGCGCCCGACCATGAACCCGTTGACGTCATGCAGAAACACCAATGGGATCAGGTTCTGGTTGCAGTCCATAATGAAGCGCGCCGCCTTCTCTGCCGATTCGGTATAGATGACGCCTCCAAATTCCACTCGCTTACGGCCTTCGTGGTCAGTAGCTTGCGCGTGCAGCTTCTGATTGGCAACGATGCCGACCGCGAACCCGCCGATCCGCGCATATCCGCAGACCAGCGTTTTTCCATACTCTGGCTTGTATTCGTCGAATTTGCTCGCGTCCACCAAGCGGGCGATCACTTCCTTGATGTCATAAGGGCGCGCCGGCGAAGAATCGTAGATTCCATAAATCTCTTCAGCCGCCAATGCCGGTGGTACTGGCTTCTTCCGGTCCCACGGCGATTGCCGGCGGTATCCCCATTTTTCAATGATGGAGCGAATCCGCGCCAGGCAGGCGTCGTCGTTGGGCTCATGAAAATCAACCGTCCCGCTGATGGCCGAGTGCATTGTGGCTCCACCGAGCTCTTCGGCAGAAACTTTCTGTCCAATTGCGGCCTGGACCAATGCCGGGCCGGCGAGAAACAGCCCACTGCCATCGGTCATGAGAACGTGGTCGCACATCACAGGAAGATATCCTCCACCGGCCACGCACATTCCCATAATCGCGGCAATCTGCGGAATCCCCATCGCAGACATCACCGCGTTATTACGAAAGACGCGGCCGAAATCGTCCGTGTCTGGAAACACATCTTCCTGCAGCGGAAGAAAAATTCCCGCCGAGTCGACCAGATAAATCACTGGGACACGATTCTCGATAGCAATATTTTGCGCGCGGAGAACCTTTTTCGAAGTCATCGGGAAAAATGCGCCTGCTTTCACAGTGGCATCATTTGCGATGATCATTACCAGCCGAGTCTCAATTCTGGCTAGGCCGGTTACGACCCCGGCTGCAGGCGCGCCGCCCCACTCCTCGTACATCCGGTACGCTGCGTAGGTTCCGAGTTCAAAAAAGCTTCCAGGATCAACCAACCGTTGAATGCGCTCGCGTACGGTTAGCCGTCCCTTGCTGTGTTGGCTTTCGATTGCCTTTGGGCCACCGCCTTCGCGAATCTGCTCCTCCTCATTGCGAATAGCAGAGACCAAGTCCGCCAGAAAGCGCATATTGGCTTCGAACCGCGCAGATGTGGGATCGGCCCGAGTAGTCAGGATCGAGTTGATGACCGTTTCCGAAGCCATGATTTGCGACTGCTAACTTACCCTAGCCGGGTAGATGCACGCAAACTTCGGCACTGTAGAGAACAAATTGCGGGCGTTACGGCAGATGGTCCAGATAGCACTGTCCTGCTTTTGTAGGGTTTTGAGTGGGCGGCGTTGGAGGCGTCCTCCAAGGCGGGTTGTTGAAGTCAAAGAATCCCACAGTCGGATCGGACATGTCCATCTGCGCGGCATCCCGATTCGTGAGCGGATTCAGCTGAAAACGCGTCTCGATGAGCTTCAAAATTGCGGTGTAATCAGTTACGGTGTGTGACACAAAATTCTTCTTCGCGTATGGCGAGACAACGATAAGCGGCACGCGATATCCGGTATAGGTGAAGTCGCAGTTCGGGCCAGTGCTCGAAGTACACGCGTCTCCAGGGAAGAGATCAACCGGATGAATCCCATCCGGACTTACCGTCGGCTGCGGCGCCACGTGATCGTAGAACCCGCCGAATTCATCGAAAGTCAAAATAAAGGCAGAATCCTGCCAGCTTCCGCCGGGCGTGCACGGATTCGAACTCGAAGGCTGCGTGTTACTGCCGCACATCACCGAATTGATGAGCGTGGAAACGAAGTTTGCGCCCGCCCGAACACTGCAACAGGGAGGCTGCACATCTTGATCGGATGGGTGTTCGTCCAGTCCTGCACTTGACGCGGGTTCGATCTGCGCCACTTGCGGCAGGTTGCCACTCTGCGCGTCGGTGAAGAACTGCGACACCGGAACAATGTTCTGCTGATATTGACTGGGATTGTTCTTGATCGCCACACCAAAGGTGAAATCGTGCAGGTAGCTTCGGCTAATGAGGCAGGCAACATCGGTCGGATTGGCGGCGCAAGGTGTTCCATTGGTCGGAACGTAGATCTTCCAAGTGATGCCCGCAGCATTGAGTGCCTCGAAGATCGTCGGGCCCTTAAGCGCTGCGGTGTTAAATGGAGGATTGCTGCCGCGCTGATAGACATAGCCCTGCGAGGTCGCCGCAATGAGATACTCCCGGTTGGGTGGGGTTCGCGTCATCACGGGCGAAAACCAGCTGTCTGAAGTGGAGAATGCTGTCGCCATGTAGTAGTAATAATTCAGATCAGTTCCGTCGTAATATCCCATCGAACGAATGCCGTTGACGTCAAAGAACGGCGCGGGCGAAAGATTACGCGCATCATTGGCCGCCGTTCTTGCAAATCCATCCAGGGTTGGCGTAGCAGAGACAGGATCACTGGCATTCCAATCGCCATGAGCCTCATCCCATGAAGGACTGGGATTCTCAACGCACATAGTCTGGAAGTGGAACGAAGGGACAGGCGGTCCGACGTCGCCGGTTGCCGGATCGACGTGGCAGAACGTTGGCGTCGAAGTCGCGGGATTGCACCCTGGAACTGCCGGGGCGAGCGCTGGATTGGCCGGCGGATTAAATTGCGGCAAGCCATCGAAAGCCTGATCTGCAGTCCCATTTGCCGCCCAGTACGCTCGCATAGCTCCAAAATAACTGTCCATGGAGCGGTTCTCTTGGGCCAGAAAAATGATGTGATTGATACTCTGCAGGCTCGCGGTAAAAGTAGCGGTGATCGACGCTGTAGCGGACACGCCGCAAGCATTCGGGTTGCCCGTTTGGGGTGTGCAGCCGGTCCATCCCCCAAAACCGAAACCGGTGTTCGGCTGAGCTGTCAGTGTCACGGTGCTAACGTTCTGAAAGTTGGCTGTGCACGTCCCAGGGCAATTAATTCCCGGCGGACTGCTGGTGACGGTTCCGATTCCGCCCCCGGCCACTGTCACCTGCAACTGCGCCAGCCCGGGAACCAGCCCCTGACACCCGGTAAAGACAACTATTGCTGCCAGCCCCAATGCAATCGCGAAGAGCCGGGAAAGCCTCGACATGGATGGTTTCCTTATTTGTGCGGGAACTTGGATGAGAGTTGTGCAAAACTGGTTGGACTAGGATTGCCGGATGCCGCGTCCATAGCCAAGAAACGAGGAATTCATCCGTAGTTCACGGAATGTTCAAGATTCTCCGCCACGTGCTATGCTGGCGCACAGTGGGGCAACTCGCATCTAAGTGCTGGGTTTAGACTTCTGAGGAGCTTGCCGAACCTAACAAGATAATGCTCGCAATGAAGCCACGCCATCGATCCCTGATTTTGCCTGCTCTGGTTTTCACAATTTCTCTGCTTGCAACGCCGGCGTTTGCGCAAACCTGTTTTACGTCTGATGATATGGACGCGCCAACTCGTTCTGCGCTGCAAACGACAGCGACTAAATATGCTGACATGGTGGTGCGCGGGGATGCTGCCTCGCTGAAACAGAGCTCAATTCCCAGCGTCGCCAACGACTTCACCTGGATTGCAAACACGATCAAAGATAATCAGGCGAATCTGGCCGGTGCTCATACGACTGCAAGGCCTCCATTTTTGTTGAAGGCGCAAGGGACCGCGCCATTGCCCAAAGCCGAGTTCTTGTGTGGCTTATTCAACGCTACGGGTCAGACGGCCAACAGCGCCGAGTTCGTCATCCCCAATCTCCCGCCCGGCAATTACGGCATAGAGACCGTGGATCTGAATACTCAGAAATCGCCGTACACGATTTCGTTTGTCCTGCAACAGCAGGGGACCGACTGGAAGCTGGGCGGTTTCTTTCTCCGCCCCAGCCAAATAGCCGGACATGACAGCAACTGGTTTCTTGAGCGTGCGCGTGAATTCAAATCCAAGGGGCAAAGCCATAACGCCTGGCTATATTTTGTTGAGGGAAGGGAACTCGCGGTCGCTGTGCCCTTCATGTACACGCAAGCCACGGACAAGCTATACGATGAGGCGCAGAGCGTGAAGCCGGCTGATTTTCCGGTGGATGGCACTTCCGACCTGGTCGCGCAAAATGGCAAAACTTACAAGCTGGCCGCGCTTTTTCCGCTCACCGTCGGGCAGGACTTGGATCTGGTCGTGAAATACCAGACCCCGGACGTATCCAATACCGGGCAAACCTTCCAGGAAAACATGGCCGTGATGAAGGCTCTCGTCACGAAATTTCCGGAATTGCGGGATGCTTTTGGTGGCATTGTCGCGCGCGGAGTGGAACCTTCTGGAAGAGATTACGGATCGCTGATGCCGATGAAGGATATTAAATAGAGATTGTGGCGGCTACGATCCTGACGCCTGCGACCAGGCTTCCGGCGCACACTCTCTGACCTCAACCAGCCGGCCTTGATCTAGGACCAGTATGAGATCGCAACTCTTTAGAGTGTTCAGACGATGGGCAATCATGAAAGTGGTTCGTCCGGTCATGAGCCTTTCAGTAGCTTCCATGATTGTCGCTTCCGTGTGAACGTCCACGGAGCTGGTCGGCTCATCCAGAATGAGAATCGGGCTGTTGCGTAAGAATGCGCGCGCCAGAGAAATGCGCTGACGTTCGCCGCCGGAAATGCGCGAACCACGCTCCCCAGCCTGGGTCTCGTACCCTTCCGGCAGCGCCGAAATGAACTCGTGCGATGCCGCCGCTTTCGCTGCTTCAATAATTTCCGCGTCCGTCGCCTCAGGCCGGCCATAAGCAATATTTTCAGCAATGCTGGCAGCGAACAGAACCGGCTCCTGCAACACCACCGCGAATTGCCGGCGCAGGTCAGCAATCCGGTACTCGCGGATGTCTTTCCTGTCCAGCAGAACCTGGCCCGAAGTTGGATCATAGAAGCGCATCACCAGGTTCAGCAGCGTGGTCTTGCCCGCCCCGGTCGCGCCAACAATTCCGACTTTCGTCCCGGCAGGAATGTGAAATGAGAGCCGGTGCAATCCGCGGTCGGACTCACCATAAGTAAACGACACATCGCGGAATTCGAACTCTCCCGTGGCACGCGCAAGCCGCAGCGCATCACTCCGCTCTGCAATTTCGGGCTGCTGGTCTAGCAACATGAATGCGCGCTCCAGGCTGGCGAACCAGGCCTGCAACTCAGTCGCTTTTGTGCTGAGGGTCTGCAGCGGCTGATACACCTGAGCGATGTAGGTCATCACCATCAACAGCGAACCTACCGTCAGCCTGCCGTCGCGCACGTGGTGAACGCCAATATAAAGAGCGGCCGCGGTGCCGCCTGCAATCGTTAACCCTATCAGGACATTGAAAACTGCCTGCTGCAATGAAAGCTGCACCTGATGAGACATGCGTTCAGTGGAGCGGCGAACAAACCGGGCGTGCTCCCGCGTTTCCTGTCCGAATGCCTTGATCACGCGAATTGAGCCGATCACTTCCTGGACCACGGACAGCGCAGAACTATCGAGTCCTTTGATCGTGTGCGAGCGTTTCCGCACCACCCGGCCGCAACCTAACGAAAGGAGAAAGAGCACCGGCGTGATCAGAACTGCTATCAGGGACAGCAAAGCATCGATTCGCGCAGTGACAATGATCATCCCCACCAGGGTGAAGAACGCAGTCATCAGCGGGACCATGCCCTGAATTGTCACGTATTGAATGGAAGGAGCATCATGCTGGATCCTGTAAACCGAATCTGTGGCTCCATAGCGATCATGAAAGACCAGGGGCAGCCGCTGCACGTGATTCAGCAGGCGAGCGCGGAAATCCCAGACCAGCTTCTCACCCGTATAGGTCTGCAGCCACCACGAGCCCAGGCCCTGCAAGTTCACAAGCAGCGCTATCCCAAGCAGCACCAGGATTGCAAGCTCTAATCCCGATCCCTGAGCGTTCGCCCACGGAAAACTGGAAATCAGCCAGCCGGGCAAAGGCTGCTTCCCAAGCACATTATCAACAGTAATCTTCAGCGGCACCGGGTAAAGGAGAGTCAGCGGCAGGGACAGGAAACTTAGAGCCGCAATTCCCGTGAGATGCGGCCAGCAACTCCGGGATTCCCGGAGCACACGAACCAGAACGGAATTACTGATCTTAGAGGAGAACAACCTGCACCGAAGACGTCGAGGCCGGGTCCAAAAAATTACCGCCCTGCAACGCGATCAAAAGTGGGTCTATTCTACGCGAACTTTTTCTGCGGGCGATCTGTTAATTTGTGGCGGAATCGAAACCCTGGTAACCGTGGGTCTGCGGCACTGGGAACATCTACAACTTTCCCCGGCCCGCTCCTAAGAGATCATCTGTCTCCAAATAACGTTTTTAGCCCTGTCCATCCGTCCATGGAAAGTTCATCTAAAGCCCGTCATTTCGCGAAAGGTAGAAGTGATGAAGTCCTGGTTGCTATTCGCTCTTTCCGCTCTGCTTATCCCCCGCCCCACATGTGCACAGTTAGCCGAACTCCCCGCGGGCACTCGTGCCTCGGCTGGAGTTGGCCAGAACACTGCCGTCTTGAACGGGAGAGTGGCTTCAGAAGAAGGCAGCCCTCCTGATGCTCCAGTTGAAGTCGTTCTTGAGTGCGGAGGGGAAGTGCGCGCACGCGGCTACTCAGCGCAGAAAGGAAACTTCAGCCTGACAGTCAGGTTAGAAACATCTACCAGCGCAATCCTGGCTCCGCGCCAGCAGGCCACGATCGCAACGGGCGAGTGGGGCACATGCGAGTTGTATAGCGTTTTAGCAGGATACAGATCGGAGCGTCTGCGTCTATCACAAAGTCCCACGGCCGGAATGCAGGATGCTGGAACCATCATGCTTCATCCCGTTTCCCCAGACCGAAGCTTCGCGGTCAGCGTGACCTCGCTGGCGGCCCCCGACAAAGCAAAGCGGGCTTTGGAGAAAGGACAACAACAAGCAAGCAAAGGCAAGTGGAGCGCCGCTTGCGACTATTTCAAGAGAGCACGGGCTGTTTATCCGCGATACGCTCTCGCCTGGTTGGAACTCGGGCGCGCGCAGGTGAAGCAGAACAGCTTTGCCGAGGCGCAACACTCATTCCGCGAGGCAGTGACCCAGGACTCCAGATTTATTCCTGGTTACGATGAACTCGCCCGGCTCGCTTTGCAGCAGCACCAATGGAAAGAATTGGCCGAGGTGACAGACCGGATTGTCCAGTTCTCGCCGGATTCTACTCCGGAATATTGGTTTCTAAACTCCGCCGCAAATTACAACTTGGGAAATGTTGAGAAAGCAGGAGCTAGCATTGAGCGCGCCCTGCGCCTGGATCCCAAGCGCCAGCTTCCACAGATGGAATATCTTTATGGCCTGATTTTGGCCGGTAAACAGGACTACAAGTCCGCCAGCGAGCACCTCACGACGTATTTGCAGCTAGCGCCTCGCGCCAATGACGCGGACACCGCCAGGAAAGCTCTCACCGACTTTCAGCAAAAAGCAAACCTCGCCTCGAAGTGACGCGGGTCTAGGTGCGCCTACAGGTTTGCCCCGATCCATAGCGAGTAGATTTTGCGACACACTAACACTGTATCTAAATAGGAGGAAATGAAATGCAGGCGAACAAGAACCTCGAAGGACTGCGTGTCGCGATTCTCGCCACCGATGGAGTTGAGGACTCTGAATTGAGAGAGCCTCGCAGCGCGTTGCAAAAGGCCGGAGCCCAGGCGACGCTCGTGGCGCCCAAGGCGGGCAAGATCTATTCCATGAAGCACCATGACAAAGCCAGCCAATTCGACGTAGATGTGACACTGGATCAGGCCGATCCGGCGCAATTTGATGCAGTGCTTCTTCCCGGCGGAGCGCTGAATGCGGACACGCTTCGCGTGCACCCACGCGCTCAGCAGTTTGTTCGCACCCTTGACGAACAGGGAAAACCGATCGCAGTAATTTGTCACGCGCCTTGGCTGCTCGTTTCCGCTGATCTCGTCCGCGGCCGCACATTGACCAGTTATCACACGATTCAGGACGACGTCCGCAACGCCGGCGGCAAGTGGCAGGACGAAGAAGTAGTCCGCGATAGGAATTGGGTGAGCAGCCGCCAGCCGTCGGATATTCCGGCGTTCAATGCCGCCATGATTGATCTGTTCGCTGAGACGCAGGCAAAAGCAGCGGAGAGGAGCCGCAAAGTAGCCTAAGTCTCGATCCCAGAAAGGCCGCTAAAATCGGCTTGCGCGGCCTTTCTGTCAATTTCCACTCGTAACCGCGTTAGGGTTACACCCGACATCTTCCCCTGAAACCGCACCGCCGATAAGCTGCGTACATGAAACTGAATGCGCTGGTGATGTCCCGCAGCCATAGCTCAGTACGCACGCTGGTGGCGGCTTTTGCCGAGTTGGGGATTGAGTACCAAGTTTCTCCATCCGCCTCGGAAACCATGGAGACTTTGGCCACGGGCTATCATTCCGCGCTCATTGTGGACTTCGACCTGCCCCACGCAGTGCAGGTAGTCAAAATGGCTCGCATGGCGTCGGGAAAG
>WNGK01003673.1_pt1 | contig 17695 bp, 8 predicted proteins | sample 5400601 | NCBI WGS metagenome assembly WNGK01 (sample SAMN13153376, study PRJNA577476) | soil metagenome | isolation source: 60 cm soil or saprolite under Garry oak tree replicate 1 | place: USA:California | collected 2016-06-15
ACCAGCACGTTGTTGAGTTGCAGCAGCTGCTCGCGATCGGGTCGCTGGCTCAACTGCGAATCGATCTCCGGAAAATCGAGCCGGTCTTTTCCGGTGCAGGTCTCGTAAAGAAGTTTGCCAAGACTGTAGATGTCGGCTTGCGGCGTCCCCGGTCCCTCCGGTGGAACGTAACCTTCCGTGCCGACGAACGATTGCTGTCCACTCGCCGCCACCAATCCGATGTCGGCAAGCTTCGGCACGCCTTCGGTGAAAATGATGTTCGACGGTTTGATGTCACGATGCGCCAGTCCGCGCGTGTGCAATGCCTCCAACGCTTCAGTTAACGAAATACCGAGGCGTATCGATTCATCGGCCGACAACCGTTTTTGGCGGCCGAGATCGCTCTTTAACGTTCGCGGCTCGTAACCAACGATGTCGATCTCGCGACCCGCCAAGTGATCGTCCGCCAGCTCCATGCTGTAGTAGAGATATTCGTTCGTCCGGCCGACGTGCAGGATATCGATGAACCCGGCATGCCCGCGTGAGATCGGCTCGAAGGCGGACATTCCTTCGAACTCACGCAGGAACGCCCGCTCGCTCTCAAATGTGCTGCGATAAACAATTTTGACCGCGCGGAATGCGCCGGTGACCGTCCGCGCCAGCCAAATCTCGCCATAAGCGCCGCGCCCGATCACGCGCAGGAGTTCGTGATCGGGAATAATTGGGACTTGAGCGGAAACTTGTTCGGGAATGGTCGCGATTTTACACAAGCCGCAAGCGCGAGGCAATTGTGCAGGCCGTAGATGTCGATCTTAGCGGCCGAGTTTTTCCAGCGCCTTAATTTCCTTTTTCAAGACCGCCGACACGCGATGCCGCGCCAGATAGACCTGCCCGATATTCACTCGTAATTGGTCGGCCACTTTTTGCGCCGGCCATTCTTTGCGCACGTAGCAATCGAAAATCTGAAACTGTTTCGGATCGACCTTCTTTTTTGCGCGCGCAATCGCTGCCTCAAACAAATTGTCCTTCCATTCTGCTTCCCAGACCGCGTCAAGATCGACAACGTGCGCGTCCGGCACGCGCTCGATCGTTGCGGTGAGACGATCATCCGCAACGTGCGGACGTTTCGCTCCGCCCGGCTCGCGTTTCCGAAATTGATCGACGATCCGCCAGCGCGTGATTTGCAAGAGCCATCCTTTAAAAGAACCAATCGCCGGATCGTATTTCAGTTTGTCGATCTTCTTCGCCACCGTGATGACGGTTTCCTGCACGACTTCCTGCGCTTCCGCCCAGTAAGTATCGAAAAATTCCTGCCAGCGCTTCTGGTCGTCCCAATTCGCCAGCCGATCGACCAGACTGCGACGGGTGGCGACCAAGCCGGCGTTTTTCATCCCGACCTGTCTTAGCGCAATCGTCCCGGTCGGCACAATTACTATCGATTAACTGAAAGATTTGGATTCGACTGGCGAATTCACACTATGAAAACGCCCGCCTTTCTTTCGAAACTGCCCGACCTGATTATTCGCCCGTTCGTTCTGCTCGGCAAAATCGTGGCGAAAACTTGGTTCGCAGTCTTCGGTCGCGTCTCCTGGAGCCCGCCCCATTGGTTCTCGCAGAGCCGCACGGCCTGGATGCGTTTTAGCGAAACCAATCCGCGAATCACCGCGGCCGGACTCATTGCAATCTTTCTGGTTTCATGTGGGGCATCGTGGACTTGGAATTGGTATCAGAATCGACCAAAACCACACCGCGTCTCCGTTTCAACCGTGGCAATCCCGGTTACGAAACTTGAGAAGGAGCTAAAATATCCCCCACTGATCGTTCGGTTCAGCGACCCAGCAGCGCGCCTGGAAGATCTGAAGAAACTTTCGCTCCAAGGCGTACGGCTCGAGCCGCAAATCGGTGGCGCGTGGTCATGGAACTCGGACAAGGAACTGGTCTTTCGTCCCACCGAGGATTGGCCGGCCGATCAAAAATATCGAATCGTCTTCGACAAAAAATTCTTCGCGCCGCAAATTTTGATGGAACGGCTGACTTATGAAACACAGACGCCACCGTTCGCAATAGCGATTTCGCAACTCGAGCTTTATCAAGACCCCGCGAATCCAAAACTGCGCCAGGTGACGGCGACTCTCGAACTGACGCACGCGGTCGAACCCGGCGACCTGGACCGACACATTCAATTGCTGATGGTCGGCGGATCGGCGGTGTTCCCGCCGTCAGACCCGCCACCGCACTTCGCAATGACATACGGGTTACATCGTCGGCTGGCCTATTTGCGAAGTTCGCCGGTCACGCTTCCGGAAAACGAAGATTTCATGAAGCTCGAGTTGAACAAAGGCGTGCGCACCACACAGGGCGGCGCACAAACTCACGACGCGAGTGAGCAAAAGGTGAAGATTCCGTCGATCGCGACCGCGTTTCAGATCAATTCGATCGAAGGCAATATTGCGCGAAATAAGAATGGCGAACCGGAACAGGTCGTCATTTTAAGCACAACGGCGGACATCGGTACGCGTGAGCTGGCGAAAGCGGTCAAGGTTTGGCTTCTGCCAAAACGAAAGCCGGAAACGAAAGAAGAATCAGAAACGGCCGAAGCAGAAAGTGCCGAGCAAACGGACTCCAGCGCTGAAAGCAAGGAGAGCAGCGCTTCGGATGAGTCCGAGGACACGACTGAAGAATCAAAGGATGAAAATTTGAAATGGCAGAGCGCGACCGACGTACCGGACGATGTGCTTGACCAAGCCAAGCCTCTCGAATTCACACCCATCCCTTCGGAAAAAGCGCAAGATCGACAACATGCGTTTCGAGTGCGGGTCGAAACTGATGGCGAGCTTTACATTCGCGTCGCCAAAGGCGTGCGCGCGTTCGGCGATTATCCGCTCGCCGAAGATTACAACGCAGTCGTGGCGGTGCCTGAGCTTCCGCGCGAAGTGCAGATCCAGAGCCAGGGCGGATTGCTCGCGTTAAGCGGAGAAAGGAAATTGTCGATCCGCTCGCGCGGCTTGTCGGCGATCGAGTACGAAATCGCTCGCGTTGCAACTACCCAGATCAATCACCTCGTCAGCCAGACGGGAGGCAAATTCGAGGACCCGGAGTTTCACGAACCGAGCTTGTTCAACAAAGAAAACATTTCGCGAATCGCAGTCCAGCACCAGCCGATCGCTCTCGAAAATAAATGGAAAGCTAATTATTCGGCCTTCGATTTTTCCGAACAACTGCGCAAACCATTGGACGGCGGGAGCGAGCGCGGACTTTTCTTTTTGATCGCGCGCGGATGGGACCCAGCCAAGAACAAACCGATCACGTCAATCAAGGACAGCCGATTCCTGCTCGTGACCGACGTCGGAATTCTGACAAAGAAGAACACCGATGGCGGCAGCGACGTGTTTCTGGTGTCGGTCAAGACCGGCAAACCAATCAGCGGCGCGACGGTTGAAATTCTGGGCAAGAATGGCGTTCCGATCCAAACATCGAACACTGCCGCGGACGGGCACTGCACTTTCCCGTCCGTTGAAAAATCGGAGCGCGAGAAATCGCCGGTCGCGTTTGTGGCCCGCAATGGCGACGACATCGCGTTCATGCCGTTTGCACGAGAAGACCGCGTGCTGAATTTCTCGCGTTTCGAAACCGACGGGGCGCAGAATATCGGACCCGAAGGGCTCGATGCCTTTGTCTTCACCGAGCGCGGCGTCTATCGGCCCGGCGACGAAATTCACATCGGTCTCGTGGTCAAACAACGCAACTGGCGCGGCAATCTCAAAGGCCTGCCGATCGAAACCGAAGTCGTCGATGCCCGCGACCTGAAGGTGCAAACCAAAAAGGTAACACTCTCGGAAAGCGGCTTTGTCGAACTGAACTACCAAACCGCGAACGAATCGCCGACCGGCGTTTACACAATCAACGTCTATCTCGTTAAGAACAATAAGCGCGGCACGCTGCTTGGATCGACAACCGCGAGCGTCAAAGAATTCCTGCCCGACCGGATGAAGATTGAAACGCGTCTTTCCAAAGGGACGCCGCGCGGCTGGGTTAACCCAAACGACATGCGCGCCTCGATCGCGCTGGCTAATCTTTACGGCACGCCGGCAACCGACAGGCGCGTAACCGGCAAGGTCGAGCTCGCGCCGGCGGAATTTTCGTTTCCCGAATTTAAGGACTTCACCTTTTTCGATCCACTCATCGACGAAAAGAAAACTCGGACCGAGCAAACAGTCGATCTCGGCGAAAAGAAAACCGACAATGACGGACACACGGAGTTTGAGTTGCAGCTCGAACGATTCGCGGATTCGACCTACTCGATGCGTTTCATCGCCGAAGGCTTCGAAGGTGAAGGCGGTCGCAGCGTGACTGGCTACGTCAACGCCCTGATCTCGGCATTGCCTTACGTGATCGGGTACAAGGCCGAGGGCGATCTTCGTTACATCGACGCGAACAAGCCGCGCGCGCTCGACCTGATCGCGGTTGATTCGCAACTCAACCGGATCGCGGTCGAAAATGTGACACTCAACGTAATCGCGCAGGAATACGTCTCGGTGCTCAAGAAACAGGATAACGGCAATTACGTTTACGAATCGGTCCTGCGGGAGCGGTCGGCGAAATCGGAAAAGATCGTTGTTGCGGCCGGCGGTTTGCATTACGCGCTGCCAACCACGGAGCCCGGCGATTACGTCCTCGAGTTGCGCGACGATCAGAACCGCATCCTAAGCAAGCTGCATTTTTCTATCGTCGGTCAGGGGGCAACTGCGCGCTCGCTGGAAAAGAATGCCGAACTGGAGATCAAGCTCGACCGCACGCAATACAACGCGGGCGATGACATCGCGATCAGCATTGTTGCACCGTACGCCGGGAGCGGTCTCATCACGATCGAACGTGAAAAAGTCTACACCTACAGCTGGTTTCAAACGAATACCGCCAGCAGCATCCAGCACATTCGCCTGCCCGAAGGCTTCGAAGGCAGCGGATACGTCAACGTTGCTTTCGTGCGCGCGCTCGATTCCAAGGAAGTTTTCGTCAGCCCGCTCAGTTACGGCGTCGTCCCGTTCACAGCGAACGTCGAAAAGCGTCGCCTCAAGATCGACATCCAAACCGCGGCCACCGTCAAACCCGGAGACGCATTGCGCATCGGCTACAAAACCGATCGCCCGTCGAAAATCGTCATTTTTGCCGTCGACCAGGGAATTCTGCAAGTCACCGATTACAAAACGCCGAATCCGCTCCAATACTTTTTCCGCAAATGCGCGCTCGGCGTCGAGACGGCGCAGATTGTCGATCTTATCATTCCGGAATTTTCGCTGCTCCGCTCGCTTTCCGCTTTCGGTGGAGACGGCGGCGAAGTGCAGAGACTAAATCCGTTCAAGCGGGTCACCGAAAAGCCGGTCGTGTTTTGGTCGGGTATTCTCGACGCCGATACCAATGCGCGCGAAGTGACTTACAACGTCCCCGATTTTTTTGACGGGACCTTGAAAATAATGGCAGTCGGGGTTTCAAGCGAGACAACCGGATCCAGTGATCGCGACGCGCTCATTCGCGGACCATTCGTAATCACGCCGAGCGTGCCAGTGCTGGCCGCTCCCGGGGATGAATTTGAAGCCGGAGTCACCGTTGCAAACAACGTCGAGGGCTCGGGCGCCGGTGCCGAAATCGAGCTGCGCGCGGAAACTTCGGCGCAACTATCGATCAAAGGTCAGTCAACGCAAACGTTGCGGATCGCGGAAGGACGCGAACAAAGCGTGACATTCCGATTTCACGTGAACGACGCGCTCGGCTCCGGCGAAATCAAATTCATCGCTAGTCGGAGCGGCACCGAAACGCATCGCCGCGCCACACTCAGCGTTCGCCCGCCCGTTCCCTATGTAACCGATGTTCGAAGCGGCAATTTCAAAAAAGGTAGCGCCGAAGTTCCGATTAAACGCGCGATTTACTCGGAGTTTGCCAAACGAGACGCAGCCCTCTCCGCGCTGCCACTCGGTCTGGCCCATGGTCTCGATGCTTACCTGAAGAATTTTCCGCACGGGTGCAGCGAGCAACTCACCAGCGGCGCATTTTGCCGGCTCATGCTGGCCGATGAAGTCGATTTTGGACTGAATCGCGCCGAAATGAATGCTCAGCTCGAAAAAGTTTTCGCTGTTTTGCGCCGCCGCCAAAACGATCAAGGCGCTTTCGGCTACTGGGCGCCGGAAACCGGCGAGCACATCAGTTTCAATTCCACTTATGTGATGGATTTCCTGAGCGAGGCGAAGGCCGCCGGCTTTCCGCCGCCCGCCGACATGTTCGCGAGCGGATTGCGCAATTTGCAAAAGATGGTTGCACGCCAACCATCAGACATCATCGATGCGCGCAGAGTTGCCTACGCGATTTATGTGCTCACGCGCGAAGGCGTGATCACCACCAATTACATTCTTAATTTGCGCGATTACCTCGACAAGAATCACGAGGACGAGTGGCAAAACGATTTGACCGGCGTTTATCTGGCCGGCGCGCTCAAACTTCTGCACAAGGACAAGGACGCGGAAAGTTTGATCGAGAAGTTCAAGATCGACAATAAGACGAAACGCGAATACGACGATTTTTGTCAGCCACTGGGCGCGAATTCGCAGTATGTCTCGGTCGTGGCACGCCAATTTCCGGCGAGGCTCAAGAAAATTTCAGCCGCCGAGTTCGAGCAAATCCTGCGGCCGATTGGAGACGGTGAATTCAACACCCTCTCGGCCGCTTATGCCGTACAAGCATTAAAAGCGTATTCCCACGCGATCGCGCAAAATCTTCCCCAGTTGACTATTGCTGAGGTGCACCCGGACAAACGTGAGGTCGGCTTAACGCGCGGCGCGAAGTTGCTGCAACGATCCGCATTCTCCAAAGATGCGACTGCGCTTCGCTTCAAAAGCGCTGGGCCGGTCGGCGGAATCGGCGCGTTTTACCAGGTGGTCGAGGCTGGATTCGATCGACATGCTCCAGACAAGCCCGTTACCGCCGGATTGGAAGTCTTTCGCGAATTACTCGACAAAGAAGACAAGCCGGTCACGCGCACGAAGCTTGGCGAACCAATTCACGTCCGTCTGCGCGTCCGCAGTCTGAAGGACGAAACGTTTACGAACGTCGCGATTGTGGATCTTTTGCCCGGAGGATTTGAAGTTGTCGGTTCATCGTTGCAGCCGGGCGTCTCTTCAACCAATGGAATCGATTATGTCGATGTCCGAGAAGATCGCGCGGTGTTTTTCGGGACCGCGTCCGGCAGCGTGCTCGAAATCAATTATCAAATAAAATCGTCCAACCGCGGAGAATTCGTCGTTCCGCCGGTATTCGCCGAATCGATGTATGAGCGCAAGGTGAAGGGCCTCGGCGTCGGTGGAAAAATCAGTGTGACGGAGTGACAATGCGCCGTTTCCTCAAACGTTCCCTGATCGCGGCTGCGAGTTGTATCGCTGTCGTCGGTTGCGTTTGGTTCTTATTGCCGAAACCGCCGTTGCTCGACGGCGTTTCATTTTCGCAATCCGTACGCGATCGAAATGGTAATCTCCTTCGTCTCACTCTCACGTCGGACCAGAAATTTCGAATCTGGACTCCGTTGCGTGACATTTCGCCGGAGCTGATCGATGCAACGCTTCGATACGAAGACAAATATTTTGCCCAACATCCGGGCGTGAATCCGATTGCGCTGCTTCGCTCGGGAATGGGCCTGCTGCGCGGCGAAACGCGCACCGGAGCATCGACAATTACTATGCAACTGGCGCGATTACGTTTTCATCTCCAAACCCGAACGCCAACCGGCAAATTGATTCAGATCGTGCGCGCACTCGAGCTGGAGCGGCATTATTCGAAATCCGAAATTTTAGAAGCGTATCTCAATCTCGCGCCCTACGGACGCAACATCGAAGGCATCGGCGGCGCCAGTGAGATCTACTTTGGCAAGACCGCGGCGCATTTGACCCGACCGGAATCAATTTCGTTGAGTGTCATTCCGCAGAGCCCGACGCGACGCGCCTTGTATGCCGGTCGAGAGAATCGGTCGCTCAATGCTGCGCAGGACAGTTGGTACGACCGCGCCAAGGTCGATATGCAACTGTCCGCCCGACAATTCAGCGCGCGCGCGGAAACAGAACGGAAGTTCCTTGCGCCACACTTTGTTCAGCAAGTTTTGGCCACGGAAAAGGGACGTGATGGAATTGTCACCACACTCGATCTGAAAAAGCAGGAACTGATCGAACGGCGAATGGCGGATTACATCCGGGGAAATCACAATCGCGGAATTCAAAATGCCGCCGCGCTACTGGTCGATGTCCGAACGATGGATGTGTTGGCGCAAGTTGGTTCCGCCGATTTCTTCAACGCCCAAATTCAGGGACAAGTGGACGGAACGCGGAGTCCGCGCTCGCCCGGTTCCACTCTCAAACCGTTCATCTACGCGCTCGCACTCGACCAAGGGTTGATTCATCCATTGTCGATCCTGGCAGACGCGCCGCGCAGTTTCGGCGATTACAATCCGGAAAATTTCGATCACGAATTTCTTGGGCCGATTCGCGCGAGCGATGCGCTGGCTCGCAGCCGCAATCTTCCCGCGGTCGAATTGGCATCGCAGCTTTCGCATCCGACGCTTTACGAATTTCTGCGCGACGCCGGAGTCGCATTGCCGCGCTCCGAATCACTTTATGGATTGGCGCTCCCGCTCGGTGGCGCAGAAATCAAGATGGAAGACCTCGCCCGACTTTACGCGGCGCTCTCCAACAACGGCGAGCTGCGTCCACTCCGGCGCAAGGCCGGCGGCCCGATGCCTGGACACGGCCATCAAATCGTCACTCCGGAAGCCGCGTTCCTCACGCTCGAAATGCTGAACGTCCCGCGACCTGAGATTAATTATGCAGATTCAGGTAACGTCGCGCCCGTTTTCTGGAAAACGGGGACATCGCACGGTTTTCACGACGCGTGGTCGATCGCAGTTTTCAATCATTACGTGCTCGCGGTCTGGATCGGAAATTTCGATGGCAAACCGAATCCGGCATTCATCGGGCGCTCGGCCACCGCGCCCCTCTTATTTCAAATCATCGACAGTCTTCGGGCAAGCTGGCCGGAGCGATGCGAGCCGCATCTTCCGCCGCCGGGCGCGAATTTGAAGCGAGTCGAATTTTGCGCAGTGTCGGGCGATTTACCGGAGGCTCACTGCACGCACCGCGTCGAGGGTTGGTTCATTCCCGGAATTTCACCGATCAAAACGTGCGATGTGCATCAGGAAGTACTGGTCGACGTTGCCACCGGTCTGCGGGTCCCGATCGATGACGGAACGCGACAGCTCCGGCGCGACGTTTACGAATTCTGGCCGAGCGATCTGCTAAGACTTTTCGAGCGCGCGGGTGTGGCGCGCCGGCTGCCACCTCCGTTTTTGCCCGGAACGGAGTCGGACCTAGCGTCGCGCATGGGAAACCCGCCGCGAATTACGTCCCCTACCGGTGGAGGCGATATCTTTTTCGCATCGTCGAACGCGATTCCGCTGCGCGCAAAGACCGATGCGGACGTGCGCGAGATTTATTGGTTCGCCGACAAGACCTTCATCGGAAAATCTAATGTGACAGAAATGCTGACGTGGAAATCAACGCCGGGCGATTATCAATTAACGGCGCTCGACGATCACGGCCGTTCCGCATCATGTAGCGTGACAGTGCGCTGAGTTGCGCAGACGCGCAGGCTGCAGTTCTTTGCGAATCGGTCCGAGCCGGACTGGCATTATGTCGCGCCAATACACACTGCACGCCGCAAGATCGACCTCGATCCATATCGATTACGCGGCGGAGCTGAATGAGCAGCAGTTTGCGGCCGTCACGGCGCAGCCCGGACCGCAGTTGATCATCGCCGGCGCCGGTTCAGGCAAAACGCGCACCCTGACCTATCGCGTCGCTTACCTGCTCGAGAACGGGATCGACTCACGAAATATTTTGCTGCTGACGTTCACGAACAAAGCCGCGCGCCAAATGCTCGATCGGGTGGCGAATCTGTTGCCGATCGATGCGAGCGGCATTTGGGGCGGAACATTTCATTCCGTGGGGAACCGGATGTTGCGACGCCACGGCAGCGCTCTGGGATACAACAGCGGATTCACGATCATGGACCGCGAAGATCAGAAAGATTTGATCAATACCGTCGTTGCAAGCGCGGGGATCGATCCGAAGGAGATCCGTTTCCCGAAAGGCGACGTCCTCGCGGAGATTTTCAGTTTCGTTGTGAATACCGAGACGGCGCTGGAAGAACTACTCGCCGAAAAGTTCCCTTACTTTCTGCCGCTGCTCGAAAAAATCACCGACGTCCATGGGCGCTACGAGAAAAAGAAGAAGGCGACCAATTCGGTCGATTTCGATGATCTGCTCGAGAAGACATTGTCGATGCTGCAAAAGCACGAGAACATCGCCTCGTTTTACCGACGGCAATTCAAATTCATTCTGGTCGACGAGTATCAGGACACGAACAAGATCCAGGCCGATTTGATCGACCTTCTCGCGCGTGGGCATCGCAATGTCATGGTCGTAGGCGACGATGCGCAGTCGATCTATTCCTGGCGCGGTGCTAATTTCCAAAACATCCTCGAATTTCCGAAACGTTATCCGGACGCGAAGGTTTTTAAGATCGAGATGAATTACCGGAGCGTGCCGGAGGTTTTGGAAGTCGCGAACGCGGCGATTGCGGCCAACGTCGAGCAATTCAAAAAGAATTTGCAACCGACACGCGAATCGAACGCGGTAAAGCCTGCTGTCGTCGCACTGAACGACGGCAATGAACAGGCGCAGTTCATCGCCCAACGAATCCTCGAGCTGCGCGATGAAGATGTCGATCTTAACGAGATCGCCGTGCTTTATCGGGCGCATTATCACGCGCTCGAATTACAACTCGAGCTCTCGCGGCGCGGAATCCCCTACCAAATCACCAGCGGCATCCGCTTTTTCGAACAAGCGCACATTAAGGATGTGATCTCGTTCATTCGGTTCGTCGCCAATCCGCGTGATGAAGTCGCATTCAAACGGATGGTGAAATTGCTTCCCGGCATCGGGAACCGGAGCGCCGAAAATCTTTGGAACGCATGGGACAAATCGTTGAATGAGCGCGGCGAGATCACGTCGTTTAGCGAACGTTTACTGGCGATGAGCGTGAGCGCGAAATCGAAGAAGCATTGGACCCAGCTCGCGCACACCCTCGATGAAATCGCTCCCGGCGGACAACCGAATCCGCCCTCAGAGATGATTACGTCGGTAGTCGAAGCAATCTACGACGATTACGCGAAAGTGAACTTCACCAATTACGAACTGCGCCGGGAAGATTTGAACCAATTGGCCGCGTTTGCCCGCCAATTCAAAGACGTGAACGAATTTCTCTCCCAGCTCGCGCTCATCAGTAATGTCGACGCCGAGGCCGCGCCAAATCAGACCGGCGATAAAGAGGCAGTGAATCTTTCTACTGTGCATCAAGCCAAAGGGCTGGAGTTTCACACCGTGTTCGTGATCTGGCTGACCGACGGAATGTTTCCCAGCAGTCGCTCGATGGATCAACGGAAAGATTTGGAAGAAGAGCGGCGTTTATTTTATGTCGCGATCACGCGTGCGAAGGACGAACTCTATTTCACTTATCCGCACATGCGTTTGACCGGCGGCTACGGCGACGTTTTCCAGCGGCCATCACGATTCTTGAAAGAAATTCCAAACAAGCTCGTCGAAGACTGGCAGGTGACGAGAAACTGACGAAGCACGAATGTCGAATGTCCAAGGAAGCCCGAATAATTAAATGAGCGAAGGAGTCGCGATGTTTCTTTCGTCATTCGGGTTTCGTCATTCCTTCGGGCTTCGTCATTTGTCATTCGACATGTTTTTTTAGGGATGGAATTATCGCCGGAGAAAAAAATTGCGGGCATTCTTGCGCCGCTTTTTGGGCTGAGAAGCGAGAACGATCTCGGGATCGGCGACGTCGCAGTCTTGCGCGAGTTCATAGACTGGGCTGCCGAGATCGGATTCAAGCTCGTGCAGCTCTTGCCGATCAACGAGATGGGCGGTGACAACAGCCCATACAACGCGATCAGTGCGATGGCGATCGACCCGACAACGCTCCACCTCGCGCCCGGCCCGGCTAAAGATTTGACCCGCGACGATTACGAGGTCGCACTGGCCGATGTCGATCTTACGAAACTTCGCCACGGCGCGGTCAAATACGGCGTGGTCAAAAAAGTGAAACGCCGTTTGCTCGAGAAAGCGTTCGCAAACTTCTCGGCCCACGCATCGCAAGATCGACATCGGAAGTTTCGGAATTTCTGCGCTCAAGAGTCGGCCTGGCTCGATGATTACGCGTTCTTTCGCGCGCTCATGGAAGAAAACGGTGAGAACGAAGCGTGGAACAAATGGCCGGGAGAGCATCAACGCATTGAATCGGCGCGGGCCTGGCTCGAGCGGCAATCTCCCGAGAAGAAAAGACAATTTCACGATCGCGACAATTTCTTCCGCTACGTTCAATGGATTGCGAACGAACAGTGGTCCGGGATTAAGTCGTATGCCGAAGAGCGTGGCCTTGCCTTGATGGGCGACATTCCATTCGGCGTCAATTATAACAGCGCCGATGTTTTTTCCCGACGGGACGAATTTGCGCTCGATTGGTGCGGGGGCGCGCCGCCCGAATCCCATTTCAAGGACGACAAGTTCACCCAAAAGTGGGGACAGAACTGGGGCATCCCACTTTTTCACTGGGACGTAATGCGTCACCGCAACTTCGATTGGTGGCGACAACGCGTCCGCAGTATTCGACGCAGCTTCCATCTTTTTCGCATCGATCACGTTCTGGGTTTTTATCGCATCTACGCATTTCCGTGGCGGCCGCAGCAGAACCGAAAATTTCTTCCGCTCGACTGGAACCAAATGCTTGGGCAAACTGGCGGCCGCGCTCCGCATTTCCATCCGCGCGACGATTCGAGCCCGAACAATTGCGAAGCGAATCGGCACGACGGTGAAGAGTGTCTTCGCGCGGTGCTGGAGGAATCGGGAGATGCGCGCCTGATCGGTGAGGACCTCGGCACGGTGCCGGATTACGTCCGTCCCAGCTTGCGGTCGTTAGGCGTAGCCGGTTTCAAAATTCCGCAGTGGGAATTTTATCAAGGCCGCGTTACGCCTGGCCCGGAATATGAACGCCTTTCCGTTGCCACCTACGCCACGCACGATCACAAATCGATGCGGGCGTTATGGGAGGAAGCATTCGAGCATGCAACATCGACATCCGACCAGGCGCGCGCCGAACTGGAAAAGATCGCGACGTTCGCGCGGTTCACTCGCACGAACGACCAAATCGATTTTGAGCGCGACTTTTATCCGGCGATGATGGCGGCCCTTTTCGAAAGCGAATCGTGGATCGCAGTGGTGATGATCACGGATCTCCTGGCGCGAAAATATCGGTTCAATATTCCCGGCACCGCGGCAAGCTCGAATTGGGTGCGACGAATGCAACGGAGCATTTCGCAACTTCGATCAAGCCCGAAAGAGCGAAAACGAATGCAATTAATTAGCGCGCTGTTGGAAAAGACGGGACGGGCTTAGGTAGGCGCGATTGACCTCAATCGGTCCGAGCCGGACTGGCGTTTGCGGGCGATTCGGTGAGCCGCCCCATCATCAAAAAAGCAAAAAAAATCTGTGTTTCATCTGTGTAAATCTGTGGCAAGGAAATCTATATGAAGTCTCCGATTAAAGTCGCTGTCACCGGCGCTGCCGGGCAGATTGGCTACTCGCTTCTTTTCCGCATCGCTTCAGGCGAAATGTTTGGAGCCGATCAACCGGTCACCTTGCATCTCATTGAAATCCCCGCGGCGCTCGGCGCGCTTGAGGGGGTGGTGATGGAATTGCATGATTGCGCGTTTCCGTTGCTGCAATCAATCGTGCCGACGGCCGATCTCGACGAAGGCTTTCGCGACATTAACTGGACTTTGTTGGTCGGCAGCATTCCGCGCAAGGCCGGAATGGAGCGGAAAGATTTGCTCGGGATCAACGGGAAAATTTTTGTCGGCCAGGGTCAGGCTATCGAGCGAAATGCTTCGGCTGACCTGCGTGTGCTCGTGATTGGAAATCCATGCAACACGAATTGTTTGATCGCGATGAACAACGCCAAGGAGATTCCGCGACATCGCTGGTTTGCTATGACGCGGCTGGACGAAAATCGAGCCCGAGCGCAATTAGCGCATAAAGCCGGTGTCGAAATTACGCGGGTTACGAACATGACGATCTGGGGCAACCATTCGTCCACCCAGTATCCGGATTTTTATAACGCGAAGATTGACAGTCGCCCGGCCAACGAAGTGATTGGCGATGAAAAATGGCTGAAAGAAGATTTCATCGCCGCCGTTCAACAACGCGGCGCGGCGATCATCAAAGCGCGCGGACTTTCTTCCGCCGGTTCCGCCGCGAATGCGGTTGTCGATACCGTCCGCTTCCTCAACAACGACACACCGTGCGATGATTGGCACAGCGTCGCAATTTGTTCCGATGAAAGTTACGGGGTCGAAAAAGATTTGATCTCGTCATTTCCGGTGCGCGTACGCGCTGGCAAATGGGAAATTGTGCAAAAACTTCCGATCAACGACTTCAGCCGCGACAAGATCGACAAATCGGTCGCGGAACTGAAGGAAGAAAAATCGATGGTTAGCGAGTTGCTCGGAAAATAACTGGAGGGACACGCCCTCCATCATTTTAATTTGTCGCCGGTCAATCTCTCAAACGCTTCCACATATTTTGCCGCAGTGCGCGCGATCACGTCACCCGGTAGTTTCGGACCCGGCGGCGTTTTATTCCAATCAAGCGTCTCCAGATAATCGCGCACGAATTGCTTATCAAAACTCGGCGGGCTTTGGCCGACAACGTAATGATCAGCCGGCCAAAAGCGCGACGAATCTGGCGTAAGAACTTCATCGATCAAAAGCAGTTTGTCGTCAACGGTCCCAAATTCGAACTTCGTGTCGGCCACGATGATTCCGCGTTTGCCGGCGTGATCGCGCCCGGCCGAATAAATTTGCAGACTCAAATCTTTGACCCGCTCGGCCGTTTCCTTACCGAGAATCTGCGCACACTTCTTCATGTCGACGTTTTCGTCATGGCCGGCTTCGGCTTTGGTGGCGGGCGTGAAAATTGGTTCCGGTAGTTGCGAGCCAAGCTTCAGACCCGCCGGCAATTTGATTCCGCAAACGCTTTGCTTTTCCCGATATTCTCTCCAACCGGAACCGGCGAGAAAACCGCGCACGACGCACTCGACCGCCAGCGGTTGCGTTTTCTTCACAATCATCGAACGGCCGGCGAGTTGCTCGCGAAATGGTCGCAATTGTTTGGGAAAGTAATCGAAATCGGACGAAACAAAGTGATTGTCGATCGAGCCGAACCGGTTGAACCAGAACGCCGAGAGCTGATTTAACACTGCGCCCTTTTTTGGAATCGGATCCGGCAGAATAACGTCGAACGCTGAGATCCGATCGGTCGCGACAAAGAGCAAGGTCTCGCCGAGATCGAAAACTTCGCGCACTTTGCCGCTGCGCAGCTTTTTGATTCCCGGAAGATCGACAATCGATTGTGCGTCGGTTTGCATTTACCATTCTTCGCCATGGCCGGAATAGTCGTCAAACCCCGAGCGCGAATTCTTCACGGACACGACTGGGTCTTTTCCAGCGAAGTCCTGAAGGTTTTTGGAAATCCCGCTGACGGCGACGTCATTTCAGTCAAGGACGGGCGAGATCGTTTGATTGGCAGCGCAATCTACAATTCCAAATCGCAAATCGTCGCGCGCCGATTTTCGCGGCAACGACAGGACCTCGATCTGGATTTCTTTAAGCGCCGGATCGCCCAAGCTTCCGAGTACCGCGACCGCCGAAACATCGATCCGAAATTGCGCCGCGTAGTTTGGAGCGAAAGCGATGGGTTGCCGGGCGTGATCCTCGACCGCTACGGCGATTATTTCGTCCTGCAGACGCTGACGCTGGCGATGGATCTGCGGAAAGATTTGATCGTGAAGGCGATTGCCGATCTTTTTGGAGGCACGACGATCATCGAGCGCAATGACTCACCGATTCGAAAAGCTGAAGGACTTGAACTACAAATCGGCGTTTTGGAAGGCGGCTCGCCTTCGGGGCCGCTCGAAATTGAAATCGATGGATTGAAGTTTGATGTCGATCCGTTGCACGCCCAGAAAACCGGGTTTTATCTCGATCAAGCGCCAAATTATTCCGCCGTCGCCCATTTTGCTCCCGAACGCCGGGTGCTCGACTGTTTCGCGAACCAAGGCGCGTTCGCTCTGGCGTGTGTGAGGGCAGGCGCGACGGATGCTGCCGCAGTCGAAGAAAGTTCTGAGAACATCGCTGCCGGAAAACAAAATGGGGAACGAAATGGACTTAAACTGCGTTGGATTGAACAAGACGTGTTTGCTTTTTTGCGCGGCGCCGAAAAGGCCAAAGCAGAATACGACCTGATTATTCTCGATCCGCCGTCGTTTACGAAAACGAAAAGCGGTTTGCGCGATGCACTGCGAGGTTATCGCGAGCTGCACCTGCGCGCGTTCAAATTGCTTTCGAAAGACGGAATACTCGCGACGTTCTCGTGCTCGCATCACGTGAGCGAAATCGCGTTTGCTCAAACGATCGCTGACGCCATGGTGGATGCGCGCCGCTCTGCCAGAAAATTGCGCCGATTCGAACAAGCGCTCGATCATCCGGTGGTGCCGACAATTCCCGAGACTGAATATTTCAAAGGCCTGTTGTTAGAAATGATGCCGGGACGCTAGAGCCGATATCTTGTGGCTTGCCATCCCGATCCCCCAGTCGCGGGAGAGGGATCTCCCAAAAGCTCGTTGATCACGCTACATGCCTTGTGTGACGTAAGCTTCAACTGTTGAGATTGAACTCGCTCGTCTCCCGACTCTCTCGCGGCTAGCTCGCCGCTCAGCCGTCCATGTCGCTCACCCCATTCGCTCCATTCCTCGCTCTGGTCGAAATGACCACGCTTTATCGAAAGGAGCCGCGACGGAAAATTTTCGCGCGTCCCCGGCGGAAATCTCTGGAATTCTCCAACACCCTCATTAATGTGCCGTCGGCGGCAAGGATGCGCGAGGTGAGCAAAGTTTGAAGAAGTTTGACATGCCGGAAAAAATTCGACCGATCGAACAAATGTTAGAGTTAAGCGAAGAGGAGCCGTTGTCGCCGGAACATCTCGATTCGCAAGTGCAGAAGGCGCAGGACCAACTGCTTCAGCTCAAACGTCAGCAGGACCAGATCGAGAAGCAAAAGCGTGAGCTCGAGGAGCTGAGCCGAAAACAGGAGGAATTGGAACGCGGCCGCGCCGAGATCACCGATAAGCTGACGCGCTCCCTCGTGATTTTGGAACGCGAAGCTTATGACGCCCAAAAACGACTCGAGCAACTGCGGGCGATGCGGGAAAGTTTCGGCCAGCATTTGGAGTTGATCGAGGCGATCGATCCGAAAAGCTGGAACCCGGCGGATTTGCACAAGGAACTGAGCCGGGCGCTGAGCACGGTGGAAGGCGCGCGCGTCGAATTCGGCCAGCAACGCAGCCGTTTGCAGGCGACCGGCGACGGCGATAGCGATGAGGCCCTGCCTCAAATTGAGCCTGTTTTTTCCGGGAGCGGTCGTTCGTTGTTGCAATGGATCAAGATCGGCTTCGCTTTCAGTTTACCGCTGATCGTTTTCGGATTTATCGCGCTGTTCCTCTTTTTC
>WNGK01003229.1_pt1 | contig 17688 bp, 19 predicted proteins | sample 5400601 | NCBI WGS metagenome assembly WNGK01 (sample SAMN13153376, study PRJNA577476) | soil metagenome | isolation source: 60 cm soil or saprolite under Garry oak tree replicate 1 | place: USA:California | collected 2016-06-15
CTCGCTTCGTCAGTCTTCACAACCACGTCCTATCGGACAATGCTCTACATCTGGTGGGACGAGTACGACCCCTCACCCAACATACAGTATGGAAGCATGATAAAGGAGGGCTACGTCTCGACCAACAACAACTACGACGAGTACGCGAGCCTCCACACCATCGAGGCGAACTGGGGACTCCCCTATCTTACGAGCGCGGTATCTGGGGCTCCCTACATGTCAGACATTTTTGGAGGCTCCGCCCCAGGAGCACTCTCAACCCCTTCAGCCTCACTATCAACGCTCACCTTTCTTTATATCGGCCTCATCGCTGGAGGAGCAGTCAGCGTAACCATCTACCTAGCAAAGCACCATTCCCACAATCGCAAATTGGCGGCTGTGCTGCAGATGAACAATCTCCAGACCCACCGAGGCATTCACCGATCGGTTGGAAAGAAGAAGAAACTCCGAAAGGATCCTGAATCGACCTAGTCCTCGAACACAAGTCTGGGGCGTCACGTCAAGAAGTACTGACTCGGCCTTGACTGGGGACTGTCTGGCTCATCAGAGATCTACGTACCCTTTCCCCAGGATTCTTTCCGTCGCCTCTGCGGTTCTGGTGAGGTGCGGCTGCACGTATTTCCTAAGGAGGCTCGTCCACACTAGAGCTATTGCGATCCCTAGTAAGACGCCTCCTGCCACGTCGAGAGGATAATGGACTCCCAGGTAGACGCGTGAGTAACATACGATCCCCGCCTCGAACGTTAGTAACCCGGCAAGAATCCTTCGTCGGAAGCTGGCAAGGCAGAATGCGGCTCCTATGGAGACGATGAGCGCGTGTCCTGAGGGATATGACGAGTCGGTCTCGTTCGGGACCCTTAAGGTCACCGGGATAGTCGGAAATGGGCGGGGCCGTGGCAGAAGAATCTTGGAGAGGTCGCCGACCAGGGCTCCGATCAGAAATAGAACTCCCAGTTCTAGGGCTAGAATCTTCGTGTTCCGGTTCCCGAAGAGAAACATGATCAGCACGAGTAGCCCCCAGACTAGTTCCCTGCCGTAGCTGGTGAAGAGCTGCATGAGACTCGTTCCGAGGCCGCCGAGATCATAGCCGTTTACCAGCAATGCGGACTGCGCGTCAACGGCTTGCAGTCTGCCGGAGAATACTAGGATTGTGACGATTGCAAAGACTCCTAGGCTCCACAAACCAGCTTCCATCTCGGTAATCCTGTGTCGCATGTCCACACCTCGGTCGGTGTCTGCTGCTTGTTGAAACGGCCCCTTTTTACGCCTAGTTGATAATTCCCGTAACGGATCTTAACAGCCGATCAAGGAATGCTTTGAGCTGTAACCCCGTTTCCCGATCCCTGTCGCTCTACGCCGCGTGGGTTACAGCATCTTTTCATCCCGTAATGCCAAGCTCTTGCTTCGTACTCGTAACAGGAGTAATCGATAGAATATGGCGGATAAAGCTAGCAAGGTTTGGGAGCCTTACTCCAAAATGGTCAAGATGCAGGAAGAGGACTGGGCGGTTCTAGAATCAGTCTACAACGACTACCGCTACCGTCAAGGGGACCTTCAAAGGACCGAGTTCATCAAGCGATTTGTCGCTAAAGGCGTGACCTCCTACCTCTATCAGCTAAAGTCGAGAACACCTGAAGCGCTGCTGAAGATCGCGCAAGCCAGTACTACGCTTGGAAATCATGGTTCTCGATAGTCTCAGTCTCCTCAAACGCGTTAGCGAGAATCAGGTACCAGATCACCGAGGAGTACGAGTAAATCCTAATCTTGGCTGCTGACTGCTGCTCAACCCTGTGGAGTCCGGAGTTCACGGAGGACGAGGATTCCAGCTATCACAAGAACCACGACTCCTAGCGGTAGGAAGTATGCTTGCAGAGTGTTAGCGATGGCGGTGCTGTTCTGCCCCGCCAGGTCGCCAAGAGATACTAGTGCGATATCCCAGACCAGGATTCCAACCGCGGAGTAAACAAGGAAACGCTTCACATCCATCTTAACAAGTCCCGCGGGGAACGCGATGAGCGTGCGCAGCAGAGGCACGAACCGCGCGAGCAGAACAACACTCTTACCATGTGTCGAGAACCACCTCTCGGTCAACTCTAAGCGCTTCTCGCTGAACCGTACGATTCGGCCATACCGTAGAACCGCGGGTCGTCCAAGATAGTAGCCGATACCATAGTCAACCATCGTTCCGAGTAGGCTTCCAACCGTCGCGACGGCTACCGTGGACCAGAACTCGAGCCTACCTTGAGAGACAAGATAACCTCCTAGAGGGAGGACTACTTCGCTCGGAACCGGGAGCGTCGCGCTCTCCATCACCATCAAGAGAAAAACTCCCACATAGCCAGTCTGGTAGAGAAGGTTCACAATAGTGTTGAAGATCAGATCAGTGATCGCCATCTTTCAGATCTCCCAACTATGAGTTTCTCATCGAATCCTTTTGATTCTCCTAACCTGACAGTACGCTTCGGACAATCTACTTGTTCCTATAAGCTAACGCTCTACACTCAAGCCGGAGCCGACCCAAGTCCAAGTTTCAATCCTAGTTCCTAGGCTACATATTCTCGCGGTACAGAAGCCCCAAAGACTCATCGGCTACTCCAAGACTCGGAGCCTTGTCCATCTACTTTTCACGGATAATCCCGAAGACCTTCAGGATGCGACTCGTCCGTGTCTTGAAGAGTATCCGGAAACCGTTTGCCCTCTGGCCGGTTATCGCAGCATTCGCCAGACCCTTCCGGACACTGGCTCGCCACGGCTCTGGACGAGTACTGCTCGCTCCTAACCTGAAGAGACCCTTACCAGCATGGTCCGTCCTTATCATGCTCCTGCTAGGAGCCGTTGTCGGATTCTACGCTTCGACCATATTCAACGAAGTCGCCGGGATAGGCCAGTCAGCGACTCCAGACTTTACGCTCGGGACAAATCCTGTCTCTGTGACCGCGCCGCAGGGCAGCCTAGCATCCTTCACAGTCTCACTCGCTAGTCTGAACAGTTTCGCCGGCAGTGTCAACCTGAACTACTCCCTCTCTCCGAGCATTACGAACGTCACGATCGCGCTAAACCCTGGCTCTGTATCTCTCCTCATCGGCTCAGGAGTCTCGACGATGACAGTGTCCGTTCCAGCATCAGCTCCACTGAACACTTACACGATTAATATTGATGGGACCAGCGGGAGGCTCAATCATAATGTGACGAGTATTCTGAGGGTGGTCCCGCCTCCAGCTCCAGACTTTTCGACCTCGGCTTCTCCGTCTACCATGAACGTTACTCGAGGTTCAGCAACGAGCAGCACCGTCACATTGACAAGCGTCGGGGGTTTTGCGGGTACAGTCAACTTGTCCATGTCTATCTCGCCCAGCAGTGGTTCTAGCCCTACCCTTACTCTCAACCCCAGTAGAGTCACGTTACTTTCAGGCGGAACAGGGAACGCGATCCTAACCATCAATACAACGGGTACGACTTCCCGGGGAGTCTACACTATTGTGGTTCTTGGCGTCAGCGGGGCCCTGGCTAACAGTGTCTCGATGACCTTGACAGTTCAGTAGAAGCTTCAGAGATCTCACATTTTCCCATCCTCGGGAACTTCTCTGCGTCTTTCAATCCCTCAGCATCAATCATTTCTAAGGGTCCGACCCGCCCAGGGTCATAATCGGGACACGAGGACTTGAGATTCTATGTTTCTGCTTGGCCACAGCTGTTGGAGCTACCTGTTCTCGAAGGCGACCGGGCGCAGGTTAAACGTCAATCTTCCCGCCTATCTCGCGCTCATCTCAGGAATCCTCCCCGACTTTGACATCTACTTCCAACCTTATCTGGTACATCACACCTACACCCATTCCCTGATCGTGATCATCCCGATTGTCCTCCTGCTGACCTACTTCTTCGGAAGACTAGGCTTCGCTTTCTCCATCGGAATCCTCTCCCACCTCCTGGGCGATTTCCTGGTTGGATCAATCCCGCTACTCTATCCATTGTATCCCAACTCTGACGTTGGCCTGAACCTTGGGATTCCCAGCCTAGCTGATACCGTCCTCGAAATTGGAGCGTTCGGACTGGTCCTGGTCTATGCGTATCGGAACGGCGATTACAAACTGGTTCTGAAGCCCTCGCGGGACAGCCTGCTTCTTGTAATCCCTCTGTTCGCGCTCGTCACACTCACCTTACTCTTCGCCGGTGATAGGAGCATTCCTCTAGCAGAGTTCGCTTTCTCTAGGAGAGCGTTGACTGTGATCACTCTCGGGCATATTCTTCTCAGCGGAATTCTCGCGGCTGGTGTTCTGCAAGGATTCAGATGGTATCTCGCACATGGACGAGCCAAGCAGATGACTGGATCACACGCGTCTTCCGGCCAACCTCCCGATAGTGGGGTGAAGTTACGCGTCGCCTTAATCTCTGAAGTTCAACCGATTGATACGTACTGGGGGTCCGGGCTATCCAGATACTGGAATGGTGGGACATTCCTCGCAGAGGCTGGATCATAATCCTCGCTGAGCTGGCGGTAATAGTTGGCCTCGGCGGCTGGGTCTACTCCGAATACCTCAACAACCCCTACTTTCAAAGCTACGTGAACAGCCTCTCACCCATTCTTGTTCCAATCGTTAGTGTGGGATTCGGCATAGCCTCGGCGAGTGTTGCGACGGTGCTCTATTTCACGATGAGGAACATCAAACAGAGAGAGGGGCTGAAGGAAGACGAGCTGTCAAGAACTCGGGGCCCAACGAAGAAGACGGGCAAGAAGCTGCAGATCTCATCCTCGAGAAGCGAGAAACCTGTCACAGGAGGGCTCGCAACGGTGCCAAAGCCTAAGGGTCTGAATGTCGGGACCCCTACCCTCAGGCGAGGAACAGCCCCCGCCAGTAGAACGGTTGAGGAAGAGTCAGACTAAACAGCATCCTAGAAATCTGCCGGGTTTGGACTCTGGATACTATCAACTCATTCCCTAGGGCACAATTCGCCCTTATCGAACCGGAGAGATAGATGGGCTGGATTCGAAGTCGAGGACTTTTAGTTCCGGTGGTAGTTTACGGGCGAAGAGATCGAGACTGCGAGGAGACACATTCCCAGTCCAGTAAAGATCCTGGTACTACTCCAGTCGTTTATTATTGCCTACCTTGGGTTATGGATGTATGAGAACTATCAGAATGACTTCTACTTCCAAGCCTACGTCAACGCGTCGCTGCAAGGAAGCGGCTTCGCGATAGTTGCTCTGAGCAGTGTTGGAATCTTCAGCGCCGTCGCAATAGGTCTATACCTGAAGCTCCGGAGCACTCATCAAGAACTGGAGCATCTAATATCGACTGAGCATTCGGCTCCAGAAGAACAAGGCCCCAACACGATTCTAGAACCCCACGTGGAGCAGCACCTGATCAACATGTTAAGAAAGGCAACACCCGGAGAAACAAGCGGTGCGTCATCCACTATGCCCGTTCTCAAAAGAGAATACAGTCAATCCACGACATAGGGCTTCAGCGCTCGGAGAATTACTCAAGCAATGACTTGCACAACTGAGGATTGAACAGTCAGCTAACTATGCTGTCCCAGGTCGGGCAAACCAATAGCATTTAGGTTCAGCGAATAATTGAGGACGCCTTAGTACCCAGAAAATAGAATTCTAGATTCCTAGGCGGAATAGTAATATGAGATATCCGATGCCGCTTCTGACGAAGCTTAGCTTGCTCGTTCCTCTTGGTCGGCGAGTGAAGGTTATGGGGACTTCCGCGATGGAGAATCCCTTCTTCTTGGCTCTGATCAGTAGTTCAGCTGTCACTTCGAAGTTCTTAGCTACGAGTTCATCTCTCACGCTTTCAATCGCCTTTGTCGAGTAGATCCTGAACCCGGATGTGACATCTCTCGATTGCATCCTAAAGGTGTTCCTCAATACCCAGTTGGTAGAGGCGCTCACCATTCTCTTAAACCAGGGTAATTCTTTGACGAGTCCCCGTGTTCTTGATCGACAACCCACGACGACATCGGCATCTTTCGCTGCCGCCAGGAGCCGCCCGATCTCCTCTGGATCATGGTTCAGATCGGAATCCATAGTTAATACATAGTCAGACTCGGGGTCTACCAGACTCAACCCCTTCTTGGTCGCCTTTCCGAGTCCCAATCTCTTTTGGTGATACTCGACCCTGACTCGCGGGTTCCATTTCGCGAGTTCACTGACTTTTTGCAGAGTGGAGTCTGTTCCTTCTACCACGAAAATGACTTCGTAGTCTCGGTCGAGTGCCTCAAGGGATTTTATCAAACGAGCCGAGAATTCATCGATCACCTCCTCCTCATTGTACAACATTATGACCGTGCTGATCTTCACCATTATCCGAGCTTCCAACGCAATCGACTAGCCTACAAACGGTGTGGATTATTCTTTCTCGACTTCGACCCAGAGCCTAGATTGTCGAAAATGACAACTTCCCAGGAATTCTTAACTAGCGATTCCGAAAGGCTGGAGCCGATAAGTCCCGCGCCCCCTGTGACAAGAGCCTTCAAGTTAGACACCTTCTTGGTTCAGAGATATGGCAGAATCAAGAACTTCAATAATCAGTAAATCTCCTGCGGTTTGCAATATCATAGCTCTGACCGCTTGGTCTTTTCGAATTAAGAACTTACTCACGTATAAGCGATGCTGTTCTTCACGAAATACGGCCTACCATCTCACGGGTCACTGACTCTGTTTTCCATGTGAACTCTTTGCACAGTCAGCGTTCTGATACACTTGAAGAAATTGGGGGTATTATCTAGGACAAATTTCCTTACGGGTCCTGCTGCCTCAACCAGAATCTATCAGCGTTGGACTCAAAAAGCTCGCTGAGTGAATTTCTGTTTTCTTCGATAGCGCCCCACGGGTCCAAGCAAACAGCCAATAATCCAGAAGATAATTGAGCTTCACTTTTCTTGTTTTGCTTTGCGATTAGGTCGATGAGACTTTCAAATGGCCTATTTCCCTTGACGAGTTCGACCAGTCTACTTGGTAAGAGACGCCTTATCCCCATCATCCTCTCAAACAATAGCGAGTGACTCATCCCGGTGATGTTGACCCGACTGAAATGTTTCTGAAGAATCTGGTCAAGTTCCTCCAGAGAATATTCGGTTATGTGAAACGGGTTCTCGTCCTTGGAGCCTAGCTTGTTGGGGGTTGATAGAATGAGAAACCCACTCTTCCGTAGGATTCTCTCAACATCATTAAAGAAGGAATCGGGATGAGCGAGATGTTCGACTACTTCAAATGCGTAAGCTCCCTCGATTGACTGGTCCTTGAAACCGAGATGTTCGGCACTCATGACTACAAAATCGATGTTACCCGAGTCGTATCGATTCTTCGCCTCTCTGACAACCTCGGGAGCACTGTCTATTCCAACGACGCGGTCGGCTTGGTTTCCGAGAGCAGCACTACCGAAGCCGTAGGCACAGCCAACGTCAAGGACAATGCGCCTTTTGGCCAGGGCGACGTGACTTAGATATCGGTCCAAATGGATACGATACAAGTAATAGGTTGATGCGTTGCTAGGGTCTACTCTCTCGTAAATTGTCCAGTCTCTCAAGATATTTCCCTATTCTTAGGTATCACTCGAATCTTTGTATCGGGAATCCTGCAAAATCGGCCTCTTACTTGTGCTCTTTAGTCGTTTGTTCTTTACGCTGACTCATTGAGTGACATTCCAAAGGTACGTCTGAATCGTCGGATCTGAGGCGGCTGCCTCCAAGCTCATGTTGGTTTTTATGAAACTCCATAATTCTGGGCTTATGCCCGAAAAATCATTTACGGAGAGAAGCAGCCATCCTCGTGGATGAAGGACCATTGCTTGGGACATGTCTGAAGGGTCCTTGATGAGTGCTGAGCCCGTATAGTAAAATACAATGTTTGGTCCATCATGTTGTCCCGAGAGTGTAATGCTAATCGGGTTGCTAATTATCCAATATTCTGTGTGGCCGAAGTAGTAGTAAGTGTTCTCTGGCCATATTGCTCCAATGACATCACCCGGCTTCATTAGGGGCTTGACGTAGTTTGCAGCCATTTTGTAGCCAGGCTGGGGCTCTGGGAGAGCCGACAGGTTTGCCAGCGATGGTTGGAATCCTGATTGCGGAGCAAGAAGGATCAGAACTGTAAGGCCCATGGCAATCCCGATTCGGAGAAGGTTTGCAAGTTTTGGCTCAGCAGCGGCCTTCCAAGTACGAACGGCAAATTGCTGGATGAATCTGGCGATCCAGCTGACAGTAATAGCTGTGAGAACGAAGAGTATAGGCAACTCTGGCAGAATATATCGAAGGTAGATCAGCGTGGTGGTATACGAGGCAAAAACGGTCGAATATACGAGGTATGGGAACCCGAGCAGCAGAGCAAGCATCACTCCGCTCCGCCAATCGTGCTTGGCCATTAAGACCACCCCTGGAATCGCTAAGAGGATTGCATACGGATGGAGCTGAAGCAGAAAACTGTCGAAAACATCATGATATGCTAGGCTACTATTGTCCGGGATTTGCGTGAAGAACTGTCCAGTCGTCAAGCCCACTAGTCGCACGATCCCCAGGGCAAAGAAGTCCGCCAGTCCAGACCAGAAGACGAAGACTGCCCCAATCCCGAGAACTGAGAGAACTCCAACTAGTCTTAGAGGCGTTTCGCGCCCTAGTCTTTTGACTATCCTTGGGCCCCAGCCGATGACCAGCAACGCAGATAATAACGATGTGTAGAGTAGTACAGAATGGTAGCTGCTAAGCCCCGCACAAACCAAGAGGACCAGCGTGACGGAGGCGAGCCTTCGGTTTGTAATACTGCCCGGCTTAACATACATCAAGGCTACTAGCAATATTGAGAGGTAGAAGAATTGGAATTGTGCATACATTCTGGCTTGTCTGGACCAAGCGATATTCCAAGTGGATAGGCCTGACATGAGTGACGCAACTAGCCCCGTGCCAGTTCCCCATGAGAGTCTGCCGATCAAGAACACGATTACAAGTGTCGACACTCCAAAGATTACACTAACTATCCTTGCCGGAAAGTCGGATTGTCCCCCGACTATCCACGCGAACGCGACGAGCACCGGACTGAGTATTGCTTCGTACTCGACTCGTCCCGATGGGAGCTTAGGTATTCCGTATTTCAGCAACCCTAGAGCCTGAAGAGCAGTATCCGACTCATCGTTCCAATACGAAGGCTGCGAAAGATTGTAAAGACGAAGGGCTCCCCCCGCAACAACGATTGCTACTAAGGCAATCAAGTAAGGTTTAGCGCGAATGATCTCAAAATATCCTGGTCTCAAGCGCACAATGGCCCTTCTATGACGATTGGCTAACCTGACTTGTGAAGGACGGCACCCCCCATTTCATGAAAGCGACGATTCTAAGGTTGTGGGGATCTTGGGACTTTGAAAGAGCCGAGTCCGATATTCGGCGCATTCGCGCGACGCTAAGGTGTTTCTTCCATGTGCTCTTGAAATGGAGGAGGTTGTAGTGGAGAGACCTCAGATAGGCCCTTACTCCCGCCGATCTTCTGAATATCAGGAATAACCCAATCTCAACAAAGTTCATTCCTAAATAAAACGGAATTACCGTAAGGATCCTCTTAGTTTCGTAGTTTTTGAGTAAAGTTTGCAACGTGTTCCGTTCAGAATAGTATCTCCTCATGGGCGATGTCAGGAAAGTTCTCTCGCCTGGAAACCCTCCCTCTATCGAACCACCTCCAATGTGGTATACGAGAGCTGAAGGGTTTGCTACGACTCTGTAGCCCGCCAGTCGGGTGCGCCAGCATAGATCCAGGTCGTCCTCGAACATGAAATATTCACGGTCGAACTTGCCGATGAGATCGAAGACCTTTTTCCTCACAACCATGGCCGCCCCCGAGACCATGAAGACATCCTGGACGCCTCCTCCGTCATGGCATATGTACATCCCGAAACCGAAGCGGTCTACGTGCACTCCCATCTGTTGAACGCTAGTCCTGTTGACTGCGCTGAGAATTTTTGGGCCACATATCGCGACGCTTGGATCGTTTTCCAAGATAGAGGTCAACTCAACTAGCCAATTCGGATCGACCTCGGTGTCTTGATTGAGAATAGCCAAGAACTTGCCCCGTGCGACACTGGCCCCTTGATTCGCCGCTACAGGAAATCCAAGATTCGTCTTATTCGAAATAATCCTAACCTCTGGAAACGAGTGCAGTAGCCGGAGACTACCATCCGTCGAGGCGTTGTCTATCAATATCACCTCAAAAGAGAGTCCAACCGTTCTCCGTACAGATGTGAGACAATCGCCTATGCAGGCAATGCCATTGTAGCAAGGGATGAGGATTGAAACCTCGGGATTTTCTGCGTCCAATCTATGTCCACTCCAGTTTTCTACTTGATCCTAGTCGACCGCTCGGAAATATCTTGCATGCTGATGGGTCTGCTCACTTTGTTCCCAGGGCATATGCTGGGGGGCGCGATCGATCTCTTCCCCGCGTTCTTATATCGCCCTCTTTGAAGGCTAACCTCCTATCAACTCTACATGGAGTCATCCTCTCTTTCAATTCCGCGAGGACGGAACCATATCGTGTCTTCCCCTTGTAGCTCCTGTCTGTTGAGCTATGTTCATACAGAAAATACTCTGCCTCTCTCACTCCAAGTCCAATAAGTCCGATCGACAACAGCCCAAACAGAGCCATCTTGGGTAGCAATTCTTCTGTCTGCTGAGAGATGTGACGAGAGTCCAGGGAGATTTGTGCTGCTCCCCCGAAGCGGTAGAGACGCAAGCCCTGATCAATGAGAATTAACTCGTATGGATATGCTGTGGTGAGGCGTTGAACTTGTTCCCGGGGCGAAAGCGGATACCCTTGAGCCGGATTTGTCCAGTCATACCAAGAGCTGTCTATGTTTACTAGGATGTACTGGGGGGGAACGGGGGACGACTCGTTGAGTGTGACAAATGGCCTATTGGATAGTTGAGGGAAAAGATCGCTTTCAGTAAGTACCGTAGCGTTCTGGGGCAGAGCCCGATCTATCGACTCAACGGTCGGAGAAAGAGGACTTGCCGCGGGCCATTGTGGATACGTGGGACTGAGCGCACTGTAGAGAAGTGTAATTGAAAGAGCACTCAGGATCAAACCGATGACGAGTTTCCTCTCCTTCATGATCCCGCGGAGGAACGGTACCGCTGCGAGATACACGAAAGGAATCAGAAACACTGAATACTGGAAGTTGACATTCGAGTATGAATATCTAGAAGTAACGATCACGACCGCAATCCAAGGCACTGCTGGAATGATCCTCACGGCGTATTTCGCGAGCGAAAACCACATTGGAGCAGTGGCTACTCCTAGGAACGTTATTTTCGCAAGAAAATTATTCTGAATCGAGCCCAAGAGGATTTCGGGATGGCTCCAAAAACCAGTAGCGGCCTGTGCATAGCTTACCGCAGAAGAAGAACTGGTTCCAAGGAATTGTACTGCGAGCCAGTTGGCAGGCCAGTTCCAGAGGTGAAACACTCCGCCAATGGTGGATAATATGATTATTGTGGACAAGGTCAGGGATCCGAGCAACGTGACAAGGATTCGGTTGTCCATTCGTCTCTCGGCGATCCAAAATGAAACACCTATCCCGAGGCCTAGGATGGCGGAGTATTCGATTGTGGCAAACAATAGTGTTAGAGATAGGTAGAAGAGAGCTGATGTTCGCCTGGGATATGAGAAGTAGATTAGGAACACGAATAAGGGAATGAAGGATTCCGGATGGAAATCAAATCTTATGACACCGTGTAGAGCAGGATTCGCGAGAAATAGTCCGGAAATAATCAGTGAGAGAAGTTGATCATGTGTCTCCCGCCACGCTATCAAGTAGAGCGGAACTGCTGCAAAGGTAACTGTTGCTGCTTGAATGACGAGAAGGGTTCTGGGATCAGGAACTAGGGCATAGAGTATTGCGACCAATCCGAGAATTGGAGAGATATGATTGATATGTCCTGGAGTTGAGGGAAAAATGAGTGAAGGCCACGAATCGTAGCCGTTCAGTGTGCGCCAAATAGAGTTTGCATCAAGTCCGAGATCGAAGAAGTTCGTTTGAAAAGCAAGATATCTCTGGATAGAATATACCGTGAAGAGACCGAATGCCATTGCTCCAAAGATCCCCAGGACCAGCCAGGGACGGTTGTTCAGCTGGGTGCGAAGAATCTTGTTTGCCCGAGAAAAGGTTCCACTAAGTGGTTCTAACATGACTCGTTAACGGATTTGACTTTACGGCTCTTGATCTTGGTAGGATCCGAATCAAGGCAGACCCTTGCTCATAGACATCAGCTATTAGTCTCTTGACTGGTGTTCTTTCCGATTTCATTTCTCTCCATGAGACGGGGATCTCAGCGATCCTCCAACCCAGACTCTTCAAGTAAACTATGATCTCTGTGTCCCATGCCCAGCCGTTCTCCTTAGTCAACGGGAGAACGGTCATCACAGCTCTTCTACTGAACGCCTTGAACCCACATTGATGGTCAGAAATCTTGGTGTCGAATATTCCACGCACGATTCCATTGTACGCCAAGGAGAACATTTTTCTCAAAAAGGGGCGTCGAAGTTTGGATCCAGGCGAGTATCGCGACCCGGTTACGAAGTCCAGGCCTTCGACCTGCATCCTCGTGACAAGCTTAGGAAGAAAACGGAGATCCGTTGCCAGATCAGTGTCCATAAAGACGTACACGTCTGCAAGAGTCGATTGCCAAGCGTTGCGAAGTGCTCTTCCTCTGCCAAGCTTGGAATCGTTGTGAATTAGCTTAAGATTAGGATAAGCGGAGGTTAGGCCTTTCGCCACTCCAAACGTATTGTCCGTTGAGCCATCTTCCGCTATCAGTAGTGTGTAGGGATGACCGAGCCCTTGCAACATTCCGTCCACTCTCTGTACCGCTGACACGATTCGTGTCTCCTCGTTTCTGGCTGGGAGGGTGACTAAGTACGACGGAATAGTGGCAGTCATAGTCGCTTTCCAACGCTGGAAGATACAAGGCCCTCAACAAATCCAACTGAGTAGAAGAGATCCAATAGGGGCCCGAACACTGAAAGCCTAACTCGTCCGTGGAGCTTACGAAGTCTTGAGGCGTAGATTAGTATTCGGAGCATAACCGTGGAAACGGAGAGCAGTAGGAAGTATGGTGAGATGAGTGCAAGCAGCAGTCCCGCCGCGATCGCTGTCGCGGATAGAAGCATCTGCAGCCTGTTGATCGCTCTCTCAGATAGTGCCTTGCTGTGAGAGATGCCTTCGATAGCGGAGGAGCGTTCGGAAACAAGTACTCCAGCCTGGGTCTTCCCATAGCGGTGGAGTTTCTCTAAAATTCCCTTGAATGACGCTTCCTTGCCGCCGAATCCTAACTTGTAGCTGATTGACCCTAGCCTTACTAACCTGTACCCCAACGTTCGAAGTTTGCTACTCAAGACCTGATCCTCGCCAGAACTACGGAATCTGTCGTCGGAAAATCCTCCGATGCTCTCGACCAGTTTCTTGCGGAACAGGTCGCATTTGTGTTCAGTGAAGGTAAGGTCCTCAGTGATAATTTCTTCATGATTGACTTCCGCTAGATGCCCATTTGCCACCATGAACAGTTTCTCATTGTCGGAGAAGCGGCTCATCTGATACAGCCTTCGACCAGTGACGGCGGCGATATCTGGGTTTTGATCTAGCGCACTGACAGACTTGCTGAGAAAGTTTGTATCGACTATTTCACAATCCTGGTGAACAATAAAAACGAATTCTCCCCTCGCAGTCTTGATGCCTTCATTCAGTGTCTTGCCCAAACCCTGATTCTCAGAGTGGGCGAGAATCCTGATATGAGGATCCTCGGCCAGTGTGTTCTTGACAATCTCCAAAGATCTATCAGTGCTCCCATCATCTATGATAACAACCTCCGATGATTCAAAGTCCTGTTTCATGACCGAGTTCAAGCAATTCTGTAGCCCGTTCTCACCATTCCAAACTGGGATGATAATGGTAGCCACGGGCATAGCTATCTTCACGGACACCGGGCCGTTTTCATGGCACAAAAAGGTTGAGTTTGTCATTGATACGGCCTAGAGTTACACGATGCTCCGCTAAGCTTTTCGGAGGTATGTTTCTAATGTGTCAAGATCGGACGTATCGACTTCCAACTTACTTAGACTTCTTCGATATTATCCTCGATCATGCTAGCGACCGGCAATTGTCTTCACGAAGAAATACTCAATCGGAGAAGGAGAATAAAGCTCATTTGCCGGATTCTGAACTTACAACCGTTGAACAGACCATTATCCCTCTGATGACCTTAAGCGAATCCGAGAAGGTAGGAAACACTATTAACGGTAACGCAAACCTGAACCTCCAGTGACCCTTTACTTTGCCCCTGTCCAGGGCAGTATTCCTCGACCGCGACGGCGTTCTGACTCGGGAACGGCCCGATTATGTTAAGACCCCGAAAGAGCTCGAGGTTCTTCCGAATATTGGAGGTCCTCTTCGAGAGATTCAGAAAAGAGAGTTCCGAATCATCATCGTAACGAACCAGTCCGTTGTTGGCCGAGGACTTACCACTCATCTTGAAATGTCGAAGATGCATGAAAAACTACGTCGGGAGTTGTCACGACTTGGCATCACCATTGACGGTATCTACTATTGCCCTCATCGGCCGGACGAAGGATGTGATTGTCGGAAACCTCAGCCGGGTTTGATCTTGAAGGCAGCAACTGAACTTGGAATCGACAAAAAGAGGTCTTGGATGATTGGCGATAAGGAGATCGATCTTGAAGCGGCGAGGCGCGCGGGATGCCGCGGTATCAGAATTCCGACGAATGGAAATGGTCTGGAGGAAGCGGTTCGTAGGATTGCCCTCGAAGAAGACGGCTCGCATGTGGTCGGATCCTCTTGATGAAAATCCGTGCTAGAGCGCCTCTCCGGGTCAGTTATGCAGGTGGGGGAACGGACGTTCCCCCGTATCCTGGTTTGATGGGAGGCGTGGTCCTATCATCGACAATTCAGAATTATGCTTATTGTTCTGTGACGCCAAGGAGTGACGACAGGATTACGGTCTCGCGGGAGGACCAAGACATTCACTATGGTCCAGAGAATCTCAGAGACCTGAAGGGTGGAGGAGAAGTTGAATTTGTTCGAGCTGTCGCTAAGCGGTTTGGTACCGACCAAGGGTTTGACGCTAGCCTCCGCTATGATGCTTTGCCAGGTACAGGACTGGGATCGTCCTCGGCTCTTTGCGTCTCCCTCATTGGCGCTTTTCGAGAGTGGAAGGGCAACTCAATGACAGACTATGATATTGCGAATCTAGCTTACGAAGTTGAAAGGATTGATGTTGGAGTTCCCGGCGGAATGCAAGATCAATACGCCTCAACCTTCGGAGGCTTCAATCTCATCGAATTCAAGAAAGAAGCCACCATCGTGAACGCTCTTCGGATCAAAAGGGAGACTTTGAACGAGCTCGAGTACAACAGTCTCCTCTGCTTCACAGGCACCACGAGGCGCTCAGGTGGGATTCTCAAAAGACAAATAGAATCGTACGAGAATAAGAACTCAACAATCATGAATGCTCTCGAGCGCATGAAGGAACTGACCTTACAGATGAAGGATTTCTTGCTTACAGGGAACCTCGGAGGTTTCGCAGAGCTCCTGAATTCAGAGTGGGACCTTAAGAAAAAACTCGATCAAGCGATCTCCACGGAGGAAGTTGAGAAGCTCCTTCACGTTGCGAAGCTGAACGGGGCCATTGGTGGCAAGCTACTTGGCGCGGGTGGTGGAGGCTTCCTCTTTCTATACTGCGAATCCGGAAAACAGGTTCAGGTGGAAAAAGCAGTTGAAAGCCTCGGAGCTAAGACTTTCCCGGTCAGGTTCGACGAGGATGGATTACAGACTTGGCGAAGCTCGAAGTAACAACCAAGCCAGAGCTGGCGAGCAGGACTCTGGAGATTGAGACACCCAATCGCAAAGATAGAGAAGTTTCGCTCGTACTTGCGTCGATTCAGAAGAGTATTGAGACCAAAGAGCGACTCTCCAAACAATGCTTGAATGAGATCATAGAGATGGCCCGTATCGTCATCGGCGCGCTACGCCGAGGCAGGAAGGTTGTTTTCTTCGGAAATGGTGGAAGCGCGGCTGATGCTCAGCATATTTCAGCGGAGCTAGTCGGCAAATTCAAGAGTGTACGACCGCCTCTGAGGGCTCTTGCGCTCACGACTAACACGTCAGTCCTCACCGCGGTCGGGAACGATGTCAGTTTCGACGAAATCTTCTCCCGACAGGTCCAAGCGTGTGTCGACAAAGGCGACGTGGTGGTAGCGATTAGCACGAGTGGCCGCTCCAAGAATGTGATCCTGGGCGTTCAAGAAGCGGGAAGGATTGGTGCGAGAACGATAGCTCTTACTGGCGGGAATGGAGGACAGCTCGCTACCCTCTGCGACCACAAGGTGATTGTTCCTTCAAACGATACCCAAAGGGTACAGGAGTGTCATATCATGATTGGTCACGTCATCTGTGAACTGATAGATGAGGCATTTGCGGAGAAAACATCCGAAAAATGGATTCGGACTACGAGACAAGACCGAAAACCAGCGCTGCCTCTTGCGACCGCAACCTAGGAACGGGGAGAACCAGCACTATCAGGACGCAAACTTGGCTGCGTCATTCAAGGGATGAGCCTGCCTGCAATGAGAGGCCATAGCATCACTTCCCGCATAACCCTTAAAGGGAAAAATTCGAAGCCTATCATCATTAGAGAATCTGAGAACCGTTGTCGTGATCCGCCGTTTGGTCTTTTCTAAATTTATCTCGGGACTTCAATGGTCGAAGGGAATTCTCAAAGAATACCTCGGCCTAAACGACGCCCTTTCCAAGGCGACGAAAGTGTCGCGTTTGGGACTTGGATTGTCCGGAGGACTGCTGACTCTAGCTGGCCTCTGGCTTCTCGCGGTCGAGCCTAACGTGGTTGCCGGGGAAGTGCTCGCTGCGGGGTTGGTCGGATTCGGTCTGTTCAACTTGATCTCGGCCCTAGGAAAACGCATTTCTCTTTCTCGAGCTAACCAACTTTCTCTGGCAGGCCACTTCGTCGCCATTCTAACGTTCTACATTGTAGTGTCTAGATTCCTCGTCGTCAGCTACACTACCGATACTATGGTAGGGACCTACATGGGAGTCTTGAGAGTTCTGCAATTTCAGAGTCCTTACGGCTTCTCAATCAAACCACTATTGGACCAGTTTGGCTTCTCACCTTCGTTCTATACTCCAGGTGTTGACGGCTCCTTCGACTTTCATTTGGCCTATCCTTCCCTCAGCTTCCTTTCCGTCCTTCCATTCTACCTGGTCGGTCTACACGATCTGCGTGACCCTGTATTCATCTTCCACATCATGTCGATCCTCCTGATATTCGGTCTGGCTCCCGCGAGGCTAAAGAGCATCAGCCTGGCTCCGTTCAGCCTATTTTCAATCGTAATTGCAGGGAGCTGGACAGATAGTGTCTGGGCCTTCTTCCTAGTTCTTACAGCCGTTCTGTGGTATCGTAATCCCAAGGCGAGTTGGATGTCGCTTGGCCTCGCCATTGCAGTGAAACAAATTGCCGTTGTAATCGCTCCATTCCTCATGGTTCGTCTCTGGTGCGAGAGACCAGGGTCAAGACTACGCAGTCTAGCTGCCAGCATGAGCTTGATGCTATCAGCGTTCTTCCTACCGAACCTGCCATTCATCATCGCTTCTCCAAATTCATGGTGGGCCGACA